>Ga0326597_10002020_pt1 | contig 31011 bp, 31 predicted proteins | sample RVTome_12_FD_203789 | JGI IMG/M metagenome (GOLD analysis project Ga0326597, IMG submission 203789) | Soil microbial communities from uranium-contaminated site in the Upper Colorado River Basin, Wyoming, United States - RVT100D185 | ecosystem: Environmental > Terrestrial > Soil > Contaminated >...
CCTAGAGGCAGGTGGTGCTGACATTCGAGGCTCCCCATGAAACCTGGCAAGTACACCTTCGTCTGCAGTTGCCCCGGCCATCCAGGTACTTGGCGTGAAGCACCACTTTGCGTCCGCTTTCATGAGCGAGGCGAGCTGGAGGGCTATCTCGAAGAAGACTACGAGAACAACTCTGAGTACAGCTACGGATTAGGCGAAGTTCCTCAGTCGCCCTCTTCGGTCCGATGGCCGAGATCGAACTTCTTGACCCGGTACCGCAATTCGTCGCGCGTGAGACCAAGCAGCCGGGCCGCCCGGGTTTGATTGCCATGCGTGAAATCGAGCGCCTGGCGCACAAAGTCCCGCTCCACGTCCTCGAAGAGGATTCCCGAGGGCGGCAGCACGAAGGAGGGCGTCTCTCTAGGCGGGCCCGCGACATGACCGGCGATCTCCGGCGCCAGGTCCCCCGGAGTCAGCTCGCCGTCATCAGCCAGGATCATGGCGCGCTCGATCACGTTCCGCAGCTCGCGCACGTTGCCGGGCCAATCGTACTGCACCAGCAGGCGCTCGACCTGGGGAGTGAGGCGCGGCTGGCGCTTCTTGAACTCGCGGCTGAAGTGCTCGAGGAAGTGCTGGGCCAGGAGCGGGATGTCGTCTCGCCGCTCGCGGAGCGGCGGGATCGTGATCGTGACGACCTGCAGCCGGTAGTACAGGTCCTTGCGGAACGTTCCGTCCTGCACCGCCGCCCGCAAGTCCCTGTTCGTCGCCGCAACGATCCGGATATCCACGCTGATGTCTTTCGTCCCGCCCACGCGCCGGAACCGACGCTCCTCGAGCACTCGGAGCAGCTTGGCCTGAAGCGCCGGCGTCATGTCCCCGATCTCGTCCAGGAAGAGTGTTCCCCCATGGGCCAGCTCGAGGAGGCCCTTCTTCTGCACCTTGGCATCCGTGAAAGCGCCCCGCTCGTGGCCGAACAGCTCGGACTCCAGCAGCGTCTCCGGCATGGCCGTGCAGGTGATCTCCATGAACGGTTCCTCGGCCCGACTGCTCTCGTAGTGGAACGCCTTGGCCAGGACGTCCTTGCCGGTCCCACTCTCGCCCTGAATCAGCACCATGGTGGCGCCGCTCGCGCTCACTTTCCGCGCCAGCGCGACGATTTCCTGGATGGCCCGGCTCTTTCCGACGATGCGGTCGAAGTGAAACGAGTAGAGGTGCTTCTCTTGCAGGAGCTCGACCTTCTGGCGGAGCTGCCGCATCTCGAGCGCATTTCGGAGAGTCACCGCCAGGTTGTCGAAGTCAATGGGCTTGGGAATGTAATCGTATGCCCCGAGCCGCATGGCCTCCACGGCGGTCGCCACGTCGGCATACGCCGTCATGATGACCACCTGGATATCCGGATGAGCCACCTTGAGCTGTCGGATCAGGTGGATCCCATCGGTGTCGGGCAGCTTGAGATCGAGCAGCACCAGGTCCGGGCTCTCTTCCCGCACCGCCGCCAGGGCGGTCGCCCCGTCCTCGGCCGTCTCTACGGTGTAGCCGCCCTTCTCGAGCATCTGCTCGAGAGACCAACGGATCAGTCGCTCGTCGTCAACAACCAGTACTCTGTGCGACATGCTTCCCCCTCTCGCCGCGGTCGGCCGGCAGTGCGCTTGACGGTGCGGTCGGCAGCGCGATCGTGAAGGCAGTGCCTTTGCCCACGACGCTCTCGACCGTGATGCGGCCCCCGTGCTCCTCGACGACCCGGGCCGCAATGGCGAGCCCCAGTCCGGTGCCCTGGGCCTTGGTCGTGAAGAAGGGCTGGAAAATACGGGCGATCTGATCGTCGGCAATTCCTACGCCGGTGTCGGTGATGCGGATCTGCACGGGCCGCCCGTTGCCCGGGAGCGCGTGGGTCTCGATCGTGAGGCGGCCGCCATGCGGCATGGCTTGCCGGGCGTTCACGAGGATGTTGAGCAGCGCTTGGTGGAGCAGGTTTGGGTCCGCGGAGACGGGCGGCAGCGAGCTGTCCAGACGGCGAATCACCTCGATGCCCCCGCGGGGCAGGAACTTCAGGCTCTGCTCCAGGACGCCGTTGATCTCCACGAGGAGACGCTGCGGCTTCTCCGGGCGGGCGTGCCGCAGGAGGTCGGTCAGCGTGCGGTTCATGCGCGCGATCTGGGACTGGAGATCGGCGAGCAGCGCCCGCCGGTCGTCGTCCGGCTGGAACTGGCTGCCGAGCACGTGCAGCGCGCCCGAGATGCCCGCGAGCGGGTTCCGCAGCTCGTGGGCGAGACCCGCCGCCAGCTCCCCCACGGTCGCCAGACGGTCCCATCGTAGCAACTGCTCCTGCTGCCGCTCGAGCGCCTCCCGGCGCCGGCGCATCTGCTCGGCCACCATCCCCATGCACAGCCCGACCAGAGCGAAGAACGCCACGCGGAGCGGGACGCCAGGCATGGGCGGCGGCCCGCTCCCCGCCAGCATGTAGAGGATCGACGCGGCAGCCGCAGTCAGAAGCCCCGTGCGGAGGCCGAAGTAGAAGGCGTGGAGCGCGATCAGCAGGATGAACGCCAAGTGCAGGTCGCTCGCGAATCCTCCCGTGATGTGGACGAGGTAGGAAACGATGCCCAGGTCGAAGACGAGCGCGATCCGATAGAGGAGCGCGATCTGGCCCGGACGCAACGCATTCAGGAGATAGATCCCCACGCTGAACACGGAGAAAATGATCAGGATAGGGAGGTGCGGGGCCCTGGGCGAGTCTGAAGCCAACGCCCACCACGCCACGCCGGCGGCCAGGGTCCCCGAGCGCAGCCCGAGGAACCAGAGGTCCAGGGGCTCGAGACCCCAGCGGCGGCCCCACTGCTCGAGGCGAGTCCAGGTCTTGTTCATCTGCACCACCCGCGCGTCTCGTGGGCGCTCTGGTCGGCCTGGGCAATCTTGAGGGCGGCGAACTCCCCCCAAATCGCGCCGCGGGCGCTGGCCTTCAAGCCCGGCCGGCCGCTTCGGGCCTCGAGCAGCCCGGCGGCAATGCCGTATGCGGCCAACGCCAGTGCCAGCCAGAGCACGGGCGACCCGCTGAGAGCGCCTATGGCTGGCTCTCCGCCGCGTCCCGCCAGCGGATCATCCAACTTCCCCCCATATACATGGTTGAGTCCTTCCTCCGTGCGCCTGACGTGCCAGAGCGATGCCATGCGCTACTGCACTACGCAAAGCCTTTGAGGTCAAGCTGTTGTGTACAAGCATAGAGCAAATGAACTAGATGCTCTAGCGCCGGGAGTGTGGTCCGGCCAGCCCAGGTGTGGGAAAAATTCCCCACCGCGCTAGGCGAGCCTGCTCTCCATTTTGCTCAGCGGACAGGCAAGAAAGCTGGACGGGCGTGCTTTGGACATGCTTGGCGGGCCATTACTGGTAGCTGAAGCGGATACTGCGTGAACACGGTGCGACCCCGTCGGCCGCGAGGCCGCAGGCGGGCGCCGTTGGTGAAGCGCCCGTCCGCCGCTCAGCCTCACGCAGCTCGGGTCATCCGACCCGTCGGCCTGCTACCAGGCCGTCGGCTTTCAGTCGCGCGCACCGGACGCATTGCCACGCCCCCGGAGAGCAGCGCGTAGCGGGGCATCATCGGCGACGGTGCCCTGCCGACCTCGGCCATGCTCAGGCACCCCTTCTTGCAACGGAGGTGGCCCGGCTTGGGAAAAACCGAGCAGGATAGGACATCGCTGGGCCGATCCGATTCGGCCGCGACCAGGAACTCAACATTCGCCCGCCGTTTCGAGAAGGGGCAGTCAAACGACGCCCTCGCCACTGTCGGCCCAGCCGGGAGGAAGTAGTGGGATAACCACAGGAGGAGCATCACACCGACGAGCACCGCGGGCGGGACCACCAGCAGTACGAGCGTGAGCATTCCCACGAAAGGCAGCCCCAATGCCATGACTGTCACCCCCCTTCAACGAGGCGGGACGGGCCGCGGGGAGCCTTCCCGGACAGACGTCGACCGCCCGCCTGGACACGCCTCTTTGGGACTTATCGTCTCGCCGGCCCGAGCGCCCCTCAATAGGGCGCGCGGCTCATTTCCCTAGGCTCTTCGCCAGCAAGCCGGCGGCTCGAGCCCGTGCTTCTCGATCCGCTTCCACGGCGTGTCGCGTGACATTCCCTGGGGTTGTGCCGCCTCGGTCCGGTTCCACCCCGACGCCTGGAGAGCTTGCCGGATCAGGTCACGCTCCACCTGCGCGGATTCGCTTGAAGGATCGGGGGTGACGAATCTAGAGAGCCGCCCCAGCTGCTGCGAGTGCCGGGCGGCGGGTCGAGAGACCTGCCGATTGTTCCCAAGCGTGGGCCGCGCTGAGGACGGTCGATTCGGCGAAGGGGCGACCGATGAGCTGGAGACCGATGGGCAGCCCGGCGGCGGTGAAGCCGCAGGGCACCGAGACCGCGGGCACGCCCGTGAGACTCGCCGGCGTGGTGTAGGAGCGGCGGCCGAAGAAGCGCGCCGCGGCGTCTTCCTTGCTCGTGACGGGCGCCGTGTGGCTGGCGATGGCAGGCGCTGGATGGGGCGAGGTGGGCGCGAGGAGGAGATCGAACTTGCCGAGCGCCGCCAGCACCTGCTCGCGGATGAGCGCGCGGGCACGAGCGGCTCTGTGGACGGCCACGGCCGGGATGAGGCCGGCGGTGACGAGCCGCCGCCGCGTGCCCGCGTCATATTCCTCGGGGCGCGTGGCGAGCCAGGGCTTGTGACGGCCCGCCGCTTCCGAATCGCAGAGCGCCATGAAGACGGCGCCCGCGAAGTGAATGTGCGGCAGCGAGATGTCCTCCGCCGACGCGCCCAGGCCGGCAAGGCCGCGCGCGGCTTCTCGCACGGCGCTCCGCACCTCGGCGTGAGTGTCGGCTCCGTCCACGAGCTCGGTGACGACGCCGATCCGCAGTCCCTTCACGCCGCCCTCGAGCCCGGCGCCGTAGTCGGGGACCGCGCTCCGGCTCGTGAGCGGATCCCTGGTGTCGTGGCCCGCGATGATGCCGAGCACGAGCGCCGCGTCCTCCACGGTGCGCGTGAGCGGGCCGATCTGGTCCATGGACCACGCGGCCGGGAAGCAGCCGTGGCGCGAGACGCGACCCCACGTTGGCCTGAGACCCACGGCGCCGCAGTAGGAGGCGGGACTTCGCACCGAGCCGCCGGTGTCCTCCCCCAGGGTCATCGAGCACAAGCCGGCGGCGGCGGCGATGCCCGAGCCCGAGGACGAACCTCCCGGGTCGTGCTCGGGATTCCAGGGGTTGCGCGGTTGGCCGTAAGGGAAGCGGATGGTGCCGCCCAGGGCGAACTCGGTCAGGTTGAGCTTGCCGAGGAGGATCGCGCCGGCGGCCTTGAGCCTCTCCACGACGGTCGAGTCCGTTCGAGGGACGTTCGCGCGGAGGAGCGCCGAGCCCGACGTGGTGAGGACGCCGGCCGTGTCGACCTGGTCCTTCACCGCGAAGGGAATGCCGTGAAGCGCCCCGTGCCATGCCCCCTTCGCCGCGTCGGCCTCAGCACGAGCGGCCTCCGCGAGGGCGCTCGCGCGGCAGATGGTGATGAAGGCGCGCAGGCGCCCGTCGAAGCGGTCGATCCGCTCGAGATAGGTTGTCACGAGCTCGACGGGGGACACCCGCTTCTCGCGTATGAGCGCGGCCTGGCGCGCCGTTCCGGCGAAGGCGAGATCGTCGCCGGCCGGGCTCATGCGCTTCCCTCGGGCCGTGTCTGCCACGGCTCGACCTGCTCCAGCGGCAAGGCATCCAGGGCCGCCAGCGCGTCGAGAAAGGCGTTGAGGCGGTGGGCGATCTCCGTGACGTCGTCACCGGTCAGCGGCAGCGACAGGGACGCGGCAAGGCGGCGCACATCCTCGGGCGCGAGATCGGCCATGGCAGGGAGTTATAGCATCATTTGACGGCTCCGGCGGCTTGAGCTAGGCTCGGCGCGTGCTCGATCTCGTGATCCGCGGCGGCCGTGTCGTGACACCCCAGGGCGTCGGCGCCTGGGACGTGGGCGTGCAGGATGGGCGCATCGCGGTGCTGGGCGCCCCCGGCACCCTGCCCACTGAGGCCGCCCGGGTCATAGACGCGACGGGCCTCATCGTCACGCCGGGCGGCGTCGAGCCCCACACCCACCTCGCGCACGCGATCATGTCGCATCCCGAATCGCCGTCCATCACGCTCGGCCCCGAAGAGGACACGCGGGGCATGGCCTGCGGCGGCACGACGACCCATATCGACTTCTGCTACGTGAGGCCGGGCGGCGACATCCAGCCGGTACTCGAGCAGCGGGCCGCGCGGTGGAAGGGGCAGTCGCATGTCGACTACGCCTTCCACATCACGCTGGCGGGCGCGCTGCCGCTACGCGTCTTCGAACAGATTCCCGAGGCGATCCAGCAGGGGCATCCGTCCTTCAAGGTGTTCACGACCAACATCTTGCCTCCGCACCCCAAGCGCGCGGGCAACCGTCTCGACTTCGGGCGCATCGGCTTCGCCATGGAGAAAGTCGCCGCGCACGGCGGCATCCTGGTCGTCCACGGCGAGGACGACGATCTCGTCCAGTTCAACTACGAGCGCTTTCGCGAGGAAGGCCGGATGGACGGGACGAACCTGCACCTCGTGCACACAAAGCTCTCCGAGCTGCTGGCCTTCCGGCGCACGATCGCGCTGGCGAAGGCGACGGACGCGACGGTCTACTTCGTCCACACCTCGGCCAGGGAAGGCGTGGACGCCATCGGCGAGGCGCGCTCTCTCGGGATGCCGGTCTACGGCGAGACGCTGCATCAGTACGCCTGCTTCAACGCCGAGTATTACAAGACGCCGCGCGGCTTCTGCTCGCATACCTATCCGTCGCTCAAGTTTCCCGAGGACCAGAAGGCGCTGTGGGACGGGCTCGTGCACGGCGGGCTCTCGACGCTCGCCACCGACGAGTACCCGACGAGCCTCGAGCTGAAGTTGAGAGGCCGCACGATCGAGGACGTCACGGGCGGCAACGTGGGCGCCGAGGCGCGGCTCGGCATCGCCTTCACGGAGGGTGTGGGCAAGCGCGGCATGACGCTCGAGCGCTTCGCCGACATCACCGCGACCAATGCCGCGAAGATCTTCGGCCTCTACCCCCGCAAGGGTGTGATCGCCCCTGGCAGCGACGCCGACTTCGCCCTGATCGACCCCGCCATCCGGAAGACGCTCACCAAGGACGACTTCCACGTGACGGACTACAGTCCGTGGGAGGGCTGGCAGGTGATGGGCTGGCCCGCGCTCACGATCCTGCGCGGCCGCGTGATCGCCGAGCGCGGCAGGCTTCTGGGCTCGGCGTCCGACGGCCAGCTCCTGCTCCGCAAGCTCGATCCCCAGGTGTTGCAGCGCCCCGTCTGCTGACCGGAGGTTTCCCATGGCCGGCAAGCTCTTCGAGGAGTTGGCGGTCGGTCAGGTATTTCAGCATCAGCCCGGCCGCACCGTCACAGAGGCCGACAATGTCTTCTTTTCGTGCCTGACCATGAACCCGCAGCCGCTGCACGTGGACTTCCACGCCGCAGCCAGGGCCGAGTTCGGCAAGCCGCTCGTCAACAGCCTCTTCACCCTGGGCGTGGCGGTGGGGCTGTCGGTGGGCGACACGACGCTGGGCACGACGGTGGGCAACCTCGGCTTCGAAAAAGTGGAGTTCCCCAAGCCCGTCTTCCACGGCGACACGATCTATTCGGAGACGGAAGTGGTCGAGAAGCGGGAGTCCAAGACCCGCCCCGAGTGGGGCATCGTCACCTTCGAGCACCGCGCCAGGAACCAGCACGGCGACCTCGTCATGCGCTGCCGGCGGGCGGCCATGATGCGCAGGAAGACGGGCTGAGCGTGCGCCGCTCGCTCCACTTCGTCCCCGGCGGCCAGGAGAAGATGATCGCCAAGGCCCTCACGCTCCCCGCCGACGGGCTCATCCTCGACCTCGAGGACGCCGTGCCTCCTCCGCTGAAGCCCGCCACGCGGCCCATCGTCCGCCGCTGGCTCGAGACGCTCGACTTCGGCGGCCGCGAGCGCTGGGTCAGGATGAACCCCATTTTCACCGAGCACGCCGTGCCCGACCTGGAGGAGACCATCACCGGGCGGCCCGACGGCTACGTCGTCCCCAAGCCGCGCGCCGCTGAGGACGTGAGACGCATCGCGACGCAGCTCGACCGCCTCGAGGAGAAGCATGGCCTGCCATTCGGGTCGACCAGGCTTATCCTGATCGCCACCGAGACGCCGCAGGGCCTGCTGAACATCGGCGAGGTCGCCGCCGCGAGTCCGCGCATCGCCGCCATCTCGTGGGGAATCGAGGATCTCTCGGCGGCCATGGGACTGCCGCGCGCCCGCGACGAGACGGGGCGCTACCTCGACATCCCGCGCTACGCGCGCGTGATGTGCGCCGTTGCAGCTTCGGCCGCCGGCGTCGAAGCCATCGACACCGTCTACACGGATATCCCCGATCTCGAAGGCCTGCGACGCGAGTGCAGGGATGGAATGACGATGGGGTTTACTGGAAAGATCTCGATACACCCGAGTCAGATCGAGGTGATCAACCAGGAGTTCACGCCGTCCAAGGCAGAGGCTCTGGACGCGTTGGCTCTCATCGGCGCCTTCGAGGAGCATGCGAGGAAGGGTGCCGGCGCCTTCGCGTGGAAGGGCCAGATGATGGACCAGCCGCATCTCACGCGCGCGAAGAAGATCGCCGAGCGCGCTCGGCGGGCGGGCGTGATCTGAGGAAGAGGCCGGCCCCGGCCCGCGCCGCGTTCGCCCTCGCGGCGATCCTCGTCGCGAGCGCCGTCGTCTTCGCCCTGCCGCTCGGCCGCCGCCCGCTCGACAACCAGGACGAGGCCCGCTACAGCCTGCTGGCGCGCAAAGCCGTCGAGGACGGCTACTGGATCCTACCCCGCGTCCGCGGCGAGGTCTACCTCAACAAGCCTCCGCTCTACTTCTGGACGGTGGCCGTCTTCGCGTTGCCCTGGGGCGTCGTCACGGATGCGAACGCGCCCATCGCCTCGGTGGTCTCGGCGCTGGCGGGCCTCCTCGCCGTCTTCGCCATAGGCCGCCTGCTCTGGGGCGCCTCTACGGGACTTGCCGCGGCGCTCGTCCTCGCCACGAGCCCGTTTTACTTCTTCATGGCGCACCAGGTCCTGACCGACATTATGCTGACGGCCTGGATGGCTTGGGCGCTGTACTTCTATCTGGCCGCCTGCCGCGCCCCGAATCCGCTGGGGTCCCTCCTCGGTCTCTACCTCTGCATTGCGGGCGGGCTCGCGAGCAAGGGGCCGGCCGCGCTCATGGCGCTCGCTGCCGCCGCCGCGGCGAGCCTGGCCGTGGACGGCTTCCGAGGGCTCAAACGTTTGAAGCTGCCACTGGGTCTCGCCCTCATCGCGCTGACGGCGCTGCCCTGGCTCCTGCCCTATCTCTTCCAGCGCGAGCGGAGCTACGGCCGGGCCGTGGTGATGACGGATTATCTCGGCTGGTATTTCAGGACCGCCGCCGCCTCGCGGCTGGAGGCGGTGGCGGGGCACCTCGCGCGCTTCCTGCCGTGGGGCTTCTTCATCTTTCCCGCGGCAGTGTGGTGGGTCCGCGAGCGCGATGCGGATCGGCGAAGGCTGCTCGTCTGGGCGGCGACGCTGATCGTGCTCTTGAGCCTCTCGGGAGAGCAGCGGGCGCGCTACTTCCTTCCGCTGTGGCCGGTCTTCGCGCTTCTGGTCGCCGACTTCTTCGTGGGGGCCGCCGAGCGGGCCCGGGGGGTGGTGATGGGGGCGGCCGCAGTTTATCTTATATTAATGATGGGGGTGGGAGGCTTCGTGATCTGGGGCACGGCCTCGGGTCCGGACGCAGTCTTCCTTCCGGCCGCCTCGTGGGAGCGCTACGTCGTGGCCGTGGCGCTCGTCGCCGGCGCCGCGTGGGCACTGCTCAGCCTGCGCGTGGATCACAGCGGCTTGGCGGCGTCGGCGTGGATCGCGGTGGGGCTCGGCATAGCGTTGGCCGTGACGGCCCACGGCTACCCGCCCCGCTTCGCCAGGAGTCATGATTACCCTGGGGTCGCCCGGCGCATCGCGCCTCTTCTCGACCCCGCCCAGCCGCTCCTGGCCTATCCCGACGCCAACCTCGCCTGGGATTTCTATCTGCGCCGCCCGGTGAGCGAGGTGAGGAGCGAGAAGGCAGCGACGGCGCTGCTCACCACCCCTCCGAAGGCACGCCTCCTCATCCGCGCGGAAGACTGGCAGCGCCTCAGGCCCCAAGCCGACGCGGGCTGGAAGGTGCTCGACGAGGGGCAGGTAGGCCGCCGCCGCTTCCTGCTGTTGGGCAGCTAGCAGGCTGCTGAATAAGGCCCATCTGCGTCATTTGTCAAAGACTGTTGGGGCGCCCTCGGCCGTGAGCGTAACGTACAGGGAGTACGCCTCGCGTGCGGAAGCAACTCGGCCCTCGTCTCGCGACGGCATAGGCCGTCGCTCACCTCGAACAGCGGGGCGCCGCCTCGCATCTGGACCTTTTTGAGCCGCCTGCGCCTTTTTCAGCCGCCTGCTAGAACATCATCACGGAGCGCGCCACCTCGCCCGCCTTCATGGCGCGGAAGAACTCGTTCACGTCTTCGAGCTTGCCCCGGCGCGTGATCATCTCGTCCAGCTTGAGGCGGCCCTGCCGGTACAGCTCGATGTAGTGCGGCATGTCCACCTTGAAGCGGTTCGAGCCCATGCTGCAGCCCTGGATCTTCTTCTCGCGGAGGAACATGTAGCCGTCGAGCTCGACCTTTTCTCCCACGGGGATCATGCCCACGACGGTGGCGGTGCCGCCCGGCCGGACGCAATCGAAGCACTGTTCCGCGGCGATCTTGAGGCCGATGCACTCGAACGAATAGTCCACGCCGCCGTTCGTCATCGCGCGGATGGCCTGGACGGGATCGTCTGACTTGGCGTTGACCCCGTGGGTGGCGCCCAGCTCGCGCGCCGTGGCGAGCTTGGACTCGACCGTGTCCACGGCGATGATCATTCGCGCCCCCGCGATGCGCGCGCCCTGGATGGCCGCCAGGCCCACCCCGCCGGCCCCGAAGACGGCGACGGTCGATCCCGCCTCGATCCGCGCGGTGTTCAGCACCGCGCCGACGCCCGTGGTGACACCGCACCCGATGAGGGCGGCGCGGTCCAGCGGCATCGCGTCGTCGATCTTCACGAGCGCGTTCTCGTGCACCAGCATCTTCTCCGCGTAGGCGGACAGGTTGGCGAACTGGTTGACGGGCTGGCCCTTCCACGAAAGCTTGGGCGGATCCGTCTTGGCGCGGACGGGACGAGTCTGGCAGAGGTGGGTCTTGCCGGTGAGGCAGTAGTCGCAGTGCCCGCAGAAGACCGAGAGACAGGCGATGACGTGGTCGCCCGCCTTGAACTCGCTGACCTGCAGGCCGACCTCCTCGACGATCCCGGCCGCCTCGTGGCCGAGGATGGCCGGCGTCGGGAACGGGTAGTAGCCGTCCACGAAGTGCAGGTCGCTGTGGCAGACGCCCGAGGCGACGACGCGCACCAGCACCTCGCGCCCGATGGGCTTGTCGATGTCCACTTCCTCGATCGTCAGCGGCTGGTGCGGACCATGAAACACTGCAGCTTTCATGTCGGCCTCCTCTGTCGGTCTAGTGGGATCCGTGCGGCGTGCAGGCACAGACATTGCGCCGCCTCGCCCGAGGTGTCAAGGCCCTGGTTCTTGAGGAAGTCGTCAGACAGCGCCGGAATCGGCGAGCGGGCGGGTGGCAGGGTCGTCGAGATGGGCGATGGAGTTGAGCAGCCGCACGTGCCAGGGCGCCGGATGGTCGATGATCGTGAGCGCCGTATTCTCCCAGCGTACCGGGACCTCCTGGCCCTCCGGAAGGATCAAGTGTCTTGCCGCCAGCGAGCGGCAGACGAGCCCGTGCGTTACGACCGCGAGATGCCCGCCGGCCGCGGCGGCGGCGTTCTGCACGAGCGCCCAGGCGCAGTCGACACGCGCGTGGAAGACCTCCCAGGTCTCGCCGTTCGGCGGCGCGTAGTCCGGCGCGAACATGTCGAAGCCGAGCTCGGCGTAGGGCGTGCCCCGGAGATCGCCGAAGTTGCGCTCCTGCAGCAGGGGGTCGTAACTGATGGACGCGCCCGTGACCCGCCGGAGATGCTCGGCCGTCGCCACGGCGCGGGAGAAATCGCTCGAGAGGATGGCGGCGATGTCCAGGACCTCGAGACGACGGGCCAGGCGCTCCGCCTGGGCGATGCCGCGGGGCGAGAGCGGGTTGTGGGGCAGCTGGACGGTGCGCGAGGCGTTGCCGAGCGTCTCGCCGTGTCGGATCAGAAAGATCGACATCCGCGAGCCGGAGGCAGCCTAGATCACGCGCTCGCGGCGGAGCACCGCGATGTCGGCCGGCGCGTAGCCAAGGCCGGCCAGGATCTCGTCGGTGTGCTGGCCGAGCTTTGGCGCCGTCGTGCGCACTCCTACATGGGTCGTGGACATCCGCACGGGTGTGCGGATGTGCGGCACGCGGCCGAGCTCCGCATCCTCGGCGTAGACCACCAGCTCGCGGTGCTGGACCTGCGGATCGGCGAAGAGCTCTGCGTAGGTGTACACGGGCCCGCAGGGCACGCCCGCGTCGTCCAGCGCCTTGATCCAGTGCGCGGAGGGCGCCGTCGCCAGGACCGCCGCCAATTCCCGCTCGAGCGCGGCGCGATTGCGCATGCGGTCGGCGCCGCGGCGGAATCGCGGATCTTCCAGCCACTCCGGATGCCCGAGCGCCCGGGCGCAGCGCTCCCAAATTCCCTGGCCGGCCGCGCCGATCATCATGTAGCCGTCCTTGGTCTCGAATCGCTGGTACGGCGCGTTCTGGCGGTGGCGCGAGCCCTGGCGCGTCGGCTCCTGGTGATCGGCCAGCCAGCCCGCGCTCGTCCACGAGGAGAAACCGACGGCCGTCTCGAGGAGCGAGCACTCGACCTTTTGCCCCTGGCCGGTGCGCTGCCGCTCGTAGAGCGCGGCGAGGATGCCCTGGACGCCCCACATGCCCGTGCCGAGGTCGCAGATGGGCAGGCCGACGGAGGTCGGCGGACCATCAGGCTCTCCCGTGACGTGCATGATCCCGCCCATGCCCTGGGCGATCAGGTCGAAGCCACCGCGCTCGCGATAGGGGCCGTCGGAGCCGAAGCCGGACAGTTGCGCATAGACGAGACGCGGGTTCTTCTGCCGCAGGACCTCGTAGCCCAGGCCCGCGCGGTCCATGACGGTGGGGCGATAGTTCTCCACGAGCACGTCCATCCGGGCGACCAGCTTGAGGAAGATCTCGCGGCCGCCGGGCGCCTTGTAGTCGAGCGTCAGGCCCTTCTTGTTGCGGTTGATGTAGCGGAAGTAGGGATTGCGCTCGCTGCCGTCACCCATGGCGCGCGAGGAGTCTCCCGCGCCCGGCCGTTCGACCTTGATCACATCCGCGCCCATGTCGGCCAGGATCATGGTGCAGTAGGGTCCCGCCATGTGCTCCGTCAGGTCGAGGACCTTGAGTCCCTCCAGCGGGCCCCGCGCGCTCTTCTCCGCCATGCCGCCTCCATGAATGTATGATGTCCGCGAATCCGTCTTGCAGTCTTCACGGAATCATAGCACTGCGTGGCATGGACGTGATCGGCGTGGCGAACACCGCGCCCGGCCTCTCCGCAGGGAGCAGACCGTCAGCGCCGATTCGTCTCCGGGGTCTGGCGGGGAGCTAGCGGGCCTCGGGGAAATCGTCGCGTACGGCGACGCTGTTGCCGGAATTCAACTCGAGATGCTTCTCCTCGGCTGGTTTGAGCTCGACGCGGAGCCGCCAGATCGGCTGGCCTGCAAGGCGGTTCGTCAGCATGTACGGCCCGGGCGGGACGTTGGGGAACTTGAAGCCCCCCTCTTCGTCAGTCCGAAGAACATAGCGCTCTTCCCTGGTCGGGCTGTCGGGCTGGCCCTTCAGAAACAGCTGGAGCCGCCGCATCGGCTCCGGCCTGGCGCCCGCCTCGGCGAAGAGCGCGCGGCCCACCAGCACGGCATTGCCTGCCTGGCGCTCAGGCTCGGCTGACCGGCTCGACGCCGTGGGGACGCTGGGCAGGGCCCCGGCCCGGGCGAGCCACGCCTGCGATTCGACGCGCTCCTGCGAGCCGGGTTGGGCGTTCGCCATGACCCACTGGAACGCGGGAATGGCGGCCCCGCGGTCCGTGTACGAGAGCGCGACCGCGAGTCCATAGCGAAGCGCCACGCTTCCCGGCGCGCGGGTGAGGGCCTCGCGAAAGAGGTCCACTGCCTCGGCGTAGCGGCCGGCCTCCATGGCGGCGCCGGCGAGCGCCGCCGGCTCGGCTTCGACGTGAGCCGGCGGTGTGGACGTCCGCGCCCGGCAGGCCGGGCCTGCCAGCACCAGGAGCCCCAGCAGCGCGAACGTGAGAGCGCGCATGTCAGCCGGAGATCTCCTTGTAGGTGCCTGTCTCAATGGTGAAGGTCTGAGGCAGCTGTCCGCCCCCCGTCTTGGCATAGCTGCAGTTCCAGATGATGGTTGAGTTGCCGCTCGTATCGGTGTCGATGGTCGTGGCCGAGACGTCACGAACGTTCTGGCTCAGGACGGCCCCGACGATCTGTCCGGTGCCGGTGCCGAGGTAGGTGAAGTCGTTCAGCACGTAGACGGTTCCGTGCATCTGGAAAGAGCCGCTGATGGAGAGCGCCCCCGCCACGATGAGCATGCCGCTGAATATGCCGCTCTCATCGACCGGGGCATTGCCGTGGATGTCCACCGAGGCGAAGTCGGAGGTGGACGTCGTGTTCGCCCCGTTCTTGTCGATATTCTGGCCGCTCACGGTGTCCACGTAGATGATGCCGTTCGGCAGCTGGTTGCTCGAGTTGAATGACACCATGCCCTGATAGTAGGTGCCGTTCTGCTTGGCGAGGGCCTTCAAGGCGTCCAGCTCGGCATTCGAGTACGTGTAGGTGTTGAAGGTGGCGTCCGGGGCATTCTGGATGATGTCGCTCGACTGATTCTTCACGTCATTGCCGTCTGCGCCGTAGATCGAGGCGGAGCCGCTGGTGTCCGTGACGCCCTTGCTCATCGTTCCGGCCTTGTTTCCGCAGCTCGCGTCAGACCTGGAGTCGATGAGGGCATGCCCGCCCACGCTGATTTCTCCGCGGACCGTGAGCGCGGAGGGCGGATCGAGGAAGCGCGTCTGAACAACGGTCACCTGGATCCTCTGCTTGACCTTGGGGCCTGTGCCCGTGTTCGTGGGTGTCCAGCCCATCGAGACGATGTTGCGCTCGTTGACGGTGGCCCCGTTGGTGACAGAGATGGTGAACACGCCCACCTGGGCGCCGTTGATAGTGACGGGGACGGCGGTCGTGCCGTCGTAGGGTGCCGCCGGGGTGACGAGAGGGTTCGGGATGCCGTTGGCGTTGGCCTGATTGTTGAGCGCCCAGATGGCCCGTTCAACGCCGGTCTCGGCAACGGCGCGGGCCTGGGCGACCTGGAGCTGATTGTTGGCCAGCACGGGCTCCGAGGCGGCCATCATCGAAAACGCGATGATGAGCGCTGAGAGGATCAGCATAGTGAGGAGGGCCATCGGTAGGGCGACGCCGCGCTGGCTCCGTATGACCATGTTGATGTGATGAATGAGCATCGGGTTCTCCCTACGTGTTCCGGAGCCGGACGAGCATCTCGACGGTGGCCCGCTGGTTCGAGGCCGAATAGCTGGCAACGGATTCCTCGGTGCCGGTCACGAGCTGCACCCGGACCAGCCTCACGAGTGTGTTATCCGCCGTCGTAGTCCCGGTGTTTGTGGAGCCGTCATAATCCCGGAAGTATGTCAGGTTGAAGGTCACGACGCCGCCGATGAGCGGTGACGTGACGCCGGGCGTGGTTCGGTTGATCACGGGGCCGGAGAGCCAGTACCGGATCGTGGTGCCGTTTCCGTCCACGAAGGTCAAGTCCGTGGCGCTCGGGATCGCGGTCACGGATGTGGCTGAGCGGAGCTCGCGGACCATCAGCTCGAGCGCGATGCGACCGTTCTGCTGGGCCTCGACACGGTGGGAGCCGATGAGGTAGGCCTGCTGGCCCTGCATCTGCACCGTCACGAGGCCGGCCAGCATCATCCCCAGAACGGCGATGACGACGAGCAGCTCCGTCAGGGTGAAGCCGCGCTGATCACGTGCGAGCCGGACCATGGCCGTCACCGCTGGGCGATCGCCATGGTGACGATGGCGCCCTTCGTGGTGCCCCCGGCCGAGAGCCCTGTGGCGGTCGATGGTCTGTAGCTCACGGTCACGACGACCTGCCGGAGCCCGAGATTCGGGCCGCCGACGCCGCCGACACAGGGATCCGCAGGCTGGGCGCTGGTGATGCGAACGGTCCGGGTGTAGTCGCCGTAGGGCGCCGCCATCGGATTTTCGTCGGGGAAGGTGGTGAGGGCTCCGGCGGTCGGAGCGACGGCTGCCGACGCCGAGACGCCCAGGGTGTCGGCCGCCGGACACTGCGTCCACTGCGCGTGGCGCACCTGTTCGAGCCGCTGATTGGCAAGGAAAGTTGCCGTCGACAGTTGCCGGCCTTCCTGGATTCCGTAGCTGGCGGTCGGTACGGCCGAGAGCAGGCCGACCAGGCCGACGGCGATGATGACGCAGGCGATCAGAATCTCCGCCAACGACATCCCGGCCTGGTCCGCAGCGACGGATCGGAGCGCGCGACGCATCTAAGAACTCGTCACCCGGCCACTCAGCGCGATGGAAATAGTGCTCGTCGCGTAGGTGGTCGAGTTGGTCATGGTGTAGGTCGTCGCCGCCCCAGCCGCGCCCAGGTAGTTGAAGGTCACGTTGTTGAGCGGTCCGATGGTGGATCCTTGCGGCAGATTGATGTTGCCGGCGCCGTCCGTGCCCGGGCCGGTCCAGACGGTGCCGGCGCAGTTGCTCAGGCGCAGGGCCACCTGCCTGTTGGTCAGCATGGTGACGCAGACGGTATCGTTCTGCCTGATCGCGAGATCTCGGGCCTGGTTCAAGAGCGTGATGACCTGCTGGACATCAGCGCGCGCCGCGGCTGCCTGATAGTAGCGAACGAAGGATGGGACGCTCATGACGGCAAGCACGCCGACCACGGCGATGATGACGACCAGCTCGGTGATGCTGAAGCCGGCCTCTCGGATCGGGTGCCCGCCTGCCTTCCTCGTCACGCCATGAGCCGCCCGAATCATTCCCTTGCCTCCATCTGGGTGTCCGCCCCTCGACAATTCCTGATCGACTGAATCCACCTTCTGACATGGCAGGATCAGTGCCAACCTGGACTTCGGAATGCAGCGGCGGTCAGCATCTGAACAGCTTCTTTACTATTGCGCATTTAGCGCTTAGACACCGAGTTTGAACACGGCTGGTCTTTGTTGGCGGATTCCGCGCGCTATCGATGGGCTCCTATGGCTCGGCTCCTATGGCTCGGCGGACAAGGATCGGCATCGAAGGAACATGTCGGAGGGACTCGCCCGGCCTCCTGAGGGTTGTTTTCGGATGCCGCCGCCACTCAAGGGTGGTAAAACCCTAGCCGGGTGATGTTGTTCGCGTCGCGCAGTTTTGGAACTCCCCGCATGCTGCCAAGGCTGGACGGAGCCGGCGCATGACCCGCGCTTCGCTCGCCTCGCTCCTCGACCCGCGCAGCGTCGCGGTGATCGGCGCCTCCAGGGATCCTTCCAAGGTCGGGGGCAGCGTGCTCGCGAATCTGCGCTCTGCGGGCTTCGCCGGCCGCATCGTGCCGGTGAACGTCCGCGCGACGACTGTCCAGGGACTTCCGGCCTCTCCGTCGCTCCGGGCTGTCGACGGCCCGGTTGACCTCGCCGTGATCACCGTGCCCGCGGCCGCGGTACTGCCCGCACTCAAGGAGTGCGTGGCCAAAGGCGTGGGCGGCGCCGTCGTGATCTCCGCCGGCTTTCGGGAAAGCGGTGGGGATGGGCGGAAGCGAGAGGCCGAGCTCCGCGAGTGGCTTCGCGACCAGCCCATCCGCGTCCTCGGCCCAAACTGCCTCGGGTGGATCAGACCGTCGCGCCGCCTCAACGTCACGTTTGCTCCCGGCATGCCGGAGGCGGGAGGCATTGCGTTCGTCTCGCACTCAGGCGCGCTCGCCGTCGCCATCCTCGACTGGGCCCGCGAGCGCCGCATGGGCTTCTCGCTCTTCGCGAGCCTCGGTAATCAGGCCGACGTCACCGAGGCGGACGTGCTCGAGGCCGTCACCGCCGACGCGGAGACACGGGTCATCGCCGCCTATATCGAGGGTGTGGCGGACGGGCGGCGCTTCTTCGAGACGCTGTGCGCGGCGGCGGCGGTCAAGCCTGTGGTGCTGCTGAAGGCCGGGCGCTCCGCCGCGGGCGCCCGCGCCGTCTCCTCGCATACCGGCGCCCTCGCCGGCTCCGAGCAGGCGTTCGACGCGGCGGTCAAGCAGGCGGGCGCGCTGCGGGCAGGCACCGTCGAGGAGCTTTTCGATCTCGCGCGCGGCCTGGTGAGCCAGCCTCTGCCGCGCGGCCGCCGGCTCCTCGTCGTGACCAATGGGGGAGGGCTCGGCATCGTCGCGACCGACGCGGCGCGGGACGAGGGTCTCGCGGTCGACCCGCTCGACGCGGCCGTGCGCGAGCGGCTCGCGGCCGTGCTGCCGCCGACGGCCAGCCTCGCCAATCCCGTCGATCTCGTAGGGGACGCCGATGCCGCGCGCTACAGCAATGCGCTGCACGCCATCGGCGGCGCCGGCGCCGACGCCGCGCTCGTGGTGCTCACGGCCCAGGCAGCGACGGACGCGCTCGGGGTGGCGCGGGCGGTGATCGGCGCCACGCGGGGGTGGTCCATCCCGGTCGTCGGCGCCTTCGTCGGCGGCGCGCGCGTCGCGCCGGGAGTGCGCGCGTTCGAGGAGGCGGGGATCCCGTGCTATCCGTTCCCGGAGCCGGCGGTCAGGACACTTGCGGGGATGGCGAGGCTCGCCGAGCGGCGCGGGCGCCGGGCGGAGCCGGCGCGCTTTCCCGTCCGCGTCGAGGAGTCGAAAGCGGCGGTCGCGCGGCTCCGCGCCACCGGCCATTCCACGTTCGGCATGGCGGAGCTCGAGCCCGTGCTCGAGGGCTACGGCATTCCCTGCGCGGCGGCGCGGCCGGCGGCCACGCCGGCAGAGGCGGGCACCGTCGCCGAGCGCCTCGGCTTCCCGGTGGCGCTCAAGCTGCGCTCCCCCGACATCACGCACAAGACCGAGGTGGGTGGGGTGCGCCTCGGACTCGGCTCGGCCGGCGAGGTCGCGGAGGCAGCGACCGCCATGCTCGCGAGCGTGCGCGCGGCGCGGCCCGCGGCGCGTCTCGAGGGCGTGCTGGTCCAGCGGATGGCTCCGCCCGGCAAGGAGCTGCTGCTGGGCATGATCAGGGATCAGCAGTTCGGCCCGCTGGTCGTGGTCGGCTTCGGCGGGATCTATGTCGAGGTGCTCAAGGACACGGCCGCGCGCCTCTGCCCGCTGGGCGCCGACGACGCCCACGAGATGCTCGGCGAGCTCAGGATGGCGCCCCTGCTCAAGGGCGTCCGGGGGGAGCCGCCGGTCGACCTCGGCGCGCTCGCCGAGACGATCTGCCGCTTCGCGCAGCTCGCCGCCGATGCGGACGATCTCGTGGAGCTCGAGGTGAACCCGCTCGTGGCCGGTTCCGGCGGCGTGATGGCCGTGGACGCGCGGGCACGAATCTGATTCGCTCCCTTGTGCCCGGCGTGGACGGCTGACAGCACTCGCGCCGCGCCGCCGCCGGGCTCAGGGCCTGACGGCGGGCGCCTCGAATGTCATCCCCCCCGCGCGCCACATCAGGAACAGCTCGAGATCGACCAATTCGGGGGCGCCGTATTCATGCGCTTCCGCGCGCATCCCGACGAGACAGTTGCGTAGCCGCCGCTGGAGCGAGCCGAGGCTTTGCCACTCCAGACGGTAGAGCGGGTAACCGGTCGGGTGCGCCTGCGGTACGATGTTGCCCGCGAGCCTCCGCCCCCAGTTGTCGTCGTGACACTGGCTGCAGGCAAGGTTGAGCTGACCCTGCCGCCGGTGGAAGGCTGCACGGCCGGCATCGAGGAACGGCCGCGTCCGCTGGTCGATCGCGAGATCGATCGGGAGGCCGCGCGATTGGCGCGCGACGTAAGCGGTCAGCGCCAGCAGGTCCCTGCTTTCCCAGGCGAGCGGCGGCGCTTTCTGCTGATTAATGCGGCAGACGTTGATGCGCTGCTCGAGACTGACCGGCCGTCCCTGCGCGGCGTCGAACGACGGGTGGCGGGCGGCGACGCCCTTCATGCTCGCGCGGGCATCGCCGTGGCAGTCGGCGCAAGAGCGCGAGGCGGTCCCGGTCTTCCGGTGCCACAGCCCTTCGCCGTCGAGCACCCAGAGCAGGCCGGGATTGGCGCTGTCGTCGTCCTGCATCGCGCGGGTTTCACGGCTCATGAAATCGTAGCCCGAGCGGCGTTCGGAGTGCGGGATCTCGCCGGCGAATGCCGACGCGGCAACCGCGATCGCACCCGCCGCGGCGCAGAGTCGCCGCACTAATCGACCGCGATGGTGACCGACTCGGCCACCGAAAAACCGTTGTCGCCGGTCCAGCGAAACGCGATGGTGCCGCTTTCCGTGGCAACCGTCGAGAACACGATGAACGGGTTCGCGGCGATCGCCGGGTGCAGCTCGGCGCGGAAGACCTCCGTGCCGTTGTAGGTGCATACGAACAGCCTGATGATGTCGCGCGGGATCAGCGCGCCGAGCTGGCTGCGGCGAAACCCGGTCTCCATCGGATGCGAGATCAGTGTCTTGACCTCGATGACCTCGCCGCGTCTGGCCCGTGCCGGCACGTTGATCAGCGCGCTCGCCACGGCTACGTCTCCTCCAGACACGCCGCCAGGGTCACCACGACGGCGGCGCTGCCTGACCAGAACGAGCCGTCGCTCAGCTCGCAGATCGCGACCACGGTCTGCGTGTCGGCGAGCCGGATGCGTGTCGCCACGCTCGCCCGTCCGGCGCGCGGGCCGAGGCGGAAGCTCACGACGTCGGGTTGCGGGTTCTTTTCCGTGAAGAGGTGAATGGCCCGGACGTGGTCGGTCTCGGTCGTCGGGCTCTCGACGCTGACGGTGAGCGGTACGGCGTTGCCGTTCTCGACCAGCGGCGGCACCTCGAGCTTTACCTTGCCCGTGTTGACGCGAGCCGAGCCCACGACCTTGCGGACGGCCTCCTGCATCTCCGCGGGTGTCGCGCGCGCGGGCTTGACCTCGAGGACCGACACCAGCCCGATCCCGGCGGCGGCGCGGCCGGCGGCGAGCAGGAATTGGCGGCGGGAGGGACGCCGTTTCATTCAGTCACGCAACGTCGTCAAGAAGGCCACCACGTCCTCGACCTGCTCCGCGCTCAGAATTGGCTTGCCCCGGTAGGCAGGCGCAACGCGCACCAGTCCTTCGGTCCGATGATAGGGCGGCATGATCGTCGCCGGGTTGACCCGGCCCGGATCGACGATCTTGAGCCGCAGCTGGCCTTCCGACAGTCGGCTCCCGGCTCCCTTGAGATCGGGCGCGAGATTACCCTGGAATCGCTCCTCCGGGAACGGCCCGCTGTGACAGAGCAGGCACAGGCCGACCTGGCGGTTGACGACGATCGCGCGGCCACGCGCAGGATCGCCTCTGGCGCCGGTGAGCGACTCGGGCATCGTATCGTCCGCGCGGGCGACGCCCACCAGACAGCAGACGGCGACCATCACCGTCGGCAGCCTCATCCGAACGTCTCGGCGGCGATCGTGCGGAACCAGCTCTCGGCGAGTGCCGCCTCGAGCGTACGCGTCGCGCGCGGTGCGTCCGCGGGACTGACGCCGCCGGAGCCGGGAACCTCGGCCAGCTGCCCGCCCGAAGGATGGTAGACGCCGGCGATCGAAATCCCGTAGTCGGGCCCGACGAGGCTGTAGCACGTGTTGATCAGCTTGGGGACGGATGGCGCTCCGCCCGAGAGGAGCCGTACCACCGCCGCGGCGCACGTCTTGGCCTGGGCATTCGCGGCAAAGGCCGATTTCGGCATCGCGCCGGCGATCGCGGCGTCGCCGATGACGTGAATGCGCGGCTGCAGCTTCGACTCGAAGGTCACGGGATCGATCGGGCACCAGCCGGTGCGGTCGGCGACGCCCGCGGCGTCCGCGATGCGGCCGGCCTTCTGCGGCGGGATGACGTTGGCCACGGCCGCCTTGTGCCGGCCGAAATCGGTCACGAGCGTGCGGGTCGCGGCGTCCACCGAGGTGACGTTGCCGCCCTTGGACAGCGGCACCCACTCGAGCAAGCCCGGGTACAGCTCGTTCCACGCGCTCTGGAAGAGCCGCTGCTTGGAAAAGGTGTCCTTGGCGTCGAGGACGATCAGCTTGGAGCGCGGTTTCTTCGTCTTGAGATAGTGCGCGATCAGGCTGGCGCGCTCGTAGGGCCCGGGCGGGCAGCGGAACGGATTCGCCGGCGCCGAGATCACGACGAGCCCGCCGTCCTTCATGGCATCGAGCTGACGGCGCAGCAAAAGGGTCTGCTCGCCAGCGCGCCAGGCGTGCGGCATCTGGCCGGCTGCCGCCTCGTCGTAGCCCGGCAGCGCGCCCCAGCGGATATCGATGCCGGGTGCCAGCACCAGCCGGTCGTACGGCAGGCGTGTGCCGTCCGCGAGCGTGACCGACCGCGCCTGCGCGTCGACGGCGGTCGCGGTCGACCGGGCGACGGCGATGCCGTCGGCGGCGACGCGCTCGTACGTGAACTGCTGCGCGCTCAGCTCTCGCAAGCCGGCGATCACCGCGTTGCTGAGCGGGCAGGCCGTGAAGGTCGCGTTCGCCTCGACCAGCGTCACGGCGATGGCCGGGTCCTCGTTCCGGAGGGCGCGGGCGCAGCTCGCGCCGGCGAAGCCTCCCCCGACCACCACCACGCGCGCGGCGGCTCCTTTCGCGAAGGCCGGAGCGGGGAACAGGGCGGACGAGGCGGCGACCGCAACAGCGGACTTGAGGAACTCGCGGCGGCCCGTCTTCACCGCTGCGAGGCGTACCAGGCGGCGATGGCCTGGATTTCGTCGTCGGTGAACCCCCTGGCGATCCGGTCCATGACGGTGGCGGCCCGCTTCCCCGACCGGAAGTCCTCCATCGCCCTGACGATCCGGGCCTGATCGAGCCCGGCGAGGCGGGGCACGGGCGACGTCACGCGTGCCGAGGCCGGATGGCAGCCCGAGCACGCCGCCGCGCCGGCCGGCGGCTCGGCCCACGCCACGCTTACCGCTGCGATCGAGGCGCATCCGATCACGGCGGCCAGGACTCCGCGCATGGCCTACACCATCTGGACGCCGTGGTTCTTCAGCGGGAAGGTGCGGATGCGCCGGCCGGTCGCGGCCGAGAACGCGTTCAGGACCGCCGGCGCTGCCACGCAGATGGTCGGTTCGCCGACGCCGCCCCAGAACCCGCCGGAGGGCATGATGATCGCCTCGACCTTCGGCATCTGCGCGATCCGCATCGAGTCGTAGGAGTTGAAGTTCGTCTGCTCGATGCGGCCGGCCTTGACTGTGCATTCCTCCATGAACAGCGCGGACAATCCGTAGACGAACGACCCGGAGATCTGCCGCTCGATCTGCGCCGGGTTGACGGCGTACCCGGGATCGGTCGCACAGACGATTCGCAGGATTTTCACCTTGTTGACCCCGCTGACGGAGATCTCAGCGCACGCCGCCACGTAGCTGCCGAAGGCCATCATCTGAGCCAGCCCGCGATACACGCCCTTCGGCGCCGGCTTGCCCCATCCCGCCCGACCAGCCACGGCATTCAGCACGGCGAGGTGCTTCGGATGCTTCGCCATCAGCTTGCGCCGGAACTCGAGCGGATCCTGGCCGGCGGCCTGGGCGAGCTCGTCCATGAAGCATTCCATGAAGATGGCGTTCTGGTTGATGTTCACGCCGCGCCAGAACCCCGGCGGGACGTGCGTGTTGCGCATCGCATGGTCGACCAGAAGATTCGGGACGCTGTACCCGAAGGCGAAATCCCCGCTCGGGTCGAGCCCCTGGAAGGTGAGATTGTCTCTTCCCTCCTGCAGGAGCTGTGGGAAGACGGCCGTGATGATCGACTGTCCGGACAGGCGGCAGTGCAGCCCGGTGAGATTGCCGGCCGCATCCAGCGCCCCGGTCAGCTTCGCCTGCATGACCGGGTGGTACCGGCCGTGCGTCATGTCCTCCTCGCGCGACCACAGAAGCTTCACCGGCGTGCCCGGGATCTGCTTGGCGATCAGGACGGCCTGCGTCACGTAGTCGTGGAAGGCCCCGCGCCGTCCGAACCCGCCGCCGAGATTGATCTTGTAGACCTCGCACTTGTCGGCCGGCAGGCCGGACGCCGCCAGCGTCGCCGCGAACGCGGCCTCGCCGTTCTGCGTCGGCACCCAGACCTCGCAGCGGTCCGGCGTGTACTTCGCCGTCGCGTTCATCGGCTCCATCGTCGCGTGGTTCAGGAACGGATACGCGTAGACCGCCTCGACCTTCTTCGCCGCGCCGGCGAGGGCGGCTTTCACGTCGCCGTTCTGGTTGCGCACGAAGGCCTGATCCGCATCGAGGCCGGCTTTCAGCATGTCGGCGATCGTGGCGCTCGAAACCTGGGCGTTCGGGCCCTCGTCCCAGACGATGGGCAACGCGTCGAGCGCGGTCTTGGCGTGCCACCACGTATCGGCCACGACTGCGACCCCGGTAGCGCCGACCGGCACCACGTGGCGGACGCCCGGCATGCCGGTGACCTTGGCGGCCTCGAAGCTCTTCACTTTGCCGCCGAACACCGGACAGTCCTTGATCGCGGCGTTGAGTATCCCGGGCAGCTTCAGGTCGGCGCCGTAAACCTGTGCCCCGATCACCTTCGGCATCGTGTCGAGGCGCTTCATCGACTTGCCGATGAGCTTCCACTCCTTCGGGTCCTTGAGCGGCACGCTCGCCGGCGGGGTCAGCTTCGCGGCGGCTTCCGCCACCTTGCCGTACGTGGTCGTGCGGCCGGAGGGCTTGTGCGTGATCACGCTGTTGGCCGCCGTGCACTCCGACGCGGGAACCTTCCAGGCGTCGGCGGCGGCCTGGACCAGCATCATGCGCGCCGCGGCGCCGCCCTTGCGGACGTACTCCTGCGACGTGCGGATGCCGCGGCTGCCGCCCGTGGAGAAGTCGCCCCACACGCGCTTGCGCGCGACGCTCTGGCCGGGCGTCGGGTATTCGGTCGTCACGTTCGACCAGTTGCACTCGAGCTCCTCGGCCACCATCTGGGCGAGGCCGGTGATCGTGCCCTGTCCCATCTCGGACCGCGCGATCCGGATCACGACCGTGTCGTCCGGGCGGACGACCACCCAGGCGTTGATCTCGGGCGAGCCGTCCTGGGCGCGGACGACGCTGGCGCCGAAGGGGATCTTCAAGCCGAGGGCGAGGCCGGCGCCGGCTGCGCCGGTCCCGATGACGAAGGCGCGGCGATCGATCTTCTGTGAGCTGGTGATCATGGCCTCTCCCCCCTATGCCTTCGCCGCGGCGTGGATGGCCTCGCGCACCTGCTGGAAGGTGCCGCACCGGCAGATGTTCGTGATCGCCGAGTCGATTTCGGCGTCGGTCGGCTTCGGCTTGGCCTTCAGGAGCGCGGCTACCGCCATGATCATGCCCGCCTGACAATAGCCGCACTGCGGCACCTCGTGGTCGACCCAGGCTTTCTGCACCTTGTGCAGGACACCAGCGGCAGCGAGGCCTTCGATGGTCGTGATCTGCTTGCCCACGGCCCCGGAGACGGGCACCATACACGAGCGGACCGCCTTGCCGTCGATGTGCACCGTGCAGGCGCCGCACTCCGCGATGCCGCAGCCGTACTTGGTGCCGGTGAGGCCGACCTGCTCCCGGATGGCCCACAAGAGGGGGGTGTTGGGATCGACGTCGACCTCTGTGGTCTTGCCGTTGATCGTCAGGCGCACCATGGTGTTCCCTCCCCAAGACTAGAGTGCCGGGAATGTCCTCCAGCGTACCCCCAAGGGCGGGCGGTTTCGCGCCAGGAGGGGGTCGCATCTTGTCTGGGCCGGTCGGATCCCCCGGTCAGGTGCCACTAGGTACACCACGGGCGAATCGGCCGTCAAGTGGGTCGTTCAGGCGAGGGTAGTTCAGGCGAGGACGGCGATCTTCTTTCGGTCGATGAGGCCGAAGTCGATCGCCGCGCCGAGCCCCGGGCCGTCAAAGGCGTGGACCAGTCCCCGCTTGTCGACCTCGATGTCCTGGGCGAGGCCGTACTTCTGGGCTCCGGCCGGCAGCAGCACCTCGAAGAACTCGCAGTTCCGGATGGCCATGATCACGTGGAGGTTCGCCACGTTGTTGAGCGAGTTGCCGCCGTGGTGGATCTCGAAGTTCATGTGGAAGGCCTCGGCGAGATGCGCCGCCTTCAGGAGGGCGGTGATGCCGCCCTTCACGGCGACATCACCGCGCAGGTAGTCGGTCGCCTGGTGGACGAGCCACGGCGCGTAGGCGGTAAGGCCCCCCGGTGAGTACTCGGTGGCCAGGATCGGGATCGCCAGGTGCTGCTTGAGCTTGACGTAGCTCAGGAGATCGTCATCCGCCAGCGGGTCCTCGTACCAGTAAAAGCCGAGCTCTTCGATGACCTTTCCGACGCGGAGCGCCTCCGGGTACTGGTAGGCCCAGGTCGGGTCGAGCATCAGGGTGAAGCCGTCGCCGACGGCGCGCCGGACGGCGCGGCAGACGTCCGCGTCGACGGCAGGGTCGGTGGGCGGGTGGATCTTGTAGGCAGTCCAGCCGTCGGCCTTGAAGCGCGCCGCTTCCTCCGCGTAGGCCTCCTTGGCCGGCAGGACGGCCGAGCTGGCGTAGGCCGGGACGCTCTCGCGGTACGAGCCGAGCAGCCGGTAAATGGGCAGCCCCGCCGCCTTGCCCGCGATGTCCCAGAGCGCCACGTCCATCGCGCCGATCGCGCGATAGGTGGTCTGGCGGTTCTTCTGCCACATCGCCTGGTAGAGGCGCTCGCGCGCAAGCGGGTCCTGGCCGAGCACGACCGGCTTCAGGTACTGGATGAGCGACTGCCCGTCCAGGTGCGCGCCGCGCATGGCTGAACCCAAGAAGGCGTGCCCCTTGACGCCGTCGTCGGTCTCGATCGTCAAGAGACCCAGCTGGCTCGCGCCGCTGAACGTCCCCGTGTGAATGCCGTACCGTGTAGCCGGGATGTCGTCCCAGACAAAGAGCGTCAGATGGACGTCGGTGATCTTCATCGGGGGCCGAGAGTAGCACACTCGAGAGCCGAAGGAATGGTGCCTGTCGCGCGGCGACCTCCCGGTGGTCAGCCGAAGGCTGGGTGCTGAGGGGGCCCAGGAACCCATTGCCAGATGGGTCCGCTCGAACGGCAAGCTCGTGGACCCTGCGCTGTGGCGCCCGCCCGGCACTCGCCGCACTGCTATGCGGCTCTATGACCTCAGACCCGACGCCGCGCTCGTTCCGGCCCTCTCTGACGGTCAGTGAGCGTCACCGGCGGCGACCGCTCGCCGCGCGCCCTCTGCTCCGCCGCTTGGGCGGCGTGCCGGGCGACACGGAGTCGGCCACGGCGATGGCCGAGATCTCGACCTTGCAGTTGGAATGCGTGGTCAGACGCGAGACCTCGACGGTGGTCGTCGTCGGCAGGTGGCCGCCGGTCAAGTGCCGGAAGGCATGGAACCTTGACAGGCCCGGGTTAGTTTGCTAGAAACAAGGGTCATTTCGAGCCGACCGCGGTCCGCTCCCGGACCACCTGAGGAGGAACGTGATGAGCACATTTCTGTGGAGACTCGTGGGCACCGCCGCCGTCGTGGCGCTCTTCGGAGCAGCCGAGGCCCAGGCGCAGGCCCCGATCAAGATCGGCGCGTCGCTGTCGCTCACAGGCACCTACGCCGCGCTGGGGCAGAACCAGCACCGCGGCTACCAGCTCTGCGTCAAGCACGTCAACGAGAAGGGCGGCGTGCTCGGGCGGCCGATCGAGTTCGTGCTCTACGACGACCAGTCCCTCCCCGCCACCGGCGTGCGCCTCTACGAGAAGCTGATCACCCAGGACAAGGTGGACGCGGTCATGGGCCCCTACTCCTCGGCCATCACCGAGGCCGTGGCCAACGTCAACGACCGCTACAAGATGCCCATGGTGGCCCCCATGGCCTCCACCACTTCCATCTTCAAGAAGGGACGGAAGTACATCTTCATGGTCCAGTCCCCGGCGGAGGTGTATCTCGAAGGGTTGCTCGATGTGGCGGCCAAGCGGGGCCTCAAGACCGTGGCCATCATCAACGAGGATACGCTCTTCCCGAAGGCCACTGTGCAGGGGGCCATCGAGCTGGCCAAGAAGAAAGGGCTCCAGGTCGTCTTCGTCGAGGCCTACCCCAAGGGCAACACGGACTTCTCCGCGCTCCTGACCAAGATGAAGGCGGCCAACCCCGACGTCCTTGGCGCCGCGACCTACTTCGACGACGCGCTGGCGATCACCCGCCAGATGAAGGAGCTCAACGTCAACCCCAAGATGTACGGGGTGACCGTGGGCGGCGACCTGCCGAAGTTCTACGAGCAGCTCGGGCGCAACGCCGAGTATGTCTACGGCGCCACCCAGTGGGAGCCGGAGCTGCCGTACCCCGGTTCCCAGCAGTTCGCCCAGGCGTACAAGAAGGAGTTCTCCGGGGCCGATCTGTCCTATCACTCCGCCGGCGGCTACGCCGGATGCCAGATCCTCGTCGAGGGCATCAAGCGCGCCGGGTCGCTTGACAGGGAGAAGATCCGCGAAGCGATTCTCAAGATGGACTACGACACGGTCTACGGCGGCTTCAAGGTGGACCAGGACGGCTTCCAGGTTTCCCACAAGATGGTCATGTTTCAGTGGCAGGAGGGCAGGAAGGTGATCGTGTGGCCGGACGAGCTGGCCGCCGGGAAGATCCGCTTCCCCACGCCGCCGTGGAACCAACGCTGACCAGATGATCGTCTGATTCGTCACAGGCAGGGCGCCCGCCGGAGCTCCGGCGGGCGCCGGTTCGCCAGGGCCCTCTCGACTCGCGAGGCTCCATGACCGTCGTCATCACCCCGACCATGATCGGCCAGGTGGTCATCTCGGGCCTCCTGGCCGGATCGCTCTACGCGATGGTGGCCCTGGGCCTCGGACTCATCTTCGGCGTCATGCGCGTGCTCAACGTGGCCCACGGGCCGCTGCTCATGCTCGGCGCCTACACGACGTTTGGGCTCTTCCACTGGTTCAGCCTGAACCCGTATCTCTCGCTCCTGGTGTCGATGCCGGCGCTGTTCGTCGTGGGCGTCGTCCTCCAGCGTCTGCTGGTGCGACGGGTCGTGGACGCGCCGGAGCTGTCCTCGCTGCTGCTCACGTTCGGCGTGTCCATCGCCCTCGTCAACATGGCTCAGCTCGCCTTCACCTCCGATCTGCGGTCGGTCGAGTACCTGACCGGGTCCTTCGTCCTGGGGCCGTTCGCTTTCTCCAAGTCTCGCGTGATCGCCTGCGCCTTCGCCCTCCTGATCACCGCCGGCGCGTTCTGGTTCCTCCGGCAGACCCGGCTCGGCAAGGCCATCCGCGCGGTCTCCCAGAGTCGCGAGGTGGCCCAGGTCTGTGGGATCAACGTCCAGCGGATCCACATGATCACTTTCGGCGTCGCCACGGCGCTGGCGGCCGCCGGCGGGACCCTGATCGCCGTGATGGTCGCCATCCAGCCCGAGATGGGGCAGGTCTACACCTTCAAGTCGTTCCTGGTGATCGTGCTGGGCGGTGCCGGCAACTATCCGGGCGCGCTGCTGGGCGGCCTGCTCCTCGGCCTCATCGAGCAGCTCTCCTCGTTGTTCCTCACCACCCAGGTCAACGAGGCGGTCGCCTACGTCCTGCTGGTCCTGGTGCTGCTGGTGAGGCCCACGGGCCTGCTCAAGGGACGCGCCGGATGACGCGCTGGCTGCGGGCCGGTTTCCTGGTGCTGCTCGTCCTCCTGGCGCTTTACCCGATGCAGGGGACGGGCTACGGCATCCGCACCATGCTCCAGCTCTTCATGTGGATCGCGCTGGCTCAGTCCTGGAACCTGATCTCGGGGCTCACCGGCTACGTGTCGTTCGGGCACGTGGCCTTTTTCGGCATGGGCGCGTACACGGCCGGCATCCTGATCGGCAAGCTCGGGTGGCCGTGGCTGCTGGCGTGCCTGGCCGGCGGCATCATGGCCATGGTGCTGGCGCTGGTGATCGGCTGGCCGTGCCTCAGGCTCAAGGGGCCGTACTTCGCCATCGCCATGCTGGGACTCAACGAGGTCTTGCGCGTGATTGTGTCCTACTATGAGGGCCTCACCGGCGGCGGCAACGGCCTCTCCCTGCCCACGCTCCACGCGAGCGTGCCGATCTACTATGCCATGGGGTTGGTGGCGCTGCTGGTCACCGGGCTCACCTACGTGATCGTCACCTCCCGCTTCGGCCTGCGCCTCATGACCATCCGGGAGGACGAGGTGGCGGCCGAGGCGATGGGGATCGACACCTTCCGCTACAAGCTCTACGCGTTCCTTCTCTCGGCCGTGGCGCCGGGGATCGTGGGCGGGCTAGCGGCCCGGGACCAGGGCTACATCGAGCCCACCAGCGTGTTCCCCCTCATCACGACGATCACCATGATCGTGATGGCGCTCTTCGGCGGCAAGGGAACCATTTGGGGCCCCGTGCTGGGCGCCGTCCTGCTGTTCACGTTCCAGGAGCTGGTCTGGGCCAGGTTCATCTACCTCCACCAGCTCCTCTTCGGCGCCATCATCGTCGGCGTCGTCCTGCTCATGCCACGCGGCATCCTAGGCGTGCTCCAGATGCGGTACAACCTGCCGAGGACCATCTGATGGAGCCCATTCTGATGGTGGACCGAGTGGTCAAGCGTTTCGGGGGCGTGACCGCCGTCGGTGGCGTGTCGTTGAGCCTCGAGGCCGGGCGCATCTACGGTCTCATCGGCCCGAACGGTTCGGGCAAGACCACGCTCTTCAACTGCATCACGGGCGTCGATCAGGCCGACGAGGGGCAGATCCGCTTCAAGGGCCAGCGCATCGACGGGCTCAAGCCCCACCAGATTTTCCACCGGGGTATCGGCC
>Ga0326597_10002021_pt1 | contig 30993 bp, 31 predicted proteins | sample RVTome_12_FD_203789 | JGI IMG/M metagenome (GOLD analysis project Ga0326597, IMG submission 203789) | Soil microbial communities from uranium-contaminated site in the Upper Colorado River Basin, Wyoming, United States - RVT100D185 | ecosystem: Environmental > Terrestrial > Soil > Contaminated >...
AGGCCCGCACCGTGGACGCGCTCGAACAGGCGATCTCCGAGGCCATCGCCACCATCACCCCCGACAACGCCTCCGCCTGGTTCGCCCACTGCGGCTATGATCTACACTAATAGGAGAAATGCTCTAACCGGCACCGTGCAGTGCGTCATTTGTCCCATTCGGCACAGGCACGCTGAATGGTGGTAATGCAGCCTTCTCTACTTCGGGTTTGTCAGCGGGCAGTCACACGATCAGAGCTAGCTACAGCGGCGACACAAATACCGGCGGCGCCATTTCTTCCACTCTCGTACAGATGGTAAATAAAGCTCCCACGACCGTAACGCTCACGTCCAGCCCCAATCCTTCCGTGTCAGGGCAGCCCGTAACGTTCATTGCCACGATTTCGCCGTCTACTGCTACCGGCCTCATGACATTCACTGACAACGGGCCGAGCTCAACTTTCGGATACATCAACTGCTTGGAAGCCTCAAGCGGGATTTCCGTTCCCGTGAATAACGGGAAGGCAACTTGCACCACTCCCAGTCCTACGACAACGCTTGTAGGAGGGCTGGGTAGCCACTTGATCAAGGCCACCTACGACGGCGATAGAAACCACGTAAGCTCTTCCGGCACATTGACGCAGATCGTGAATAGACCATAAGGGCCTCCCCCATTTTTTCGCCCCTGTCGCTGGCGGGGTGTCGCCAGTGTTCCATCCGTAGTAAGAAAGGGCTTGGGAAGGACCCGACGTGCCTTCCGTCACTGTATTCGAGTCTGGCCGCACAAGGGGCACACCGCCTGTGCCCTACGCGCCTGCCACGCCCGGAACCGGCAGCGGGGCGAACAGTACTTCTGCGGCGATCCCCTCCGTGGGCCTCTCGGTAACTCCCCCTGACACTCCAGGCAGCGTTCTGGATTGGCCGGAGAAGCGTTTCCTACGCTTTCTGTTGCCCTCTTCGCATCAACCTCGTGCAATGTCATCACCCCCTCATCCCATGACCGTATCCCGGAGCGTTCTTGTGCCGTCTCAGTAGCAGACCGCTCACCTTCACTCATCATCCCCTCAGGCAACGCCTTCCCCAACACTCGGACAGTTCTCGGACAGCCAACTTTTTCCGCCACGGATTCAAACGGTTACAGTGGAACTGCGGATTGGAGAACCGCTGTGCAATACTCTGACTCCGAGGGCCTGGGTACTCTGACTTCGTTGCCACTGTCCGAAAACTGTCCGAACACCCCCGCCGAAACGGTACAAACCAGCCCAAAGGCCGACTGTGCCTTTGCAGGATTCTCTTGGGGTTAGCTGCTGTGGGTTGCTTGGTGTTACTGCCTGGAAGGGATTCGAAGTCCGACGCTCTATCCAACTGAGCTACGGGCGCGCTTCTGGTAGTCATTTAACCGCGATTCCGGAAGAAAGACAAGCCGAACCGGGGCCGGCCGGAGGCGACGGACGGAGTGACGAAAGAGAAGGCTTGGGAGCGGGAAGGCATCCGTGCGCTCACGACCTGCGCTCAGGATATGCGTTCATTGGCAGCGCTCAGGCGGCCTGAGCTCAGGAAGTCTGGCGCATCCAGGCGAGGCAGCGGGAGAGCGAGTCGCGCATCTCCTCCTTACTGGCGTGATGGCGGCGGCCGTGGCCGGGCAGGACCCACGCGAAGTCATAGGCCAGAAGCCGCTCCATGGATTCGGTCTGCCTGGGCCAGGAATACCAGCAGTAGCGCGGAGAGGCGGAGAGGCGGCCGCGCTCGGGCGACCACCAGAGATGGTCTCCGGTGAAGAGAAAGCGGTCGCGGTCGAGCAGCACGGTGTGGCCGCACGTGTGGCCGGGGGTGGGGATGGCGAGCAGCTCCGGGGCGATTGGGACCGGCTCGTCGCCGCCGATGGTGCGCTCGATGTCCGCGAGCGATGCGCGCATCTCGCGGGCATGGATGATGCGGTCGCATCCGAAGTGGCGGCGGAAGCGGGCGTGGTCGGCGACGTCGTCGACGTGCGAGAGGAACATCCAGCGCACGCCGCCCAGCTGCTCGATCTGCTGGACGAGGCGCGAGGCGAAGCGCGGCGAATCAACCAGGACGTTGCCGTCGGGGCGGACGATCAGGTAACTCGAAGCGCCGAAGGAATCTCCCGAAGCAAAGCCGCAGAAGAAGACGTTGTCCTCGATGCGCTCCGGGAAGGAGGCCACGGCATCGCCCAACGGGCGGCGCTGCTCGTTGCCGATGGCGCCGACGGGACAGGTGACGACGGCCATCAGAGCGCGGTGAACCGCGGCGGGGGATTCGGGCTGGCGGACGACGCGGGCGTGGCCGTCGCCGTCGCCGAAGGTGGCGGGAGCGATCTCCCGGCACTGGTCGCAGTCAATGCAGGTGCGGTCGACGTAGAAGTCGCCGGGAAGGTTGGTCGGCCATCGCTGGGCTTTGTTGGCCATAAGCGGTGAGTGGTGAGTGGGGGCCGCGCGGCGAACCCTCGGGCAGCCAGAAGCGGGCTATTGTCCCAGTAGTACTAGTTTGGGTTCGTTTCGTAATTTTTCTGAAGAGGGCGGCTGTAAAGGCAGGAGGGCAAAGGCGTTGCATGGCTTTCGGCCTCGCCGCAACCATATGTACCAGTTTCAGACGGATCGCGCACCGCACACCCCCTCTCCCCCCAAGCATGCGTCCATTCGGACCACGAGGTCAAGAAGATTCTACCGAAAGAACCGAAAGGCAGTGACGAGTGACCAGTCCGATTGCCTGTCTGGGAGGACGCTCCTTTACAGTCGCGGCTCGGATTACGGAGCCGGAACCAAACGAGACGGATAGTTGTTCGTTCCGAGTTGTTAGTTGTCAGGTCACACGCCCGTGGTTTCGCGACGACACTCAGACGGATTCCAGATTCCGAATTCCGGATTCCGGATTCCGAAAAGTTGGGCCGCTTCTGAAATAGCTCCCAAGGCCTGTGAACATTAGAGCGTTTCTCTTGTTGCTGTAAATCGGCGGGTCTGTCGCCCCTACGGGGCTAGCTCGGATCAGCGCCCAGGAATCCCACGGCTTGCGCCGTGGGCCACAGGATAGCGCCCCTACGGGGCTTCCTGCGGATGAGCTACAGCAATGAGAGAACCGCTCTAGCTGAAACCGATATGGTCAAAGATTTCCTGCCAGCAGCGGCAAGAATTTAATTACAAAGGTACTAACCCGCGTAGTGATTGGGAGTTAGCTTACACGAAAAGCGGTGGTTAGGGAATAGTGGTTAAGGGAATAGTGGATAGTGATTAGCGGGGAGCGGGGACAACAAGGGCAGGTCCTTCGTCGGGAAGCGATCCCGCATGGGCGGGACCGTTTCCCTCCTCAGGATGACCACGAAAACAAAGCAGAAGAGCAGATCCCTTCGCTGCGCTTCCCTCGACTTTGCTCGGGGCAAGCAGATGACCGCGAAGAAGGGGGGCAGGGATGCAGGACAAGCGAGCGGGAGGGCATGTTGCCCAGGTCTTTCTGCCTTGTTCCCGCTTTGGTTTCTGTGACAGAATAGGGGCATGAGGATTGCTTTCCCCCTACGGCTGGCTCTGGCTCTGATGATCGGAGCGCTGTGGCAGGCCCGGGAAGGGGTCCTTCTTGCACAGACGGCGCAGCCGGAGGTTCCGTCTGCGGCTGCCCCGAACGGGGATGCAGAGCAAGAGTACAGCTTTGCGGTCGACATCCAGGTGGTGACCGTGCCGGTGACGGTGACGGATCCGGGCGGCGAATTCGTGACGGACCTGGACGTGAACGACTTCACGGTGCTCGACAACGGGACGGCGCAGAAAATCGAGTCGTTCGACCTGAGCCTGGAGCCGCTGTCGATCGCGATCCTGGTGGAGACGAGCTCGCGCGTGGCGGCGCTGCTGCCGGAAGTGCGCAACACGGGCATCCTCTTCACGCAGTTGATCGTGGGGGAAACGGGCGAGGCCGCGGTGATCTCGTTTGACAACGAGTTGAAGCTGCTGCAGGACTTCACCGGGGACCCGGAGCTGGTGGAGACGGCGTTCAAGAACCTGAAGGCCGGAGGCGATTTCGTGCGGCTGAGCGACGCGGTGGCGCGCGGGCTGTTGCTGCTGCAGAGGCGCGGCGAGGACCGCCGGAAGGTGATCGTCGTGATTTCCGAGGCACGCGACCAGGGCAGCAGCAACTCGCACGGGGCCGTTCTGCGGAGCGCGCAGCAGCTCGGGATTTCGGTGTATACGGTGGGACTGAACGCGGTGCGCGGGATGCTGGGACGGGCGGGCGAGGGGACGACGTCGCCGTTTCCGCCGGGAGTGCAGGCGCGGCCCATGCCCGCCAATCAGCCGCCAACGCCGGACGCGCAGACGAATTGGGGCGCCGCCAACATGAACGTGCTGGCATTGATCAGCGAGCTGGTCAGCGGCACCAGGAACCTGATAGCCGGGAATCCGCTGGCGGTCTATGCAGCAGCCACCGGAGGCGAAGACTTTCCCTCGGGCGGCAAAGAGCAAATGGAAAACGCGCTGGGGCGCATCGGGCGGGAGCTGCGCAACCAGTATATTCTCACCTACCGGCCGAACAACCTGGATGAGCCGGGGTTCCACCCGATCCGCATCGCCGTCTCGCGGCCGAGCGTGGACGTGCGCACGCGGCTGGGATACGTCTACGCCAAACCGCTGCCGCGCAGCACCACCCCGCCCGCGCTGCAGCCGCCGCGCCAGTAGGGCAAGTGCATCGTCGCGAGCCCTGAAACCGCCAGCGATTCCTCACGGACCATTGACGGACCAGAGTCCTCGTTCAGCGAAAAGAAACCCGTTCCGCGCAGCGCCACCGCTCCCTCCCGGTCGCGGCTCGGATTTGGCAACTGATTCCGGCCGCGTTGCGGCAACGAGTGTCCCGTCCTATAATTGGGCGCAGGCGGAACAGGCGAGCGGAACTCTGTGAGCACATCCCATCGCATCTTCATCTCGGCCGGGGAAGCATCGGGGGACCTGTACGGGTCGCTGCTGATCGAGGCGTTAGGCAAACGGCTTGGCGGGGCGGAATTCTTCGGCTGCGGGGGCGACCGGATGCGGGCGGCCGGATGCCGGACCCTGGTGGACGCACGGCAACTGGCGATGGTGGGGATCGTGGAGGTTCTGCCCGGCTTGCCCAGGGCGTGGCGGGCTTTGCAACTGCTCAAGAGCTCCGCCAAAAAGGAGCGTCCGGCGCTGGCCGTTCTGGTAGACTTTCCAGACTTTAACTTGCGGTTAGCCAAAGAGTTGAAGCGGCTGGGGACGCCCGTGGTCTACTTCGTGGCCCCGCAGGCCTGGGCGTGGAGGCCGGGGCGGCTGAAAACGCTGCGCAGGAACGTGGACCGGCTGCTCTGCATTTTCCCGTTCGAGGAAGAGTTCTTCCAGGCGGGGGGTGTGACGGCCGAGTTCGTGGGCCATCCGCTGGTGACGCGGGCGGCGCCGTCGCTTTCGGCGGAAGAGTTCCGGAAGCGCTTTGGTCTGCCGCAAGCGATGCCGTTGGGTGGCACCCCCTTGGTTGCGGTGCTGCCGGGAAGCAGGCGGCGGGAAATCGAGCTCAACCTTCCGCCGCTGATCGAAACGGCGCGGATTCTGGCTGCCGGCAAGGAATACTGCTTTGTGGTGCCCGCGGCTTCAACGGTGGGGGCTGAGTGGATTCGCGGGCAGGTGCGCGAGAGCGGCGTGGCCTTCCATGTCGTGGAGGGCCACACCTATGACGTTCTGGCGCACTCCAAGGCAGCCGTGGTGGCGAGCGGCACGGCCACCATCGAGACGGCCCTGCTCGGCACGCCGATGGTCGTCGTCTACCGGGTAAGCCGGGCCACATGGCTGATTGGAAAGGACCTGGTCCAGACGCCGTTTTACAGCATGGTGAATATTGTGGCCGGCCAGAGGATCGTCCCTGAGTTCATCCAGGACGATTTCAAGCCGGAGGCCGTGGCGCGGGACGTCCGGCTGCTGCTCGAATCGGAGCTGCTGCGGGACAGGATGCGGCAGCAGTTCCGGGACATGGCCGAAAGGCTCCGCGCGCCCGCGGCCTTGCCGCCGTCCATTGTCCCGGCGAGGCCGGCGGAGAATCCGGGGGGCAAAGACTCTTTGCAGGACGATATAATTCTGGACCCCATACAACGCGCCGCGGGGATTGCCGAATCATTGCTAAAGAGGGGGCCGGGGGCGGCCGGATCGAATGCCGAGCAATGGACGCCCCGGTTCTCCGGATGACGGCAGAGCAGGAAGGCCTGAGATAGGGGCTTGCCGCAGAGCGGTTCCGTGGGATAATTAGGTACGCAAGCTGGCGGCAGAGCGGTCCGGCTCTTGGCGAGGCGAAGCATGGCATCCATGAAACATTTGGGAGCGAAATCGGAAGGGAAGTGGATTCGAGCGGCGGCGCTCGGACTGCTGGCGCTGCTGCTGGCGGCGCCTGGCAAAGCGCAGTACAGCGAGCAGCAAGAATCCCGCCCGCTCTTGAGCGTGGATGACTACACGATCGAGGCGCAGAGCGAGCCGGTCGCGGTCCAACACTACGACATTGAAGCGGACCTCGATCTGGAAACGCATGAGATCAGATCGAAGGTAGCGATGCGCCTCCAGGCCCTGGATACGGTGAGCGACATCACGTTCGAGCTGAACGAGAACCTTTTTCCGACGAGCGTGTCGAGCGAGGACGGGAGCTTCCTGTCGGCGCAGCGGAATTCCTCCGGCCTGGGGCTGCGGGTCAGCCTGGGCCGCTCGCTGCGAAGAAACGAAACGATCACGATTACGATGGAGCTCGAAGGCCAGTTCGCGGACGCCGAATACAGCCCCGTGCCGGGCGTCGAGCTGGCGTACGTCGGAGAAGAGCGGTCGTACCTGCTCTACCCTGCGCGGTGGTATCCGGTGGTGGGGTACGGGATCAACCGCGCCACGGCGGAGATGCGGTTCCTGGTTCCGCCGGGGTACACCGTGGTGGCCGGGGGCAGGGCCGAAACTCCGGTCTCGACCGGCGACAAGGTGCAGCATACGTTTACGTTCGCCCGCCCGACGTTTCCGGGAAGCGTTGCCGTGGTGCCGCAGTCGCCGGACGTGGTACAGGCCGAGGGCATGAGCATGAAGGTGTACTTCGGCGAAGACCGGAGGGGAATGATCCAGGCCTACGGGGAAGCCGCGGCGCAGATGGTTTCTTTTTTCAGCAGCAAGTTCGGCTTGCCGCCGGCGGCCGATCTCTCGATCGTCGAGATTGACGACCGCTCGCTCGGCGGATACGCCGGGCCCGGGGTGCTCTTCCTTTCGTCGCGCGCCATCGGAGGCGAGGTGAACACGCGCCTGCTGGCGCAGGAAGTGGCGCAGCAGTGGTGGCGGGGGCTGGTGAGTCCCGCCTCGGCCGCCGACCTGTGGCTCGACCACGGCCTGGCAACCTACTCCGAGGCGATGTATCTCGAACATCTGGGAGGCGAGCGGGCGCTCGAAGAGCGCATGCGCGAAATGAATATCGAGGCCCTGATCTACGACAGTATTCCCATCCGGGCGGCCGGGAGCCGCTACACCGAATTCACCGCGCCCTATAAGTCCCTGCTCTACGACAAAAGCGGCGCTGCCCTGCATATGCTGCGCTGGGTGGTCGGCGACGAGGCGTTTTTCCAGACGCTTCGGGAGCTTGCCAACCGTTACGCCTTCGAGACGGCCACGACGGAGGACTTCGAGAAACTGGCCTCGGAAACGTCGGGGCAGGACCTCGGGCCGTTCTTCATTCAGTGGATGGACTCGACCGGGGCCTCGAACTTCACCGCCGACTACGTCATCTACCGGACCGAGGGGGGGGGATTCCGCGTCTCCGGGCGGGTGGAGCAGGACATGGACGTCTTCAGCATGCCGGTCGAGGTGGAAGTGGAAACCGACAGCGAACCGGTGATCCAGCGCGTGCAGGTGACGGGCCGCGCGTCCGATTTTGTCATTGAGACTCCCGGGCGCCCGAAGCGCGTGATCGTGGACCCGAATAACCGCGTCCTCAAGTACAACGACAACATCCGGCTGCGCGTGGCCGTGGCGCGCGGCGAGCAGGCCGTGGCCGAGCGGGATTACTCGCTGGCCCTCGAGGAATATCAGAAAGCGCTCGACATCAACCGCGCCAGCTCGCTGGCGCACTATCGCGTGGCCGAAGTATTCTTCATCCTGCGCAACTACCAGTCCGCCGCGAACTCCTTCCGCGAGGCCCTGAACGGCGACCTGGAACCGTCCTGGACGGAGGTCTGGAGCCACATCAGCCTGGGGAAGATTTTCGACGTGACCGGGCAGCGGGACCGCGCCGTCAACGAGTACCAGCAGGCGCTGCGCACGCGGGACGAATCGCAGGGCGCGATCGACCTGGCCAATCAGTATCTCGAGACCCCGTACGAACGCGGCCAGGAAAGCGGCGGCTAGGCCTGAGAGATGGGGCCCCTGACGCTCCTCGGGCGCGCCGCCGGGCTGCTTGCCTCGGTCCTCACGTGCGGTCTCTGGCTGGTCTTCCTGTTCTCAGCCCCCGCGGCGGAAAGCGGGGCTTCCACGGCCACATTCTTCGTCGTGCTGCTCATGGTGGGGATTGCAGCGCTCGGTGTTCTGGCCGCCTGGAGAGGCCGGCCTTACCTGATGCTGGCGGTCTTCGTCTTTTCCTTCTTTCCCATGGGCCTCTATCTGCTCGGCACGCCGGGCATCTACCGCTGGATTGGAGTGCTCGACTTCCTGTTCCTCGCCTCCGGGGTGCTGCTGGCGGTGGGAGCGAGGCGAGAGCCTGGCCAATAGAGGCTGAGCGGATGCCCTTTCGTCCAAAGCGGAAGGCTCCCCATTGCATGTCTATATCCATATGGTTATACTGAGGCCGTGCAGGTCACCTTTGCCGCCCCCGACTCCGGCCGCAGTTATTTTGAAAGGTTTCTGGGCGGTCTCTCGGTAGAGGATCGAGCCGTCATTTTGGCTGTCTTCCGGGACATTATGGCTTCGGGGCGAAGGGCTGCGAGTTCCGGCATATCGAGGGCAAGCTTTGGGAAATCAAGATTCGAGCACCGGCCGGCGGCTACCGGTTCTTCTATGCCATGATCAATCGAGAACACATGCGCGTTCTGCATTCCTACAAGAAGCAGGGACCGAAGGCGCCCGTCAAGGAACTGCAGGTCGCCAGGCAACGCCTGCGGGAGGTTGTGAGGTATGAAAAACAGGAGCATCCGTATGGAGGAAATTCTTGCCCGGGAGCAGAAGAATGATGCGTTTCGCCTTGCGTTCGATGAGCACCGGTTCTATCTCCAAATCGCGCATCTGGTTTCCGATCTGCGAGAGCGAGCAGGACTATCCCAGGTAGCGCTAGCGAAGAAAGCAGGCGTCAGCCAACCCATGATCGCCCGGCTGGAAAAGGGCGATAGCAGCCGGACGCCACGGTTCGATACGATTTTCCGGATCTTGCGTGTGCTCGGTTACACCATGTCACTCCAAGTGCAGAAGGAAAAGCGGAAAAGGGCCGCTTAGCATTTTGCGGATACGGCAAGATAATTCCCCGCGCTGCTTCCCCTCGAACCTCCGGAACGGTAGAATAGTCCCGAATCGTCCATACCCACTCGGATCGCGGGAGGTTTTTGAAAATGACGCCAATGCATTGGAGAATCGCCATAGTAGCGGCGGGGCTGGCCGTATGGCTCGGCTCGGCTGCAATTCCCGGCCTGGCGCAGACGCGCCCCGACCAGCCGCTTCCGACGCCCGAGGCCTACAAGGCCTCGCTGCCTCCGGATGTCAACCCGGAAACCGGCAACCGCTTCCCGAAGGCCCAGCGCGATGAGCTGGACGATGCCGGGAAGAAATTGTTTGACGCCCTGCCGGCGACCGCGCGCGGCGGGCCGTCGAGCGTCCGCATTTACAGCCCGCCCGTCGCCGAGGCCACGGGGCTCGAGAACGACTACCTGCGAAAGCGCTCCGGGATGGACCCGGAGGTGCGGGAGATGGCGATCCTGGTGACGGTGCGGGAGCTCAACAGCCAATACATCTGGACGTCGCACGAGCCGCAGGCGCGGGAAGCCGGCGTGTCGCAGAAAGTGATTGACGTCATCCGGGACCGCCGGCCGCTGGTGGGACTCGCGGAAAAAGAGCAGGTCGTCATTCAACTCGGGCGGGAGGCGGTCGGCGAAAACAAGGTTCGTCCGGAGACGTTTGCGCGCGCGCTGCAGCTCTGGGGCAGGCAGGGACTCGTGAACGTGGTGGCGCTGATGGGCAACTATGCGGCGAACGCGATCCTGCTGAACACGTTCGATCAGCAGATGAACCCGGGCGTGACCCCGCGGCTGCCGATCCCGTGAAAGTTGCTAGTTGTCAGTTGTTAGTTGTCAGGAGGTTCTTCCGTGCGATCCGTTTTGTTGTTGCTCTCTCTAGCCCTGATTTCAGGAGTTCGTGTCATGAGCGCCCAATCGTCGAACGAGTCCGGACAGACGCCAACCGCGTCCGGCTCTTCTTCCCGAGCTTCCGAGCGAGCGCTTCCGAGCGACGTCCATCCGGAGTCGCTCTCCCGCGTCCCGATTGTCCGCCGGGAAGAGACCGACGAGGATGGGAAGCGAGTCTACGACATTCTGATGGGACCGCAGACCCGCACGCTTGCCGGATTGCAGGGTCCGTACGGAATCTGGCTCCACAGCCCGCTGCTCGCCGAGAAACTGCTCGCCACGAGCCAGCATCTTCGCTACCAGAACGATCTCGGGCGCCGCCTGACGGAGCTGGCCACGCTGGTGGTCGCGCGCGAGCTGGACCATCAGTTCGAGTGGACGGCGCACGAGCCCGCCGCGCTCCGGGACGGCCTGGAGCAGAAGATCATTGACATCGTCAAGTACCGCCGCGACCCGGCCGGCCTGGGCGAGAAGGAAACCGCCATCATCCGCATGGGGCGCGAATTGTTCCAGCAGAAGAAGGTGAGCTCGGCGACCTATGCCGAGGCCGTGCGGCTGTTCGGAATCAAGGGCGTAGTCAATCTCTCGGCTCTCATGGCGCATTACACCATGATCGGGATGATGCTCAACACCTTCGACCAGCAACTGCACGAGGGCTGGAAGCCGTTGCTGCCGATGCCGTGAAAGTTGTGAGTTGTCAGGCGGTTTGGCTTGAGAGGAAGCATCTTCGTTTGGGATTCGGAGTTTACCGATCCAGGAGGTTCGTTATGCGTTGCTTGGTATGGCTTGCTATCGTGATCGCCGCAGGGGCGGAGATCGCTGCCGCGCAGCTTCCGCCGGACGTGAATGCGGACTCGCGGAACCGGCTGCCGCAGGTCCGGCGCGAAAACCTGGACGCGGACGGGCAGAAGATTTTCGATGCGATCGGCGCGACCGGACCCTCGGGAGTCCGGATGCACAACCCCGGATTCGCCATCCACATGAACCAGGCGAATGATTACCTGCGGACGAAGTCCGGCCTCGACCCGCGGCTGGCCGAGATGGTGATCCTGGTCGGCGCGCGCGAAGTGGACGGCCAGTATATCTGGACGGCGCACGAGCCTTCGGCGCGCAAAGCGGGCCTGGAAGATACGATCATCGACGCGATCAAATACCGCAGGCCGCTCACCGGGATGGGCGAGAAGGAAGCCGCCCTGATCCAATTGGGCCGCGAGGCGGTCGGAGCGCACAAGGTCCGTCCGGAGACCTATGCCCAGGCCGCAAAACTCTTTAATCCGCACGATCTTGTGAGTTACGTCTCGCTCATGCTGCACTACTCGCTGAGCGGCACACTGCTCAATACGTTCGATCAGCAGGTGCGGCCGAATCAGACGCCGCTGCTGCCGGTGCCGTGAAAGTTGTTAGTTGCCAGTTGCTCGTTGTTAGTTGCGAGATGCCAGGTGTTATGGCGCGGAAGCGAGTAGCTTCGTTTGGGATATGGATTTTGGGGTTGGGAGTTTATTCTTAGGACTTACACCATTTTCACAATTGGCGTAGACCAAACTACAAGTGCAGGTCCCTCGTCTCTGCGCTCCTCGGGATGACACGAATTGGGATATGGGGAAACGAGCAGGACGAGGTTGGTCTACACTAGAGCATTTCAACAAATGCCGTAGACCGTCTGTCGCTTTGCAAGACAAACCTCAGCGGCTGAAGCCGCATTGATTTGACACCAGTTACGGCACGACTGAAGTCGTGCCCTGACGGTCTACACTAAAAGTTGAACTGCTCTAAAAGTGAAAACGAGCTAGCATTGGGTGGGTTGGTTTTTTCTTCAGGAGGTTCCCATGCGATGGTATGCATTGGTCGCCGTGCTGGCTGTTGCGATGAGCGCTCCTCCGGCGGCGGCGCAGCAGCCGGGCGGAGCGGCGGCGGCGGCGGCCGCGTCCGCTTCCAGGGGGGCGCTGCCCCCGGATATCGACCCGGATTCGCTCAACCGGCTGCCGAGGGTCCGGCGCGAAGACCTGGATGACTTCGGGAAGAGACTGTACGATACGGTGACCGGCGACAGCCGCTTGCTGGGCCTGAATGGACCTATTGGGATTCGACTGCACAGCCCGCACGTGAGCGACTACATGAACACGGGAAACCGGTACCTGCGGTTCGATGCCGGGATCGAGCCGCGTCTGATGGAGCTGGCCATTCTGGTGGTCGCGCGCGAGATGGACAGCCAGTTCGAGTGGGCCGCGCACGAGCCGGCTGGCCTCAAAGCCGGGCTCGAACAGAAGGTCATCGACGTCGTCAAGCACCGCCGCCCGCTCAGCGGCGTCGGCGAGAAAGAAGCCGCCATCATCCAACTCGGCCGCGAAGCGCTCGGGCAGCATAAGGTGGAGCCGGAGACGTTTGCCCGCGCGCTGCGGCTCTTCGGACAGCAGGGCATCGTCAACATCGTTTCCCTGATGGGACATTACTCGGCGACCGCCATGCTGCTCACCACGTTCGACCAGCAACTCCGCCCCGGCCAGGAAGCGCTGCTGCCGGTGCCGTAGGATATATAATGGTGTACGATATATAGGCTGAGGAAAAGTTGTGTATCAAATCACCTTGGAAATCCAGCATTTGCCGGAAGGTCCGTACTTGGGAACCAGCCCGGAACTGCCCGGTCTGATCGTGCAGGCAGAAACAGCTGAAGAAGTGGTTTCGTTAGCGCCGGGCATTGCCAAGGATTTGATCGAAGTCATGCGGGAAACCGGGCAGCCTCTTCCCGAAGGGTTGGAACCGTTGGAGCATCCCTTCCGGGTTACCGTAATCGTTCCCGCATGACGTACAGAGAACTGACCCGAAAGTTGCGGGCGCTCGGTTGTGAATTCAAACGCCCAAGCCGGGGCAGCCACGAAATTTGGCATAATCCGCGGGACAACCGGTCCGCAGCAATTCCTCATCACTCCGGCGATATTCCGCGAGGAACGGTCCACGTCATATTGAAGCAATTGAACATTTCGCGCGAGGAAATCGAGCGGGCCTGAAGAGTTTACGATGCCCCTGGTAGAAGCGCTTTTGTCCATGCCTTGAACGAGGGAGGTCCGATCATGAAACGATACGGTGCGTTTTTTGCTGTATTCCTTCTCATCGCAACCTGTGATGTCGAGGCACAACTGAAAGCCACGGTGGAGCAGTACGTTCAGCAACACCGCCCGGAGATCGTCGGCGAACTCGTTTCACTTCTTTCCATTCCCAATGTCGCAGCCGATAGGCCGAACATTCGACGGAACGCTGAACACCTGCGCGAGATGCTTTCCCGTCGTGGGCTTGCTGCAGAGGTCCTGGAGACGGACAGCAACCCATTGGTCTACGGCGAGCTACGTGTGCCTGGGGCTTCCCGAACCCTGTTGTTCTACGCCCATTATGACGGTCAACCGTTTGACGCGAAGCTCTGGAAGCAGGAGAGCCCATTCAAGCCGATCCTCCGTGACGGACGGCTTGAAGATGGTGCGCGCGAGATATCCATTTCTCCGGGCCCTCACGGCTATCCCGCAGGTGCGCGCATCTACGCCCGTTCCGCCTCCGACGACAAGGCACCCATTGTCGCGTTACTCGCGGCATTCGACGCCCTCAAAGCGAATGGACTGTCACCCTCGTCCAACGTGCGCGTCATTCTCGACGGCGAGGAAGAGGCCGCTTCCAGCGGCTTGATTTCCTCGATGACGCGATATCGAGACAAGTACCATGCCGATCTGATGCTTATCCTGGACGGTCCACTCCATCCAAGCGGCCGACCTACCCTCGCGTTTGGAGCCCGAGGCATCGCGACCTTGGAACTGACCGTCTACGGTCCAAAGATGGCCCTGCACAGCGGCCACTACGGGAACTGGGCCCCGAACCCAGCGATGGATCTCGCGCAACTGCTCGCTTCCATGAAGGATCGGAACGGCCTGGTTTTGGTCGAAAACTTTTACGATGACGTTCCGCCGCTCTCGGAGGAAGAGAAACGGATTCTTGCTGCGGTGCCGGATGATCCTCAGGAGCTGATGCACTTCCTTGGCATATCCAGGACTGATCTGGTTGGCGGAAGCCTTCAAGAGGCTTTGCAGTTTCCGTCCCTAAATGTCCGTGGGCTGCGCAGCGCTTACGTAGGATCGGAGGCGCGCACGATTATTCCTGAGACAGCGACCGCGTCGATTGACATTCGTCTCGTGAAGGAAACCGATCCACAGAGGATGGTAGAACGCGTCCTCAGTCACATCCGGAAACAAGGTTTTCACGTTGTGACATCTCCGCCGGATGACGATGCTCGGGCGCGCTATCCGCGCATCATTCAAGTGGACAGCGGATCGGGCGGCGCGACATTCACCGGCACGAAAGCATATCGCTCGGAAATGGCGTTGCCTGGGGCGCAACTCCTTACGGAGGTTTTGGAAAGAGTCTGGGACAGAACTCCTGTGCGTATCCGAACCAGCGGCGGCACCCTGCCAATCAGTCCTTTCATCGAGAGCCTCGGGTTTCCAGCGATCAGCATTCCCGTCGTGAATTTCGACAATCACCAACACAGCGAAAACGAAAATCTGCGCCTCGATCACCTCTGGCGCGCCATCGTCACGTTTGCTGCCGTGCTGAGGATGTGAGAACCTTATGCCAGGAAGCGCTGCTGCCGGTGCCGTAGCGATTGGAACAAGAATGGAGAATCCGGATGACTAGAACCTTGCTAGCTTTCGTTCTGGCTTTGTTGGTCTGCGCGAGCTGGGCTGCCGCGCAGGATGATCCGATGATGGGGACCTGGAAGCTCAATGCGGCCAAATCCAAGCTGCCGCCGGAGCGGCAGAGAAACATTGTGCGAAAGCATGAGCCGATTCCCGGGGGGATTCGAGTCAGATGGGAAGGGATTGACAGCAACGGACAGCCGACGCGATGGGGCTTTGAGGCGAAATTCGACGGCAAAGAGTACCCCTCGACCGGAGAATCGTCCTGGGACACTCTGACACTCGAGCGGCCGGATCGCTACACGATTGTGGGACGCAGCAGGAAGGACGGGAAGCTGGCTGTAGAGCTCCGCTGGGAAGTCTCGCAGGACGGCCAGACTCTAACCCGTAGGCAGCAGCGCTTCTCGCCGCCGGAGCAGGCGGGCACGAGCACCGAGATTTTCGAAAAGCAGTAGACCCGTGCCTGCAGCAGAGCAAGCGCGGCGGGCTAGGCCTACTTCAGCATGTTGGCCACTTTGGCGACGCCGGCTTTGGCGCAGGCATCGTCGGTGGCCTGCGTGGAGCCCGCGCTGCCGACGCCGCCGATGGTCTCGTCGCCCACATTGATCGGGACTCCGCCTCCGAGCGCCAGGATGTCGGCGATGTCCCGTTGCGCAGCGTAGCCCGGATCGCTGGTGCGCTCCTGAAACTCCATCGTCGTCCTGCGGAACATGCGCGCCGTGTAAGCCTTGCGCCGGGCCATCTCCGCCACCTGCATCGTGGCCTGCTCGTCGCGCAGCATCACCAGCACCTGGCCCGCCCGGTCCACCACCACCGCGGAAGTGTGGTAGCCTTTCGCCTTGCACTCGGCCAGCGCCGCCTCGGCGATCGTCTTCGCCATGGCCAGCGACAAGCTGCGCTCCGTGACCAGGCCCTGCGCGTGCATGCGCCCGGCGAAGACCAGAGCGAGTCCGATACCCGCCAAAGCTTTCAGTGTTTTTGCCATCAATATCTCCTCATCTCGTTCTCTTAAAGAGGAAGCCACGGCAAATACCGTGGCTTCGTGGAAATGATTCAGCTCGCCGAAAGAACCCAGAACAAGCCCACGGCATAAACAGCATGCCGTGGCTACCCATTACTCGGGCAGGATGAAGCAGCCGACCTTAGTTGCGGGCAACCGGGACGGCCTCTCCCCGGCGCGAGGAGCCGGCACCGGGCGCTCCGAAGATCTCCGGAGCATGGTACGTCAACACCCCGTTCAGATTCTTGTCGCTGACGATAATGGTTTGATTCTTGATGTCCACGTCGATCCCTCGGGGCTTGGACAGCATCTGATTCGGTCCCCCGTAGGTCCAGCGCGGCGGCACGTTGCCCTCGTCGTTGACGCTCCAGACTCCGACAAACGACAGGTTGTTGGCAGCATCCGCTTGCACACCGTCGTGCGCCACGAGGATCCAGCCGTTGTGAACCCGCATCCTCTGGATGCCGACCAGCATTGTCCTGGGCCCTCCGATCACCCGTAGCGGCTGATCGCTGTCCGAGCTACGGTCGAAGATCAGGATGTCAACCGATCCATTGTTGTTTCTGCGCATGCTGACGTAGAGATTGTTATCCATGTCGACGGCCTCGACATCGTAGGGGAGCGCGCGGATCGGCGGCACGTTCCCGTTCGCATCGATCGGGAAAACCCTGTCTTCCACGATCAGCTCGTCGTTCTTGTAGTCGACAACCACTACGTCCGAACCACGCATCTGCGTGCGGTCGCCCTGAATGACCCGGACCGGCGGCTCCTCTCCGGCTGCCGAGCCGCGGAACGTCAGAACGGCCTGTGCAAACTGATTGGGGACCACGATCTCGTCTCGAACCGGGTTGTAGTGGATTGCGTGCATCGTTCGGGTCAGCAGGGTTTCCTGGCCTTCAATTCTCCGAATCGTCGCTTGTGCACCGTCCGCCATCCTGGCGAATACCGCGATCTGCGGATGGGCGACTCAGTTGGGGACCAGAATTTCCTCGCGCCTGGAATCGTAGGCCACGGCGCCCGGATTGCCGATCATGAGCGCCCGGCTGGTGGTGGGGCCGCTCCGGATGCGGCGCAGCGGAGCCACATTGCCATTCGCGTCGATCGGGTAGACGTTCAAAGAGTGGTTCCCATAATTGGAGACCCAGAGCTCTTTGTTCTTCGTGTCCAGGAAGACCCCGCCGGGCGCATCGAGCTCGGCGTCAGGACCTTGGATCACTCGGATGGGCGGTACATCGCCCGATGCATTGGCGGAAAACACGAGCACGGCGTTACCGGTGTCGTTGGCCACAAACAGTTCCCTTTGCTGCTCGTCAATCACGATTCCGGCAGGCCAGTTCAACTGTGTCTTGGGGCCTTGAATGACCCGCAGCGGGGCTGTGTTTCCGCTGGCGGAGCGGGGATATACGTTGATGGAGGGCTGCTCAAAGCGGCCCGATCCGGGAAGCGCAACACGCCTGGGAAGAGGAACGTTGGGCTGCTTGTTTTCCAGGCGGTCCTCGACGTCCGCCCGATCCGGCCGGCCGGAGACCTGTCCGTGGTTCGTTACAAACAGGAGGTCATTCGATTTGTCGAAAGCGATGCCCTGGGGATTCGCCAGCCGCGTCCGGCTGCCCTGCAGCAGGCGGATGGGCCCCTCGTCTTCTCCAGCAAATTGCCGAAACACGGCCAGCGCCGCGTTGTGCTGGCTGGCGATGAAAATCTCCTGGTTTTCATGATCGACGGCGATGCCACGGCCGCGAATTTCATGGCCGGTATTCATCACCCGCGACGGCGGGACGTTACCTTCCTGCGTGCGGCCGAACACCTGCATCTGCGCCGCAGTATCCGCGTTGATGACGTAGACATCCCCCGTCGTCTGGTCCAGGTGCAGGCCGCAGACGAACTCGAGCCCCGTCTGATCCCCGGCAATGATGCGCTTCGGTTCGGTCAGCCGTGCGCCCGGCGGAGTGTTGTCCAGCCGGTCATAGACCAGAAGTTGGAACAGGTTCTCGTCGCCCGCCACCACTTCCCCGCGCTCCATGTCTACCGCCACCGAGCTGAAGCTGGGATATGGATCGCGGATCACCCGGAGCGGGTCGCGCTCGGCGGTCTCCTCGCGGGTCGGGACAGCGGCTTCCTGCAACATCGCCGAAAGAGTCATGGATGCGCTGGCGGGAACCCATTGGCACATGGTCCCGTCCGTTTCCTGCATCTGTTCCCAAGATAGAAGCCGCTCCCGGCCAAAGGCTTGTGTGCCTGAAACATCCTGCCGGCCGACGCTGGAAACAAAGATTCCTGCCGCCACCAGCAACGCCCCCATAGCCAGCAAAGTCAGATTCGATGATCGCCGCCTGCGAGAAAACATGCTAACCTCCTTGCAGCCTTTAAGTTCGAAACCCTAATCTAAAACCTTCCGCTCTTGCAAGTGCAGATATTATACCCTTCCCGTTCCGTATCTGAGCCGCTTTTCCATCCGCAGCACCCGGAAGGCCTCGCCCATGGCCTGCGGAACAATGAGTGTCTTCAGCAACTGCGCGCGGCGCTGGCGCTCGGCCTCGGAGGCGCAATCGGAGAAGACGGCGGCGAATTCGTCCGGCTCACCGACGGACAACAGGAAGCGGGCCTGCGATTCGAGGCTGGCGAACCGCAGCCCGGCAGCCTGGCCCGCCTCGGCCAGTTCCGTGAAGTTGACGTGCGCGGTCAAGTCCTGGTCGCCGGGACGCCCGAGCAGGTCCTCCGCCACCTGATGCCCGCGATAGGCGAGCGCGCTGCCTTCGGGGAACCGGCCACCGCGCCACTCGTCGAGCGTATAGCCGTAATCCACGATCAGGACTTCTCCTTGAGCAATGCTCCCGCCGATCCGGTGCATCCATTCGGCGGCGTGCGGCCTGATCTCCGCGGTCCATCCCTCTGGTGGGCCATCGGGTGGGCCGTCAGGCCGGCCGTCCATCGGCAGCGACGGGTCGAAATGCAGCTCGGCCTGCCGCGCTAATTCGGGAAGGCTCGGCTCCTTTTCCACCCAAACCAGCCGTTCGCGTTGCAGGCCTACCATGCGCTCCCGCCAGCGGCCTTTGCGCCACACCAGAATATGGATGGGGAGCGCGTCGAAGAACTCGTTTGCAAATACGCAGCCGCAAATCCCGGCAGCCTGACCAGTCTTCCCCCCGGGGAATTCGCTCGCGATCCGCGCCCGGCTGGCGAATTCCCGAAGCGCCTTTTCCATCCGGCTGCGCAACTGCGCGCTCTGCTCGATACCCGTGTAGCGCAGTGCCGCAAAGAACTCCGGAGACCGTTCGCGCAGCCAGGACAGCAACTCCGCGGCGAGCGAGCCGTCGCCGGGGCCAAGCTCCACCAGATCGAAGCGCGCGGGCCTGCCGAGGCGCTGCCACAAGGCCTCCCAATGCCGCGCCAGAATCCTCGCAAAGACCGGGGCAACGTGCGCGCTCGTGTAAAAGTCTCCCGACGCGCCGAGCTTCGGGCGCTCCGTGTTGTAGTAGCCAAACTGCGGGTGGCAGAGACACGCTTCCATGAAGCGCGCAAACGGCAGCGGGCCGCGCGCGCGAATCTCCTGCTTGAGCAGCGGCAACAGCGGGGTTTCGGAGGACATAGTCCGAAAGCAGGCTACCTCTCCTGCGGCGTGCGCGTAAACATCTCCATGAGGTAGTCGTGCATGCAGTCGAAGAGCTGGCGCTGAAACGTCCAGGGGAACTGCGCGTGCTCCAGGTCGCGCGGATGCATCTCGTAATAGTAGGTATGCAGGCCGAGGTCCTTGCTGCGCGACTCGATGATGACCTCGACCGCCTCGCCTTTCTCGCGCGCCGAGAGATCAAAGAGCGGGTGCTCGTACTTGGCAAGCTCGGTGAGAACTTTTTGGAGATTGGGTGACATGGCGCTCGCGACCGAGGTTACTTCTCCTCTTTCCGTTCCAGCTCCGCCCAGGTCTCCTCGAAGATTCCGAGGCTCACCCTGTCAAACAGGACAAAGACAATGCGTTCGAGCGACGTCCTGCCCTTGCAATGTTCCGCGACGGTTCCCAGCATGATCTCGGCGCATTGCTTCGTGTCGAAACCGGCGATCCCGGTGCCGATTGCCGGGAACGCGATACTCTTGACGCCTTTCTCTTCGGCGCGGCGCAGGCTGTTGCGCGTGGAGGCTTCCAGGTTCTGGTCCGTGGTCCGGCCGCCGAGCTGCATGCTGGCGGCGTGGATGACGTATTTCGCTTTCAAGTTGCCGCCGCCGCTGATGGCCGCCTCGCCGAGCGGGATGCGCCCGATGCGGCGGCACTCCTGCTGAATCGCGGGGCCGCCCTTGCGCCGGATCGCCCCGGCCACGCCGCCGCCGAGCTCCAGGTCATTGTTCGCGGCGTTGACAACGGCGTCCACGTCCGCCTCGGTGATGTCGCCTTGCATGATCTCGATGCGCGTCAACGCGTAATTCCTCGTCCTGCCGCTCACCAGTATACGGCGAAAACGGGACCGGTCGCTTGAATCATCCCCACGCGGATTTTCGCTTTTAGATTCCAACTTCTGCCCGTATCCTGAAAGCAGGAGACACGCGCATGAACCTATCCGTTGGACAGAAGGCCGCCAGGAGCATCACACTCACCGAAGAGCACGTGCGCCAATACGCCGCGATCACCGGCGACTACAACCCGCTGCACTTTGACGAAGCGTTTGCCGCGAAGACCAAGTTCAAGCGCCTGGTCGTGCAAGGCGGGCTGACGACGGGAATCCTGAACGCGCTCGTGGCCACGGACATGCCCGGCCCCGGAACCGTCTTCATGAGCCAGAGCTGGAAGTTCACCGCCCCCGTCTACATCGGCGACACGATCACGGGAGAGGCCGAAGTCCTTTCCGTCCACGCAACGAAACCCGTAACGCAGCTCAAAATCAAAATAACGCGGCAGACCGGCGAGACGGTCCTCGAAGGCGAGGCCTGGTGCTATACGTTTTCGGGAGAATAAGCCTTCGGCGCGGATGCGCCTCTACTGTGGGATCACCTCTACTGCGGAACAAACACCTGGAACGCTTCCCGCATAAACCGCTCATACTCGCGTTTGTCGTAGAGCAAATTTTCGCCGAGCAGCGCCAGCGGGCGCACGCGCTCGCACGGGATTTTCGCGCCGGCGTCGGCGATGACGTATTCCACCGTTTCGCCGGGCCGCAGATGCACTCCACGAGCCTGGAGACTTTGGGCGGCGATGGCGCTGTGCGTTCCATGCGCATACTGCTCGGGATACTGGGTCAGGCGCTTGGAAATCGCGAGATCGGCGGCAGTTACGTCTCCGTCCCGGAGGCGGGCGACGTAGGCATCGAGAATCGGGGCGGCGCGGATTTCGAGCACGTGCAGGTATTCCGCCCGGTTCGCGGCCTGCGCGAGAGCCGCCAGGATTTCTTCCTGCATCTCCGCGACAAGCGGAACGCAGTCGTGCCGCCGCATCTCGATGCCGCGGACCTTGAGCTTGCCGCTTTGCATCACGCCGAAAAAGCGGTTGGGAACGCCGATGCGGGGGCTGGTCTTGGAGGGCACGAAGACGATCCAGCGGTAGACGCCCTCGACATCCATCGGGAGGCCCGTGGCGGCGGTGATCTCGCGGGCCAGTTGCTGATAATCGGCCGCGGCCGCGCCTTGCTTCCATAGATAGAGCGAATCGACGAGCGCATGCAGGACCTCGTAGCCCTGGCTCTCGGCCAGGTCTTTGGCCGCGAGCAGGCGGTCGCGGCCGAAGCAGTTGATGGCCTCATGGGCCTCGATGCGGCCGAAGCGGGCGTTCTTGAACCCCTGATAGCCGAAGCAGGTGACGAGCATCCACTTGAGCGCCGTCTTGCAGGCGTCATAGGCCGCGCGCTTGCGGGGATCGGAGGAACTTTTGAGCAGGGCTTTGTATTGTTCCCTCTTCTCGACGATCGGCCCGACGGTGCGCGAGACAATCCCCGGCCAGCGCTGGCAGATCGAGTAGCCAAGCTCCGGGACCAGCGCGTTCTCGCAGCAGCCGCAGTTGATGGTCTCGGGCGAGACGTTGAAGCGCGCCATGATCGAAGGGAACATGGACGCGAAGTCGAGCTCGGCGACGTTTTCATGGAGGCCGAGCTTGGGATGGAAGACCAGCCCGCCGCGGTCGGCGACGAGCAGTTCCGCGCCCGATTTCGTGTGCTCCGGCTGCGCCTTCTGGCTGGGGATCAGGATGCGCTCGCGGTAGGCGAGGTCGAGCTGCATCGAGGTGATGCCGGTGCCGGTCGAGGTGCGGGCGCAATACTGCACCGGGAGCTTGGTCAGGCGCGCCAGCTCGTAGAGCCCGTCCAGGCCGCTCTCCCCGCACACGAACGAGTTGCGCAGATCCACGTGCAGGCGCCCGAACAGGCACGTGGCCGCGTCCTTGAAGACGATCCGGCCGTAGCTGAAGTAGGAGCGCTCGCGCTTCCGGAACGGCTCCCGGCTTGCGTCGCGGTTGAGCGGCAAGGAGAGTTTGAGCGCGGCCGCTTGCTTCAACAGGCGCGGCAGCAGGTACGAATCGCCCCACTCGGAAAGGATCAGGTCGGGATCGTAGCGATGCAGTATTTCGGCGAGCGACTGCGCCAGAGGCTCGCCCGACTCGGCCTCGTCGAGCAGCCAGGTGTTGCCTTCGACGCGCACCTCCACGTGAAATCGCCCGCCGTGGTTCGGATTGCCGTTCGGGCAGTCCGGCCGTATTTCAAGAACACGCAGGGGAGGCAATTTATACTCGGTCGCCCAGGGATCGTCGAGACAAGTAAGCGTCTGCAGCTCGTCACCCTCGGCTTCCACCTCGCAATACGCCAGGGGGAAGACTTGCCGGTCGTAGCAATAAACCTGCTCGGGCAGGAGATCGGCGTTATAGAGGTCCGCCTCCGGCGCGTCCTGTCGGATGCACTTGACGACAATTGGAAAAGCCGCCGCAGAGGGTGGGACCACCGCCAGCACACGGACCTGCCGGCGGCTCCAGAGGTCGAGTTGCTCCGTAAACTCGATGCGCAGCCCCGCGAAGCGCGCGGGCAGGGTTCGGGCCAGCAGGGTAAGGTCCCGCGACGGCCCGGCAACATACATCGCGGGCCGGAAATTCCTATCGAAGAAGCAGCGGCGGCGGCCGTCCCGCCCCAGCATCCACAGGGCCATCCCCCCGGGCGTCGGGTAGAGATCGAGCAGCCAGCCGTTTAACATACGATTCTTCCAAAAACACTACCGAGCACTTGACCCGGTTGTCGTTCTGTATTTACAATGTTAATACTTGCGTGAACCACTTGAGTTCGACTGGGACGAGGCCAACACAGAGCACATCCGCCGCCACGGCGTGACTCCGGACGAGGCCGAGCAGGCGGTCCGCAACGATCCGCTCGAATTGGGAGCCGCGTTCCACGAGAACGAACTGCGGCGGATGCTCATCGGGCCTACGGACGCGGGACGTTTGCTGACCGTGGTGCTCACAGAGAGAAAGGATAAGTTTCGCGTCGTCACCGTCCATCCCGCAAGCCGCAAGCAAAGGAAACTGTATGAATCGTCGTAAAAATACCAGCAAAGCAAAGCAAGCCAAACGAGTGCCGATCGTACGCCTGGAGAACGTTCCCAGGTTTCGCAGCGAGGCGGAGGAGGCTGCCTGGTGGGACGCTCATCCCGAAGTGATTACCAAGGCGTTTGAGCTTGTTTACGGGAAGCCCGGCAGTCGCGCTACCCGGCCCGTCACGATCCGGTTGCCGGTCGAAGACGTGGCGCGCGCCCGGCGCTTGGCCGCCCGCAAGGGCCTCGGATATCAGACGCTGGTCAAAACGCTGCTCCACGAAGCCCTCCTGCGCGAAGAACGCCCGTGACACCGTTGGCGTTCGCCACTCGTAAACTACGGGGCCTGCCAGAGCACGTTTCCGTCCTTATCGAACATAACCGCTGAGGCGGCAGAGGTCTTGTGGGTTTCGCCCGTGCGCGGCGTTACAAGATCGGTTGTTCCAATGGTTGTCTGGAATCCTTCTCTGTCGTAAAGGGAGAGTTGCGGGCCAGAGTTGCCCATAAAGAATCCGGCGGCGCCGTCCGGCGGCGGCAGTCCGCGAAATAGGAGGTCGGGGAGACCGGCGTTTAGGGCAAGGCCCCACACGTCTGTACCCGCATTCAGGATAATCTTTGTTTGCTCGTCGGAGCCGCGGAGCTCGAAGGTGGGTATATCTTCCTCTCCGATTCTTTGTGTTGCGAGCGTGAGCCTGGCCCGGTCCGAGCCGTTCGCGGCCATCATCGCAATCGCGGGCCTTCCTTCGTGGTTTAGCACGAAGCTTCCCCGCAATTGCTCGTTTTCGTCGTACAAGAAAAATCCCGTGAAGTAAATATTGGAAGAGAGTTTGGCACGTGCGCGCCCTTCCGCGTCCTTAAGGATGAACTCATTCGCCTCCACCGTTCGGGAAGCCGGAGCTTGGCCCATCAATAGCACCGAGCCAGCGACAATCATGGCCAATGCGCCGACCTGTTTGAAACGACGGTTTTGTTTCTCCAACCGCTCCAGCCGGTTCATCATTGCTGCCCATTCCGTTGTTCCTGATTCCATGTGACCCTCCGGGAGTTTTCGTTGCCGCGAGTATAACAATCTCCGATACGATCCGACCAGACGGATTATTCATGACCCGATGCGGATAAACGTTTTCCCACTGTTTAGCGCCGGAGGCGCGACAGACTCTAGCCCAGGGCGCGAGCCCTGGGAAAGGAGCATGTTTCTGAAGAGCTAGCCCCGGCAGGGGCGAAAGAAAACCCTCCGCACGGGCTGTTCCCGAAGAATTTCTGTCGCCCCTTCCGGGGCTCTATCCCTTTCCCTCCAGCTTCCCCAGCGCTTACGCGCTGGGCTAGAATCTGCCGCCCCCTCCGGGGGCTAACGTCGTGAAACATCCGGGCTAGTCCAAGGCTAGCCCCGGCCTTGGCTAGCCCCCGGCCTTCAGGCCGGGGTCAGCAGGGAAAATGATTTGCCAGGCCGCTTGAGCGGCCTTCACGCTCTTCGGCTTCAGCCCTGGCGCCAACGGCGCGAAAGCTGCTTTCAGTAAGCCCCCTGAAGGGGGCTTGGGAAATTGGTTGCTCTGCAAACCCAGCGCTGAAGCGCTGGGCTAGGAGAAAAGGGGCCGTCCTTCATGAATCATCCGGCTGAACAGGTTGCTGAAAAACTCTCCCAGTACGGTCATTCTGAGGAGCTAACAGCGACGAAGAATCTGCAACTTGCTGATTTGTATCACAAGCAGGTTCTTCGCTTCGCTCAGAATGACCGCGAAAATATTTTTTCAGCAGCCTGTGAAGCCGTGCCCTGACGAAAAGCAAGAACAGGCCCACCGTTCGACTGCGCTCACGGCCCTGAGCCTGCCGAAGGGCGGCACGAAAAGCGTGCCGTGACTACCACCGCGATCATTCCTCCGATCCTCCCGGCAACAGAAAACGTTCCTGTCTTGGCGCAGATTCTGCAACAACCAACTGGGTTTTCAGGGCTTCAATTTCCTTCTGCAAATGCAGCAGCATGGCCAGGAAGATGCTCTCGGACGGCGCGGCGTTGACCTGGTAAACGCAGGCGGCGGTGAAGTACTTGGCGCCGTCAAAGAGGCGATCGAGCAGCTCGCGGTCCTCGCGCCGCAGCGCGCGGTAGAAGAGCCGCCACTGCTGGCGGTTCTCTTCCAGCACCTGGTTCACGGTTGGAATGGTTCGACCCATATGCGGACTCTCCTGCTCTACGGAGTGCATCTTGTTTTTGGAAGCAAGAATTTTCTCTGTGTCTCTGTGTCTCTGTGCCTCTGTGGCTATCTTGGATTTCTGCCTCCTCTGCTTCCTCTGCCTCCTTCGGAACCGTGAGCAGGCCCGGGGCTTTCAGGGGGACAAAACAGACCGGCTCGGTCGGGCCGGCTTCGAGCACCAGGCGCGCCTGCGCCACGAGCGCGTCGAGGAAAAACCGCCGCCCGCCCATGGAATGCGCTGGCGGGCGCGCGGGCAGATGCCCTGGCGGATGCGCCATCGAGCGCGATGGCGCGTCGGAGAAGGCCAGCACGGTATGCCGCTCGGCGAGGCGCAGGAGATTTCTCCGGCAGCGGACAAAGGTGCTGCGGGCTTCCTGCTCGCTCAGCTCTTCGTCGTAGAGACAGTCGGGGAGGCCCGTAATCACCAGACGGCGGGCGCGGCGGCGGGCCATCTCCGCGCCGATGTGGTGGAGGATCGTGGCCATCTGGAAGGGCGTGAAGGCGCGGGCGATGCGCAGCCGCTGGAGCAGCGCCGGGGAGTCGAGCCGCTTGCGCCTGGCCCACTCGGTCAGCCGGTAGAGGTTGAAGCAGTTGGCCCCGTCCACGGCGGCCACGGTTTCGCCCTGTTCGAGCCACGGAGCACAGAACGGCAAGGCCAGCGGCGTTGCCCGCGGCTTGCCGACCACCAGGGTCAACCCCGGCGCCCGGGATATGAAGTGCGTCCAGACATGGCCGTAGGAGAGGCCCTTGGCCGGTTTCGCCGGGGCTTCCTTAACCACTTCCCCAGCAGGCGTCGCAGACAGCAGTAGGGCGTTCGACATTAAGGCCGCTCTCTCCGAGATCATGGATCAACGAATAGGCAGCCCCACTATAGGCGAATAAAAAGCGAATGTCAAGTGGCTAGCGGTCCCTTTCCTTTATTCAGTATCCTTTATTCAGTATTGACAGACCAGTTGAGCGGTGGTATGAAGGAAGTAAGCAGGTCAGCAAAGGAGGTGCAACGATTCCACCGGGCAATGAATTAGTGGGCGGTTACACGGCCCCGGCAGTTGACGGCTGGTGGCGTTCTGGGCCGAGTTCTCTTTCGGCCTGGCGGCTGACCAACCGCACAGAATGGCTGACGGCCGCTGGTGGAGCCATTGAGCTCACGGAATCCTGAGCACTGGGACTGAAGTCCCTGGCCCCCGGAAGCGCACCTGGCGGGGCCTGAACCGCTCACGCGGATCGACAATTCGAAAGTCACGGCAAGGCCCACTGCGTGTGGGCCTTGCGCATTTTCCGCCAAATCCTTTCCCGCTGGACCCTCCTGCTCCGAACGCTGTGTTGCTCAAAAGGCTTTGCAGGGCAGCCGGACTCCGTTTACTTGGCGGTAGCATCCGGCAGGGCTGCGTTGTACTCTATCTGGCATGGTGGGAATAACCCAAAACTGTTCTTGCACGGAGGAAACTATGCCCGCGTCCGCGACTCGATTTGCCCTCGAATCCGCCAGAGCTTTTGTGCTTGCGGCATCCGCCGCGATCGCGTTGGCCGCGCCGGCCGGCGCGCAACTGATTGTTCGCCACTCGCTGCCCGTCGAAACCGCCAAGACCATGGCCAACGTAGCGCAGCAAAAATGCAAAGAGCTGGGCTACAGCGTTTCCGTCCACGTGGTGGACGCCGCCGGCGATACGCTGGTGGCGTATCGCGGCCAGGACTCGGGCGTCCATACGTTTGTGAACTCGTTCCGCAAGGCCTACTCGGCGATGACGTTCCGGCGGCCGAGCTCGACCTTTGCCGAAGCTCTGGAGAAAGGACAGATCAGCACGCAACTGCAACTGATGCTGCCCGATATGGCCGGACAACAGGGCGGGTTTCCGATCCAGTTCGGCGATGAGGTGATCGGCGGGATCGGGGCTTCCGGCGCCGGGATGGGCGCGGATTCGACCTGCGCCCAGGCGGGGATCGACGCGGTGGCCGAGCAGCTTCGGTAGCGGATGGTGGACAGCGGTTCCCGCTTCCGCTTTCCGCCAGCCACTGTTCACGAATCACGATCCACGGTTACTGCCGGTGGCATCCGCCCGAGACACGATGTAATCTATCTTGCATGGCGAACCGTGACGAGACGATCCACATCGCCGCGATCGACGCCGGCTCGAACGCCATCCGGCTGGTGATCGCCCGGGCCGACTCTCCGCAGGCGTATCATGAAGTGAAGAACGAGCGGGCCGCGCTGCGCCTGGGGCATCATGCGTTCACGCAGCGCCGCTTCGACGGCCAGACGATTGACCAGGCCGTGGAGGTGTTCCGGCGCTTCAAGTCCCGCATGAACCAGCACAATGTGCAGCGCTACCGCGCCGTGGCCACCAGCGCCGCCCGCGACGCGCGCAACCGCAAAGTGCTGGTCGACCGCATCTACCGGACTTCCGGAATCCGCCTGGAAGTGATCGACGGCCCCGAGGAGGCGCGGCTGGTCCGCTCGGCGGTTCTGGCGGCGGTCGGCAGGAGCATTTCGCCGCGCGTGGTGGCCGACCTGGGCGGCGGCAGCCTGCAGATCAATTTCCTGAAAAACGGGTCGCTCGAAAACTCCGCCAGCCTGTCGCTCGGGACCGTGCGCCTGATGGAGAAATACGGCATCCAGGGCGCCATGACCGAGCAGCAGGTCGGACTGATCCGCGAGCGGACGCTCACCGTGTTCCGGAGATTTCTGCCGCCGGGGCCGCGGGCGGCCTCCTGGCCGGCGGTCTGGTGCGGAGGCAACGCCGAGGCGCTCTCGCTCATTGCTCCGGGCGCGCCCGTGCACGGCATCCCGACAATTGATCTGGGCGCCTTGCAGCGAAGAGTGCACCGCATCACCCGGATGGACGTCCCCGAGCGCATGAACGCCTTTCTGATCCGCAAGGACCGGGCCGAAGTGATCGCGGTCGCGGCCATCGTGCTGGCGGCGCTCGGCCGCTGTTTGCACCTCCAGAGGGCCGTCGTTCCGGGCGTGGGCGTCAAAGAGGGGGTGCTTGAAGACGTGCTGCGCTCCCTATACGGCAAGGACAACGCAGCCGAATTGCAGCAGCCGGACGTGGTTCCCTTTGCGCGGCGGTTCGCGGTGCGCCTCGGCTACGATGCCGGGCACTGCGAGCAGGTCTGCGAGCTGGCCGTCTCGCTGTTTGACCAGCTCCGGGGGGTCCACGGCCTGGGAGACCGCTCGCGCAGCCTGCTGCAGGTGAGCGCGCTGCTGCACGACATCGGGCATTCGATCCACCGCCAGTCCCACCACAAGATCGGCGAATACCTGGTCCGCAGCGCCGACATCCCCGGCCTGAGCGGAGCGGACCGCGACGTGGTCGCCTGCGTCGTGCGCTACCACAGCGAATCCGGCCCGAATACGGATCACAAGGTGTATGCATCGCTCCCGCCGGCGAAACAGCGGGAGGTCCAAGGATTGGTATCGCTGCTGCGAATCGCCGACCGCCTGGACAGCGACCACCGGCAAAGCGTTTCGAGCGTCCGTGCCCGGATCACGCCGCGGGGTGTTTCGCTCGAGGTCAAGATGAGGCGCGCCTCGGAACTGATCCTCTGGAGCGTCGAGGGCGGCATCGGCCTGTTCGAAGAGGAATTCGGCGTGAAAGTGGCGGTGGCGAGGGTGGCGTGAAGCGGTGATGGGCGTTCTCGAATCTCGGCAGCATTGAGGGGAGGTCCCCGACGGGAATTATGAAGACTCGCTTGCGTGGGGCGTATGATCGAAGGGAAAGGGAGCGGAGAAAGGCAATCAGCGATGTCTACTGGAAGGCCGTCCATACCAAGGACACGCGTTTGTTTTGGAAAGCTATTCGGATCGCCGGGATACCCGAAGACGGCGAGAAGGCAATGGAGCTTTACGGGAAGTTCCGCGAGGCGATTGGCGAGCTTCCGCCACGCAATCCTTCAGGGCCTTAATACGACGGTCCTGTTCCGCTGGTGGAAGTTGTGCAATAAAACTATCCACTTCGGAAATAATTTCTTCGACGAGTTCGGTAGTTCTCTTGCTCGCTTTCATACTCACACCCCTACTCTACCATGCTGCCTCACAAAAGTGTCAAGTCAACCCAGCAAATGTTCTTGAGCAGAACCGCATAGATAGCCAGGGAAAAACCAATGTCCAGCTACGAGCAATTTGAGCCTTTTTATAACCGGGATAGGCGTCCTTGTTGGTTTCGGGGTTTTGGTTATTTATTACTATCAGTTGAAAGCGATGAAGGCCAGCGTGATTGCCACCAAAGAAGCGGCTGAGGCCGCTCTGCTTAACTCCCAGGCCCTCATTGCAAGCCAGCGGCCCCAAATCACCGCAACAGCCAATGCTGATCCGAGAAAAACCTTGGCTGATCGCCAAGCCCCCAGAGTCGAACTTTCTTTGTCCAACAGTGGGCCAACCCCAGCCTATGATTTTGTTCATGAAAGTTGGATAGAAGTCCATAAAATGCCGTTTGTTGATTTCACGAAATTGGCCGACTATTACAAGTCGCCAGAATCCAAAGTGCTTTACCCTGGCGATCCCTTTGTGGTTAATATTCCGATTAGGAGTGGCCTCACAGATCAGCAACTCGCTAGCCTGAAGCAAGGGCACATTTCTGTTTGCCTTCGAGTTCGTGTGCATTACAGGGATACTTTTGACCAAACGAATGAATGGTATGCAGACTTTGGATACGTCGTTATTCCGACTGGCCTTGGCTTCTTGCCCAAGTATAACAATGCAGGCAAGAAGGCAAATTAGGACACTACCCCCAGCCGCTGTCCTTTGCAAAGCGACCTCCTAAGGTTCATGATAAACTATAGGACTTCGTAGGGACCTGCCCTGCTTGGCTGGAGCACTGAACGAGCATTATGAAACGGTACGGCGAGCATCGTTTTCCCGGAAAACTTTTTGTCGTGGAAGGCATTGACGGGTCTGGGAAGTCCACCCAGTTGCAGCTACTGCATCAGTGGCTGCGCGGCGAGGGTTACGGCGTGGTCTACAGCGAATGGAACTCCTCGCTGCTGGTCCGCGACACCACCAAACGCGGCAAGCGCAAGCAGATGCTTACGCCGTCGACGTTCAGCCTGATCCATGCCACCGATTTTGCGGACCGCATCGAGCGCAACATCATCGCGCTGCTCAAAACCGGAGCCGTGGTCCTGTGCGACCGCTATATCTATACGGCGTTCGCGCGCGACGGCGTGCGCGGGATGAACCCGGAATGGCTGCGGGAGCTCTATAGCTTCGCGGTCAAGCCGACCATCGCGTTCTATTTCCGCGTGCCGCTCGAAACGGCCATGCACCGCATTCTGACCGGACGCAACGGCCTCAAGTATTACGAGGCCGGGATGGACCTCGATC
>Ga0326597_10002022_pt1 | contig 30984 bp, 31 predicted proteins | sample RVTome_12_FD_203789 | JGI IMG/M metagenome (GOLD analysis project Ga0326597, IMG submission 203789) | Soil microbial communities from uranium-contaminated site in the Upper Colorado River Basin, Wyoming, United States - RVT100D185 | ecosystem: Environmental > Terrestrial > Soil > Contaminated >...
CCGAAGCGGGCGAAATTTATGCCTATGATGGAATACCGATTTGCGTGCGTCAACGCACCGCGCGTTACCACAGTGAGCCGACCAGCGTGTCGGCGGCAATCGCCGCGAAGAGGAGCCCCAGGTAGGCGATCGAGTAGCGGAAGAGCGCCATCGATTCCCGTGATGAGGGCGAGCGCCAGAGCCGGACGGCGTAGTAGAGGAACCCAGCGCCGAGAGCCGCGGCGAAGGCGAGGTACACCGCGCCGGCATCGCTGACGAAGGCGAGGGCGATCGTGGCGGCCACCATGGCCAGCGAGTGCCAGAGGATCTGGCGCTTTGTCTCGTCCTTGCCGGCGACAACGGGCAGCATGGGCACGCCGGCGCGGGCGTAGTCGCTTGAGTAGTTGATCGACAGCGCCCAGAAGTGGGGCGGCGTCCAGAGGGTGACGATTGCAAACATCAGGATTGAGGCGAGGCTGATCTCGTTGGAGACTGCCGCCCAGCCGATCATCGGGGGCATCGCGCCTGCCGCGCCACCGATGACGATGTTGAGCGACGTCGTGCGCTTGAGGATCAGCGTGTAGACCACCACGTAGAAGGCGAAAGCGAACAGGGTAAGGAACGCCGCGAGCGGATTGACGAAGACTTGCATGAAGGTAAAGCCGGCGCCGCCCATGACGATCCCGAAGATCGCTGCCTTTTCCGGTTCGAGCTGGCCCGCCGGTACCGGGCGGCCCTGGGTGCGCAACATCAGTTCGTCGATGTCGCGGTCGAAGTACATGTTCATCGCGTTGGCGCCGCCGGCCACAACAGAGCCGCCGAAGACGGTCGCAAACATCAACCAGGCGGAGGGTAAGCCGCCCTCGGCCAGGATCATGGCGGGGAGGGTGGTCACGACCAGCAAGACGACGATGCGGGGCTTCGTCAAACGCAGATACGCGGCGAGGGTTTCTCCCAGGCCGCGCGCCAACGCTCGGGTGGTTACGGTGCTTGCCAAGACTCTAACTTCTGCCTTTCGTGACTGTAAGCGCGTTCTGGTGCGCCCACATAATCGTGAACACTAGCACGCCCCAGACAGCAGACGCTAGGGCCAGGTGAAGAATGCGGACGGAAGTCGCCAGGTCGAGCCACACGTTGGCGGCGCCGAGGAGGGCCTGCGCGAGAAACAGGACGAGGACGGCGGTGAGCCCCCAGACTACGGAAGGCGCGGCATCCTGAGCCAGCGCGCGAACAAACAGCCACACGATGAGAACCCCTGCCAACCCGGCCACGATGCGGTGACCGTAGTGGAGCTGGCCCGCCTCGCTGCCTGCCGGCGTCAGCTTGCCGTCGAACAGCGGCCAGTCGGGGTAGGCGAGGCCGGCGTGGCGTTGCGAAACGAAGACGCCCGCAATGACCGCAACGTAGACGGCCGCGAGAACGACCAGGGGCAGGATTTCGATCCGCGCGGCGTCGAGTGGCGCCGACCGCAGGAGCCGGGCGCAAATGAATATCAGGGCGGAGATCAGAGTCAGGGCGATGGTGAGATGGATGGCGACGATACCGGCCGCGGTTTCGGTGCCGACGGTGATGCCACCGACGATGACCTGGAGGACCAGCAGCGCCATCAAGAAGACGGTTGCGCGAATGAGCGGGCTGTCGCCGCGGCGGGTGCGCCAGATGGCCAGGGCCAGGCCGAAGATCAGGAACCCGGTGACGGAAGCGACGAGGCGGTGGGTGAACTCGATCCAGACCTTGGTTTCAGCGGGAGGAATGAGCTGGCCGTGGCACAGCGGCCAATCGGGGCAGGCTTCGCCCGAGCCGGTGGCGCGAACGGTGCCTCCGAGGACGATGAGGCCGTAAGTGATGAGGGTGACGAAGACGGCGTAGTAGCGGATGTTCCCGGATGCACGAAGGCGCCCCAGGATGCCACCGCGGTCGTGAGTTGCGCCCGCCAATGTCGCCATTTGTGCCAATCATCACAAAGGCACAGGCGCGGGTCAAGCGCTGCGGCTTGCCCTCACCGTTAGTCTCCACCATACTTCGTGAAGAATGCCACATTCGTTCACGGAGCATGCTTAATGGCTGACGAAACACACGGAGAAAACAGCGCGGTCACCGACGCGATCGGCAAGGCCGCGGCGATGGTGAAGGGCGGCCTTCCGGAGGAGCTTTTGCTGGCGCAGATCTCGGGGCCGGCGCCGGCGCCGGGACAGCCGATGGCCTACGTTCCACCGACGTATGCTCTGCGCACAGAGTCGCGCCAGCTGATCCACGACCGCGCGATACAGGACATTGCGCGGCTCCGTTTCGGCTTTCCCACAGAGAAGTACCGGGATTTCAAGACTTATGTAAATCACCCGGCCCGGACGATGGGCGTCGAGATGCCAGACAAGACAGTGGCCTACCCGGACATCGTCGTGGTGCAGCACCCCGAAAACAACGCCAAGATCGTGGCGGAGGTGGAGACAAACGAGACGGTGCGCGAGGCTGTGGCGCGCTGGGAGTGGCTACCGTACGCCGACCTGGCGCCGCTGTACCTTTACGTGCCGGTGGGCAAAGGCGACGAGGCCCTGTCGCTGTGCCGCCAGTTCGAGGTACCGGTTGTGGGCATTCGCACCTGGCGCTACCTCGCGGGCAATGACGACCCGGAGATCAACGACCACTACACGGTGCCCAGCGGTCCGGGTGACATGCTGCCGAAGTTCCTGCAGCCGCCAGACTAAGGCCCGCACCCCCCGCCTCGGCCAATGAAGGACCGGGCGCAAGTGGGGCTGCCAGCCACATCGCCCATCCATTAGGGTCTCCCCACCTGCGCGCCGGTAAGAGCAACGACGCCCAATCGTTGCACTAAATAATACGCACGGGTATGGGGGGAAGATTCGGGGAGGCGAGTGCAGGGTTAGTTCAGGGTCTGAGGGGCTAGTTCTGGACGGACTCGATGACCAGGTTCATCGTCCCGGCCGGAACGGAGATTTCAACTTCGTCGCCGGGAACTCGGTCGAGCAGCGCTTTGCCGACGGGTGAGACGCTCGATATCTTCCCGGCGGCGGCGTTCGCCTCCGTGGGGCCGACGATCGAGTAGTCCACGGTCTTGCCGCTAGCCACGTTCTTGACCCGCACCACGCAGCCGACGCGAACGCGACCGGTCTGAGCGGCGATGTCAACGATGATGGCGCGCTTGAGCATCGATTCGACCTCGCGGATGCGGGCTTCGATGTGGCCCTGGCGGTCCTTGGCGGCGTCGAGCGGAGAGTTCTCGCGGAAGTCCTTGTCGAGCATCGCCTTCTTGATGTCTTCACGGACCTGCAGGCGCTGGTGCATCAGTAATTCCAGTTCGGCCTTAAGGGCGTCGACGCCTTCGGCTGTGAGCTCAACCATCTGCTGGCCGGCGGAGTTGTGCTGAACGCCGATGGTGCGGCCGCTCTTCTTCAAGCGAAGGTGGGACTTGAGGCTTTCCTTGAGGTGGCCCTCTGTCTTCAGGTAGTCCAGGAACGCGCGGAGGACCTCGGCGCGCTTGGTGGTGTCGGGTGTGGCGGGGCCCATCGCCTCGCCGTAGGTGGCTACGTCGTGACCCCGCATTACGGCCACTGATTTTTCGGGGCCATACCAGCGGCTGAAGCGGTTGAGCTCGGACAGTGCAGACTGGCGCGAGCCCTTCACCGTCTCGAGGAACTTGTCGGCAGCCTCGCCCAGAGACACTTCAGACATGATGGGCGATTCTATGCACCGCGACGATTGGGTGTCAAACGGGATGGGCGCGATCGTGCTCAGGAGACGGGGCGCACGATCTCAGTCGGCGTCGGCTCTGGCGTCGGCACTTCTGTCGGCGCGGCGGTCGGCTCCGGGGTTGGCGCGCCGGTCGCCGGCGCGTCGGTGATGACGGGCGTTTCGCCCGGGCCACTGGTCGGGGCGGGAGTGTCGACGACGGGTGTCGGGGAACTCAGTTCGATGCCGAGGACACCGGCGACGTCGCGGGTGGTCTCCTGCGCTTCTTGCACGGCGGGCTGGGTGGCCACCGCGGGCTGGGTGGCGACGATGTCCTGCAGGAGCGTGTCCAGGTTCTGGAGTGCCTGCGTGACCTGGGTGATGGAGAAGTCGATGTCGTCGCGGTCGGCCGACTTCAGCTGTAGCGCGGCGAGCGATAGCTGCTGGATCTCTTCGATCTCGATGGTTTCGCCGCGGTTGAGCCGGTCCCGGGCGCTGGCTATTCGGTGGGTGAGGTCGCTGACGACTTCCGGGGTGTCGGTCGCCGGGGCAGAAGCGGGTGGAGTAAGTGCGCCCACTGCGCCGCCGGGGTCATTCGGGCCTTCGCCACCGCCACCGCCGAAGGACGCCACGCTGATCGCCACTGCGACGGCCGTGACGGCGACCGCCGCGGCCGCGAAGCTGGTGCGGTACTGCGCAAAGGCGCCGCTGAACCAGCCGCGCTTCGTCTGGGCGTTCATGGCCTTCAGGTTGCTGCGGGCGCGAGCGTCGGAGAGGAAGCGGTTGAGGCCGCGCTGGGCGGCGGCGTCGCTGGGCGCGACGCCGGCGAAACTGCCGGTGACGCTAAGGGCGGTGCGGAGGAGTGGTTCGAGTTCGGAGCGCAGGCCGGGATACAACGCAAGGCTCTCCGCCAGGGAACGGCGTCCCTCGGCGTGAGCGCTCACGCACTCTTCGAGTATCTCCTCAAGCCTTTTTACTCTCATAAACTTTTGGGCGCTTCTTGGGCTGACCCATCATCTCCCTTAGTTTTGCTATCGCTTTGTGCTGTATTACCTTGACGTTGCCTTCGCCCTTGTTCATCGCACGGGCCGTTTCCGCCACCGAGAGTCCTGCGGCGAAGCGCAAGGCGATTACCTGGCGCTGCGCTTCCGGCAACTTCTTGGCTGCGTCCATGACCTCGTTCAGGACCAGGCGGTGCTCTACGAGCTCTTCCGGCCCTGCCGAGTCCACTGGCAACCCATCCGTGAGCGGAGCGGACTTGCCCCTGGCTGTATCCTTTCGTCGCTGGCTAATGAGCGCGTTGTGCGCGATCCGGAACAGCCAGGCGGCGAAGGGAGCTTCACGCCACTGAAAGCGGTCGATAGCTTCCAGCACCTTCATGAAGACTTCCTCGGCCAGATCTTCGGCGTCGTATGTGTTGCCCGTGCGGGCAAGGATGTAACGGTACACCCGGGGATAGTAGAGAAGATAAAGCTCCGACAGCGCCTGCTGGCTGCCATCTTTGGCGGCGTCTACGAGTAGACGGTCGCTTTGAGCTTCGCTGTTAGGGCTCACTGGGCAATCCTCCCATGAAGCCCCCCGGCTCGAGGTGGTTGCCCGTGTATCTTACCCTATTTTCCCCGTCGCTCGTATGAACGCAGGGTAATGTGGAAAAGTTACCCACGAACCCCTCTGATTGCACGTCCTGTGTAACTATCGTTGTCGTATTTACTGTACGTTCACCTGACTGCGCTTTGTTATGCTGGAGTTTGTAATGCGATTCGACCCGCGGAAGATGGACCGGCGCCTCGCTTTGAGCGTGGGGCTGAGCCTCGTTTCGTTAGTTCTGTTGAGTATAGGCCTTATCGCCGTAGTATCGGCGGTGACGGACGACCCTGTCCAGTTGCCCAACGAGGGATCGATCGACGAGATTGTTGAGGAAAGTAGCGGCGGCTCGACGAGCGCCGGGGGACAGGTGGCCGAGATTCCGCCGTTACCCTCGGGTCCCGCCCCGGTACGCCTTGGGGTGCCCACGCTGTACATCGATGCGCCCGTCATCACGATGGGGTTCATCCCGGACTCGAACAACATACCCGACGTGCCGAGCCGGCCCGACCAGGTCGCCTGGTACGACTTCACGGCAGCGCCCGCCCTGAATAACAACGCCGTGTTCGCCGGCCACGTCGACTGGCAGACGCCACGAGGCGACCCGATCCCGGGCGCCTTCTACAGGCTGAGGGAACTGCGGATCGGAGACCCGATCACGGTGACGCTCGAAGACGGCCAGGTTATCGAGTACGCCGTCACCGGCAATGTCGCGACCGAATACGACGACCCTAACGTCGTGAAGTCGATGGGGTTGACGTCAAGGGATGTGATTACGCTTATCACCTGTGGTGGCAGCTGGGTGCACGACCCGAGCAAGGCGACGGGCGGCAACTACAGCCACCGCGTGATCGTGCGGGCGGAACGGATTGACCCCGTCGAAGCCGTGGCGCGCTAGCGAACGGTCGAGACGAGGTTGCCTCTGAAGCTCGACTGGAACGAGAAGACGCCGTCAATCAGGGCGGCGAGAGAGCGCCCTGTCGTGCTGGAAGAATCTCGCCACTGGATGTCGAGCGCGAGGATGTGCCACCACGGAGCGTTCACGGGTGCGGCGGTTACTTCGATGGTCGGCGCAGGCGGCGGAGCTACAGTGACGACGGGAGCGGGCGCCACGGGGGCCACCGGCTGCGGTGGGACTGTGACGGGAGGCGGCGGCGGTATGTACGGGGCTGGCTCGGGCGTCGGTTGTACGGGCGGCTGAACGGAGAGCCCCTGGCCGCCGAACTCGGTCGCCCAGTACCACCCGAAGGTCGAGCCGGGATTGTGGGCGCGGGCTATCCCGATGACGGTGTAGTTCGCGCCGAGCATGTTGGCGTTGTGCCCGTCCGAAGTGCGCCACATCTCGAAGGCCGCCGCGGATGTCTCGGTGCCGGCCACGAGGTTCTCGCCTCGCCAGGTGTTCAGTGCGTAGCCGAGCTGGTCCATGCGCGTGAACGGATCGCGGCCGTGGGAATCGGTGTGACTGAAGTAGTTGTTGCTGGCCATATCGTCGGCCATCCAGCGGGCGATGTCGTTGAGCCTGGGATCGAGAGCGAGCGGGCCGAGCCCGTGCTGTCCGCGGTAGCTGTTGATCGTGTCGAGAATCGCGGTCTCTTCGGCGTCGAGTGCCTCGGCGCGGGGGGCGGTAACGTTGACGGCGAGCAGAACCGCGAGTGCGAGGATTACCGGCATGAGAATTGTGAGCCTGGCAATCCGTCGCGAAAGGTGCCCGACGAAACCCATTTACTGTACTCCGTTGTCGTGGTCCCCGAAGGGAATCCATCTGGGGCGGGAGGTCTGTATACCGGCCGCACTTGGTGTCTACGAAGAGGTAGACGGGCGGCAGACAGCGTCGTTACCTGTTCTGAACCGGGGGGGTGGTACGCAAATGGTTAAGGATTCGTCAGACAGCAGGCCGATGGACCGCCTGACAGACCAGCAGCAACGCCAGCTCGACGCCTTCGCGCGCCGATTGCTGGACGACAACGCCCGGGCCGGACTCATGTCATCCGGGACGGACCGGGAGACCATCTACCGCCGGCACTTCGAGGAGTCGCTCGCCGTCCTGGAAGCGCTCGAATCGCGAGCCGCGCTGGCGTCGCCGCTGATAGACGTGGGCAGCGGCGGTGGGTTCCCGGGCCTGGTGCTCAAGATCGCGCGCCCGGAGCTGGAGATGACGCTACTGGAGGCGAACGGCAAGAAGGCGGCCTTCCTGGAGTCTGTCGTCGAGGAGATGGCATTCGAGGGCGTGCGGGTCGTGCATCAGCGCGCCGAGGAAGCCGGGCGCGATCCCGTGCACCGCGATGTCTACCCGCTGGCGCTGGCCCGCGCCGTCGCTCCACTGCGGGTGCTGCTTGAACTTACGTTGCCGTTGGTGAGGCCAGGGGGCCTGCTGGCGGCGCCGAAAGGCAGCGCCGCCGACCGCGAGATGGCTGAAGCCGCGGGGGCGCTGGCCGCGTTCGACGCGGTCATCGAGGACGCTTCGCCGCTGCTGCTGCCCGGGCGCGCCGAACGCGTGCCCACCCTAATACTCGTACGAAAGCACTCTGCGACGCCGAACCGCTACCCCCGGCGACCGGGCATCCCGGCGAAACGGCCGCTGTGATGGCGTTCGCTTGACCGTCGAGGCTCGCCGCACACAGAATGTGGCCAGCCGATGAACAGACGCTTAAAGGCCACTTCCAGCGTTCGCACCAGCGCCGGCTTTCAGACTCTCGCCGGTTGGCTCCTCCGCCTGTTCCGCCTCGACTTCACGGTATTCGACGACGTCCGGGGGGAGCGCACGGCCACGGCGAGCGCGGTGCTCATCGTGCTCGGGGCCAGCATCACCGCCGGTGTGGGGTCGTGGATCTGGTCGATGCAGCACGACTACAGCGGACTCGACACGGCCGAGGTGTTCGTGAAGACGGTGCTCGCGGGCGGCCTCATCCAGACGGGCGTCTTCTTCGTCTGGGTCTACATCACCTACGTCGTGCTGGCGCGCGCGTTCGGTTCGCAGGTGGTTTTCGCCGACCTGGTGCGAACTGTCGGGCTCGCATTCGCTCCGATGGCGCTGAGCCTTTTCGTTGGGCTGGCGCCGCTGGCCGTGCCGTTCGGAGTGTTCTCGCTGGGCTTCATGCTCCTGACGACGACAGCGGCCGTGGAGCAGACGGCGGGGGTAAGCGAGCGCGAGGCGATGGTGGCCAACCTGGCGGGTTTCGGGACGTTCCTCGTGTTCATGGGGGCCTTCGCCAACGTCGCCGAGGCGGGGTCTTTCGGGGGCCTCGCGCCGGGGCTGCTGTTCTTCTCGATGGACCTTTAGCGCCGCAAGCACCGCCTCGCCGCACCCGGCCCGAACCGCTAAGCTTGTGTCACCCACGCGCGTCCCGGTCGTAGATGGAGCCCCTCGTGCCAGACACTCCCCCATCGGGGGTCGAAGCCAACGTCAGGAAGTACTACCTCTTCCACCTCTTCCTGAACCTGCAACTGTGGTTCCCGATTTGGATCATCTACCTGACCGAGGACCGCGGCCTGACGCTGGCGCAGGTGACACTGATCGACATCCCTTTCTGGCTCTGCATCGTGCTGCTGCAGATCCCGGGCGCGGCGCTGGCCGACCGGTTCGGGCGCAAGCCGGTGCTGGTGACATCCGCGTTTACGTTCGCCGCGGCGGTGGTGTTTTTCGGGCTGGCGAACACCTTCTGGCTGCTGATGGGGGCCTACCTCGTGTGGGGGGTGGCATTCGCGCTGCTGTGGGGCACGGAGTCCGCCTTCATCTACGACTCGCTTAAGGCGATCGGACGCGAGGACGAATACCAGCGCATCTACGGGCGCGGCTGGGCGATCGCCACGGCCGCGCAGGTGGCGGGCACGCTGGCCGGCGCGCCGATCGCGGCGGCGACCAGCCTGCAGGCGCCGATCCTGGCCAGCGGCGGGATCGCGTTGATCGCCGGGTTCGTCGCGCTCACCTTCAAGGAACCGATGGTGGCGATCCGCACCGCGCATCCGAGCTACGGGAAGATCCTGAGCGACAGCGCCTCGCTGCTGCGGTCGCGGCCGGACGTGCGCTACGCGATCCTGTACTTTGGTCTCGTCACCGTCGGCAGCATCGCGGTCGTGTTTTTCTTCCAGCCGTTCCTCGTGGACCACGACGTAGCGACGGGCGCGGTCGGCGTCTGGCAAACGCCGATGCGCCTGGCCGGGATCGTCGCCGCGCTCTCCGCCCATCGCCTGATGCGGGATTTCGGGGAGCGGCGCACCTTCTACTTGATGCCGGTGCTCATCGTCGTCGGCTATGTCTCGCTGGCGGCGTGGGACTCGCTCTGGGCGCAGTTCGCCTTCATCCTGATGAACTTCTCGGTGATCCTCGCCCAGCCAACCGTGACGGACTACCTGAACCGGCGGGTCCCGACCGAGCAGCGCGCGACGCTGATGTCGCTGACGAACCTCATGCGTTCCGCGGTGCTCATCCCCAGCGCGCCACTGCTGGGGCTGCTCGCCGATGAGGCATCGCCGTCGACGGCCTACTGGACCGGAGGCATCATCGTCGCGGTGGTCGGCATCCCCCTGCTCGCGCTGTGGCTGCCATCGATGGGCCGCAACAAGGAGCCCGACCCGGCCGTCGAATCCGCGGCCTAGTGCTGGTGCTCGATGTACTTCGGTTCGCGGGGCGGCAACAGGTAAGCGCCGGTTATTGATGCGGCCATGGCGATCCCGGCCCAGGGGTTAATCAGCGACGCCACGACCGCCAGAATATAGACGCCCGACGAGCCGATGTACTGCCACGTGGCAAACCGCACGTACGCGGGGTCGAGCCCATCCGCCAGCAGATCGCGCCACCGCCCGTACGTCCATAGCGCCAGCCACGCCGTCGCCGGGAGCAGCAACCCGAAGCAGTAGAAGGTGACTGCGTCGCCTCGTTGATCGCTGTTGTCGAGGTAGTCGGCCAGTACCGCCGTTGGGAACGGCAGGAATGAAATGCACATTAGGAAGAGCACGTTGAACATCAGGAAGAAGTGATCGAGCCGGCGGAAGAGCTGGAAGAACGAGTGGTGGTTCGCCCAGTAGATGCCGATCGTGATGAAGCTCAGGGCATAGGCGAAGTAGGACGGCCAGAGGTCGCTGATAGCTTCGCCGAGGCTCTGGTCGCCCTCCACGTGCGGGACCGCGATCTCGATGATGAGCAGGGTTATCGCGATGGCGAAGACACCGTCGCTGAACGCCTCGACGCGGTGGGTGCTGGAATGAGCTTCGGGGTCTTCGGCCATGGCGTTACCCGGCCGCACCCGCCTCCCGCAGCGCGGCGATCGCGGCGTCATCCAGCCCGGCTTCGCGGAGGACTTCGTCGGTGTGCTGGCCGCGCTCGGGGCCGGTGAAGCGGATGCCGCCGGGGGTGTCGGAGAACTTGGGGCCGATGCCGACCTGCTTCACCTTGCCCCACTCGGGGTGGTCGATCTCGACGACCATCTCGCGGGCCTTTACGTGCGGGTCCTCGAAGACCTCGTCGAGCGCAAGGATAGGCCCAACGCAGATGTCGTGCTGGCGTAGTTCTTCGAACCACTCGTCGCGGGTCTTTTCCTTGAATTTGGCGCGGAACCACTCGAACATTTCGGGGAACATCTGGCGGTTGTTCTGGTTGGGGGTGAACTGCTCGCAACCGAGGACCTTGCAGGTCTCGGCCCAGAACCAGGGTTCGAGGCTGCCGATGCTGATCCACTTGCCGTCGCTGCATTCGTACACGTGGTAGGCCGGGATGCCGCCGTTCAGGAAGTCGGCGCCAGCCTTTGGCACGATACCGTTGCCGAAGTACTGGCCGGTGGCCATCGCGAGCAGCGAGGTGACCCCGTCGCTCATCGCCATGTCGATGTACTGGCCCTTGCCGGTCTTGCCGCGCGCAATGATGGCGGCGAGGATCGCAAACGCCGCGTAGAGGCCGCCGCCCGCGAAGTCGGCGATGACGTTGAGGGGGATCGCCGGCGGCTGGCCCGGCCAGCCGGTGGCGCCGAGCGCGCCGCCGAGCGAGATGTAGTTGATGTCGTGCCCCACGAGGTTGGAGTAGGGACCGGTCTGACCGTAACCGGAGAGCGAGCAGTAGACGATGTTGGGGTTGCGCTTACTGACCGCGTCGTAGTCCACGCCGAGGCGCTTGACGACGCCGGGGCGGTAGCCCTCGATGACGACGTCGGCCTTTTCGGCCATGCGCATGAACGCCTCCTGCGCGCCGGGGTCCTTGAGGTTGAGGCCGATCGAGCGCTTGTTGCGGCGGAGCGGGTTGAAGGCCAGCGCCCGGCCCTCACCCCCGACGTCCATGCGGCGCCCGGCTCCCGGCGTCGCTTCGATGACGACGATATCGGCGCCCAGATCGCCCAGCAGCATCGTGCAGTAAGGGCCCGGCGCGAGGCCTGACATATCGAGTACACGGATTCCTTCGAGCGGCATCATGGTGGCGTTCCTTCGCTGGCGAATATTCGTTCGTGATATGGGGTCAGATCCCGAATCGCATCATGCAAATACGGCGCGACGGGTGTCAACGAGGGGTAGGTCAGCCAACCGGCCGGGATCCGAGATCCTGAAAGAAGCGGAGCAGATAGCCATCGGGATCCGCCACCACGAACTGCCAGTTGCCCAGCAGCGTCTTATCCCTTCGGTACCACTTCTCCTCCAGGGGCAGGTGTATCTCCGTACCGGCCGACGTCACCCGCTCATACAGCGCGTCAACTGCCTCCGTCTCGATCTGCAGGTTCATGCCGCGTCCGTACGGATGGGCTAACGCTCCGCTGACAAACGCCCGTCCCGCCGGCTGCTCGAGCATGATTTGGGCACCCTCGCGATCGAGGAAGGCGAACCGGTCCTCACGCCGCTCGTACAGGACCACAAAGCCAAGCACACGAACGTAGAATTGCAGGCTCCGCGCAATGTCAGAGCAGATCAGCTCAGGCACCAGTTTCGCGTTTCCCATCGCGGGTCAGCATACAACCCGCCTGCCGTCTGAGCGTTGCCGCCGCGTGACCGTTCCTGCTACGATAATTGCTCGGTCGGGGCTGTAGCTCAGTTTGGGAGAGCGCCTCAATGGCATTGAGGAGGTCAGGGGTTCGAGCCCCCTCAGCTCCACCAGGTTATCGACCACATATCGGCTGCGAAGGGGAGTAGTAGGGTCCCCGAAGACAGAGAGCCGGCGGACCGTGCAAGCCGGCAGACATGGACCCGAACTCGCCCCGGAGCCTCGCCTGTGAGCCTGCGAAGGCCAGCGGGTGACGGGACCGCCCGTTACAGCGGCCCACGAGTGCCCCTCGCAGCGGCGGGGGGAACCAGGGTGGTACCGCGGAGCTACGAACGCCCTCCGTCCCTGTGACGAAGGGCGTTTCTTGTTACAGCAATATGGACGTATCAACAGGCGACCAACTGGAGATCGTCGGCAGGCTCGTTGTCGCGGGACTGCTGGGCGGGTTCATCGGCCTCGAACGCGAGTTGCGCGGGTATCCGGCCGGCATCCGCACGATCGCACTCGTCGCCCTCGGCTCGTGCCTCTTCACGGACGTCTCCAGGCTTTTCAACGGTGACGAAGGCCGGGTCGCGGCCCAGATCGTCACCGGCATTGGCTTTCTCGGCGCCGGCGTAATCCTCCGCGAGGGGTATACAGTGCGCGGCATCACAACCGCGGCGACGATCTGGTCGGCGGCCGCGATCGGCATGGCCGCGGCCCTCGACCTGTACGTAGTTGCCGTACTCGGCGCCCTCTTCATCTTTGCGGTCCTTGAGGCCAGGCCAGTGACGCGCCGGATCAACTCGTTCGTGCACCGGATTGGCGGCGACTTACACGAGGACGAAAACCACAACGTCGGGGAAGACGGCCCCGGCCCAGCGTTATAACCGCGATCAAGAGGACACTCAACATGGAAGAACAGACCGAGACCAGGCCTGAGCGCTACAGCCCCCAGAGCATCGAGAAGAAGTGGCAGGACCGCTGGGCCGCCGACCGCCTGTACGAAACGGATATGGCCGCGCCGGGCGAGAAGTTTTACTTCCTGACGATGCTGCCGTACACATCCGGCGACCTGCACGTCGGCCACTGGTATCCAATGAGCCCTTCGGATGCCGGGGCCCGCTACCAGCGAATGCTCGGCAAGAACGTCTTCTTCCCGATGGGGTTCGATGCGTTCGGGCTGCCGGCGGAGAACGCTGCGATCAAGCGCGGCATCCACCCTCACAAGTGGACCTTCGACAACGTCGAGCGAATGCGCGGCCAGTTGAAGAGCATCGGCGCGATGTTCGACTGGAAGCACGAAGCGATTACCGCCGACCCGAAGTTCTATCGCTGGAACCAGTGGTTCTTCATCAAGATGCACGAGCGCGGTCTGGCGTATCGCAAGAAGGCGCCCGCGAACTGGTGCCCTAGTTGCCAGACCGTGCTGGCGAACGAGCAGGTCGAGAACGGCGCGTGCGAGCGGTGTGGAACGCCCGTGATCCAGAAGGACCTCGAGCAGTGGTTCTTCAGGATCCGCGACTACGCCGACGAGTTGCTGGACTTCAGCAAGATGGAGTGGCCCGACCCGATCGTCACGATGCAGCGGAACTGGATCGGCCGGTCCGAGGGCATGGAGGTCGACTTCGCGCTCGACGTCCCGGGCGTCGAGCAGAAGGCGATCCGCGTGTTCACCACACGCCCCGACACGATCTTCGGCGTGACGTTCATGGTCCTCGCGCCGGAGCACCCGCTGGTGGCGCAGATCACGACGCCGGAACAGAAGGCAGAGGTGGAAGCCTACGTAGACCAGGCCCGCAAGGCCACCGAAATCGAGCGCCTGAGCACCGAGCGCGAGAAGACCGGCGTCTTCACCGGCGCCTACGTCACGAACCACTTCAACGGCCGCAAGGTGCCGGTGTGGATCGCCGACTACGCGCTCGTCTGGTACGGCACCGGGGCTGTCATGGGCGTACCGGCGCACGACCAGCGCGACTTTGAGTTTGCTCGAAAGGTTGGCTTCGACATCCCGGTGGTGATTGCGCCCGCCGATTGGGACGGCGCGCCGCTGGAGGAGGCGTACACCGCGCCGGGGGCGATGGTGAACTCCGGAGGGTTTGACGGCCTCCCGAGCGAAGAGGGCAAGAAAGCGGTGACCAACTTCGCGGAAAAGCAAGGATGGGGTCAGCGCACTATCACGTACCGCATCCGCGACTGGCTGATCTCCCGCCAGCGCTACTGGGGAACGCCGATACCGATGCTGTACTGCGAAAAGGACGGCATCGTGGCGGTGCCCGAGGAGCAACTGCCTGTCGAGCTACCGCAGGACGCCGAGTTCAGCCCGACAGGGGAGTCGCCGCTGGCGCGGCACGAGCGGTTCGTCAACGTGACGTGCCCAAAGTGCGGGAGTCCCGCGCGGCGCGAGACCGACACCATGGACACGTTCATGGACTCGAACTGGTACTTCGTGCGCTACCTGAGCCCGGACTTCGACGGCGGACCGGTCGACCCGGCGCTGGCCGAGAAGTGGCTGCCGGTCGATCAGTACACGGGCGGCGCCGAGCACGCGGTCATGCACCTGTTGTACGCGCGCTTCTTCTGGAAGGTCATGCGCGACCTCGGCGTGGTGAAAGGCGACGAGCCGTTCAAGCGGCTGTTCAATCAGGGCCAGATCCTGGGGCCTGACGGCCAGAGGATGTCCAAGTCGCGCGGGAACGTGGTCGCGCCGGACGCGCAGGTGGCGAAGTTCGGCGCCGACACTTTTCGCTGCTACCTGATGTTCATCGGCCCGTGGGAAGACGGCGGGCCGTTCCGCACCGAGGGCATCCCGGGCATCGAGCGGTGGCTCAACCGCGCCTGGAGCCTGGCCGTGTCCGAGCCGCGGTTCGAGAAGACGACGGCGGGCGTGCGCGACATGCGCCGGCTAACGCACAAGACCCTGCGGAAGGTGACGGAGGACATCGAGGGCTTCCGCTGGAACACTGCCATCGCGGCGCTAATGGAGATGACGAACGGACTCTCGAAGGCGCGCGAGGCCGGCGGCGTGGACAGCGCGGCGTGGGCCGAAGCGATCGAGAAGATGCTCCTGATGATGGCGCCGATGGCCCCGCACATCACCGAAGAGCTGTGGGAGCGCACGGGTCACACGTACAGCATCCATACGCAACGCTGGCCGGAATGGGATGCCGAACTGGCGCGCGAGGACGAGATCACGCTCGTCGTGCAGGTCAACGGCAAAGTGCGCGACCGCATCAGCGCGCCGGCCGGCATCACGGAGGCGGAGGCCAAGGAACTGGCGCTGGCGAGCGAGCAGGTGCAGAAGTCGATGGATGGCGCGGCGCCGAAGAAGGTGATCTACGTGCCGGGCAAGCTGATCAGCATCGTGGTGTAGCGCCCGCGCAGCCGCGCATCCCTTACACTAGCTGCATGGCCCGCGTTACCGTCACCCGCCTCATCCGCGCGCCGCAGCGTGAGGTCTGGGCGGTCATTTCGGACTTCCAGAACGCCGGGCAGTGGAACAAGGCCTGGACCCGGATCGAGCTGACGTCTTCGCAGACGCACGGGGTCGGGACCACATTCCGTGCTCATACCGATACGAGCGATGCCTTCGACTTCGAGGTGTGCGAGTGGGCGGCGCCGGAGCGCATATCGTTCTGTCCCGTTCGCCAAGAGGATGAGCCGACATACGCCATCACGCTCGACTCGCATGACTTCAGGTTCCGGCCGACCGAGGAGAACGAGACGCTCGTCGATCTCACCGCACACGCGACGGCGCGAGGCATACGCGGCCGGGTGATCGGTATGTTCATCTGGCCGGGCCACCAGCGCGAGGGCCTGAAGCAGGCGCTGGAGTCCGTCGCCGCGATTTTCGAAGGAGAGCCCGCCGACCCGGAACTCCAGGCAGGGCCCGATTCGTTAACAGAGTAGCGATATGCGCCCAATCTGCCGTCCCTTTGCCGCGGCCGCACTTACCCTGGCGACCCTCGCCGGTCTGATCTTGGCCGCCTCGCCCACAGGCGCCAGAGCGCAAGACGCCGCGCTCCTCGAGGTGACCTCAACCGGCACCTACGAGGTCCAGACCGCTGGAGTCCCGGCGCGCGTGACGTGGGACGTGAGCGTGTACAACAACGACCCATCGACGACACCGACCGGTCCGGGCACGGTCTTCTTCTACACCGGGCTCAGCGTCCCGGTCGTGCAGGGAGCGTCGGCGCTCGTGGCAAGCGACACCGGCGGATCGACCCTGGACGTCTCGGTGGAGGACTCGGCTGACTCCGTGATCCACCGGGCCGATATCGAGTTCGGGGAGCCGCTGTTCTTCGGCGAGACCTATGCCTTCCGGCTGACCTACGACCTCGTCGACGTCCGGGCGCCGGGTGTGCTGGTGAATGCGAATTACGCCTTCCTGCCGGTCGTCGGGTTCGGCAAGCTGTCCACCGTCACCGTGAACACGCCCGCCGGGGAACCCTGGGTGGTGAGCCTGGAGGGCGACGAGTGCGCGGGCGACGGCCCGACGTTTACGTGCGAAGGCTCGGACAGCTACTACCTGGCTGCGCTGGTGGAGGCCAGCCAGCCGTCCGCGACGACAACAGCGAACTTCGAGGTGCCGCTCGCCGATGGGAACCTCACCATCGCCCTGAGTTACTTCCGGGGTGAGGAAGCTGTAGCGCAGCATCACCAGGAGTTGATGACAGCAGCGCTGCCGGTGATCGAGCAGGTTTACGGCTTTGATTACAGCGGGCCACCCGCCGTCGACATCAGCCAGGGAGGCCGTCAATCGATCTTCGGGTACGAGGGCCTGACGGGGTGCGAGGACGACCGTTGCGAGATCGTGATCTCGCCAATCGCCGACGACTACACAGTCCTCCACGAGCTGGCGCATCTCTGGTCCGATATCTACGACGAGCGCTGGCTGTCGGAGGGGTTCGCTCAACTGCTGGCGCTTGAAGTGGCGCCTCAGCTTCCGGAGGGCCTGGTGCGAGGCCCGGCGCCGCAACGGTCGCCCTCGACGATCGATCTCGCGCTGGACGACTGGGAACAGTTGGGCTCAGCCATCAACGCCAGCGACGAGGAGCGGGACCGAATCGCTGCGGGCTACGACTATTCGCTGCGCTTCATCGAGGAGTTGCGCTTCCGTTTTGGGATGGACACGCTGCGGGCCGTCAACCGGAACATCGCAGGGAGCGGCACCCCGGCGGACAGCAGGCGATTCATGAACGTGCTGGAAGGAGCCACGGGCGAGAACCTGGACGACCTCTTCCTGGTGTGGGTCTTCCCCGGCTCGTACCGCGAAATCCTGGCCGACCGCCGGGACGCGAAGGACCGTCTCGACACGCTCCGAGGCCAGCTGGCGGATGAGGGTCTGCCGGGCGACGCGCTGCTGTCGATCGAGCAGTCGGTAGCCGACTGGGACATCGCGGCGGCGCGCACGGCGCTGGACGAGCTGGAGGACAACCTCGGCACGTACATCGAGCTCGACGGCCTGCTGGCGACGCTGGCCGCGGACGCCGAGGCGGCGGGCCTGGCGTTGCCGAGCGACATCGAGGACGCCCTGCTGCGTTTCGATTTCGTGGCGGCGCGCAACCTCCTGGATTCGGCGGGCCTGGCGGTCATTGCCTACGAACGCGCCGATGAGAAGGTTGGGGCTTCGCGCGGCATCTGGGAGAAGTTTGGGTTACTCGGCAGGGACCCCGATGGCGAACTGAACGCCGCGAAGGAGGCGTTCGAGTCCGGCGACTTCAGTTTCTCGCGAGAGCGCTCGGACTCAGCATCTGACACGGTCGACGACGCCTCGTCGGTGGCGCTTCGGCGCGTCCTTATCGTGGCGGGAATCTTCGCGATCCTGGCGGTCGCGATTGGCGTGGCGTTCGCGGTGGGGCAGCTACGCGGGCGGGCAGCGGCGGAACTCTAGTTCTTCGGGCGCTCCGCGGAGCGCGCTTCGAGCGCATCGACGCCGTTGCGGACGGTGTTGAGGAAGCCTTCGAGCTGGTCTTCGAGCTTACGCAGCGTTTGCAGCGCGTAGACGTCCGCTTCGCGCATCTCCGCGCGGCTGGTGGTCTGAGCTTCGTCGAGGCGTTCGCGGGCCTGCTCTTCAGCCGAACGCAGCAGTTCACGGGCGCGTTCGTCGCCGGCCGCCACGATGTCCTTGGCGCGCTCGGCTGCGGCCTGGACGATTTCGGTCTGGGCGAGGCGGCGCTCCAGTTCTTCGTGGGCCTGCGCGAGGAGTTCGGCGGCCTTGCGCTCGCCTTCGGCAATCGCGGCGTCGCGGTCTTCGATCACCTCTCGGGCGTCGTAGACCTCACGAGGCACGGCCACGCGCATGTCGTCGACGAGGTCGAGAATGCGCTGGCGGTTGACAACAGTGCCGCCACCGACCGGGAGGCGGCGCGCGTCGGCCACGAGTTCTTCGAGGCGGTCGATCAGGTGGAGGATGTCCATCGACTTAAGCAAACAGGGAATCGGTCAGTCGGTCAATCAATGGGTCACTTCCGGTTGAATTTCTTGTCGAGGGCGGCGATGACGAATGGAGGCACGAGCTCACCGACATCGTAGCCGAGGCTGGCCACTTCGCGAATGCGGTGGCCGCTGACGTACAGGTGCTCCAGGCTGGCCATGAGGTAGACGGACTCGATCTCGGGCGCCATCTTCTTGTTCATCAGGGCCATGTCCAGCTCGGCCTCGAAATCGGTGACGGCGCGGATACCGCGGACGAGCGCGCGGGCGTCTTCCTTGCGAGCGAAGTCGACCACGAGGCCGTCGAAGGATTTGACCTCGATCGTGGGGATGTGGTTCGTAGCGTCGCGGAACATCGCGACGCGCTCGGCGGTACTGAACAGGGACTTCTCCGGGGGCAGGTCGTAGATCGCCACGACGACTTTCTTGAACAGGCCGGCCGCTCGCTGCGCGATATCGACATGGCCGTTCGTCACCGGGTCGAAGCGGCCCGGATAGAGGGCTGTCAGCAAAGTCTACCTCCCTTTCGCGTTCAGTCCGCCGAGGCGGAGTAAATCGAAACCGCGCTGTCTCCGTGGCGCAGCACCTTCACCAGCCGGAACGCGCCGAGGTCTCCCCGTGGTTCGTCCCGGGCGCCGTGTTCCAGCGCTATTGTCGTCTCTCCGGCCCGTACGAGACCAGAGGCTGCCAGAGTTTCCATCAGGTCCCACGCCGGAACGTACGCGTAAGGTGGGTCAGCCAGCACCAGCGTGTACTCGCCTTCCATCCGCTCCAGCGCCCGTTCGGCGGTGATTGGGTACACCTTCGCTTGTGCGCCGAAGCCCGTCAAGCTCAGGTTCTCGCGAATGACGCCGACCATGGTGCGGTCTTTTTCGACGAAGTCGCACCAATCGGCGCCGCGGCTGAGAGCTTCGATGCCCAGGGCGCCAGTACCGGCGAAGAGATCGAGCACTCGCGTGTAGTCTGCGCCCATCGCATTGAGGGCCGAGAAGAGCGCACCCCGGACGAGATCGGAGCTGGGGCGAACCCCGCTGGAGCGCACGCCGCCGCGTTTGGTTGGTGGCCCCTTGAGGCGCCGGCCCCTGGCGCTACCGGCGATCACGCGCACCGCTGGCTAGCTCGTCGTGATCGTGGCGCCGTCCTGGTCGGCGTCCTGGTTCCCGTCCTCGTCCTCGACGACCGCTGTGATCACGTTGGTCACGGATGCGCCCGAATCGGCGGGCGCCGTGCCGATGAAGGTGCACTGGATTTCGTCGGCGCCACCGTCGATGACACCGATCCCATCGCCGTCATCCGGGGCGAGGATCGCTCCAGTCACTTCCTCGCCGCCGCTGGTCTCGCAAACGATATCGCCGTAAACGCTGTCCGCTAGCGACGTGATGCTGACGGGCACGTCGCTATCGTTGTCGATCGTCACGAGATAGGTGACATCAGAGCCGGGAGTTACCGTCTCGTCGTTGCTGAACGTTAATCCGTCATCGTCGCCCTCGGCCAGGTTGCCGACCTCGACCAACACAACGCCGGGGAGTGGCGTCTCAGTTGGCTCGCCGGTCGCTGTCGGAGTCGGGGTCTCTGTGTCCGGGGCGAACGTCTCGAGCGGTGACGGCGAAGCCTCCTCGGAGTCCTCGCTGTGGACCAGGAGTTGCTGCCCGAAGCGGCGGTCGCCGTCGCTGACGACGAGCACGAGGTTGAAGTCGCCGCCGCCATCGGGTGTCCACGTGGCCGTTGTGCCGGACCCGGCGCCGAGCTGGCCGCCGTCGGGCGCCTGCCAGATCGGCAGCAGCATGGAGTCATTCGGGCGGCGGAGGTTTACGGTGGCGGAATCGACGAAGGCGTTGACCTGCGGCCAAACGTTGGTGACATCGGACTGCGCTGAACCGTCGGAGACTGCGAGGCCACCGAGGCCGTAGGCCTGCACGAGTTCGAGCTTGAAGCCAACGCTGTAGGAGTTCTCGATGAAGATGCGGGTGCGCTCGTTGCCGCCGATGGCGAACGAAACGGTGAGGGCGTCGTCGTTCCAGCGCAGGGGCGAAGCGCCCTCCCCCTCGTCGAGGTTCCGGGCGACCAGGCGGACCTGCGTGCCAGCCTCGATGGTGGCCGGATCGTCGGGTTCGCGGATCGTGATCTCCGTGGCGCGCACCATCGCCTGGAGGTAGCCGATGGGCCGGCTGGCGTCTCCCTGTCCTTCGATGCTGAAGGGGCTGATGACCAGCATTACTTTGCGCGGGTCGACCTGGCTGACCACCTGCGCCAGGGCGTTGGGCATCGTGTCCCAGTACACGACGGGGTCGGCGATCGGCAGGATCTTGATGTAGTCCGCCACCTGGCCCAGCGCCACGAGGTCGTAAGCCAGCCGCTGGTTCGTCGGAGGGGGCAGGGTCAACGCGAGGCGTTTCTGGTCGGCGTGCAGCGCGTCGGCCAGCGCCTGGACGAACGTGGTGAACTGCGTATCAAGCTCGACATCCACCGACGAGTACTCGAGATCGATGCCATCGAGGCCAGCGTTGACGACGAGAGTGCGGATCGCCTGTACGTGCTGAGCGCGCAGCGTTTCGTCGGCGATGATGTCGTTGACGACCGCCGCCGTATCGGCGCTGCTGCCGACGATGGTGGGCATGAGCAAGACGCCCTCGGCGCGCGAAGCATCGGTGGCGGAGCCCTGTACGGAGCCGTCAGCGGCGGGCGTGAAGTCCCTCGGGTTGACGATCTGGGCGCTGTTGGCGTCGGGGTGGAGCGCGCCGTCGTGAGGTATCGAGGCGGCCACCTGGTATGTCTGGTCGACGACGCGGAGGACGGCCAGGTTGGCGGGGACGGAGTCGAAGTCGCCCTGCGCTACCTTGCCATCGTCCTGCAGGGCGACATCCACGAGTCGCTGCCAGCGGTTCTCGATGAAGGTGTAGAAGCCGAGGCCGGACGCATCCTGCACCTGGCTCTTGAGCGGCAGCCCGATGATCGCGGGCAGGTTCTGTTCGGTTTCGAATTCGACGAACTGGCTTTCGGATACGAGTCCGGGGGGCAGGCCCGGCATAGTCGCCAGGCAGCCCTCGAGCCCGGCGGCGACTTCGGTGCAGCGGTTACCGTCGCCCCCGCCGCCACCTGCCGCGTCGTCGTCATCGCCGCCACCGATGACGGACGAGAGGATGAACACGAGGACGATAACGATGGCGAGAAAGGCGATTGTCCCGCCGATGATTATGGGAGCCGGGTCGCGGTCCGGACGCTGGCGCAGGAGGCGTTCGAACGGCCCCTCTGGACGGGGCATGTCGCGGCGCGGAGGTCTGCCGCGGGGCGGCTCATCGCGGGGCGGGAATCGGCGCATTAGTTAATGGTATAACCAGTCCGGATCGGGGCTTTCAGGGGTCGGTTCAGGTACGGCCGGGGCGGGTTGAAGGCTCCTCTTCCGAATCGAACGGTAGTGTAACACAGGGCATGCTGGCGCAAAACTGGGAGGCCGGCATCGGCTTTGACAGCCTCCTTCGCCCGCGCCTATACTGTCAATCAAATTTAGTCTTCCAACCATACCGACTGTGGCAGCCGCCCCAGTCCTATTTTTTTCTCAGGAGCACGATGACTACCAAGCAGGTACCAGTCACCAAAGAGGGCCTGGACAAGCTCCATAAGGAACTGGACCACCTCACAACGGTGCGCCGCGCTGAGGTCGCCCAGCGGATCCATGAAGCCAAAGAGCTTGTCGGCGCGCAAAACACGTCGGAATACGACGACGCCCGCTCCGAGCAGGCGTTCGTTGAAGGCCGGATCATCGAAGTGGAGACGATGATCTCGAACGCCGTGATGATCGAGGAGACGCACGACCACCAGAAGGTTTCGCTGGGATCGAAGGTGACCGTGAAGAACGAGGCAGGCAAGGCGCAAACGTTCACGATCGTCGGCATTGCCGAGGCCAACCCGAAGGAAGGCACAATCAGCAACGAGTCTCCGGTCGGGCAGGCGCTGCTCGGCAAGAAGCTCGGCGAAGCAGTCGAGATCAAGGCGCCAGCCGGCGCGATGACCTGGAAGATCACGAAGATCGACTAGCCGCACAAGAAACCGCAGGCCTAAAATCAGGCGGGGCTCGCGAGGCCCCGCCTCTCGCTTCCGGGCCTCCCGGCACGCAACTACGCCATGTCCGAAGAAGAACTGATCGCCCAACGCAAGGAGAAACTTGAGCGCCTGCGCGCCCGTGGTATCGACCCGTACCCGGCGCGGTTCTCGACGACGCACACAGCCGCCGAGGGAGCAGAGGAGACCCCGGAGGAAGGCACGGGCGCCGAGGTCACCGTGGCGGGGCGGATCACCGCCATGCGGGGGATGGGTAAGGCCTCGTTCCTCGACCTGCGCGACGGCAGCGGCCGAATCCAGGCGTACATCAAGAAGGAAAACGTGGGGGCGGACACGTACGAGCTGCTGAAGGAGATCGACCTCGGCGACTTTCTCGGCGTGACCGGCCACCTCTTCCGCACGAAGACCGGTGAGCCGACCGTCGAAGTGCGGGAATACACGATCCTCGCCAAGTCGCTGCGCCCGCCGCCGGAGAAGTGGCACGGCTTGCAGGACGTGGAGGCGCGTTACCGGCAACGCTACCTCGACCTGATGGCGAACCCGGAAGCCCGCGCGATCTTCGAGGCGCGCTCGAAGATTGTCTCCCACATCCGGCGGTACCTGGACTCGCGCCGCTTCGTGGAGGTCGAAACGCCGATCCTGCAAGGGACCGCGGGCGGCGCGGCTGCCCGTCCGTTCACGACTCACCACAACACGCTGGACCGGGACTTCTACCTGCGCATCGCGATCGAGTTGTACCTCAAGCGCCTGGTGGTCGGCGGCTTCGACCGCGTCTATGAGATCGGCCGCATCTTCCGCAACGAGGGCGTCTCGACCAAGTACAACCCCGAGTTCACGATGCTGGAGTCGTACCAGGCCTACGCCGACTACAACGATGTTATGTCGATGGTCGAGGACCTGGTATACACCGCGTCGCTGGAGGTGAGAGGCGAGCCGACCATCATCTACGGCGACGAGACGATTGACTTCTCGCCGCCGTGGCCACGGATCCCGATCCTCGAAGCGATCCGCGAGCGCTGTGGTGTGTACGCCGACGACTACCCGGACGCGGAGGGCCTCCGACAGGCGGCGCGGGCGACCGGTATGCACGTGGAAGATTCGTGGGGTCGCGGCAAGGTGATTGACGAGCTGATGACGGCGCACGTGGAGCCACACCTGATGCAGCCGACGTTCCTCATCGACTACCCGATCGAGCTATCCCCGCTGGCCAAGCGCAAGCCGGGCGCTCCGCACCTTGTCGAGCGCTTCGAGTTCTTCATCTGCGGGCGGGAGTGCGGCAACGCATACACGGAGCTGAACGACCCCATCGACCAGCGCGAGCGGTTCATCGAACAGGCGCGGCTGCACGCGGCAGGGGACGACGAAGCAGAGGTCGCCGACGAGGACTTCCTGGTGGCGCTGGAACACGGCATGCCGCCGACCGGGGGCCTGGGAATCGGCATCGACCGGCTGGTGATGGCGCTTACGGGAGTGTCTTCGATCCGCGAGGTGATCCTGTTTCCGGCGCTTCGCGACCGCCAGTGACAGACCTCCACGAAGAGGGCGCAGCCGGCTGGGAGGCTATCGCTGACGGCTGGACCGAACGCCTGCGCAGCGGCACCGACCAAGCCCGCATGATGGTGCTCGATCCGGCTCACATCGCGATCGTCGGCGACGTCACTCGCCAGCGGGTCCTCGACGCCGGCTGCGGTGAAGGCCGCTTCGCCCGCATGCTCGCCGAGCGCGGCGCTGAGGTCACCGCCTTCGACCTCTCGGAACGGATGATCGCCAATGCGAAGGCGCTCGAGACTGAATCCCCCCTCGGCATCGAGTACCTGGTGCTCGACATGGCCGATCTCTCGCCGCTTACCGCCCACACCTATGATCTGGCTGTTGCCTACCTCTCGATCATCGACGTCGTCGACTACGAGCCCGCCATCTCCGAGATCGCCCGCGTGCTCGCCCCCGGCGGTCGCTTCGCCATGTCCATCGTTCACCCCTGCTTCGCGCCGCCGGACGCCGCCTGGGAACCACGCGTACCAGGCACCATTCCCATCCGCGATGAGGACAAGCTCTACAAGAAGATCGATAACTACTTCCCCGCCCGCGAGATGCGCTTCCGCATGTGGCCGACCGCCCCCGCGGAGACGCTGAACTACCACCGCCCCCTCAGCGAGTACGCCCACGCCTGCCGCGCCGCCGGCCTCCGCATCGCCGACATCCACGAGCCCCTCCCCAGCGAGCAACTAATGGCCGAACGCGACTACCTGCGCGAGCACTACCGCGCGCCCTTCTTCCTGATCCTGGAGTGCGAAAAGCCAGCGTGACAGCGCCTTACTGCGCCATAATCTTCGACCTCGACGGGGTGCTGTGGGACGGCGAGCCGCTGTACCACGAAGCATTCAACGTGGTGCTGCGGCCGTTCGGCCACATCGTTACCGCCGAGGACTACCAGAACATCATGGGAAACTCCGTCGAAGCTGCCTGGGCGTGGGTCCTCAACCGCTTTGGCATCGCTGAGCCACCCGACCGGTTCTACGGTCTGTACGACGACGCCGTCCTCGAGATGCTCGCCCAATCAGTCGACCCGCTCCCCGGAGTGAAGGGGCTGCTCGCGCGGATCCAGGCCGGTGGTATTCCAATCGGCCTTGCATCCGCGTCGCTACGGCAGTGGGTGGACGCCACGATCAAGGGTATCGGGATCGCCAAGGTGTTCGACACGACGGTCTCAGCTTCGGAAGTCGCGGAGGCGAAACCCGCGCCGGACCTGTACTTGAAGGCTGCAACCAACCTGGGCATCGATCCCGCGCGGTGTATCGCCGTCGAGGACACCCGCCCGGGGATCGCCTCGGCGAAGGCGGCGGGGATGTATGCGATCCAGGTACGGGCCTCGTCGGTGGCTGCACCGCCGATTGCCGAAGCCGATCTCGTCATCGAGGACTACTCTCAGTTCCCGATCACGCTGCTGATAGACTGATGCCCGCTCGGCCGAAGAATCGGAGGCGAAGGTGACACTATGACGTCTGATCCACAGCCCGACCCCGAAACCTGTGCAGTGCGTGATGAAATCATCGCGTCGCTCGGTGATGACCTGGCGGCCCTCCTCTGGCACGGCTCGCGCGCCCGCGGCGAAGCCAACGAAGAGAGCGACCACGACATGATCGTCATCCTGCGCGACGGCGCCGCCGGTGCGATCGAACGATTGGCGGGCGTCTTCGCGTCGCGACAGGGCTGGTCGGCCTACGTGAAGACGGAGGGCGAGTTGCGCCAGTACCCGATGACGGGGCGGCTGCAGTTCCACCACGGCTTGCTGCCACTACATGGCGACTTCACGCCGCCCACGGTCACGCGCGAAGGCCTGGTGGAGGACCTGCGGTCGATTGCCTCGACGCTGGCCCACGAAGCCCGCTACCGGCTGATGCACGGCGCATCGCGGACTTACCGCGGCCTGCCTGACGACTACGGCCGGGTCCGCAATACGCGCTGGATGTACTACCAGGCGAAGGCGGCGATCATGGCGATGAAGGCGCGGGCACTGCTGGTTTCCGGGGAGTACCCGCTGACCCGCGCGGCTCTTCGCAGCACCACGAATGACCGGGTGGACCTTGAGCTTATCGACGCGGTCGACCGGTGGCCTGAGCGTAGGCCGAAGTTCGAAGCCGACCTCCTTCCGCTCTGCCTACTCATCGACGCGTTCGCCACCAGGCTGGCCGGTTGGCTGGACGCCACTCACCCATGATCAAGCACTTCACCGCCACAGCCTTCGTCGTGCGCGGCGGCGCCACGCTCCTCCACTGGCACAAGCGCCTCGGGCAGTGGATGCCGCCCGGCGGTCACATCGAGGAGAATGAAGAGCCCGCCGAGGCTGCGCTTCGCGAGGTGCTGGAAGAGACCGGTCTTATCTGCGAGATCATTCCCTCGGGCGAACGGTACGCGTTCTACTATCCCCGGCAGTTGCCCGCGCCGGTTACGATCCTGCTTGAGGACATCCCGGGGCCCGGTGAGCCGCACCAGCACATCGATCACATCTACTTCGTGCGGCCCGTGGCCGGCGCCGACCACGGCACGGTCGATGACCCGACTCTCCGCTGGGTCTCCGAAATGGAACTCCGCGAGAACGCTCCGCTCGATGTGGCGGGGTGCGGCGTGAGCGCGGCGATTCCGGAGGACGTCCGGCTGCTGGCGCTGGCGGCGATCGGGCACGCAACCCCCCTGTAACCTGAATCCCGAAACCTGTACCCTAACCCCGATGCTCAACATCCAGCTCCTCCGGGAACAGCCCGACCTGGTGCGCGAGTCGCTGCGGAAGCGCCACACCGAGGCCCCCCTCGAAGAGGCGATCGCGCTCGACTCCGAACGCCGGAAGCTGCTGACCGACGTCGAGACGCTGCGAGCGGAGAAGAACGGCCTCTCGAAGGAGATCGGACAGCTCTCACGCGAGATGAAGCAGGAGGACACGAAGGAGGCGAAGCACGCCGAGCACCGCCGGTCCGACCTGATGGCCCGCTCGACGTACGTGGGCGACCAACTCGACTCGATGGAGCGCCGGCTGAAAGAGCTGGACGAGCAGCTGCGCGAAGTGCTGTTCCAGATTCCGAATATCCCTGGCCCGACTGTGCCCGAGGGCCCCGACGAGACCGGCAACGTGGTCGTCCGGCAGAACGGCGAGCCGCGCCCGCTGGGGTTCGAGGCGAAACCGCACTGGGAACTGGGAGAGGCGCTGGACATCATCGACTTCGAGCGAGGGACGAAACTGGCAGGGAGCCGGTTCTACGTGCTCAAGGGGGCGGGGGCGCGGCTGCAACGCGCGCTCATCAGCTGGATGGTTGACTTTCATATCGCCCGCGGCCACACGGAGGTCTACCCGCCGGCGATGATCAAGGAGGAGAACCTGTGGGCTGGCGGATGGCTCCCGAAGTTCGGCGAGAACATGTACCACGACGCCGAGGAGGACTTCTGGTGGATCCCCACCGCCGAAGTCGCACTGACGAACATGCACCGAGACGAACTGCTGGAGCCCGGCGTCATCCCGATCCGGTACGCCGCCTACACGCCTTGCTTCCGGCGTGAGAAGATGTCGGCCGGGCGCGACGTCCGCGGGATCAAGCGCGGGCACCAGTTCGACAAGGTCGAGATGTACCACTTCGTGGAGCCGGAGAAGTCCGGCGAGGCGCTTGAGCAGATGGTGGGTTACGCGGAACTGATGGCGAAGGAGCTGGGGCTGATTTCACGCGTCGTCGAGCTGTGCACGGGCGACCTGGGCTTCAATGCGGCGAAGACCTACGACCTCGAGATCTGGGCGCCGGGTTCCGATGAGTGGCTCGAGGTGTCGTCCACTTCCAACTGCACCGACTTCCAGGCGCGCCGCGCCAACATCCGCTTCCGGCGGGAGAAGGGCGGCAAGCCCGAGTACCCGCACACGCTGAACGGCTCGGGCCTGGCGCTGCCGCGGACGATGATCGCCGTCATGGAGAACTACCAGCAGGCGGACGGCACGATCGCCATTCCGGACGCGATCCGCCCGTACATGGGCGGCGTCAGCCAGATCACCGCTGCCGACTAGGCGAAGAACTCCGCGCGGAAGGGCCCTCCTATAATCGAATCATGCGAATCCTCGCCATCGACGTTGGCACCGGCACCCAGGACATCCTCCTCTTCGATTCCGAGCAACCGATTGAGAACGCGCTGCAGATGGTCATGCCTTCGCCGACGCAGATCGCGGCCGGGCGCATCCGGCGGGCGACCGCCGAGCGGCGGGCGGTTGCCCTCACGGGGACGATTGCAGGCGGCGGCCCGTGCCACTGGGCGCTGGAAGACCACCTGCGGGCCGGACTGAGTGCATACGCAACGCCGGAAGCCTCGACGACGTTCGACGATGACCCCGCCCGTGTCCGCGAGATGGGCATCTCCGTCGCAGCCGACGACGAACTGGCACGGCTCGATGCCGACCGGATCACATTGCGTGACCTCGACCTGGAGGCTATCCGCGCCGCGTTGTCGGCTTTCGACGTTTCGGGCGATTTCGATGGCTTCGCGATCGGTTGTCTCGACCATGGGGCGTCGCCGCCCGGCTACTCAGACCGCCTCTTTCGGTTCGACCACCTGCGCGCGGTCGTCGAGCGGCACAACGACCTCCGTGCCTTTGCCTGCCTGCCGGGCGAACTGCCGGAGTACCTGACGCGGGCTCGAGCGCTCGTGACGGCCGTCGAAGGCGAAGCGCCGACAGTCTTCCTCGACACGGGCCCCGCGGCGGCGCTCGGAGCGCTGCAGGACGAGGTGGTGCGCAGCGCCAACCGCCAGGTCATCCTCAACCTCGGGAACATGCACGCGCTCTGCTTCGACCTTCGCGGCACGGCGATTACTTCGCTGTACGAGCACCATACCGGTGAGCTGACGAGCGAGCAGATTGAGGACTTCACGGAACGCCTGACCGGCGGGACGCTGGAACACGAAGAGGTGTTCAACACGAAGGGGCACGGAGTGTTCTACGCCGCGGGCGACAACCAGGACACCGGAAGCCAGGTACGCGTCATTGCCGTCACCGGACCCCAGCGGGGGAAGCTCAGCGGCTCGCGCCTCGACCCCTACTTCGCCGTCCCGCACGGCGACATGATGCTGTCGGGCTGTTTCGGGTTGCTGTGGGCATTCGCCGAGAAGCGCCCCGAGCACGCCGAAGCCATCTTGCCTGCGCTCGGAGTCCGTTGACACACCCGCCCTCTCGCACCACCATTAGCACCGGATAACGAAAGGAGGCCGCGAATGGCCAGCCCTCAACTGCAGAATATCATCACGATGTTGAAGACGCGCCCGGCGACGGAGGGTGCCACGCCGCAGGAAGGCCGCGCTGCCTTCGAAAACGTGACGCAGATCTTCAAACCGGCCCCGGACGTCACACGCACTCCGGTCAACGCCGACGGCGTCCCGGCCGAGTGGATCAGCACGCCCAACGCTTCGTCTGAGGCGACCGTGTACTACCTGCACGGCGGCGGCTACGCGATCGGTTCGATCAACACGCACGCCGAGCTTGTCTCTCGCATCTCGCGTGCTTCGGGGGCGCGCGCGCTGTCCGTCGACTATCGCCTCGCACCCGAGAACCCGTTCCCGGCCGGCCTTGACGACGCGGTGACGGGCTACCGCTGGCTACTCAAGCAGGGTGTGGACCCGAAAACGGTCGTAATCGCGGGCGATTCCGCCGGCGGCGGGCTCTCGCTGGCGACATTGCTGGCGCTGCGTGATGCCGGCGATCCGTTGCCGGCGGCGGCGGTGCTGCTTTCACCGTGGACCGACCTGACCGGCGGCGGCGAGTCCCGCGTGACGCGACGCGACGCCGACCCCATGATTAACCCGGACCTCGAGGCCGTCGGCGCGAAGTCGTACGCCGGCGCTAACGAGCTAACGAACCCGCTGATATCGCCGCTGCTGGGCGACTTCGCAGGGCTACCGCCGATGCTGATCCAGGTCGGTGACGCCGAGGTGCTGTTGTCCGACTCGACCCGCCTCGCCGAGCGCGCAGCGGCCGCCGGAGTGGACGCCGAGATTGAAGTGTTCGACGAGATGATCCACGTTTTCCAGTTCTTCGGCGCCATGCTGCCCGAGGCACAACCGGCGGTCGACAAGATCGGCGCCTTCGTGAAGTCGCACGTGGCGGCGAAGGCGGCGGCATGAGCATCCTCGTCGGCAATCACACGCGCCTTCTCGTGCAGGGCATCACCGGCAAGGAAGGCTCCTTCCAGACACGCCGCTGCATCGAGTACGGAACAAACGTCGTGGCCGGTGCCACGCCGGGACGCGGCGGTGAGACCGCGGAGGGAGTCCCGGTTTTCGATACCGTGAAGGACGCCGTGGCGAAGACGGACGCCAACTGCGCGCTTATCTTTGTACCCGCGCCTTTCTCGGCCGACGCCGTCCTTGAGGCCGCGTACGCCGAGGTGCCCGTGATCATCTGCATCACCGAGGGCGTGCCGACGATGGACATGGTCCGTGTCCGGCGGTTCCTCCAGGGTTCGAGCCTGACGCTCATCGGCCCCAACTGCCCCGGCGTCATCACCCCCGGTGAGGCGCGCGTCGGCATCATGCCCGGCAACGTCTTCGCGCCCGGCAAGGTCGGCGTCATCTCGCGCTCCGGCACGCTCGTCTACGAAGCTGTGGCGCAACTGACGGCGCGCGGGATCGGGCAGAGCACTTGCGTCGGCGTGGGAGGTGACCCGGTGATTGGCACGCCACAGACCAAGGTCCTGCGCATGTTCAACGAAGACCCGGGCACCGAGGCAATCGTGCTCATCGGCGAGATCGGCGGACTGGCCGAGCAGCAGGCGGCCGAAGTC
>Ga0326597_10002023_pt1 | contig 30975 bp, 26 predicted proteins | sample RVTome_12_FD_203789 | JGI IMG/M metagenome (GOLD analysis project Ga0326597, IMG submission 203789) | Soil microbial communities from uranium-contaminated site in the Upper Colorado River Basin, Wyoming, United States - RVT100D185 | ecosystem: Environmental > Terrestrial > Soil > Contaminated >...
CTCGACGATGAAGCAGGTGACGCCGCCGCGCCCCTTCGAGGGATCGGTGCGGGCGAAGACCAGCCCGTAGTCGGCCCGGTCGGCGCCGGAGATGAAGATCTTCGAGCCGTTGATCACCCACTCGTTGCCGTCCTTGACGGCGCGGGTGCGGATCGCGCGCGCCGGGTCCGAGCCGCCGGAAGGTTCGGTCAGGGCGAAGAAGGCGCGCTTCTCGCCGCGCAGGGTCGGCAGCAGAAACCGCTCCTTCTGGTCCTCGTTGGCCTCGTAGAGCTGGGCCAGGCCCACGGCGCCGAAGACCCCGTAGCAGGGGGCGTAGAGCCCGGCGCGGTGCTGCGACATCTCCATCGCCAGCAGCGCCCGGGTGACGATGTCGACCCCCGGGCCGCCGAATTCCTCCGGGATGTCCAGGCCGTAGAGGCCGAGGCCCTTGACCTTCTCGACCAGGCGCTCGTGGTCGGCCGGCTCCAGTGCGCTGGCGTCGGGGTCGAGCTTTTCCTCCAGCGGCAGGATTTCCTCGCGCACGAAGCGGCGCATCTGCTCGAGGATCAGGCGTTGCTCGTCCGAGAGGTTCAGGTCCATGGCGGCTCGTCCTCAGGCGCCCCGGAAGGCAGCATGGCGCTTTTCCAGGCGCGCGGCGATGCCCTCCTTGGTGTCCTCGCTGGCGTTGGTCCGCAGCACCAGGGCGTCGAGGTCGGCGTGCTCGATACGGTCGCGGAAGGCCATTTCGCGGACCAGGAGCCGCTTCATCGTCTTCAGCGCCAGGGGCGCGTTGGCGGCCAGGCGCTCGATGATCGCCTGCGCCGTCGCCTCCAGGTGCTCCGCTGGCGCCAGCCGCGCGATCAGGCCGTTCTCGTGCATCCAGGCGGCGGAGAGCGGGTTGCCCAGGAACAGGAACTCGCGCGTCGCCACCGGGCCGCCGACCTCCAAGAGCTTCTTGGCCAGAAACCAGTTCAGCGACAGGCCGATCTGCGCCAGCGGCATGGCGAAGCGGGCGTTCTCGCTGGCCACCACGAAGTCGCAGTGCAGCGCCAGTTCGTTGCCGCCGGCGATGGCGTCGCCCTGGACCACGGCGACCACCGGCGGGGCATAGGTCTCGACGGCGCGAAGCATGCCCTCGATCGGGCTCGGCCGGCCCAGGGATTGGCGCCGCTGGCGCAGGTCGAGGCCGGCGCAGAAGGCGGGCCCGCGGGCCCTGAGCACGCTGACCCGCTCGTCGGCCGGCGGCTCGGCCGAGAAGGCCGCCTGCAGCGCCTCCAGCATCTCTTCGTTCAAGGCGTTGCGCTTCTCGGCCCGGTTCAGGGTCACCGTGCGCACGGCGCCGGCGCGCTCGATCTCGATCAGGGCCATGCCGTCCCTCGCCCTCAGCTTCCGGCGCAGCGCCGGCGGAGGGCCCGACTCTAGCAGCTTCGCCCTGCCGTGCCAGGGGCGGGGCGGAACCTGCGTCTTGGTCGCGTATGGCCGGAAATGGTGGGCGCGACTGGACTCGAACCAGTGACCTCTACGATGTCAACGTAGCGCTCTAACCAAACTGAGCTACGCGCCCACGAAGAGCATCGGCGCGGCGCCTCGGCGGGCCGGCCGGCTCTGGCGCGATATACCGGGAATCGCCGACCGCTGGCAAGTCCCGCAGCCTTGCGTCGGCAGTCCGCGCGAAGTTCTTCGCGCCCCGCCGCGGGGCTGCTAATATCCGGGCCGCCGCCGCTCGCTCGGGCCGCGGCCGAGACAACGCCGAGGACGCGAGCGTGAGCGAGCGAGAGGATGCGCAGGCGGTGCCGCCGCCGCTGGAGGTTCTGGAGCCGGCGCAGCAGAGCGCGCCGGTGATCTATGCCTCGCCGCACAGCGGCGACTACTACCCGCCGGCGCTGCTGGCCGCCTCGGTGCTGGATCCGCTGACGCTGCGGCGTTCGGAGGACAGCTTCGTCCATGAGCTCTTCGGCGCCGCCCCGACGCACGGCTCGCCGCTGCTGCGCGCCCGCTACGCCCGCGTCTACCTGGACGTCAACCGCGAGGCCTACGAGCTCGACCCGGCGATGTTCCGAGAGCCCCTGCCGGCGCATTCGAACACCACCTCGCTGCGCGTCGCTGGCGGTCTCGGCACCATCGCTCGGGTGGTCGCCGACGGCACCGAGGTCTACCGCGACAAGCTCAGCCTGGCCGAGGCCAATTGGCGACTGAAGTCGATCTACTATCCCTATCACCAGACGCTCGAGACCTTGCTGGAGCGGACGCGCCAACGTTTCGGCTATGCCGTGCTGGTCGACTGCCATTCGATGCCCTCGATCGGCGGTCCGATGGACGGCGACGGCGGCCAGTCACGGCCCGACATCGTCCTCGGCGACCGTTTCGGTACTGCCTGCGCCCCAAGCCTGATCGACCTGGTGCAGCGGATGCTGGCCGGTTATGGCTACGCCGTCGGGCGCAACACGCCTTACGCCGGCGGCTTCACCACGCACCATTACGGCCGGCCCAGCGCCGGCTTCCACACCCTGCAGATCGAGATCAACCGCGCCCTCTACATGGACGAGCGAAGCTACCGCAAGCTGCCCGGCTTCACCGTCATGCAGCGCCACCTGAGTGCCCTGATCGAGCGCCTGGCCGGGTCCGCCCAGAAGCCGGCCCTGGCGGCGGAATAGCGGGGGAATTTCCCCGCTCGCTGCGGAACGGGTGGTACCGACAGATCCGGAGAGGCGCTAGCGCGCCGCCCCGGCTGCCAGCCGCACCGGCTGGCGCCGCGCACCCCAGGCACCGGGCCGGGCCTCGAAGACGCCGGGCAGCGCGGTGCCGCAGGCGCGGCAGCGGCCGGCGGCGTCCAGCTGCCAGCGCCCGAGCCGGTACCAGTCGCGCTCGATCAGCAGCTCGCCGCAGCCGGAACAGTAGGTGCTGGCACCCTCGGCATCGTGGACGTTGCCGACGTAGACGTGGTTCAGCCCGGCGCGGCGGCCGATGGCCCGGGCCCGGCGCAGGGTTTCGGGCGGGGTCCGCGGCTTGTCCAGCATGCGGTAGTCGGGGTGAAAGGCGGTGAAGTGCAGCGGCACGTCGCAACCCAGATTCTCTACGATCCAGGCGCTCATCGCCTCCAGCTCGGCGTCGGAATCGTTCTCGCCGGGGATCAAGAGCGTGGTGATCTCGAACCAGACCTCGGTTTCGCGGGCCAGGTAGACCAGGGTCTCCAGCACCGGCGCCAGGTGCGAGCCGGTGAGCTTGTGATAGAAGCGCTCGCTGAAGGCCTTGAGGTCGACATTGGCGGCATCCATATGGCGGTAAAACTCGCGGCGCGGCTCGGCCATGATGTAGCCGGCGGTCACGGCCACCGTGCGGATGCCGGCCTCGCGGCAGGCGATCGCGGTATCGACCGCGTACTCGAGAAAGATCACCGGGTCGTTGTAGGTGAAGGCGATCGAGCGGCAATCGAGCCGCCTGGCGGCGCCAGCCAACGCCTCCGGCGTCGCGGCGTCGGCCAGGGTATCGACTTCGCGTGATTTCGAGATGTCCCAGTTCTGGCAGAACTTGCAGGCCAGGTTGCAGCCGGCGGTGCCGAACGACAGCACCGGCGTCCCGGGCAGGAAGTGGTTCAGCGGCTTCTTCTCGATCGGGTCGATGCAGAAACCGCTGGAGCGGCCGTAGGTGGTGAGGACGATGGCGCCGTCCTGCGCGGCGCGCACGAAGCAAAGGCCCCGTTGCCCGTCGCGCAGCTGGCACAACCGCGGGCAGACGTCGCACTGGATGCGGCCGTCCGCCAGCCGATGCCAGTAACGGCCGGGAAAGCCCTCGAATTCGGCCGTGCTCGCCATCTCCCTCTGGCCGGGTCAGTTAGCGGGCAATTTCGCGCCCTTTGCCGTAATATAGGCCCGAGGGAGGTCGAACGGTATGGCAAGCTTGGCAAGCGGGGGCATCCGGCCGAGCGCGGTCGCCGGCCTCTTTTACCCCGAGGCGCCCGAAACGCTGGGCGGCCAGGTCGACGCTTTTCTGGCCGCCGCGGCACGCCGCGTGCCGGCCGATGCGCCGACGCCCAAGGCGCTGATCGCCCCACACGCCGGCTATGTCTATTCCGGCGCCATCGCCGGTTCTGCCTATGCCCGCCTGCGTTCCCTGAGGGACAGGGTGCGGCGCGTCGTGCTCCTGGGCCCGGCGCACCGGTTCGCCTTTCGCGGCCTCGCCGTGCCGAGCGGCGAAGCGTTCGACTCGCCGCTCGGACCGGTGCCGTTAGACCGAGAGGGGCTCGATGACATCCTCGGTCTGCCCGGCGTCGGCGTCGTCGACGAGGCGCACCGCGACGAGCACGCCCTCGAAGTCCAGCTGCCGTTCCTGCAACGCAGCCTCGGGGATTGGCGCCTGGTCCCGGTCGTCGTCGGCGACGCCAGCCCCGAGGCCGTGGCCTCGGTGCTGGAACGGCTGTGGGGCGGCGCGGAAACCCTGATCGTCATCAGCTCAGACCTGAGCCACTACCACCACTACAGTACCGCGCAAAAGCGCGACGCCAAGACCAGCACGGCGATCGAGAGCCTGGCATCACAGGAGATCACGGCCGCCGACGCCTGCGGCGCCCGCCCGATCAACGGCCTGCTGCGGCTGGCGCAAGCGCGCGACATGCGGGCGACGACGCTCGATCTGCGCAATTCCGGCGATACCGCCGGGCCGCGCGACCGCGTTGTCGGCTACGGCGCCTGGAGCCTGACCGAGTCCGAGCACAGCCGCATTCCGGCGGCCGGGCGCCTGACCCTGCTTTCCATTGCCGCCCGTGCCATCCGCAACGGCCTCAACCGCGGCAGCCGGCCGCAGGTCCGGGTCGGCACCTTCGGCCGCGAACTCGAAGCCTGGCGCGGCAGCTTCGTCACCCTGACCGCGGGCGGGCGGCTCAGAGGCTGTATCGGCTCGATCCTGCCACAGCGGGCCCTGGTCGCCGACGTGGCCTGGAACGCCTACTCCGCCGCCTTCGAGGACCCGCGTTTCCAGAAGCTGACGCGCGAGGCGTTCGCGGGCCTCGCACTCTCGGTCTCGGTGCTGAGCGCGCCGCAGGCGATGCGGTTCGCCGATGAGGCGGAGCTGCTGGCGCAGCTGCGGCCCGGGCGGGACGGCCTGATCCTGAGTGCCGGCCAGCATCGCGCGGTCTTTTTGCCCCAGGTCTGGGCGCAGCTTGCCGAACCGCCCGAGTTCCTCGGCAGGCTCAAGCGCAAGGCCGGTCTTGCGGCCGACGCCTGGCCCGACGGCATCGAGATCCAGCGCTTCGGCGCCGAGAGCTTCGCCTCGCCGGTGGCAAGGCTGCCGATCTGACCCCGACCCGCGGCTTAAAAGCTGTAGCGCAAGCCAGCCTGCAGCGAATGATAGAAGATGTCGTCGTCGGTCGAGGCGTGATAGCGATAGTCGAACGTCAGCGCCATGCGTTCCGCCAGGGGCCAGGCCACGCCGGCGATCAGTTGCGCACCGAGTTCGACATCGTCCTTGCCGTCGACCGTCAGACCGCCGGCGCTGAAGCTGTCGCTGTCGATGATGTCGACGCCGAAGCCGCCGCCGAGGTAGGGATGGACCGGCCAGTCGCGCAGGAAATCGTAATAGCCGTTCAGCATGACGGACCAGGTCCTGAGATCAGGCTTGTTGGCGTCTGCCCCGCCGATGCGCGACTTGTCGGCTCCGGTACTGCGATAGGTGAAGGCGATTTCGCCGCGGAAGGCGGGGGTGAAGAAGGTACCAAGCGCCAGGTCCAGGCCATAGCCAAGGTCGAACTCGACCCCGAAGCCGGTGCCGGCGATGGTGCCGTCATAGTCCTCGGTGTAGAGGCCAAGGGCGCCGATGCTGAGGTAGAGCCGGTCGCGCCAGCCGTCGGTGGCGTCGGCGAGCGGGTCCGCGCGCATCGCTGGCGGCTCGCGGGTTGCCGCAGGGGCCGTGGATGGCACGCCCTGCCGGCGCGGAGTCGGCGTGGACTGGGCAGGCATTGGTGCCGGCTGCGTCGGCGCCGCAGCCGGGGCGCGGCCGGCTTCGGCCGAAGGATGGCCTTGGCCGAGAAAATAGCGGAAGTCGTAAAGCCCGCCGCGCGTGCCGGCCTCGGCCATGCCTGCAGCCGCAAGGCCGGCGGCAAGCATCGTTCCGACGATGGTAAGCAGTCGCCGCATGCCGGCTGCCCTCCCTAACACATCCCTGTGTCGAACGTGCGGGCAGCATAGCCGCGGCGGCCGCCGGTGGCCATGGCGCCGGGCGAGCCATTAGAGTGAGGGCGATGACGAAACGGCGGATCCTTCTCGACTGCGATCCCGGCATCGACGATGCCATCGCCATCCTGCTGGCGCTGGCGGCGGCGGAGTCGGTCGCGCTCGTCGCCATCACCACGGTCGCCGGCAATGTGCCGCTCGCGCTCACCGAACGGAACGCCCGCCGCATCCTGACCCTGGCCGGGCGCAGCGAAATTCCCGTCGCCGCCGGCTGTGCCCGCCCGCTGATGTCGGCATCCGGCCCGACGGCGATGGTGCACGGCAACGACGGGCTGGGCGGCGTGCCGCTTCCCGAGCCCGATTTCGATCCGGACCCGCGCCACGGCGTCGACCTGATCGTCGAGACGGCGCTGGCCGGGCCGGCGGGCGCGCTTACCCTCTGCGCCACCGGGCCGCTGACCAACCTCGCCATGGCGCTGGTCAAGGAGCCGCGCCTGACTGGGCGGCTCAGCGAAATCGTGCTGATGGGCGGGGCCTGCTTCCGCCCGGGCAACACCACGGCGAGCGCCGAGTTCAACTTCCACGTCGACCCGCACGCGGCCCAGATCGTGCTGTCCGCCGGCGTGCCGCTGACCCTGTTCCCGCTCGACGTCACCATGCAGGTCAAGGTCGATGAGGAACGGCTCGCCCGCATCGACGCCGTCGGCACCGACGTCGCCGCGACCGCCGCGGCGATGCTGCGCGTCTACGGCTCGGGCGACACGGCGCTGCACGACGCCTGCGTTATCGCCCACCTGATCGAGCCCGGCCTGTTCTCGGGCCTGCCGGCGCATGTCGAGGTGGTCACGGCGCCGGGCCCGGCCTACGGCCAATCGATCGCGCACGTCACGGAACAGCACCTTGCCGGCCGCGCCGCCAACGCGCTGGCGATGACCGAGGCGGACGCCGACGGCGTCTTCGCCTTGCTGACGGAACGCCTGGCGCGGCTTTAATTGTCGGGACTTCGGAAGATAAACAGGTCGACGTTCTCCTCCACCGCTTCGGTAGGGTCAGCCCGCTCGGCATGGCGTGCCAGCGCGGCGAGGCCTCTTTCGAACGCAGTGTCGGAAAGCCGGACCAGTATGGAATCGGCGCGATGTCTCCATTTCTCCGCCAGGACCGGCCAATTCAGAGCCATCTCGTGAACGACGATCTCGTGCGCGACCACCTCGAAGCCTGCCGCACGAAAGACGTGGGCGATGCGAGTTGCCGGCGGCAGCGATTCGGCAATGACGGCTCGGACACCGGGAAAGAAGCGGACGTGCGGAAAGCTTTCGGTCTGCTCGGTGGTGCCGTTGCGAATCGCGACGCGGCCGCGCGGACGCAAGACGCGTCGACACTCGCGCGCGACCCTATCCGGATCCTGCAAGTGGTGAAAAACCATGGAGAGGAAAATGAGATCGGCCGAGGAGTCCCGTACCGGCAGGGTTTCGCCCATACCTTGAACGAAGCTGACACGACGATCCGACGCCTTCTTGCGCGCCTCGGCCAGCATTTTCCCTGACGGTTCGACGCCGACGACATTGGCGTCGAAGTGCACCGCCAGCGGGGCTGTATACCTGCCCGTCCCGGCGCCGAGATCGATGATGTCGCGAGTCTCGCCAAGCGGCAGGTGACGGGCGACCCTCTCGAGCCAAAGTCGCAATACCTCCGGACGGTAGCCGCGCCCCGCGTCGTAGGCCTCTGGCATCTCGGTTCGGTCGTAGTCCACGGCCGTGCGCTCAGTCCTGTCGTTCCAGGATCATTTCCGCGGCCTTCTCGGCGATCATCACCGTCGGTGCGTTGGTGTTGCCCGAGGTGATGGTCGGCATCACCGAGGCGTCGGCGACGCGCAGCCCCTCGAGCCCGTGCACGCGCAGGCGGTCGTCGACCACGGCCATCGGATCCGCGCCCATCTTGCAGGTGCCGACCGGGTGGAAGATCGTGGTGCCGATGTTGGCCGCCTCGCGGACAATGTCCTCGTCCGACCGCACCGAGGGGCCGGGCTTGAACTCCTCGGGCCGGAAGCGCGCCATGGCCTTGGCCGCCGCGATCCGGCGGGTCAGCTTGACGGCGTCGACGGCGACGCGCTGGTCGGCGGCGGCCGAGAAGTAGTTGGGCTGGATTTCCGGCGCCGCCGCCGGGTCGGGGCTTTGGATGCGGACGTGGCCGCGGCTTTCCGGCCGCAGGTTGCAGACCGAGGCGGTGAAGCCCGGGAAGGGATGCAGGGATTCGCCCAGCTTCTCGGTCGAGAGCGGCTGGATGTGATACTCCAGGTTCGGCGTCTCGCGCGCCTGATCGCTCTTGGCGAAGGCGCCGAGCTGGCTCGGCGCCATGGTCAGCGGCCCGCGCTTGAAGAGAAAATACTCGAGGCCCATGCCGATCCGGCCGACGAGGCTGTTGGCGCGCTCGTTCAAGGTCTTGGTGTCGAAGACCTTGAAGGCGAGACGGATCTGGAAGTGGTCCTGCAGGTTCTCGCCCACGCCGGAGAGCTCATGCATCACATCGATGCCGTGCGCGCCCAACAGCGCGCCCGGGCCGACGCCGGAGAGCTGCAGCAGCTGCGGCGAGCCGATGGCGCCCGAGGCCAGGATCACCTCGCGCCCGGCGGCAACCGTGCTCGGCCGGCCGCGGTGGCGGAAGGCGACGCCCACCGCCCGCTTGCCCTCGAAGCAGATGCGCTCGGCCTGCGCCTCGGTCAGCACCGTCAGGTTCTGGCGGTGCCGCGCCGGGCGCAGGAAGGCCTTGGCGTTGTTCCACCTGACGCCGCGCCGCTGGTGCACCTGGAAATAGCCGCAACCTTCGTTGTCGCCGCGGTTGAAGTCGTCGGTCGGCGGGATGCCGACCTCGGCCGCCGCCTCGCGGAAGGCGTCCAGGATCTCCCAGGAAAGCCGCAGGTCCTCGACCCTGAGCTCGCCGCCGGTATGGTGCAGCTCGCTGGCGCCGCGCTGCTGGTCCTCCGACTTCAGGAAATAGGGCAGCACGTCGTCCCAGCCCCAGCCGACGTTGCCCTGCTGGCGCCAGCCGTCGTAGTCGCGGGCCTGGCCGCGGATGTAGATCATGCCGTTGATCGAGGAGCAGCCGCCCAGCGTGCGGCCGCGCGGATAGTCGAGGGCGCGCCCGTTCAGCCCCGGCACCGGCGCCGTCTTGAAGCACCAGTCGGTCCGGGGGTTGCCCATGGTGTAGAGATAGCCGACCGGGATGTGGATCCAGATGTAGTCGTCCTTGCCGCCGGCCTCGAGCAGGAGGACCCGGTTCTCCGGTGCGGCCGAGAGCCGGTTGGCGAGCACGCAGCCGGCCGAGCCGGCGCCGACGACGACATAGTCGAAACTGCCCAGATCCTGCTCGTCCGCCACGCCGCTCTGCCCTCCCCCGCTCTGCTGCGGGCAGGATAGCAACAGCCGCGGGGGGCCGGGAACCCTAGGCGCGCCTCAGGGCCGGGCCGCCCGTTCCCGCAGACTCAGGCGCACGCCGATGATGCTGGCCAACAGCCAGAAGGCTTCCATCACGAAGGCGGAGAGATTGAACGCGAAAAGCAACGAGAACAGGATCAGCGCGGCGCCGACGGCATTGAGGATGCCGTAGACGAGGCTGGTCGCCTGCATCTGTCGGACCTGCACCAGGGTGTAGGTGACAACGACGAAGGCAACGCCGAGATTTCCGGCGAGGTCGTGCCAAGCATACTCCATGCCGGAACCTCCGCGTTCGGGCCGATGACAACGGCCGGCAGTGTGCCCGATCGGGGAGGTGCGCGGCTAGGCGGTTCTAATCGCCGCCGGCGCGGGCGGCTTCGGCCTCGAGCAGGGCGCGCTTGCGCGCGAGCCCCCAGCGATAGCCGCCGAGACCGCCGTCCTCGCGTACCGCGCGGTGGCAGGGGATGGCGATCGACACCGGATTGGTGGCGCAGGCCCGGCCGACGGCGCGCCGCGCCTTCGGCTTGCCGAGACGGGCGGCGATCTCGCCGTAGCTGCGGGTCACGCCCTGCGGGATCCTGACCAATTCGGCCCAGACCCGGCGCTGGAAGGCGGTGGCGCGGACGTCGAGCGGCAGGTCGAGGTGCGGCAGCCGGCCTTCGAGATGACCGACCACCCGTGCCACCCAATCGCCCAGGACGGCGTCGTCGCGACGGATCTCGGCCTCGGGGAACTCGGCACGCAGCTCGTTCTCGAGCTTGCGCTCGTCATCGCCCAAGGCGAGGAACGAGACCCCGCGCTCGGTCGCCGCCACCAACAGCCGGCCCAGCGGCGAGGCGGCGACCGTGAAGGCCATGCGCGCACCCTTGCCGCCCCGGGCATAGCTCGCCGGGGTCATGCCGAGTTCGGCCGGGGCACGCTCGTAGAGCCGGCTGGAAGCGCCGTAGCCCGCCTCGTAGAGGGCGCCGGTGACCTCGTCGCCGGCCTTGAGGCGCTGCTTGAGACGGCCGAGGCGCAGCGCGTCGGCATACTGCGCCGGGCTCACCCCCATCAGCCGCTTGAAGCGGCGCTGCAGGTGATGCGGGCTCTGCCCGACGTGGCCGGCGATCTCGGCCAGGGTGGGCGGCCCATCGACGCCGTCCTCGAGACGGCGCTCGATGAAGGCGCAGACCTCGCGGACCCGGGCCAGGTCCGGTTCGCCCGCCGGCGCCTGGTCCGGGCGGCAGCGCTTGCAGGCCCGGAAGCCGGCCCGGCGCGCCGCTTCGGGGATGGGAAAGAAGCGCACGTTCTCGCGCTTCGGTCGGCGGCTGGCGCAGCCCGGCCGGCAGTAGACGCCGGTGGTCTCGACGGCATAGACGAAATTGCCTGCCGCGGCCTCGTCACGGCCCAGAACGGCCTGCCACATCTGGTCATCGGTCATAGCGAACCCCATCGTTTGGCTCCTCGTTGACCGTGCTTTTAGACCAGCGCCCCTACCGCCACTATCCGAATGCTGCGTCCATATCCTGGAAACGCAGGCGGCGATACCGTATCGTCGCAGATCGCGCACAGCGAGGCGAGAGGGCACAGGTTATGAGCGCAGAGGCGAGCATGGCGTTGGGACGGCAGGCGGCGATGGCGGCGGCGGAGGCGGCGCACGCGAGCCAGGCGGACGACTATCTGCCAGGCGGCGCCATCGGCACCACCTATCTGCCCGACGATGCCCGTTTCGTCATCAGCCGCGGCCAGGGCGCGCGCGTTCAGGACGAGAGCGGCAACTGGTACATCGACTACGTCATCGGCGCCGGCGCCATGATCCTGGGTCACGCGCATCCGGCGGTCGAGGCGGCCGCGGTCGAGCAGGTGCGCCGCGGCACGCATTTCTTTTCGCTGCTGACCGGGCCGGCGATGGAGCTGGCCGGGGCGATCGTCGAAGCCTCGCCGGCGGCCGGGAAGGTGACTTTCACGACCACCGGCTCTGAGGCGACCTTCTATGCCATGCGCCTCGCCCGGACCTTCACCGGGCGCCCCAAGATCCTGAAGTTCGAGGGCGCCTATCACGGCGCCCACGACTACGCGCTGATGTCGAGCTCGCCGCCGCAGACCTCCAACTACCCGACCGCGCAGCCGGACACCGGTGGCGTGCCGGAGGCGCTGAACGAGACCGTGCTGATCGCCCCCTACAACGATCTGGAGGCGGTACGCCGGATCGTCGCCGAGCACCGCCATGAGCTCGCCGGCATCATCGTCGAGCCGATCCAGCGCATCCTGACGCCGGAGCCGGAGTTCCTCCCCGGCCTGCGCCGGATCGCCGACGAGAACGGCATCCTGCTGCTGTTCGACGAGGTGGTGACCGGTTTCCGCCTCGCCTACGGCGGCGCCCAGGAGTTCTACGGCGTGACGCCGGATCTCGCCAGTTACGGCAAGATCGTCGGCGGCGGCTTCGCCCAGGGCGCGGTCGGCGGCCGCGCCGAGATCATGGCGCTCTTGGACCCCAAACAGCACCGCGGCCGCGAGCTCGCCTACGTCAACGGCACCTTCAACGGCAATCCGGTGGCCGCGGCGGCCGCGCTGGCAACCTTGCGCGAGTTGCAGAAGCCGGGCGTCTACGAGCGCTTGAACGCCGACTCGGCGAGTCTGCGCCGCGACATGCGGACGGTGCTGAAGCGCCACGACCTGCCGGCGATGGTGCTGGGCGAAGGCTCGATGTGGCAGATCCTGTTCGCCGCCGCGGTGCCGCGCAACTACGCCCAATACCTCCAGGCCGACATGGCGCGCACGCGCGCCCTCGATCTCGCCCTGCTGAGACACGGCGTGCTGGTGATGCCGCTGGTCCGGCGCAACATCTCCATGGCGCATACCGGCGAAGATTTCGAAGCGACGCTGAAAGCGCTGGACGCCGCCTGCCGGGAGGTCGGCTGAAAAGACCGGCGGCGAGAGCCATGAGCGGCCCGGAGGCTGAAGTCCCGCGCCGCATCCTGGTCACGGGCGCGTCCGGCTTCATCGGCCGCCACCTGGTCGCCGCGCTGCGGCAGGCCGGGCACGAGGTCGTGGGTGTCGGGCGAAACCTCGGGTCCGCGCGCCGGTTGATCCCCGACATCGAGTGGCGCCACGCCGACTTCAACAAGCACGTCACGCCTGAGGCCTGGAGGCCCCGCCTCGCCGGCATCGATGCGGTAATCAACTGCGCCGGCGTCCTGCAGTCCTCGCGCGGCAACGATATCGAGCGCATCCACACCGCCGCGCCGATCGCGCTGTTCCGCGCTGCCGAGGCGGCCGGGATCAAACGGGTCATCCAGGTCTCGGCCCTCGGCGCCGAGGCGGAGGCCGGCACCGCCTACGCCCGCAGCAAGGAAAGCGCCGATGCCTTCCTGGCAACGACCAGCCTCGAGTGGGTCATCGTCTACCCCTCGCTGGTCTACGCCCGCGACTGCTATGGCGGTACCGCGCTGTTCCGAGCGCTCGCCGCCCTGCCCTGGCTGGTGCCACTGCCGGGCGATGGGCGCCAGGCCTTCCAGCCGATCCACATGGCCGACCTCGCCGCCATCGTCGTCGGCCTGCTGGGGCCGAAGGCGCCCCTCAAGTCGCGGCTGGTCGCGGTCGGCCCGGAGGCGGTCAGTCTGGCCCGGATCCTGGCCGCCTATCGCCGCTGGCTCGGCTTCGGCAAGGCGCGCTTCCTGCCGGTGCCGATGCCGCTGATCCGAATATCCGCGCATATCGCCGACGGCCTGCGCTGGATTGGCGGCCGCGGCGCGTTCAGCAGCACCTCGATCAAGCAGCTGGAATACGGCAACACCGCCGACCCCGACCCGCGCATCGCCGCCCTGGGCGTCAGACCGCGGCGCTTCGCCGACGGCCTGGCCTGGGAGCCGGCCGGCGTGCCGGAGCGCTGGCATGCCCGCCTCTATTTCTTGAAGCCGGCGCTGCGCTGGTCGTTGGGCCTGTTCTGGCTGTGGACCGGGATCGCCACCGCGTTTCTGTTTCCACAGGTCGAGAGCGAGGCGCTGATGGCCCAGGCCGGCATCCCGCAAGCCCTGCACGGCGCCACCTTCTGGCTCGGCTCCGCCTTCGATGCTGCCATCGGCCTGGCGCTCTTGCTGCGCTGGCGGGTCAAGGCGGTGGGCCTCCTCGGCATCGTCGCGACGTTGGGCTATCTGGCGCTGCTGAGCGCGACGACGGGCTCGCTCTGGTTGCATCCTTTGGGCGCTTTGAGCAAGCTGGTGCCGCTGATCGCGGCGATGGCGGTGATGGTGGCGATCGAGGACGACCGCTGATGGGGCTTTATCTGGCGCTGAAGTGGCTGCACGTGCTGAGCGCGGCGGTGCTGTTCGGCACCGGCCTCGGCATCGCCTTCTTCATGTGGCTGGCCTACCAGTCGCGCGACGTCGCGGCGGTGGCGGTGACCGCGCGCATCGTCGTCATCGCCGACTTCCTGTTCACGCTGCCCGCCGTCGTGGTGCAGCCGGTGACCGGCTTCTGGCTTGTTTACGAGACCGGCTATGAGCTGACCGAGCTTTGGCTGTTGCTGGCGATCGCCCTCTACCTGCTGATCGGCGCCTGCTGGATCCCGGTCGTCTTCATGCAGATCCGGGCGCGCGACCTGGCGCTGGCCGCGCGCCACAACCACGCCCCCTTGCCGCCCGCCTTTCACCGCATCATGAAGCGCTGGTTCTGGCTCGGCTGGCCCGCCTTCCTCTCGGTGCTCGCGATCTTCGGCCTGATGTTCTACAAGCCGGACTTCTGAATCATTTAAATTCAAATAAATGAGTGCCTTGCTTCACCTACTTCACCGTCGCTTTCTAATTGTCGCAACGACTTCCATATCGCGAACGTAGCTCGACTTTTCACGTTCGACTGCGTCTAATTCAGATTTACCTCCCAAGTTTTCTACTAGTCGAGAAAGCACAACACCAAACGGAGTGTCCGTATTAGCAGAAAGCCAATCTGGAAGTCGCATATCCATATCAAACTCACATTCCATATTTGTTAAGAAGAACAGCCTGTTACTAGCTACGGACTTCCCAATTATTGCATTGATCGTTTCAACCTTAGGAACCTCATATCTCAACTCTGAACTTCTCTCAATCTTATCCATGACAATTACTACGTCGTCTTCTCGAAGCAGTTGCTCGCAGACATCATCCAAAGAGCACAGCATCCGATTCTTAATAAACATCACCTCTTTCTGATTGAATGTACCGACGCCTAAAAGAGCTTCCTGACATTGAACACGTTCCCCTATGTCCTTTGCTACCTTAAAAAGTTCTTCGGACTCCCGAGCAACCCAATCCTTGTCACTCTGAATATTTGGGGCGGAAAATCTATCTCTAGCCGCATTCTCTGCTGTACCCTCCAAAACTCCAAACACATTGGGGATGCTTGTTCTACCAACGTAGATACCACGTTCATACACTAGAACTTTAGAGTCTGGGCTGTAACGTTGGAACAAGTTCGGGCACATGTAAGCTCTACCGACGATCTCGCCATTGTCTCCTTTGACTTCAAACATAGTTTCACCGTAGCGTTTATGTATTTGATCAGTTCGTTTGTCAGTGTTAGGAAAAAAGAAGCTTTGAAACTGATTCTTCTTTGCCGACTTCCATTTAGCAAGGTTCACCGCTCTTGTCTTGCCACCTGCATCAAGTACGGTTCTCATTGGCAATGTCCCACAAATCTCCTTTAACGAGTTGGCCCAATCAATTTTACTGCTCGCGGGCTGTTTCTTCTCTAGCAGAACTTCATATTCAAGGTACCTCGGCCGAGAAGTTTTTCGACTCATCGCTACAATTTTGCTTTCATCGAATACAATGGTAACCCGCGTATTATATTTCGCGGAGGTTTCGGAAGGTTTCGCCGGTCGTACAATGGGTCTACGTCCAAGGCCAGATTTAAACTCAAGAATTCTAGCGCTTGCGGTGCCCTCTGTGTGGCGCCTGGTGCAAACCTGTACATTATCGGACCACATGAACACCGGAAAGAAGCCAATACCATATCTACCACGTGGGTTTTTGAATCGCCATTGCAACCCCGGGAACTCTTCTCTTGCAGCTTCTGACTTCCAAAATGAAAAACCAAAGTCGAGCAAGGCTCCGGTCAGGGTGGTCTCTGACATGCCAATGCCGTTATCCTCTACGCTGAGTAGAGCCAAGCCACCCCCTTCTTTCTTTATACGAATTTTTATCTGACCATCTTCAAGAGAGAAGTCGTCATCAACGGCAACGCGGGCCTCAATTGCATCCGCGGCGTTCTGAATTAATTCGCGCACGGGAATGTACCAGTCAGAGTAGAGTCCCTGTCCGCCCAGCATTCGAGCTAAATGAGGCACATCAGATACACGGACCTCAGTAGGAAGCGGCTTCCAATCGGTGACTTGTATGTGGTCCGTAAGGGCGGCGGCAGAGTCTGCGCCTACTACTCCAACAGCTTGGAACACGCGTGACGATCCGTCAGCTAGAAGGTCGCTGGCGTGTCGAAGTTCCTTATCGACTATCTGGATAGCATCCCAAGAGAGTTGCCATGCTTCCGCCTCATCGATACCGAAGGGAGATGTTGAGGTATAGACCAATCGAGAGTTTCTAAACTGCGGTTTGGCGAGCTTTGTCTGGAACAGCCAATGTGTTTTGGAAATCTCAAGTGGCCTCGTCTGCGCCATGAGGAGACGTGGTGCCCTCCTATGGTCAATATGAGCGGCATCGGCGCAACGAAGGAGTAAAGCAACAACAAGCCCATCTACCGTCCAGTCTGTTGGGAATTGCCCATAGCTACCGAGTGGAGAGGAAAATTCCAATGGTAAAACTTCGGAGTTCCAATGGTGACTCTGTGCTATTCGTCCAATTACGGCGCCGTAATGATGACGGAGTTCGCTATCATCACAAAGGTATTGCTCACCCGATTGCCCCGGAATTTTCCAAGACTGCGTTGCCAGTTTTTGCGCAGTATTCGCATGCAGACGTCTCAACGCATCAGTTGTAGCCAGCTCGACAGCTTCTTCAGATTGGCTTTGTTCAGTCGAATCATCATTGCCTCTAGAAAACTTCTCTTGAGCTGCAAAATACGCGTCTTTCCATTGCTCGGTGTTGCGAAGCTCCTGCTTACGACCGGGATAAGCTGCAAGAGTCATTCCCGCGTCATGCAGGAGAACCGCACCCCCGAATACAAAGGCTTCAGCGGGATTAAGGGAGAACCGTTCACCCGCGATCAAGTCTCCCATTTCCCAGAGTGCATCCAGATGACTCAAATCATGAACCGTATATCCCCGCATATCCCCAGGTATTTGTGTCAACAGTTGGCCGACGCGTTCTCGGAATTGAAGCAATGCGGAGCTGAGTCGCTGTCGGTGTTTGTCCTGTCCATCGCCTCTCTCAGAGAATGCAGTGGTCCAAAGGCCCGTACGTTTAAGGAGTTCAACAGACATTTTAGCCCCACCGTCTGACCGCTGAATGGCATGGTTTAAGCAATGCCCTGAAGGGCACCCACATAGTCACACGATTCGTGACAATCGCCAATGATTGCAACAATTGGTTGGGTATTCGGGGCGTGATCCTGGTATAGCGCAGCGCTGGTTCTGGCTCGGCTGGCCCGCCTTCCTCTCGGTGATCGCGATCTTCGGCCTGATGTTCTACAAGCCGGACTTCTGAGCCCGGAACGACGAAGGGGGCGCCGCGGCGCCCCCTGGCAAGCCGATAACCTGGCGCTTCCGCGTCAGCCCTCGTAGCGGCCGATGATGGCGACCGAGGAGACGTTCTGGTGCGGGAAGCCGCCCAGGTTGTGGGTCATGCCGAGGCGCGGCTCGTCGAGCTGGCGCTTGTCGGCCCGGCCCAGCAGCTGCGCGTACATCTCGTAGAGCATGCGCAGGCCGGAGGCGCCGATCGGGTGGCCGAAGCACTTCAGGCCGCCGTCGATCTGGCAGGGGATCTGGCCGTCGGCGTTGTAGAAGCCGTCCAGCACGTCCTTCCAGGCCTCGCCCTCCTTGGAGAGATAGAGGTCCTCCATGGTCACGAGCTCGGTGATCGAGAAGCAGTCGTGGCACTCGAACATCGAGATCTGCTCGCGCGGCTTCTCGATGCCGGCCTCCTTGTAGGCCCGCTCGGCGGCCTTGCGCGTGGTCATGAAGTAGCTGCCGTCCCAGGAGTTGTGGCTGGCCTCGGTGCCGTTGGAGACGGCGAGCTGCAGCGCCTTGACCGAGACCAGGTCCTTCTTGCCGAGCTGCCGGGCGATCTCGGGGGTGGTGACGATGGCGCAGGCCGAGCCGTCGGAGACGCCGCAGCAGTCGAACAGGCCCAAGGGGTCGGCGATCATCGGCGCGTTCAGCACCGTGTCGATGTCGATCTCCTTCCTCAGATGCGCCTTCGGGTTCTTCGCCCCGTTGGCGTGGCTCTTGACCGAGATCTGCGCCATCGCCCGCTTCAGCTCGTCGCGGCCGACGCCGTGCTTCGTCTGATACGCGGTGGCGAGCTGGGCGAAGCTGCCGGGCGCCGAAGCGTTGGCCCAGTACATCGAGTTGAGGACGCCGCGGCCGCGCTGCGGCAGGCCGCCGTAGCCGGTATCCTTCAGCTTCTCGACGCCGGCGGCGAGCGCGATGTCCGCCGCACCCGAGGCGACCGCGTAGACCGCGCCGCGGAACGACTCGGTGCCGCTGGCGCAGTAGTTCTCGACCCGGGTCACCGGGATGTAGGGCAGCCTGAGCGCCACCGCCAGCGGCACCCCCGACTTGCCGACGTGGACCTCCTCGATCGCGGTCGAGAACCAGGCCGCGTCGATCTGGTTGCGCTCGATGCCGGCGTCCTTCAGGCACTCCTCGAAGGCCTCGACGATCAGGTCGTCGGCCTCCATGTCCCAGCGCTCGCCGAAGACCGAGCAGCCCATGCCCAGTATCGCGACCTTGTCTCTGATGCCCGTTGCCATCTCGGAATGCTCCTTCTCGTGGCGCTGCGGTCGGCGGCGACCCGCTCAACCGCTCGGTGCCGGCGCCGCCTTCCAGAAATACTTGGTGAAGCCGCGCTGGTTGTCGTGCTCCTTGACGCGGAACACCATCCGCATCGGCATGCCGACCTCGACGCCGCCGACATCGACATCGGTCAAGTCTGCCATAAGCCGGCCGCCCTCTTCAAACACCACCATGCCGAAGTGCTGCGGCGGATCGAGGGAAAAGGTCAGGTTGTCGGCGGTCCAGCTCTGCACCCGGGCCGGCATGTCGGCGAAGGGATGATCGTCCTGGCTGTGGAACTCGCCGCAGTTCGGGTTGACGCAGACGTTCGACTTCGGGAACTGCACGGTACCGCAGATCCGGCACTTGCCGCCGATCATGCCGATCAGCATCTCCTTGTTGCGGTAGAGCGCGGACAGCGCGGTCTGCTTGTCGACCTCGCTGCGCAGGCCGCGGTCCATCTCGACGATGTTGTTGAAGGAGAGGAACTTTGCGTAGTTGCTCTCCTCCTTGCGCCGGGCGAGCGAGCCCTTGACGCCCCGGCGCGGCGCAAGCGTTCGCAACGCCTCGGTGGTGCGAAAGAGGATGGCGTCCGCCCCCTGGCCCCAGCCGACCAGCAGAATGATCTCGCCCGGCGACGCCTCCTCGAGCGTGTGCGACAGCATCACCAGCGCGTGGGCGGCGCCGCTGTCGCCCATCACCCCCTGCAGATTGTCGACCACGGCCTCGGGCTTAATGCCGACGCGACGTGCCACCTGGCCCGCCAGGTTGCGTATGGTCGCCGGCATGACGAAGCGATCGACCGCCTCGGCGCCGATGCCGGCCGCGGCCAGGGCCGCCTCGATCACCGGGGGCACGATCTTCAAGTAGCCCTCGTCGCGGATCCAGCGCTCCTCCCAGGCATAGTCGAAGGCCTCGTTCTGGCCGCGGTAGTGGTCGACGAAGTCGACCGCCGCCTGCTCGGCGCCCAGATATTCGGCGATGACGCCGTCCGCGCCCAGCAACAGCGCCGCGGCACCGTCGCCCGACATCATCTCGAACGGCGAGGCGGCCTTGCTGCGGCGATGCTCGGCGGCGACCAGAAGGGCGCGCCCGCCAAGCCCCTGCACCGCGTTCAGGGCGGTGACCAGGCCCGAAGTGGCGGCGCGCCGCGACGAGGTGAGGTCGAGGCTCAGCAGGCTCTGGCCCAGCGAAAGCGCCGTCGCCAGCACGCCCGAGTTCTGCCGATCCTGGAACGGCAGCGTCGTCGAGGCCAGGAACACCGCCTTCAGGTCCTCGGGCGGCTCGCCCGCTAGGCAGTCGCGCCCGGCCTCGACCGCCATGGTCAGGGCGTCCTCGTCCCAGTTGCACATCGAGCGCTCGCCCCGGCCGTAGGCTTTGAGGCCGGCGTTGAACCAGCCGTTGGCGGCGACGATGGCCTGGCGCTGCAGTCTGAGGCGGGGCACATAGCCCCCGTAGGCGGTGATGCCGACCATGCCGTCTGCGTCCTCCCCAGCTCGTAACGACCTCGTCCGGCGGCCAAGATAGCCGCCAGGCTGTAGCGGTCAAGCCCGCGGCGCGGCCATGCCGGGCGAGGTCAACCGGTGCCCGACATGCGCTCAGGCGTGGCCGGCGTCCGCCAGCCGAAACGCACCGCCGCCACGGCCTGGGCGACGGCGGCCTGCGAGGGCTCGACCACCGGCAGCCCCAGCCGTTCCTCCATGCCGGCGCGATAGCGCGCCATCCCGGCACAGCCCAGGATCAGGACGTCGGCGCCGTGCTCGCCGGCAAGCCGGGCGCCGGTCTCGCACATGCGTCCGGCGACGGCGTCCGGGTCGCCGTCAAGCTCGGTGACGCCGAGGCCGAGCGGCAATTCGCCGGCGAAACGGTGCTGCAGCCCGAGCTGGTGGATGTAACGGCGGTGCCGCGACACCGAGGTCGGCAGGATGGCGATGATGCCGAAGCGCTCGCCCAGGTTCAACGCCACCGTCATCGCCGCCGCCGAGATGCCGAACACCGGCCGGCGCGTGGTCTCGCGGGCCGAGTAGAGCCCGGGGTCGGAGAAGCAGGCGATGACGAAGGCGTCGGCCTGGTTGTCCTCGCGCCGGATCAACTGGCAGAGCGGGCCGACGACGCCGTCGACGTGGACTTGCGTCTCGATGCCCGGCGGGCCCTCGGCCAGGGTCAGGCAGTCGATCGCCGGGCCGTCGGCGAAGCGCAGCGGCGTCACCGCCTCGTCGATGCCGCGGGTCACGGCTTCGGTGCTGTTGGGGTTGACGACGACGATACGCCCGCTCATTCCGTGCTCCTCTGCTGGCCTCACTCCGGCGGCGCCACGGCCGCGGTCTGCTCGGCGATGATCTTGTAGTGCTCGACGCGCCGGTGGGCGGCGAAGTTGAAGATCGTCTCCTTGATATAGCGGCCGCGGTCGAGGTCGCAGGCCGCGGTGATGACCTCGTCCTCGGCGGTGCTGGCGAGCGCCACGATCTCGCCGGTCGGCGAGACGATGCACGAGCCGGCCATCATGTCGCAGCCGCCCTCGAGCCCGGCCCGCGCGGTGCCGACCACCCAGGTGCCGTTCTGGTAGGCGCCAGCCTGCATCGACATGTGATTGTGGAACATGCGCACGTGTTCAGGCTCTGAGGCCACGGCGTTCCTGACCGGCGTGTTGTAGCCCAGCATCACCAACTCGACGTCTTGCAGGCCCATGACCCGCCAGGTCTCGGGCCAGCGGCGATCGTTGCAAATGCACATGCCCATGATCCCGCCCATGGCGCGGAACACCGGGAAGCCCAGATCGCCCGGCTCGAAATAACCCTTCTCCAGGTGCTGCCACGGTCGCGCCGGCTCGTAGGCCGCATGGCCAGGCAGATGCACCTTGCGGTACTTGCCGGCGATCCGACCCCGGTCGTCGACCAGGATGGCGGTATTGAAGCGGCGTTTTTTGCCGTCCTTGTCTGTCAGCAGTTCGGCATAGCCGAGATAGAAGCCGACACCGAGCCGCTTGGCCTCCTCGAACAGGGGCTGCGTCTGGTTCGACGGCATTTCGGTCTCGTAGAAACTGTCGAGCTCGGCCTCGTTCTCGATGTGCCAGCGCGGAAAGAAGGTGGTCAGCGCCAGTTCCGGATAGACGACCAGACGGGCGCCGCGGCCGTGCGCCTGGCGCAGCATCGCGATCAGCCGGTCGACGACGCCGGCGCGCTCGTCACCGCGCTCGACCGGGCCCATCTGGGCGGCGGCGACGATGATGGTTCTGGACATGGACGCTCCTCGCGGCAGTGGGCGCCCGCAAGTCTATCACCGGCGCCGGCCTCAGTGACAAGCCGCCGGCACCATTTGCCGCCCATCGCAGCTCGGAGCAGACGACGTTTCGCTACAGCCGCCGCAAGTCGATGACGGACAGGTCGCCAGCCCGGAACAGCACGGCGCCGGGCGCCGGCCGCAGCAGATAGGGCACCCGGCCCGGATCGGCCTGGGCCAGGGCGCGCAAATAGGTCTCGAACGGCTCGAAATAATCCGTCTTGCCTGGCCCCTTCCGCAACCGCGCCTCCGACGCGATCAGAAGATCGACCCCCCATTCGTCTCTGAGCTTGACCAGCGGGCGCGCCTCGACGGCAAAGTAGGCGTCGATCAGCGCGTACATCCGCCGGCGCATCTCCGCCACGTAGCCGGTGTGGATGGGGTAGTGCGTCTTGTTCAGTATCAGGGCCGGGCGCTTGGCGAAGTAGGGGACGGATTCGATCAGGCCGGTCGGCCAGCCGGCGACAAGGGTGTCCTTCGGCATGGTCGCGATGAACCCCAGCACCTTTTGCTGGTCCGAATTGAGATGGATGACCAGCGCCGCCTTGCCGCCGGGATAGGCTCTATCCATCGTCATCGACAACAGCAGCACGGCCACCGCCGAAGACAGCAGGAGATGCCTGCGTATCGGGCCCGCCGCCGACGAGAACCGCTGTATGCCCCAGACCGCGACCAGAGGCACGGCAAAGGCGAACAGCGTATGCAGCGGGTAATAGATGAAGCGGTAGGCCAACCCAGGGACGAGCAGCGCACCGAGCAGACCGGCCACCAGGGCGCCGCCGCAAAAGGCCCAGAGTGGCCGAAACCGCTGATCGTCGCGCTTCGCGACCAGAAAAGTCAGACAAAGCGCCACGTACAGCAAGAACAGGCCCTTCGCGAACGACTCGCTGCCGATTGCGAGGCGGAATTGCTTAGCGAAGGACGAAATGCTGTAGACGATCGGCTTTTGCGTGCCAATGAAGTGACGGCCCTCGCTGCCGGCCTCGGGGTAAGCCTCGACTTGCGTGTTCGGGTCTATCACCTGGCCGAACTCGTTCGGCCTGACCAGGCTGGTTGCGGAAACGCCCAGCGCGACCGCCCCGGTAACGACGAGCGCCAGGATCCGGCGCCGCCAGCCCCACGCGCCCGCCGGCAGCGCTTGGCGCTCCGCTCGCGTCGGGATAAAGAACCAGGCGAACGACAGGCCGCCGATCACGGCGCACGGCGGATACAGAAATGCCGACAGAATGATGAGCAGCATCAAGAGCCAGCACCGGCGGCACTGCATCGCGGCCACCATCCAGGCCAGCAAGGGAAAGGCGAAGGCGTGCGGCGTGCTGGACAGAATTTGGTAGAGGATGTTGGTCTGCGAGAGCGCCAGCGCCATCGCGCCCCACGCCACCGGCGCCCCACCCATTCCTTTGGCGGCCACATGGACGCCGGCGAGAAACGCGAGCCACGACACGAACGGCAGAACGTACAGGTGGAACGGCACGAGATCGCCGAAGAAATTCGCCCAGGCGAAGTTCATCATCTGGAAGGAATAATTGTTGTCTATCGAATCTAGGTAACGCGTAATGTAGTCATTCTGGAACAGTTCGGGATCCGCGTACCTGTGGTAGGGAAATATAATTCTGACTTCCTCGTGCTGAAGCGATGGGTCGAGGATGAAATAGATGGTGGAATACAGTGGTACGTATTGCGAGATAATCAAGGATGAAATGAACAGGAACGCCAGCACGTAACGCCGGCTGGATCTGTCCGCGCTCACCGTACGCAACTTTCCACGAATTTCTCGACTTCGGCCCGAACCATCTCGAGGTTCTTACCGTAGGAATCATCAAAGTACCGCATTTTGATGATCCAGTTCTCCTGGCGGTAGAAATCCACCAGGGCTCGAGGCAACGCCTCCAGATCGTCCGGGCAACGCGGAATCAAACCGGCCGAAACGAATCCGCAATAATCGTCCGGCGCCCGATCCAGCGATCCGTTATATGCGACCGGAACACCAGCCTTAAGCACTTCCAGGACGGCGCTGCTGTTGCCACATACGACAAGGTCGCAGGATTTCGCGCATTCGATCAGCGAGCCGCCCGGCTCGACCTCGACTTCGGATACCCGCGCACAGAGCCCCGCAAAGTCGTCCCGCAGCAGCGCCACCGGGTGGGGTCGGATCACGATGCGCGCGAGGGCGAGGCTCTCAACCAGCGAGCGCGCGAAAGTCTGCAGGACCGGCATATCGGTCAGCGAGGTAAGGAAGATGCCGACTGTCAGTTTTCTCGCCCGGTCCTGCAGGCTGGTTGCGGCGATCGGGCGCTCTTCCGACAGGAAGCCTTTATAGACGACGTCGCCTTCGACGTGGGAGCGGCGGGAGTAAGTCTCGAATACCGCCCGACCGGTCAGGATCGAGAGGTCGGCGTGGATCGGAGCAATGTAGTCGAACAGCGGCGCGGCGTGGGCGTGATTGGTGTAGATGACCTTGGCACCGCACTTGTGCGCGGCAAAGGCCAGTGCCATCGAATCCGGCGCGTAGCTGCTGGGAATGAGCGCCGCCGCCGGCGTATGTTCGGCCAGCACGCGATGCATGCGGATACCATAGGCGATCACGCTCAGGCTTCGGCACGACGGCATGAAGTCGTAACGCGCCGCGAGGCGCCGGCACAGGCGGTACAGGTTCCGTGTTCTGGGCAGAATATGCAACAGCGCAAGCCAACTCTCGATCGACAGGGAATGCCAGTTCGAGAGTTCGATGCTCCGGACATCGACGCTTTTTGCTAGGCGCTGAAACTCGCATACCACCCGCTTCTCGTTCACAAACGTTCCTGCGGCCGCAATCTGGGCTTTTCGCATTGGTTTATCTCGAAACGACAAGAAGCACTTGGCTCCATAGAGCAAAACGGCGCAGGCCTTCAGCGAAACGGTAGGTAAGGCGGTGTATATGCCGTAGATCAGCGCAATAACGCGGTTCTTATCGCAGATATCTGAAAATGCCTCAGCTTGCAATGGAGTACTCTCGACCCGCAGAACGATCTTGAATGCCCTGTTCAGCGTGTACTTCCTCACAGTCTATGCTCCGCACCACGCCGTTGTCATCTTCGGTAATAGACAACCGACGTCGCGATGACGTTGTAGACGGTGGCGAGGAGATAGCTGACAAAAGTTGCCATGTAGACACCGACCACGCCGTGAGTTTGAACCCAGAGGATGCCGAGGAAGATATTGCAAAGAAGAAACAGAGAGCTGCCCAAAGACATCAGGGCGGGTTCTTTCTTGAAGTGAAGGAACGTCAGCATGTGGACGAAATAGGCGTGTGCCGTCATGGCGGCGAGCGCCCAAGGAATCAAGTGCAGGGCGACATGGAACTCTTCGCCGATCAAAATCGGCGCGACAAAGATAGAGGCACCGTAGATAGCGAAGGCGGCGAGCGGACAGGCGATGACGTACAACAGCGAGACCATGATGACTTGGTTGCGCACGCTCCGGCTCCTGACCCGCAGGTGCTCAAACAACCACGGCATCCAGCCATGCATAAAACCGTTGATGCCGAGCAGGAAGACCGAGCCGAACAGTTCCGCGATGCTGTAGAAACCGCTCTGCTCGAGGCCGCTGTAGTGGGCGATGATCAGGCGATTGATCAAACCGCTGGCGACCAGGCTCAAGCCCGCCGGAAGGTACAGCACGCCGAATTTGACGAGTTCCCTGATGTAGCGCAGTTGCGGTCTGATCAGCGCCCGCGGCTCCAGGACCGGCATAAACAGCCAAAGCCCGATCGCGATGCAGAAGACCAGGCCGGCCGTCTTGCCGATCAGATAGGATTGCCACTCCATACCGACGATGACCAAAGCCGTAATTGCGATGAAGCTCGCTGCGGACTGCGTAATATGCAGGAACAGGAAATTGCGGCGGTCCTGGCCGAACTGATTGATCGTCAGCAGCAGGTAAAAGATCCCCATTAGAAATGCGACCAGGATGATCGTCGAAATCCACGGCTCGGGGAACTTCATGAACCGGCTCAACGATTCGCTGAAGATCACGGCCGCCGCGCCCAAAGTCACCGCCGGGATCAGGTTCAACACCAATGCGGTGCTGAGGTAATGCGATCGCTCGATGCGGTTCAGGTCGAAGAAGCGCATCTTTATCGCGTCCTGGAAGGACAGGCTGACGACGGGCCGCGCCAGGGTCGTAAAGGCGACGAACAGGGTGACGATGCCGTAGCTCGTAGGGCTCAAGAAGCGCGTCAGGATCGGCGTCAGCAGGAACGGCGTCAGTGCCTCGATGGAGGTGACAAGGGTATAGAAGATCGAGCTGATGTAGACCCTTTTCAGCCCGCCCATGACGCTGTCGCTCAACGGCAGGTTCGGTTCCTTCGGCTCGAGCTCAGCGCGGTTCATACCATTCGTCCCGGCCCTAGATGTTGAGCCGTTTGAAGATCGCCTCGGGCGCCAGCTTGATGATGCCCATGATCAGCCACCAGAAGCCCGGAACGTACCGCACGGCGGCGCCGTTCAGGGCGTGGCGCAGACAGGCCCTGGCACAGGCCTCGGGCGAGGCCACCAGAAACAGACCCGGCAGGCCCCAGGTCATCGAGGTGTCGATGAAGCCGGGCTTGATGGTGGTGACGCTGACGCCGCAGCGCCAGAGCCGGGCGCGCAGGCCTTGGGTGTAGGCGTGCAGTCCAGCCTTGGCCGAGCCGTAGCTGTAGTTCTTGGGCCGGCCACGGTCACCGGCGACTGAACCGAGGACGACGACGCGCCCGGCGCCGGCGGCCTCGAGTAGCGGCGCCAGGTGCGAGAGGATCGAGACGGCGCCGAGATAGGTCGCCTCGAGCATGCGCCGCTCGGCGGCGAAGTTGGCGCCGAGCTGCGCCTGTTCCACCATTTCGGCAAAGGCCAGGAAGATACTGAGCGGCCCCTGCCGGTAAGCCATAACTTCGCTGAGCAAGTCCTGGTGGCTGTCGAAGGCGAGGGCGTCGAAGGCCAGCACCGCCGCCTCGGCCTGGTGACGGACCACGAGGTCGCGCGCCGTGATCTGCAGATCTGCTTCATCGCGTCCGGCGAGCACGACCCGGTCGCCGCGCGCCGCCACCTCCCGCGCGAAGGCGCGTGCGATCGCCGAGGAGGCGCCGAGCACCAGCCAGGTCTCACCGCTCACGAACCCGCCCCCCGGATCTCCAGGCGGCGCGCCATGTCGGACTGAAAGCGGCCCTCTGGATCAACCCGGTGCAAGATCTCGCGAAAGCTTCCGAGTTCGGGATACATGGCCGCGAAGCCGGCGGCGGACAGCAGCGAATCCTTGGCCAGGTAAACACGCCCGCCGTGATCGCGCACGATCGATTCCAGTTCGGCGAACAATGCCGCGATGCCACGGCGGTGCGGAAAGTCGAGGGCCAGGGTATAGCCGCGCAAGGCGAAGGAGAGATGACCGCGTCCGGTGCTTCCCAGTGTCTTCAGCACCGCCAGGAACGAAGCCGCACCGGACCGCGAGACGCGCGCCAGAAGCGCCCCGATACCGGCCCGCGCCGCGACGTCGGGGATGACGCACTGGAACTGATGAAAGCCGCGGCGACCGTAGACGCGGTTCCAGTCGTGAATGGCGTCGAGCGGAAACAGGAAGCGCTCCAGCGGCACGACGCGCTCGCGGCCCGCTTCGTCGAGGCGCTGAAGATGGTAGCGGTTGAAAAGACGGACACAGAGCGGGTGCAGCGCCAGCGAGGGAAAATCGAACGGCACGCCGGGCAACCGCGATCCCGCCGGCGGGTCTCCGCCGCTTTCGGGGTCGAAACGACCGATCTCCAGGATGCCGCGCCCGCTGGCACCGCCCCGTTCCAGCGCGTCGATCCAGCCGACGGAAAACTCGGCCGCTCCGCGTGCCGCCTCGAAGGCGGCGAAGAAGGCGTCGAGATTGGCCATGCGCTCCTCGCGCGCGACGACTCGCCGGCTCGCCGCCGGCTGCATCCGGAGCGCAAGACGGGTGATGACGCCCGTCAGACCGCAGCCGCCGATGGTGGCGCGAAACAGCTCCGGCTCCGTTTCCGGCGAGGCGCGCACCACCTCGCCTGACGCCAGTGCCAGGTCGAGCCACTCGACATGATCGCCCAAGCTGCCGGCCCGATCGTGATTCTTGCCGTGGACGTCGTTGGCCACCGCCCCGCCGAGAGTGGTGAAAGCGGTTCCTGGAACGACCGGCAAGGCGAAGCCCCGTGGCAAAAACAGCCGAAGCACTTCACCGACGCTGACGCCAGGCTCGCATTCCAGGACGCCGCTCTCCGGCTCGAAGGCAAGCAGTCGATCCAAACGCCCGGTGAGCAGGACCTGGCCACCGTCGTTCAAGGCCTGATCGCCGTAGCTGCGTCCGGCGCCATGGGCGATGATGCCGCGGCCATCGGCAGCACCGATGGCTGCCAGCACTTCAGCCAGCCGCTCGGGCCGCGCCGCCCGGACCGAAGCGCGGGGCGTCCGGCCCCAGCCAGCCAGCTCCATCTCTTTCCACATCATGGCGCGGCGGTCGCTCGGCGCCAGTTGGAGAGGACACGACGGGCAAGACCGCTCGCCATACTGCTTGGTTGCGGCGCGACGCTCGCTTCCGACCTCGTGCTGACAGCCGCCATACGCGCTCCCGCTCCGGTCCGGTGGTCCGGAGAGAATCAGTTGTGAATCCTGCCTGATGGCCATGGCCGCTGTCTATCTTACGGGCCGTCACCTCGTCTTGCCGCGAGCTTTGGGTTAAGCTCTGCGTCGGCATTAGAGCGAGCGCGAGGAGGGCACGTCATGCAGGCAACGGGTAAGGGCAAGGCTTTCGTGGTCCAGCCTGATGGCGGCGAGAGCTACTGGCAGCCGCAACCCGCCAACGGCTACGCCGAGGTCCGGGTCTCGCGCCGCAACCTCGGCAGCAACCGGTTTTCCACCGGGGTCCAGGTGATCGCGCCCGGGAGCCATGTCCGCGAGCACTGTCACGACGTGCACGAAGAGCTACTGTTCTTCTTCGAGGGCGCGGGCCATGTGCTGATCGATGGCGTGCGGCACGACGTGGTCCCCGGCACCACGGTCTACGCCGGCCCCCTCGTCAAGCACAAGATCGTTAATGACGGCGAGGGCGAGTTGAAGATGATGTGGACGCTGATGCCGGGCGGCCTCGAGGACTTTTTCGAGGCCATCGGCCGGTCGCGTTCGCCCGGCGCGCCGGTCCCCGCCCCTTTCCCGCGGCCGGAGAACGTGCGCGAGATCGAGGCCAACACCGTCTTCGCCGTGGGCAGCGGCGAGGACTGAAACGAAGCCGCGCCCCGGGCCTCGCGGTTGATCGGGTAGGAGGGGGGCCTTACGGCGCCCCTCCTCCCACACCACCGTGCGTACGGTTCCGTACACGGCGGTTCATGAAGCGTAGTTAAGACGGCGGTGCCGGTCGAGGAGGCTGACCAGCCCGAGAGCTTGGAAGGAACTGGCCCGAAAGGCGTCGTGCATATGGCTGGCCCCGGCGTTCCACCAGGGGCCGTGTCCGTTCGTGGCGGACATCCATGCGCGTTCCTCGTCGAGCCCCCGCTGCATCAGGCGCGTCGCTCGTGTTCTCGGTCGCTTCCACTGGCGCCAGAGCAGGCAGCGCAAGCGCCGTCTGATCCAGCCGTCCAGATCTCCGAAGATGCCCTTGGCCTCGGCCAGCCGGTAATAGGCAATCCAGCCGGTGAGCACCGGGGCAAGGTCGTCGATCGTGCGACCGAGGCTGCGGCCCCGACCCTGGCGCCACAGCGCCCGTAGCTTGCCCTTGAGCCGCGCCACGCTTGCGGGCGCCACGCGCAGGCGCGGCGCCTTGTGGGCGGTCATGGTGTAGCCCAGGAAGACGCGGTTCCAGGGGCGGTCCACGGCGCTCTTCGTCCCGTTGACCGAAAGCCGCAGCACCTCGTTCAGGAACCGGGTGAGCGAGGCCATCACCCGCTCGCCCGCGCGCCGGGACCGCACGTAGATGTTGCAGTCGTCGGCGTAGCGGGCGAAGGCATGGCCGCGCCGCTCCAGCTCCTTGTCGAGGTCGTCGAGCAGGATGTTCGACAGCAACGGCGACAAGGGGCCGCCCTGCGGCGTCCCCTCCGTGCGTGCCGTCGCCACCCCGTCCGCCATCAACCCGGCGCGCAGGTAGCGGCCGATCAGCCGCAGCACCCGCTTGTCCCCGACCTTGCGCGCCACCCGCGCCATCAGCACGTCGTGGTTCACCCGGTCGAAGAACTTTTCCAGGTCGATATCCACCACAAAGCGCCGACCCGCCGCCACATGGGCGCGCGCGGCCAGCACCGCTTGGTGGGCGCTCCGACCCGGCCGGAAGCCGTAAGAGGCCTCCGAGAAGCCCGGGTCGAAGAGGGGGCCGAGCCCCTGATGCATCGCCTGCTGGATCAGCCGGTCCAGCACCGTGGGTATCCCCAAGGTGCGGGTGCCGCCACCGGGCTTCGGGATATCCACCCGGCGCACCGGCTGCGGCCGATACCGGCCGGCCAGCAGGTCCTCCTTGATGCGCGGCCAGTGCCTCACCAGGAACGCCTTGAGCGCGTCCACGGTCATCCCGTCGACGCCCGCGGCGCCCCCGTTGGCCACCACGCGGTGGTAGGCCGCCATCATGTTCTCCCGGTCGAGGATCGCCTCCAGCAACCGGGCCTCCGCCTCCGGGCGGGCGTAGACGGACGGTGCCGTGGCGCTCGCCGCACCCGTATCCCGCTCTCGCGGCTTCCGGCCGCTACCCTCGGATCGGGCGCCGGGCATCCCAGCCCGGCCTTCTGCGCACTCTCGCACCATCGAACCGTCCGTTCGCCGTCCGGCACTCCACGTTCGGCCCTTCGCCGCCCGGTCCCGGCGGCTCCTACGGCCTCTGCTGACTCCTGCCGCCCCGTCCCGACGCCTCGCGACGCCGGTAGCACACCTGCGACCAGGGGCAGGCCGGCAGGCCTCCCAGGGTAAGACGCGCGACCTTCGTCCCATATACCCGCCGCATCTACGCCCAGACCCTCCGGGTGACATCGGGCTTCGGGTCTCATAGCCCCCTCGCCCAGGGTCTCGACGCCTCTTATGCGCTTCCTGTTCGTCGGGCCGGGACTTTGCTTACAGCTTCCTTCAGACCCCGCCTCGCGGCGACGCCCTTGCTGTTCGGCTAACGGTTCCCGTCACCAGGGTCCGTAGAGGACTTCCACCTCCAAGTCGCTGATCGGCAGACCACCTCCAATCAACTCGTGCCCAAAGGCACAAACGCGCCATGCCTGGCGCAC
>Ga0326597_10002024_pt1 | contig 30972 bp, 29 predicted proteins | sample RVTome_12_FD_203789 | JGI IMG/M metagenome (GOLD analysis project Ga0326597, IMG submission 203789) | Soil microbial communities from uranium-contaminated site in the Upper Colorado River Basin, Wyoming, United States - RVT100D185 | ecosystem: Environmental > Terrestrial > Soil > Contaminated >...
TTGCGGAAATCCGCCACCGGCACCGGTCCCGAGTAAATGTATATGCATAATAAATTTATGAACGTCGGTTAATATTCAAGAAAATGTCTGCTATCTAAAGGGCGAAATCCGTGCCAGTCCGCAGTATAATTGATACAATCTTATTAATAATTATAAATATGCTATATATCAATTAGTTACATAAACAAGCTAGAATTATTCAAGGTTTTTCCAGTGCTGCCTAACACGACCATGCCGGGCGCGAAAACCATAATACTGGTCTAAATAAACCACATTTTACAAACCCTGAGCCGGTTTGAGTTTAACATTTATAATCTCAGTCACCCATGACCGCGACTAAAAACGAACATCTGTTGTTCCTGACCGGCAAGCTGGCAGAGAACAGACTGCATAAAGTGCTGGAATCCATGCAACCGGTCGCATTCAGTCACGAAATCAGGAATATCGGGGTCAGCGTGGCGGCCCTCATGACGGTGCAGATGTTGATGCGGCGTTTGAATAATCTTGAAGGTGTGGACAGGATAATCTTGCCCGGACTGTGCCGCGGCGATCTGGAGCAGCTGGCCGGGCATGTGGGTATTCCGGTTCTGCGCGGGCCGGATGATCTGAAGGATTTGCCCGAATTTTTCGGACGCAAGGGCAAGGCACCTGATTTAAGCCGCCATGATGTCAGGCTGTTCGCCGAGATCACCGAGGCGCCGATGATTACAATACCGGAAATCCTCAAACGGGCCGCACGTTACAAGTCGGACGGTGCCGATGTGATTGACATCGGCTGCCTGCCGGATACACCCTTCCCGCATCTTGAAGAAACCATCACTGCATTGCATGAAGCAGGATTCCTGGTCAGTGTTGATTCGCTGGAAGAAGAGGATCTGTTACGGGGTGGGCGCGCCGGAGCGGATTACCTGTTAAGCCTCAAGGAGGACAGCATGTGGATCGCGGAAGAAGTGGACTCAACTCCGATCCTGATTCCGGAGCCCCATACCGATATGCCCTCGCTCTACCGGGTCATAGAACAATTTGAAAAAAAGGGCAGAAAATATATCGCAGACAGTATCCTTGACCCGATCCATTTCGGTTTTGCAGATTCGATAGTGCGTTATCATGAACTGCGCCGGGAATGTCCGGATACGGAGATCATGATGGGTGTCGGCAACCTGACGGAACTGACCGAAGCCGATACCACCGGCATCAATGCACTGCTGTTCGGCATCATCTCCGAGCTGCACATAGGTAATGTGCTGGCCACTGAAGTGAGTCCGCATGCGCGGTCTGCGGTCAGGGAAGCCGACAAGGCACGACGCCTGATGTTTGCCGCCAGGGAAGAGGGCAGTTTGCCCAAGGATATCGATGCTTCATTGTTGACTACGCATGCAAGGAAACCATTGACCTATACATTTGATGAGGTCAAGGAACTGGCACAGCAAATTCGTGATCCCAGTTACCGCATCATGCTGAGTGAAGAGGGCATACATATCTGTAACCGGGACGGACTGGCTACCGGGCAGAATCCATTTGACCTGTTTCCCAAACTGGATTTGTTGCAGGATGATGCACCGCATGCTTTTTACATTGGTGTCGAACTGGCCAGGGCGCAGATTGCATTCCAGCTGGGCAAACGATATAACCAGGATGAAGAACTGGACTGGGGCGCAGCAGTCCCGCCAGCAAGCGAGGCTGAGCAGGCAAAGCTCACAAAAGCAGCGCATAATCTGAAAGACAGGAAAACAGAATATAAAGAGGCCGGCTCGACATTACAGGCCAGCAAGCAGAATAAACGCAAAAAGAAGAAAGTATCATGATACGCGAAACCATCATCACCACCCTGAATGCCGATAAATCAGTACATATCGCCCCCATGGGTATGCGGGAAATTGACAAACTGGTAGTGATTTCGCCATTCAAGCCTTCAACCACACTGGATAATATCAAGCGCATTGGACAGGCCGTGGTTAATATGACTGATGATGTCAGGATATTCGCAGGTTGCCTGACCGGCCGGTATGACTGGCCTACCGTGCCTGCTAGCGTAATCAATGGACAACGTCTGGAAAACCCTCTCAGCCATCTGGAACTTGAAGTCAAAAAAATTGATGATGACAAGTTGCGACCACGGTTTTTCTGTGAAATCAGACATCATGGAACACACCGGCCGTTCATGGGATTTAACCGCGCCCAGGCCGCCGTTCTTGAACTGGCGATACTCGTCAGCCGTTTACATATGTTGCCAGCGGAAAAGATCGATACCGAGATCAAATATCTGGAAATTGCTCTGGAGAAAACTGCGGGTAATGATGAAATTGAAGCCTGGGGCTGGTTGATGAACCGAATCACTGAATATCGCCTGCAACAGGCCGCCAGCGAGAACATGGTATGACAAAATTCCTCGCCAGTGTTTCCAGTCTACAGGAAGCAGCCACTATTCTTGCTGCCGGTGCCGATATTATTGATATCAAGGACCCGTTAAAAGGCGCCCTGGGTGCCGTGGAAACGCTGGTAGTAAAGGAAATAGTGCAGCGGGTGTCAGGCCGGGTAACGACCAGTGCGACCATTGGTGATCTGCCCATGGAAGCGGCCAGTATTTCCGGAGCCATAGCAAACATGCAGACCACGGGCGTGGATATTATCAAGGTGGGTGTATTTGCCGATTCTGTTCCTGCAGATATTCTGCAGGTGATCAGAAAATATACAGAAAAACACTGCCGTATTGTCCTGGTCTTTTTTGCCGATTTAAAACCGCAACTGGAGGATTTTTCTGAAGTGGCAAACGCTGGCGTTTACGGCGTCATGCTGGATACGGCTGACAAAACAAAAGGCTCTCTGCGTACTATAATGAATGACAGTGGTTTGAAATATTTTATAAATCGAGCCCGGGCTTGTGGCTTGATAACCGGTCTGGCTGGTTCACTGAAACTGACAGATATACAGCCATTATTAAAACTGGATCCGGACTTCCTCGGATTTCGCAGCGCTTTATGCGATAAAAACCAGAGGAATAACCTGATAGATATGCAGGCGGCCCATAATGTCAGGGCCATGATCCCGGTTCTTGAAAACGATGAATTCAAGGATCGAAATTTACTGTTATCAATGAATTGAATTTGCACGTCCCCTTATGCATGGGGAAAGTATATGAAAACAGGAGTATCCAAATGACACAGTGGCGCAAGAAAGAGAAAGACGCAACCTACACGGTAGTAGAGATCGAGGCTCGCCTTAAAGACGAACTTCCGAAATGGTATTACGAAGACGGCTGGATCCGGCGCAAGTACAAGACCAGCGGCTGGAAGGGCACCCTGATGGTGATCACCACGGTGGGTCATCTGTCTGAAGCCGCCTTTCATCATCCGGACATCACCGCGTCCTATGCGTTTGTGATAGTCAAACTCATGAATCACGCCGCCAAGGGAGTTACGGACAAGGATTTTGAACTGGCGAAAAAGATCGAGGAAGTCATCATGTGGCAGCCGGGCAAGGAGGAGGGCGGTGCCCTGGAAGGCACGCCGGACGATCCACGGTTTAAATACATTAAATACGATTGAGCATGTGCAGGCAGAATGGCAAGAACCGGAGTGCTGCCGGCACTGGACAGTATTAAAGTAAGACCTGTTCCAGCAACCCAGGTTATACGCATGACCGATAATTCTTCCCTGGACCCGGCACAACACACGCAAACTGTTGCCGAGATTTGCAGGCTCATCGAAGCGGCTGAAACCTCGCTGAATCTCGGCGACCTTGCCGCCCGTGCCGGCCTGAGTCCCTGGTATTTTCATCGCTTGTTCAAGGCACAGACCGGGCTCACACCCAAAGCCTATGCAGCGGCACATCGTGCCAAACGTGTCAGAACTGAACTCAGGCGGAGTAATACAGTAACTGATGCCATCCTCACTGCCGGTTACAATTCCAGCAGTCGCTTTTATGAAAAGTCGGACCAGATATTGGGTATGACACCAGCAAATTACCGGGCGGGCGGTGCCAATACTGAAATACGTTTTGCAGTCGGCGAGTGCTCCCTGGGATCAATACTGGTTGCTGAAAGTGATCGCGGTGTCTGTGCGATATCACTGGGTGATGATCCGGAAACTCTGGTGCGGGATCTGCAGGACCGTTTCCCGAATTCCAGCCTGATTGGCGGTGACAGCGAATTCGAACAACTTGTAGCACGGGTTGTTGGATTCATCGAAGATCCTGCTATTGGCCTCGATCTTCCGCTGGATGTGCGAGGTACGGCATTTCAGCAACGCGTATGGCAGGCGCTCAGGAAAATTCCTGCCGGTACAACAGTCAGTTATACCGATATAGCCAGACATATTGGCGCACCGAAATCAGCCCGGGCAGTGGCCCAGGCTTGCGCCGCAAATCCATTGGCGGTTGCCATACCTTGCCACCGGGTCGTCAGAAATGATGGTGGCTTATCAGGTTATCGCTGGGGTGTGGACCGTAAACGCGCATTGCTGGAAAAAGAGGCACAGGATGAGCACCCCGGTTAATGCAGTTGAAAGAACCTATCTCAAAATTAAATACCCTCCCCCTGCAAGAGGGAGGAAGGTATCGACCTATTTCTGAGGAGTGGTTGGGATCGCATGCCGTCGTTTTGCGTGCTTACGCGCTTGCCAATGAGACAGCACTTTATACTGCACTGGAAAATGTGATCACCCGGGCACCGTTACGCCACATGGTGACCCCGGGCGGTTTTACCATGTCGGTGGCCATGACCAACTGCGGTGCATACGGCTGGGTCTCGGATCGCAGCGGCTACCGTTATGACCCGCTGGACCCCCTGAACGGAAAGCCCTGGCCCCGTATGCCGGAATCTTTTTTATCACTCGCTAAAAATGCAGCAGAAGTTGCCGGGTTTGATAATTTTTATCCGGAGGTTTGTCTGGTGAATTGTTATGTGCCAGGCGCGAAACTATCCTTGCACCAGGACAAGGACGAACTGGACTTCAAGCAACCGATTGTTTCTGTTTCACTCGGGGTCCCTGCAGTTTTTCTGTTCGGGGGAATGAAACGAAAAGACAGCCCGAATCGTGTTCCACTGGTTCACGGTGATGTTGTAGTCTGGGGCGGCCCGGACAGGCTGCGCTATCACGGTGTGATGCCATTGAAGGAGGCTTATCATCCTTATTTCGGAAACCAGCGCATCAATCTTACCTTTCGAAAAGCCACCTGATGCCTTGCGATATTTGTACTGGACATTGTTTCAGGCTGGAAGGAATTTTCCACGATTTGAAATAAAGACAGTATCAATCAACCAGGACTGTAGCAGACATGGAGATCAGCCTGGTTTAACCGCTCACCTGTTGATTTGAATCATCAAACAAGTCCACGTGCTTTTTCAAAAGCAGTGATGAAATCCAGGTAAATAGGTTTATCAGTCTCAAGCATCATGTGTAACAGGTTTCGTTGCAGTTGATATTTAATATCGCCAATTGCAAGCGCCCCAATGCCAACAGCCCCAGGTGAACCAGTGGCATGCTTAAGAGGCACCCCAAAATCATTTACTTTCATGCCACTAATGCCAAGGGGTGGGACAGCATTCACATCACCGGCCACTTTTAAGACTTTAGCATCCCCAAGCACCCTGTCATTTAATACTTCCACCCCCGCCTTGGCCGTACAAAAAACAATATCTGCATTGGCAAGTAAATAGGCCTTGTCTGCATCTGAACACCCGAACGTGCCATGCATTGAAGATTTGCAGAGGTTATTGTATTGATAAGCGATACTTTGTGCATTTTCAATGCTCATATGAGAAACAATAGTCGTATGTGCTCCGGCAAGAGAAACAATAACACCGGTAGCAATTCCTACCGGCCCTGTTCCTCCAAAGACGACTGCACGACTGTTTTTTAATTCTTTGCCATGTTTATCTTTCAGTTCTTTCTCAACGCAGGCAACCAGGGCCGCAGCGGTTGTAAAAGCACCGCTTGGATCAACAAAAACAGAAACTTCAAATGGTGACACCATTGCATTTCTGGTCAGTTTCAACATATCCATTGCCAGATTGATATCACGGCCGCCAATAAAAATGTTGGTGCGTTTCACACCTTTGGGGCCACGGGAAAATATTGCATCCTGGATTATCCCGTTGATTTGTTCCAGCTTGACATTCGAATAGGGGATAACAATATCGAAACCGGCATCTACTGCCATATTAATATCGAATGGACTTGTGTGTTCCATAGGATCAAGCATGTGCATTATAGTTCGTTCATCCATATTTTATCCCCTGGTGGCCAGATTAATAAAAAAATAATTCTATCCGAGTGTATACCCTGCAATCTGTTTGTTTTATTTTATATTTTTTGTTTTAAAAATTATATTGGTTACATATTAATGTAGATATATATTTGTACCAAATTTTCTTTAAGTGCTGTCATTACCCATAAGTACATGAAGTGAAAAAGTCAATTGCTGAATCTGGCCGTAATCAGACATCCAGTGTTTATTTTCCACGTTCCCAATGTCCGGACTTGCCGCCGGATTTTTCCAGTAGTTGTACATTACTGATGGTCATGCCACGGTCTGCAGATTTGCACATGTCGTAAATGGTCAGGAGGGTGATCTGCACTGCGGTGAGTGCCTCCATTTCCACACCGGTCTGATTGCGGGTTTCAGTGGTAACCCGGCAATAGATGGCATCGTTGATTCTCAGTGGTTCGAGTTCGATTTCAATACGGGTGATGGAAATCGGGTGGCAGAGCGGGATCAGTTCAGCGGTTTTTTTTGCAGCCATGATGCCGGCAATACGGGCAATACCCAGTACATCGCCTTTTTTATGTTTCCCTTGCAGTATCAGCTTAAGGGTTTCTGCTTGCATGTGGATCGTCCCTTCGGCAATAGCAATACGTTGCGATACGGGCTTGTCCCCGACATCCACCATATGTGCTTCACCCTGCTGGTTAAAATGTGTCAATTTTGCCATGCTGAAGTATAAAATTTCTGCTCGTGAGAAATGTCCAATAGTTTATAATATCTTGAAAGACATCAGTTAATTTACTGTATTATAAGCAAAATATGTCAATCAAAGTTAAATATTTCGCCAGTTTGCGTGAGATTCTGGGGCGCAGTGAAGACAGTCTCGAAATCGGGTGTGGCAATATCACGGTATCGGAAATCTGGAAACAGGTGGCAGGTGAACAGAAATCCATACCGGATAATGTCCTCTCAGCTATTAACATGGAATATGTGAAACCGGATACAGCCGTCAAAGACGGTGATGAAGTGGCATTCTTTCCACCGGTCACGGGTGGCTGATAATGAAGATTGAAATCCGGACTGAACCCTTTAATCCCTGGCGCGAAATCCATGGCCATCAGGAACAGCTGCAGAAGGACGGTCAGTTTGGTGCCCTGGCCAGTTTTATCGGGAGCATGCGTGATTTTAATGAAGGAGAACAGGTCACGGAAATGCAACTCGAACATTATCCCGGGATGACGGAGAAACACCTGAAGGAAATCTGTGATGAGGCAAACAAAAAATGGGATCTAATCGAGATACTTGTTCTGCATCGTGTCGGTGAAATCAATATCGGTGATCCGATCGTGCTGGTGTGTGTATGGTCGGCACATCGTGCAGCTGCCTTCGATGCCTGTCGTTTCATCATGGAAGATCTGAAATCAAAGGCACCATTCTGGAAACAGGAAATATTAAAAAATGGAAAACGCTGGGTGGAAAAGAATACGCCGGGGTGACGGTCGGAAATTGTACTGAACCACTTTGGTTTTATTACATCAATCCAAAGAATGACTGAACGTCAACCACCGTACCGGGTTCGATATTACCACTCTCCATCGGCAGGATGATGAAACAGTTGGCTTGCGCCATGGAACTGAGTATGCCTGAACCCTGGCCGCCGGTTTTCTCCACAACAAGTTGTCCGGAATTATCGCGACACAATACACCCCGTTGATACTCAACACGGCCCGGCCGTTTTTTCAGCCTTGATGTGCATAGTACCTTGAATGTGAAAGGTTCAATATGCCGGGCGCCCATGAGGTGCAGCAGGGCTGGCTGTACGAACTGGTAGAATGTCACCATGACGGAGACAGGATTTCCCGGTAATCCGAAAAACCAGGTATTTTTGATTTTCCCGAAGGCCAGTGGTCTTCCGGGTTTCATCGCCACTTTCCAGAAATTCACGGTCCCGACTTTTTCCAGGATCTCCTTGACATAGTCAGCCTCGCCGACTGACACACCGCCCGAAGTGATCAATACATCTGCCTTTGCTGCGGCCTCCTCGAATCCTATCTGTAATGCTTTGCGGTCATCGCAGATAACACCCATATCAATGATCTCGACACCCAGTCGCGCCAGCATACCGTGCAGAGTGTAACGATTACTGTCGTAGATTTGCCCGTCTTCCAATGGTTGTCCGATTGATTTCAATTCATCTCCGGTTGAGAAAAATGCAACCCGGAGACAGCGGCTGACTTTGACATCAGGAAGCCCGAGGGAGGCGAGCAGTCCAATATCTGCCGGTGTTAATGTGGTCCCTTTACCAAGTACAGCCTCACCTTTTTTTATATCTTCGCCTGCCTGACGCACATTCGCACCGGCCTTCGTATCACTGCCTATCCTGATGGAATCATGTTTGCGTTCGACATGTTCCTGCATCACTACGGTATCTGTTCCTGGCGGCATAATGGCGCCGGTCATAATTCGCACACACTCGCCCTTGTTGACCTTGCCGGTAAACAGTTTCCCGGCGTAAGCTGTACCAAGCATTTTTAATTCAGCTGTTCCTGTTGATGGAAGATCAATACTGTTGACTGCATAACCGTCCATGGCGGAATTGGTCCCTGACGGGACATTGATGGAAGAAATTATATCTTCGGCCAGTATGCGTCCGAGTGCTGTACGGATTGCAACTTTTTCATTAGCAGTAATCGGCTCGATAGCAGTAATGATTTTTTTTAATGCCACATCGGCCGGCAGTGATGCAGGATCGTGATCGTCCATGCAACTGGCTTCCTTCTTTATAGTATCAGGTTGCATATTTCAGGTGCCTGTCTGGGTTTGCTTAAGGTTGATGAAATGCCTGGTAATGAATTCTGCAATCTGTTGTGGATTGTTCAGATCGAGGACCGGCAGCATGGTTTTTACAGGCAGATCACCATCGGTTGCGACCGCGATGACACTCTTGTCTTCCGGGTAAAACGGGGGATTACCCAGCGAAGGTCTGATCAGTTCAATCTTGGCGATAATCTCGGGTTTGAATCCTTCTACCAGGATAAGGTCAAGATTTTCATGGTCCAGACGCTGGATAAATTCATTTAATATATTCCCGGTCCTTTTCTCGGTTTCAACGATGAGTGCCCAGCGCCGATCAGAACCGATCAACATCTGCTTTGCCCCGGCCTTGCGCAGTTCATAACTGTCCTTGCCTTTATGATCGATGTCGAACGTGTGATGGGCATGTTTTATTACACCAACACGGATGCCTTTTTCACCCAACAGAGGCAATAGTTTTACCAGCAAGGAAGTCTTGCCAGTGCCGCTGTAGGCGGCAAAACCCAGCACTGGAATTGCAGATGAGTTTTCCATCAGCCCCTTTCTTTCAATCTTGATTCGATCAATGATAAATCGTCCCGGTTGTTGATATTGATAAACGTATCCGGCTTGTCCGAGAAGTCAGTGACAGCCAGTTTATGTTGTTCAAACCATATATCAATCTTGCGTTCACCTTTATTCAGAAAATCCAGCATCGAATCCAGTAAAGAAGTTTTCAGCATTACAAATACCGGTTGTATCCGTTTGCCATCATGGGCAACGCTGATGTCAGCATCTTTTTTTATCATCTGCAAATAGAGCCGTTTTGCCAGATCATCCGGGACAAAAGGAGAATCACAGGGTGCAGTCAGCATGAAGGGTGTACTGATTGCACGCATGCTGCTGGCCATGCCGGCAAGTGGCCCGAAAAATCCTTCAAATTCATCGCCGATGACCTCATGACCGTAATGGGCATAAATGTCCTGGTTACGGTTGGCATTGATAATTACCTTGATGACCTGCGGCACTATGGCATCCAGTACGTATTGCACCATGGGACTGCCATTCAGTTCTATCAGGCCCTTGTCCTGTCCGCCCATGCGTTGTGCCTGGCCACCGGCCAGTATAACTCCGGTGAAAATTTGTCTGGTGACAGCTATATTATCCATATCGGTTCAAGTCTGGAGATATCATTATGAATGAAGATACATTCAATATGGAATTGCGTAAATTCCTCAAAAAGGTCGGTATCACGTCACAACGCGAGATTGAAAAGGCAGTACATGACGGGATAAGTTCCGGTGCTTTACAGGGCACTGAAAAACTGGACGCAAAGGTAGTGCTCCGGGTGGACAAGCTGGGGCTGAGTTGTGACATTAAAGGAACGATTGCGCTGGAGTGACTGTATCGCATCAGGACTTTACATGCGCTACCTGGAGTTTCGGCGGCAACACGGCATCAAATTCAATGTGATCTGCGCCGTTGTAAACCAGGAAGTGCTGACCCTTGGCGCGTGAAAACATGATCACGCCTGCATCTTTGGCAAGTTTGAGTCCCATCTGGGTGATCCCGGAACGGGAGAGCAGGGCGGGAACGCCCATTTGCGCGACCTTGATGACCATCTCCGAGGTCAGCCTGCCTGTTGTATAGAATAATTTATCATCACCCGGGATGCCTTCCAGCCACATGTAACCTGCTATGGCATCAACCGCATTGTGCCGTCCTACATCCTCCATGAAGGTAATAATCCCGGTGCCATGACACAGGGCGCAACCGTGTACGGCACCGGCTGATTTGTAAACATCGTTGAACTCATTCAGGTTCTTCAGCAATTTATAAATGTCAGATTGTTTCAGCTTGATCGGGCGTAACTTGATGTTGTCCAGTTGTTCCATAATATCGCCGAAAATAGTCCCCTGGCCGCAGCCGGTAGTGACCGTGCGGTTCTTCATCTTGTCCAGCCACTCGCTGTTTTCACTGTGGGTGGTGACCACCGAGGCATTCACATCCCAGTCCACCTGGATGGACTTGATATCTTCGATATTAGTTATCAGGCCCTGGTTTTTCAAATAACCCAGGGTCAGTAATTCCGGTTGTGTTCCGAGTGTCATCAACGTGACGACTTCATAACGGTCAAGATAAATCGTCAGTGGGCGTTCGTCGGCAATATGCTGTTCCCGGATGTTCTGGTATTCATCTACGGCGGTAACGGCCTGTGTTGGCGGGAGCCCGGCCTGCGTCATTTCCGGACGGTAAACACTTTGAGGCATATCAGCCTCCGGTGACGTTCATATATCGTAAGATAACGGGTCTGGCGTCAAGATCAAATTCATGGCCTTTTGGTTTAATCAGCATGGAATCCCTGATGGTCTGTTTGAGTTTTTCCATATCACCGGGCCAGCCGCGAACGATATGCCGCAAATCAACCGAATGTTCCTGACCAAGACAGAGTAACAGTCTTCCTTCACAGGTAACACGTACACGGTTGCAGGACCCACAGAAATTATGACTGTGAGGTGAGATAAACCCGACCCGCGTCCTGGTGCCGGGAATTCTGAAATATTTAGAGGGACCGCCAGTGGATTCAGTTGTTGCGATTAATGAGTATGACTTTTCCAGATCATTGCGGATTTGATCACTGGAATAATAAACTTCTGCACGGTCATGATCGCCGATCATACCGAGCGGCATTTCTTCGATAAAACTGATATCAATGCTCTTGTCAATTGCAAACTGTACCAGATCAGTCACTTCATCATGATTGCGATTTTTCAGGATCACGGCATTGATCTTGATACGATTGAAACCGGATTGAATTGCAGCTTCAATCCCTGCCATGACCTTGTTCAAATCGCCGACGCGGGTGATGCGCCGGAATTTATCTGCATCCAGGGAATCCAGGCTGATGTTGATGCGTTTGACGCCGGCTTGCATCAAATCTGCTGCCATATGCGCCAGTTGTGATCCGTTGGTGGTCAATACCAGTTCACGCAGACCGGATAACTCGCCGATATCGCGGAACAGTTTGATCACGTTGCGGCGGATAAGTGGCTCACCACCGGTGATTCTGATTTTATCAACGCCCAGTTCAGTAAAGGCCCTGGCGATAAATGCAATCTCTTCCAGGGTCAACAGTTGCGCCCGGGGTACAAATTCCATTTCTTCAGACATGCAATACACACAACGGAAATCACAACGGTCCGTCACGGAAATACGCACATAGTTAACAGTCCGTCCAAAGCGATCTATGAGTCTTTCGGCAGTTGAATTTGTGGTTTTAGGCATCTGATGATTAGAGTCTGTTGGGCCCGAAAAGTCCCTGAAATAGTTGAATTTACAGTGTTATCAATTCTACGTTGCTTTATAGGGGGGGTCAAAACAGAGATACAGTTATGTTGCTGCACAACAACCGCAATAATAGGCCCATTTGACTAAATTGCCCTGATTCGCCATGCTCTCGGCTTGGGAAAATTTCTGAGTTCCGGCCAGTATAAACCATCGCAGATAACTGCTGATAATAACCAACAATAATATATTCGGGGGATCGTAATCGTGGGACTGTTATCCAAAGAACGTACCATGGCCAAACCGGGGTTTAATCGCTGGCTGGTTCCTCCCGCTGCATTGGCCATTCATCTCTGTATTGGCATGGCCTACGGTTTCAGTGTGTTCTGGTTGCCCCTGAGCCAGGCAATCGGCATCAACGCACCTGTCGCCTGCCCGGAAGAAATAGGTTTCTTTGCCAGTATTATCGCCACCGATTGTGACTGGAAGATCAGTATGTTGGGATGGATGTATACCCTGTTTTTTGTTTTTTTAGGTTCATCCGCCGCGATATTCGGTCACTGGTTGGAACACGAAGGTCCGCGCAAGGCTGGGGTGGTTGCAGCTTTCTGCTGGGGTGGCGGTCTGTTGATTTCCGCAGTAGGTGTCTATTTCCACCAGATCTGGATGTTGTGGCTGGGTTCAGGTGTGCTCGGTGGTATAGGACTTGGCCTGGGTTATATTTCCCCGGTGTCGACACTGATCAAATGGTTTCCGGACCGCCGGGGCATGGCTACCGGCATGGCCATCATGGGTTTTGGTGGCGGCGCCATGATCGGTGCGCCACTGGCTGACAGGCTGATGAATTTCTACGCAACACCGGCATCAGTAGGTGTGTGGGAGACTTTCACCACTATGGGCATCATCTATTTCATTGCCATGTTGTGTGGTGCTTTTGGTTACCGGGTCGCGCCGGACGGCTGGAAACCGGAAGGCTGGACACCACCGGCAAACAACAACACCATGATTACCACCCGTCACGTGCATCTGAACGAGGCGCATAAAACCCCGCAATTCTGGCTGCTGTGGGGCATACTCTGCCTGAATGTCAGCGCCGGCATCGGTGTCATCGGCATGGCCTCGCCCATGTTGCAGGAAGTTTTTGGCGGCAGGTTGATCGGTGTGGAAGGCGGTCTGTATCAACTGGCCGAAGACCAGCGGATTACTGTTGCAACTGTGGCAGCTGGTTTTGCTGGCCTGTTAAGCCTGTTCAATATTGCCGGACGTTTTATCTGGGCCTCGCTGTCGGATTACATTGGGCGCAAGCTCACCTACTATATTTTCTTTGGTCTGGGTATTGCCCTGTATGCTGCTGCGCCGTTTGCCGGCAGTATCGGCAGCGTGACTCTGTTCGTCGCTATTTTCTGCATTATCCTGACCATGTACGGAGGAGGTTTTGCCACCATCCCGGCCTATCTGGCCGATATGTTCGGGACCCGCTTCGTGGGTGCGATTCACGGTCGTTTGCTGACCGCCTGGTCGACCGCCGGCATCCTCGGGCCGGTGCTGGTGAACTATATCCGTGAATTTCAGCTTGATGCGGGTGTCCCGGTGCGACAAGCCTATAACACCACCATGTATATCCTGGCCGGATTGCTGGTGCTGGGGTTCCTGTGCAATCTGCTGGTACGGCCGGTGGCTGAAAAACACTACATGACCGAGGCCGATCTGGAGCAGGAACGTAAACTTGCCCATGAAAAACTGGCACAGACGGGCCCCTTGTCCTGGCATGCCAATCCTGCCAGTGTACCTCTGGTTGTCATTTTCTGGACACTGGTAGCTATTCCATTGTCATGGGGCATCTGGCAGACATTGAAAAGCGCTGCCAAGTTGTTCATATAAGCCGGTAGGGGTGCAGTATTACCAATTCTTGTACGGATGCTTAACCAGGCAGACATTATAGTAACGCGGATCATCCGAGACATCTGCGCCAGCCCAGTCCGGTTTGCTGAATGGCTCGTCTGCTGACTGGAGTTCGATCTCGGCCACGACCAGTCCCGCATTGTCTCCGGAGAAGACATCGACCTCCCACAGATGATCGTGATGTTGTACGTGGAAACGTGTTTTTTCGAGCAGGGGTTTGTTGCACAGGTTTTCCAGCATCTCGTTTGCATCATGGCAGGGTATGGGATATTCATATTCAGTCCGCGTTATTCCGAGTGTGGCGCTCTTGATGTTAAGGCTGGCACTTTCGCCTGACATGCGGACACGGATGGAACAGGCCTTGTTGGTGGTGAAATAACCCTGGATATAATGAATGCTTGCAGTTACATCCTTGCGCCAGCTATCGCCAATAACCAGAAATTTTCTTTCAATTTCTTTCGCCATAACTGTATCGTAGCCTGTATAAAATCATTCGTGAACAGAAATCCCTGATGCAATTTCCCCCGCAAGCTTACAGAAGGCTTTTTTTTAATCGCCGCATGTCGGTCATGTTCTTGCTGGCATTTTCATCCGGATTACCGTTGTCACTTTCCACCAGTACCCTGCAGGCCTGGATGGCAAGTGTTGATATCGATATCAAGACCATCGGCCTGTTTACACTGGTACAGATACCGTATGTGTTGAAATTTCTCTGGGCGCCGTTAATGGATCGTTATTCTCTTCCGGGGTTTGATCGTCGCCGCAGCTGGATATTTTTTTCTCAATGCCTGTTAATTACGGTAATTATTCTGTTGGCATTTTCTGATCCCAGGGAAAGTATCCAGATCATGGGCATACTGGCACTGGCCATAGCCTTTCTGTCTGCGTCACAGGATGTTGCCTTTGATGCCTACCGTGCAGATATGTTGACTGAGAAAGAGCGTGGTCTGGGTGCCGGTATATCCGTCATGGCTTACCGTATAGCATTGATCGTATCAGGGGCCGGTGTCCTGATAATGTCAGACCATATCGGTTGGCAATCAGCATTTCTGATCATATCGCTGTTGTTTGTGCTTGGTATGATCGGTGTCTATCTGGGGCCGGATATCGGCGGGGATGTGAAACCCCCGGCTACCCTGGACGAGGCCGTGATACAACCTTTCGTAGAATTCTTGCAGCGTGACTCAGCATGGTTATTTTTATTGTTCATCGTACTGTATAAACTGGGTGATGCCTTTGCCGGCACGCTGACAACAGTTTTTCTCATATCCGGCATGGATTTCAGTGTGTCGGATGTGGGTGTGATAAACAAGTTTATAGGTCTGGTCATGACCATCCTTGGTGCATTGTTCGGTGGGGTCCTGATGTTCAGGATTGGACTGTTTTACGCCCTGTTGTGGTTTGGATTATTACAGGCCTTGACCAATCTGGGATTTATGGTGTTAGCCTGGTATGGAAAGAGTTATGCAGGTGCTGTTATGGTTATCGGGATGGAAAATTTTGCCGGGGGCATGGGTACGGCTGCATTTGTGGCCCTGTTGATGGCATTATGTAACCATCGTTATACCGCCACACAGTTTGCATTATTATCGGCACTGGCTGTAATAGGCCGCGTATTTGTTGGTCCGCCTTCCGGGTATCTGGTGACCTGGGTTGGCTGGACACAATTCTATTTTATAACCTTCCTGGTGGCTTTGCCGGGACTTGTTTTGTTGCAAAAATTAAAACCGGAATTCATGCAGCTTGACCATGAACTCAAGCAATAAAATTGAAACCGTAGCTCTGGTAATACTATCCTCTAGCGCCTGTAACCGGCACCGCCAAAATTTCTCTGGGGCATTTGTCTTTGTTGCATGCCATATCCATTATTTCCACGCGAAGAAATTTGCTCTCCACCACGCAGGCTTAAAGTTTCAGGGGAAGAAGAGTCCTTTTTCCTGACAACGGAACGTGCCTGTTTGCCTTGCTCGCTGCGCACTGATACATCTTGTTCCTGCCGGGATGAGTTTCTGTTGCCTGATTTATCTCTATTGTTGTGAACAGGTTGTTGCTGAACAACCTGCCTTTGATTGTATTGTTTGCTGCGCTCAGTCACAGCAGTTTTCTGGCTAATTGATCTGCTGCCGCCTTGACTTTCCATGTTGCTGCGAGCGGGCCGTTGTTGAAAATTCTGTCTTGCCTGTGCTGGCGTGACTACGGCTTTTTTATCCAATGTATTTGTCTGGGCCCGGGCCGGAAGGTCACTTTTTTGATTAATTACCTGTCTCGACTGAATTGACCCGTTATTTCTTTCCGTATCATTTCGTGACGGTTTTCTGTCCCGATTGATCAGGCGATCTAACCTTGCATTATTGGCATCAGGCTCAGATTGCCTCGATTGTTCAGGTCGTTGATCCCGGCTGTTGAAGCGTCCCACTTCTCCGTTGTTTTGTCTCCGTTGCAGAACAGGCCGGGGATCAGTAACTGCAAGTGTTTGCTGTGCATCCCTTGAAGGTCTGAAAGCAGGTCGTTCAGTTCTTTGCCTGACCGGTCTTTGTTGCAGATTGGTCCTGCGGTTGTCCAGTTCCCTACTGCTTTGCTGAGATTTGAATGTTTCTGCAACATTTGCCGACTTAATATCGCGGTTGCCCGATCGCTGTTGCACATCCCGTCTGTTTTTTGGCAGGTATTTGTTATATGGTCCGGCATACTGTTGTTTATTACGGTGACCATAGAAATGATCACGGTGATGATCAGGTTGATACCGGTAATGTTTATGCGGGTACTGGGAATAATAACGGTTATAGGGATAATAACCGTAGATATAGGAATTAGGATAGATTGCGCGATACGCATAATGTTGATTGTAGTAGATCCAGTTCGGGCGATACGCATAGGGATAGTAATAGGGAAAAACCGGCCGGTAATAGACTACCGGTGTATAATAATAAGGGAAGGCCGGGTAATAATAGCTCGTGTAACCAAAGAAAAACGGTGAGGGCATACTGTAATAGTAGGCAGGTGTGTATATATATCGGTATGGACTTGCATAATGGCCGTGGCTGTTACTGTAGCCGAAGTTGATAGAAAAAAAGGTACTGTCGGCCTTGGCGGTTGTGGTGGCCAGTAACAGTGTAATACCGGAAACCAGGACTGCCATACTATTTGGGCGCTTTTTCATGCTTGTCCCCTCATACTCATTGAAGATGGGAATATAGACTAATAACATTGACTATGGTTTCCGGGAAAAATTCCTATCGTTTGGAAATTGAATATTGCACCCAGTGCCGGTTCATCCTACGTGCAGGCTGGATGGCACAGGAAATATTAATGACCTTTGCGGACGAACTGGGTGAGGTGGCCCTGGTGCCGGGGCAGAGCGGGATCTTCGAAATCAGGCTGAACGGTAAGTTATTGTTTTCAAGGAAGGTTGCCGGGAGATTCCCGGAATCAAAAGAGATTAAACAACTGGTGCGGGATGTGATTGCGCCCGGGAAAGATCTGGGTCACAGCGACCGGGAAGTTTGAATAAATAATTCAGGAGACAGAATTCAGTATTTGTGACTACGCTTTACGAGCCCCGAGTTACTCTTCACGGACCAATCTTATTCCCATATGGTCATAACCTGAGTTGGATTTGAACTTGTCCCGCTTGGCCGTGCGTATCGATTGTTGCGGGCTGATGTATGATCCGCCACGCGCTACGCGCTGTGTGCAATCGCCACCTTCCCACGTACTGCCGTCGTCGGGGGCGCCATTGTAGTTATCGTGCCAGCAGTCATGCACCCATTCGGCAACGTTACCCGCTGTGTCATAGATGCCAAACGGGTTAGGTTGAAAACTGCCTATCTTGGTGGGTTTGCGCGGGTCGAACTGGCTTTCACAGGTAAAACAATGGGCCTTGCCCACCTCTTCATTGAAACCCCACCAGAAGGTGCTTTTCTTACCACCAGATGCTGCATATTCCCATTCTGCCTCACTGGGCAGCCTGTACTTTTTACCAGTTTCTTCAGATAACCACTTGGCATAGTTATAGGCATCGTCCCAACTGACGAAGATAACCGGGGTGGTGGCGCGGTCCATGTAGAGATTGTCCGGCAGCTTTTTGCCGGTTGCCTTGGCATATTTATCATATTCACTGAAAGTGATTTCATATTTACTGATGGCAAATTTCTTTATCTTCACCGTATGCCGCGGCCTTTCTTCGGCATATGTCGAGCTGCTAGGGCTACCCATTTCGAATGACCCGGCCGGTATCCAAATCATCTCGGGCCCGGTACCACCACTCTTCAATGCATCGGTAAACTCTTTGACCTTTTTCTTACCTGCTGTTGTTTCTGCCACAGGTGCGGGTTCCGGTTCGGTGACAGGTTCTTCTGCGGCCACCGCGGGCTCCGGTTCTGCTATTGCAGGCGCAATTTCTTCAACGGGGGGTTCTTCAGTAACTTCTTCCGGCGCAGCTTCGGCAGCAACTTCTTCTTCAGGTTCGTCTGGAATGATATCCGTGGTATCCGGTTCATAGGCTGTGGTGGGCGTTTGTTCTTTGCCCAACATGAAGTAGCCGCCGATCCCGACAGCAATGATGACAGCAGCGGCAATACCAATAACCGTGCCGGTATTTTTTGAGGGTTCTGATTTGCCTTCTTTGGGAGTAACAACGGGTTCCTGAGGGGCGGGAGTTTCCGATGCTGGTTCATCCTCGGGTTCAGGCAACTCAATCTCGTCCGACTCTTCGGCACTATCTGTTGTCAATTCAACAGTTTTTTCCAGCTTGCTTGCTGCAGCCCGCTCACTGCCACGGGTATCAGTAATGTCCTCATCATCATCGTCTTTTTCTTCTTCTTCCTCGGCTTTTGCTGCGGCGCTGGCCTGAATCGCCTTATCGATTATATTAATGACCAGGACTGTGGTGTTGTCCTGTTTAGGTGATTCTGCTTCTTCCACTGCATTCAGCAATGCATCAACACATTCCTTGGGAGCTTCCGACCAATCGCTGTACTGGATAATTTTGCCGTCACTGAGCGTGTCCATCCCGTCACTGCAGATGATTATTCTGTCCCCGTGCTTTAATTGCAGGGGTGAAGTGGGGCAATCGATATCTGCTATATCAACACCCGTAATGGCGCTCATCAGCATATTCCTGGCCAGGCCAGGTTCCGGTTCAACCGGTGTGCCGGCCTTGGCCATGGCATCCAGGAAACCGCCATAACTGTGATCGGCATTAATCTTGTTCAGCTCCCGTTTGCGCAGGAGATAGAGGTGGCTGTCACCCACACTGGCCCACCAGATATTGGTGCCCTGCAATAACGCTGCCACCATGGTACAGCCCATCCCGTCAAGGGCAGGCGTTTCCTTGATTGTTTCTGCAATAGAATGGTTGGCTTTTAATACGGCGCCATTAAGGACTTCATGGACGTGGTCAGCAGGGTAATGACTGGAGACATACTTATTGAACGCCTGTACCGCCATGTTGCTGGCTACATTTCCGGCGGCATGGCCACCCATGCCATCAGCCACGACAACAAGAGCTGCGTTATCGGCCAGATGGGTAATCAGAAAGGCATCTTCCTGATAGTCACGCGCCCCGTCAATCTGGCCACCGGCAATTTCGAAACTCAGGGTCATTAGTTCTAATTATTTCACAGGGTTATTTGAGTAGAATGACCTATTGTAACGATTAAAAGTATCTTATCCTCGTACTTATGAGAAGGACAATAAATCCCCATTACAATTGTCAACTTATCCTACCAGTCTCCGTATGTTTTACAAAGTAAATTGTTGATTATGAGATGAAAATCAAATTCTGGAAACGGGTTAATGATAGTGGCAGACAATGACAAACTGAAAAGTACCGGGTGATGCCGAGAGACCAGAAACAACTGCGGAGGAAGTACAGTAAGACTGCCAGACCTGTTAACGCCATAACCGGGCAGGCCACAGGTTTCCCGGCAGTGACATACTCCATGGATCTGCCGATCCACGCAAAACTGGATGAGATCCAGGCGGCCCTCAACAAACACCAGGTGCTGGTAGTTTCAGGTGAAACCGGTTCCGGCAAGACCACACAATTGCCCAAATTATGTCTGGCCATGGGCAGGGGAAAAGATGCCCAGATCGGCCATACCCAGCCCCGGCGTATAGCAGCAAAGGCGGTCGCCAACAGGATAGCCGAGGAACTAAAAGTACCGCCGGGTAATGTGGTGGGTTTCAAGATCAGGCATACCGATACGACATCCGATAATACCTGCATCAAGTTGATGACGGATGGCATTTTACTGGCTGAACTGCAACGTGACCGGCAACTGCGAAAATATGACACGTTGATCATTGATGAAGCCCATGAACGCAGTCTGAATATTGATTTTATCCTGGGTTATCTGAAACAACTTTTGCCCCGGCGGCCGGACCTGAAATTGATCATTACTTCTGCGACGATCGATGTGGAACGGTTTTCTGAATATTTTGATCAGGCACCGGTGATTGAAATTTCCGGGCGTACTTACCCGGTGGAAGTACGTTACCGGCCGGTCGAACAACCGGCTGAGGATGAACGTGATGATGATGCGGAACTGGTTGCCTTGCTAGCCGCTGTCAACGAACTTTCACAGGATGGCCACGGTGACATGTTGGTCTTTCTGGAAGGAGAACGGGAGATTCATGAAACGGCCCGGTTTCTGGAAAAACAGAAACTGGGAGATACCGATGTTCTGCCTCTGTATTCACGACTGAGCAGTGCCAGGCAGGCAAAAATATTTGCACCACACAAACGCCGCCACATTATTCTCGCAACCAATGTTGCCGAGACTTCACTGACTATCCCGGGAATACGTTATGTGATTGATCGCGGGTATGCACGTATCAGCCGTTACAGCCGGCGCAGCAAGGTACAGCAATTGCCGGTGGAAAAAATATCGCGGTCATCGGCAGAACAACGCAAGGGACGTTGCGGTCGTGTCGCAGACGGGATCTGTATACGGCTTTATTCTGAAGAGGATTACACAACGCGTCCTGAATTTACTGACCCGGAAATATTACGTACCAATCTGGCCTCTGTAATTCTGCAGATGAAGGCCCTGAATCTTCAGGATATCCGGGATTTCCCGTTTATCAATAAACCGGACCCACGTTACATTAATGACGGGTTACGGTTATTAACCGAACTCAAGGCCATTAACGCGGATGGCCACCTGGCCCGCACCGGCAAACAACTTGCCCGTTTGCCACTGGATCCGAGACTGGGTTGCATGTTACTGGCTGCCGATGCACCGGGTTGTGTCAGTGAAATGTTGATCATAGTCAGTGCCCTGAGTGCGCAGGACCCAAGGGAACGGCCACTGGATGCACAGGAAAAGGCCGATGCGGCCCATGAACGTTTCAGGGATGAACGTTCCGACTTCATGACTATTTTAAATATCTGGCAATTTTATCATGAGCATGTAAAACAACTGACGAGGAACCAGTTACATAAGCTGTGTCAGCAGAATTTTCTTTCCTATGTCCGTATCCGGGAATGGAAAGAGGTGCACAAACAAATGATCGAGTTAATGGCGGAACTGGGTATCCATGGTAATTCACAACCGGCCGGTTACGATGCGATACATTACGCATTATTACCGGGCCTGCTGAGCCATGTCGCGGTCAGAACAGACGAAAAAGAATATTCCGGCGCACGCGGCATCAAACTGCATATCTTCCCGGGTTCGGGCCAGTTTACCAGATTACCCAAATGGATAGTGGCAGCCGAACTCGTCGAGACATCGCGGCTTTATGCCAGGACAGTAGCAGCCATTAATCCGCAATGGTTGGTAAAACCTGCCGCACACCTGTTGCAAAGGGAATACTACGAGCCGCACTGGGACAGCAAAATACAACAGGTCATGGGTTATGAGCGAGTCACGTTGTTTGGATTATTACTGGTTGCCAGTCAGAAAATAAATTATGGCAAGGTGAATCCCGGCGAAGCCAGGTCTATTTTTATCCGTCATGCACTGGTGGAAAATAATTTTCACACCAAAGCCGGGTTTCTGAATCATAACCAGAAAATTATTGATGAAATAAAACAGCAGGAACAGAAGTCACGCCGCCTTGATATCTTCAATGAAGAGGCGCTGTATGATTATTATGCTAAAAATATTCCGGAAAATATTTCCAATGGGCCGGCGTTTGAAAAATGGTATGCCGCAGAATCAAAAGGCCATGGTAATCTGTTATTTGTTGATAAACAGGACATCATTTATCACGAAGCCAAAAACATTACGGCGGAGAAATTTCCGGACACATTGGATATCAATCGGAACCCGTTACCGCTGAACTACAAATTCGGGCCGGGTGAAATCGATGACGGTGTCAATATCGATATACCGTTACTGATGTTGAACCAGGTCAGTAATGATCAACTGGAAGGACTGGTCCCCGGCATGTTCGAAGAAAAAATAACAGTCATGCTGCGGGCATTGCCCAAAAATATCAGGCGAAATCTCGTGCCCATACCGGAGACAGCCAGAGAATGTGCCATAAACATAATAACCGGAGACAAGGGGCTCGCGGTTAATCTGGCTGAATATCTATTTCGCAGTCGCGGCATCAGGATACCGGACATTGCCTGGCAGGGAATCGACATCCCGGATCATCTGCTGATTAATATACGGGTCATGGATGAGCACAATCATGTCCTGGCACAAGGCCGAAATCTGGATGAACTTAAAAACAGGTTTTCAAAACAACTGCTGAACCGCTTCAATGTCATTTCATCCACAACATTGAATCGCGAAGGGATAATCCGCTGGGATTTCGATGATCTGCCAGCAGAGATAAAAATAGAAATCAATAAAATGCCGATGACTGTTTATCCGGCCCTGGCGGACAGGCATGATTCAGTTGCCATCTGCTCTTTTGATACAAAAGAAAAGGCAAAACTTAATATGCTGGCGGGACTGCAACGATTGTTCCTGCTGGAGCTGGAAAAAGACTTCAATTACATGAAGAAGAACCTGCCAAAATTTGACGAGATGTGCCTGTATTACACCGCCATGGGGCAGGTTGCGGACTTGAAAAATGACCTGGTGAGCCTGGTTGCAACACAGGTGTTCATTGCGGACGAACCGGATATCCGGACACAGCAGGCATTCAACCAACGTAAAATCGAGGGCAGCAAAGTATTGTTAACCGAGGCTAATTACATCTGCATGCTCGTCAGCGGCATCTTGAAAAGCCATAACGAAATCAATCTCAGGATCAGTGACAAATCACTCAAAGCGTCAATTTATTCGATTGATGACATCAAGCAACATCTGGCCAGCCTGGTATTTCCGGAGTTTCTGCAAAAAGTACCGCTGACATTATTGAAACATTATCCGCGTTATCTTGATGCTGTAAAAAAGCGTCTTGAGAAATTGGCCTATGCACCACAAAAAGATGAGATACAATTAAACAAACTAAAACCTTACTGGGCAGCATACATCCAGATCGGGGATTTAAACCGGGTATCAAATAATACCTGCCCGGAGCTGGAGGAATTCAGGTTGATGCTGGAGGAATTCAGGGTATCACTATTTGCCCAGGAACTGGGTACGGCAATAACCGTTTCACCGGAACGGTTACAACGCCAGCTTGATTCGATTAGAAATATTTCGGACAGTGTCTCAATCAGGAAAGCTGGGGAAAGTATTTGATATAGGGACAAGCCATGATTGAAGAAGCATCATTAGAATATTCCATGTTCCTGATTTTCACCGGTGCGGCCATACTGGCAACATTGGCTTTGTATGCCCGTCAGGCACTGATCGTGGGATATATCCTGCTGGGCATTCTGCTGGGCCCATGGGGATTGTCTCTGATAAATGATCCAGAACTTATCAAGGACATTTCTAATATTGGTATTATTTTTCTGCTTTTTTTGCTGGGCCTTGATCTGTTGCCTCAACAGTTATGGCAGATGCTGGGAGAAGCGTTGAAAATCACACTGTTGAGTTCACTGGCCTTCTGGATTATTGGCTTTGGCACAGGCTATTCATTCGGCTATCCGGTACTGGATTCAATATTAATAGGCACAGTGCTGATGTTTTCCAGCACTATTATTGGCCTTAAACTGTTACCAACGACGACATTACATCACCGGCATACCGGCCAGATCATCATCAGCGTGCTGCTGATACAGGATTTGATCGCCATTGTTGTACTTTTGCTGTTACAGGGATATGGCAAGGGTAACAATTTGATGCTGGACATATTATTGCAACTGCTTACCTTGCCTGTATTGGTTGCCATTGCCTGGCTGGTGGAACGGTTTGTTTTGATCAAACTGATACATAGTTTTGATCAGATACATGAATATATATTCCTTCTGGCCATAGCCTGGTGTATGGGGATGGCGGAACTGGCCACGGTCATGGGATTATCACATGAAATTGGCGCCTTTATCGCCGGTGTGACCCTGGCCTCCAGCCCGATCGCCCTGTTTATAACGGAGCGCCTTAAACCATTACGTGATTTTTTCCTGATAATTTTCTTCTTTTCTCTCGGTGCCAGTTTCAATATTGATACAATTGAAGGGATTATCATTCCGGCAATTGTACTGACATTGCTGGTCATCGTGCTGAAACCGGTGATTTTCAGCAGGCTATTGAACATGGCGGGTGAAAAGATAAATGTATCAAGAGAAGTCGGTTACAGGCTGGGGCAGATAAGCGAGTTTTCATTACTGATCACTGTGCTTGCTGTAAAATCCGGTTTCATAGGTGAGGCGACATCAAATCTCATACAGCTTACCACGCTGCTCACATTTATCATTTCTTCCTATATCATAGTATTGAATTATCCAACACCCATTGCCGTGACTGACAACCTCAGGAGGGACTGAAGCGGATGAGAAATGCATATATTGTCCTGATAGCTACCACGCTGGGTTTTTTATTTTTTCTGCTGGGTGATTATCTGGCATGGTTCGGGACCAGTAAATCGACATCACTGGACTATGTACAGGTCAATTTTAAAATGGTGGATGAAGAAACTGGTGTCCCTTTAATGAATTCCCATGTTCGATGTTTCCAGAAAAAAAACCGTAATGCCTGCAGTGAAGTTAACAGCGGCAAAGCGGGCATACTTTCAGTCAAGATCCCCATCCACAGGGTGATTACCCGCTCCCATATTTTTAAACAAGGCGAAACTATGGTGGAAACAGAAGATCCCGAACTGCATATCATGTTCATTCATTCTGATTATGCCAGTCCGGTGGAAAGTATCATGACGAAGGACCTGCCGTCACTGGACGGGAAACAGCTCACTGTTACCATGCCAAAACGGATGGGGCTTTCCAGCCCAGAATCGGATAGTGAAAGCCAGGAGTAATTTATGAGTGATGCCCTGAATTATCTGTTGAAGGTCCGGCCGGAAGCCATGCAATCCTATTTTGATTTTGTCAAAAAATCTGGTACACATCTGGATAAAAAAACCCGTGCCCTGATCTCGGTCATTACCAAGGTCGATAATCAGACAAAAAAAGGATTTAAGCAATATCTTTCCAGGGCTCTGCAGGCAGGTGTAACAGCAGATGAAATCATTGACGCATTGTTTGCTGCTTTTCCTATCCTGGGGCTGAGCAAGATTATCTGGGCGATCGAAATCATAATTGAACTGGATGTCCCCGAATTCAGGCCAGAGATGCTCGGTGCCCAATCGTCCTGGCATCAGGTCATGCCGTTTAACGAGGTCAGCGAGGGGACGATACGAGCAACATGTGATGACCGTGAAATTTTTATTTACCGCAAAAAAGATCTTGTCAATGTGTATGACAGTCATTGCCCGCACCAGGTCACCAATATTCCCTACCTGGCCTTGACTGAGCATATACTCACTTGCCCGAAACATCACTGGAAATTCGATATCACCACAGGTGAATGTATAGAAAACGGTGATCGCCCGTTACGAAAATACGAGACCAGGATAACCGAAGGAGTACTGGAAGTGTTTTGGTAATTTTTTGTAGCGAAGTTGGGGCTGGTGAAGTGCCTGGTTATGTATATTTTGAATAATTAATTGCAATAACATGCCTCTCAAATGGCTTATTCGATGCTGTTTCACCGGTGCTGTTTATCGTTAAAACATCCCTGACATTGGAAATAGTATAACCGTAGCAAGACAATATATTTATGACCTGATCTTTTGATTCTCCAAGGTGGGTGTGTAGTTCGCATATTACTATCGGGCTATGCGTTGCCATGATGTTTTTCATTCCCTCCAATACCATGCCCTCATTGCCTTCTATATCAATTTTCAATATATCGGGGACGCGATAGCCTTCGTCATTAACAACATAATCAATACTCACTGTTTCAACGGTTTTGATATTGCCAGTAGTGTGATACAGGCCGTTGCCGATAAGACGGCCTGAAAATGCGCCACCCCGTCGGTCAAACTTTTCAGTACTGTTCGTTTTACTTATTGCCCTCTTGTCCAGAACTATATTTTTCATGTTGTTTTTTTCTATGGATTTCTGTAAACATGTGAAATTGTTCTCCTCTGGCTCGAATGAGTAGACAAGCCCATCTTCACCTACAATTGATGAAAACAGAAAAGTAAATACACCAACATTGGCGCCTATATCATAAGCGACCATACCTGGTTTCGTAAATTTCTGGATCAGTTTTCTGATATCAGGCTCATAGTCACGCAAGTCGCGTGTGCTAATCAGGTTGGAATGGAAGAGTGGATTAATTATTAAATTACATCCTTCCGGAGTTGTAATTCCCACTTCTTCACCAGTAGATAATTTTTCAAAAAACTTGAGGACTCCCGGGAAGTCCGCTACGCGGCGTTGAAAACGCCTGGGAACAGATTGTCCTATGCGATTAATGCAAGTTATTAATATTTTGCGCAAGCTGATCATAGTGATTCCTTTTTAGCTTAAATTACTTCATCCCAGAGTCGCCAGTTGTTCCTGCACTTTATGTTCCAGCATTTGTTTTTCATTTTTGCTCAGTCCGGTAGGGTCAAAACGGTAACGGTAATGCAAGGCGAGTATTTCCTGTAACCCGGTTCCCTGAATATTTTTTTCTATTTTTATGAGCCATGCAGTAAGTGTTTCTCCCGGTTTTCGCGGGATGTAACTCGCTTCCAGTACCGGCAGTAGTTGAAAGAATGCGGAATCGGTTCCGGCAAGGCGCATGGCCAGCTGTTTTTCTTTTGCCCGTTGCCTGATGTTTTGTATCCGGTCCTTGATAAACATGCGCCAGAGGTAATAAAGCAATACCGGCACCAGCAGCCAGTAATAAATGCCTGTGCTATTACTATCTGCATCATCTGCATTCCAGGTTGAAAGCTTGTAGGCAATCCATGACCAGAAATCGACCAGAGGTTCAAAAAAAGACCGGTCCATGGCCTCAAGTGGCGCCCATACGGACGGTGTGGTATCTATCATCTGCCAGTGATTATCGACATAAGCCAATACCCAGGAATGGACATGCCGTGCCCGGCCGATGTACTGGCCTTCCAGTGGGCTGTATTCGTCGATGGCATATCCGACAATATATCGGGTGGGGATTTGGGCGGCTCGTAACAGCAGGGTAGTTGCGGTGGCAAAGTATTCACAATGGCCTTTCCGGGTTTCAAAAATAAATTTGCTGAGGTATTTGCCGCGGGGGTAACGTTCAGTCTGCGTCAGTGAATAAACAAAATTATCTGCGAAGAATTTTTTCACGGTCTCTACTCTTTGTGCCGGTATTTGCTTCTCAAGGCCCAATTGGTCTGCCAGGCTGGCCAGTTCTTTCTGATAGACAGGCGGTATCTCCAGTTCATCCTTGCCGGGTGGCGCATCATCGATATTTTCATGATTAAATTCTGCATCGTACTTTACCCAGCCTGGATTTAATTCCATCGATAATGCGCCGTAGGGGCTGTGTTCAATTTCTATTGCGTTGACCTTGCTGATGCTGCTGAGTCCCATGGGTACCGGGATGATGGCTTTTTGTTCATCCATATAGAAACTTAGAGTAATACGTTCGTTACCGGCAATCTGATCATTGATTATCCAGTGCCGGCCCTGGGGCAAAGGATCTATCAGCCGTAATGTATGCTGAAAGTTGGTCCAGATACCATAGCCATAATTATTGTAGCTGGCTTCTCTCAAATATAACGGAACGTTTAATTTTGCCCCGTGCGTATCAACCCGCACCATGATCCGGTCTGAAAATTTCAGTTTGCCGAGTGAGCCGATCGCCGTTGTGGTGCGACCCGGATCGCGGCTGCGCCACATGAATTGTTCAAACCATTGCAAAAAGGTTGCTTCAGTCAGTTCCTGTAATCGAAGCAACCCCACTTGGCCTGAATAACCCGTTGCAATAGCCATGACCAGTAGAGACGACCACAGGAATTTTCCGGAATGTGGTGGACGCAAGGCCCAGAGTGCCCAGGCGACAAGTATTATGACGAAAACAAAAAACAGGTTTCCCTCCTGGTTCCCTGCGCTGGCGGAAATGATGCAGACAAATAGATAGGGGAAAGACAGATCAATACCCTGGTTATTGAATCCGGAGTCATCCGGGTTGAGTTTGCGCATACTCATGAATAATGCCCCGGGCTTTATATTGCCTTGCACGCTCCAGGTTTGTGCCATTATCAAAAGAATGAAAAAAAACGGCAGCAGGGCAAGTATGGTAAAAATGCCGTGATATGACCGGGTTGCAAAGACATATACGACAGCAACCATAAATATGACACTGCTTAAATCAGAGATATGGTTAAATTCCTTGTCAGTGACGGGTGAGCGCCAGTGAACAAAGCGTGCGGACTCAAGCAACACCGCCATGGCAATTGCATAGAGTACAAAACCACATTGCCAGCCCCAGACCAGGAGAGCACTGCCAATAAGGAATGGCGGTGTGGCGGGCAATAACACGCTGCCGGTGTTTTGCGTTTTCGTATCATTCATCATGCCACCGGTGTGTTTTTTGCAGGGAATGTTCGATGTCCCCGGCTTGCAATACCTGGAAGTATTCAGTACCGTGCAGTAACGCCATATTGTCGAAATCGCCACTATCAGCATTCAGGCTGATCACATAAACCATCAAGGGTATACCCGCGGATCTGAGCCGTTCTATCATGCTTTTCCGTTTCTCATCCCAGGTCAGTAATATGCAAATATATCCACTGGTGTCGTTTGTATGTTGCAGCAACAAAGTTTCAAGTTCGTTAATATTTTCTTCCGTTGCAGTCTCAACACAAGCCATGATTTCCAGCATGTTATTGATGCCGGCAAGTCCCCGCCCTGCAGTGAAACGATAGACCTGGTTATTGATAAACATCAGGTCCAGCAGGCTGTCCTGTTGCAGGCTTGATACCGCGACGGATGCAGCGACGGAAACGGCTTCTTCAAATATTATTTCCGGATAACCCTCTGCAAAAGTATCCAGTACCAGCCCCAGTCGCGAGAAATATTCATCCTGGTATTCCTTGACGACCGGTGTACCTTTCTTGGCATAACTGCGCCAATGGATAGAACGCATAGGATCGCCGGGTCGGTAATCACGCAGTGATATAAATTCTTCAGAGTCTCCAACGGAAGATGCGAGATTGACGCCTCCATGCTGGTATTTTCTTCTGCCAGCAAGTTTGATTGGTGGAAATTCATAAAGCCGTGGCAGAATCAGAAGTGAGTCCTTATGATTAAATTTTTTGAAACGGCGAAACAATCCGAAAGTATCACATTTACCGATAGCCGTTTTGGTGAATCTCAGGTAACCCCGTCGTTCTGGTAACAAAGAAATTCTTTGCTGAATCTTTTCATTACCGGCTATTGTTTCCAACATGCCGGGTTGTATCATTCCACCCCGAATTTTACGTATCAGTGACACCAGGCGGGGATAACCAACTATCCGGTCGAAAAAATTCCGGCGTTTGTCCTGGATATCCCTGGTTTTGAGGAAATGTTCAAATGAGGGTAAATCCGCTGCCAGTTCATCCAGCAGCGTCAAATTATTATATTTTTCCGGCGACAGGTTTTCTATCAAAATACCATATTCCAGTTTTTGCCCGGCCGTGCCATATTCCGGCAATACACGTTTTAATCTGAATTTTCCCCTGAATATCAGAACGGATATGCATGACATCAGCAATATGCCAAGCAGTAATGTAAAAATCTGGTATGAGAAGGTTTGCCTGATATTAAGGCCGAAGATTGCAGACACTACCAGGCTTGCCAGTATCAACATGCCTGTATGGGTAAAGTGACGGCGTATCCATTGACTGACGCGGTATACGATTAAAAAATTATGAAAGAGGAGTTTTCTAATCACATAAACACTGACTATACCGGTACCGGTATGGTTTCAAGTATATTCCCAAGTATATCTTCAGCTGTTTTACCGGAAAAACGTACCTTTGAATCAAGTATCAGGCGATGCGCCACAACCGGCAGAATAATTTCCTGTACATGGTCGGGCGTGACGAACTCCCTGCCGTCAATCAGTGCCAGGGCCTGCGTGGTTTTCATCAGGGTTATAGATGCACGCGGACTGGCGCCATTGATTACGCCTTCTGCATGACGCGTAGCACGGATAATGCTGACGATATAATGTTTAATCTCTTCACTGATCCGGATTGTAGATATGCTTTCCTTGATTTTGATGACATCCTCCTTGCTGATGCATGCCGTTATTGCCGCCAGAGGATGCATGAAATTCTGCTCTGTCAGGATAGTTACTTCTTCCTCATGTGCGACATAGCCCAGTTTCAGGCGCATGGCAAACCTGTCCATTTGTGCTTCTGGCAGGGGATAGGTGCCGTGGTAATCAATCGGGTTCTGTGTCGCAATGACAA
>Ga0326597_10002025_pt1 | contig 30969 bp, 29 predicted proteins | sample RVTome_12_FD_203789 | JGI IMG/M metagenome (GOLD analysis project Ga0326597, IMG submission 203789) | Soil microbial communities from uranium-contaminated site in the Upper Colorado River Basin, Wyoming, United States - RVT100D185 | ecosystem: Environmental > Terrestrial > Soil > Contaminated >...
GTTGGACTCGCGAATCAAACCACGCCAGTGGGCGCGAAACTGCGATAAGCTGACGGATAGGACGTCTCGGATGCACAGGCAAGCACGGGAAGGCAATGTGGCGCGGGTCGGTGAAACTCGATGGAAGAGTCGCGTGCCGCTCGTGCTGCTGCTGGCACTGTCGGTGAGTCAGCCGGCCCTGGCGCAAGTGGATCTCACCGGTTTGTGGCGTCCGCTGCCTCGCAACCAGGATGGGAGTGGGATGACCGGCGATTCGGCCGGCCTGCCGCTGACGCCGGAGGGCCAGTGGCGCGCCCAGAGCTGGTCGCCCGAGGACTTTGACACCGCCGAATGGGTCTGTCGACCGCACGCGTTCGACTACTCGCTCGAGGGTCCGCTTTCGGCGATGCGGATCGTGGCGGTGATGGATTTCCCGACTCAGCAAGTGGTTTCCTATACCGCCCACCTCAATCAGCAGGAGCAGGAGTCAACCATCTATATGGACGGTCGTCCTCACCCGCCGAAGAACACGCTGCATACCTGGAGCGGCTTCTCAACTGGCGAATGGGACGGCGATGTCCTGGTTGTGACGACGACGCACCTCAAGGAGACCTACATCCGTCGCACCGGAGTGATGCGCAGCGACCAGTCGATCGTCCGTACCCGGTGGCGGCGCATGGGTGACTATCTGCAGGCGACCTCGATCCTGTATGATCCCGTCAATTTTGCAGAGCCCTATGCGCGCAGCACGATGACGTGGATCTATGATCCCGCCCTCACCGAGTCACCGTATCCGTGCGAGGAGGCGACCGAGACGGCCGTGCCCCGCGGCGACGTGGCGCATTTTCTGCCAGGGCAGAGTCCGTTGCCCGGTTTGAATCCCAATCTCGCGGACCGCTTCGGCACGCCGATTGAGGCGCGTCTGGGGGGGCCGGCCACCATGTATCCTGAATACATAGCCAGAATGAGAACCCTTCCCCGCCCGGCGGCGGCGGCTCCAGACGGAGCCGCGGAGAATTAGCATGAGCCAAACGCAACGCAAGGTGTCCGCTGGATCGCGGCTGATGTTCGCCTCGGCTGCAGCGATCACATGTCTGGGGGTGCTCGGCTTGACGCAGACGGTATCGACCCAGGCCGCCCAGAGCGGGAGCCGAATGTGGGCGCCGCCCTTGGCTGGGCCCGCCCCTGGAGAGATTCAGGTGCTACCGGTGCAAGGCAACGTGCACGTCTTGATCGGCGCGGGTGCCAACATCACCGTCCAGGCCGGCGACGATGGCGTGCTGATGGTGGACACCGGGACTGCGGCCATGAGCGCCAAGGTGATCGCCGCGATGCGATCGATTTCGAGCCGTCCGCTGCGCTACATCGTCAACACCACGGACAGGGCGGATCATACGGGCGGAAACTCGGCGATCGCCGATGTTGGCGAGACCATTCCCTTTCGAGAAGCCAACTACACGGCTGGCCCGCAGGGCGCGCTGGATATCGGACGCGCGTCCATCATCTCGTATTACACCGTCATGCATCGGATGTCCGAGCCGTCGGCTGCGGTTCCGGAATCGGGCTGGCCCGACAATACGTTCTCGATCGAGCAGAAGCGCCTCTACTTCAATGACGAGCCTGTGGTGATCATGCACCAGACGGCAAATAGCGACGGCAACAGCATCGTGCTCTTCAGGAAGTCCGATGTCGTCAGCGCGGGCCCCATCCTCGATCTCACCGGGTACCCGGTGATCGATCTCGAGGGCGGAGGGACGGCGGAGACGATGGTCACGGCGCTCAACCGGTTGATCGACGTGGTGGTGCCACGGGCCAACGCGGCTGGTGGCACGATGGTGATTCCGAGCTACGGTCGCATCGCCGATCACGCCGAGGTGGTTTACTATCGCGACATGATGACGATCGTGCGTGACCGGGTGGAGGACTTGATCAAGAAGGGGATGACGCTTGATCAGGTGAAGGCGGCCAGGCCCACCCGTGACTGGGACGCTCGCTACGGTAAGGACACGGGTCCCTGGACGACGAGCATGTTCGTCGAGGCTGTATACGAAAGCCTCAAGTAGTAGGCAAAAGGAGAGACTCTCATGGCACGCACTATCCTGCTGATAATGGCTGGTCTCGTTCTGGTGACGGGAGCCGATCGCCTGTCCGCGCATCACTCGTTCTCGGCGACGTACGATTCGGACGACAAGGTCGAAATCGAAGGGACGGTCAAGGAGTTCGTGTGGCGAAATCCGCATTCCTTCATGAGGCTCGATGTGACCGACGAGGCGGGCGAGACCAAGACCTGGGCGCTCGAGTGGGGTTCGACGAACGACTTGACGCAGGCGAAGATCACGAGGACGACCCTCAGGCCGGGCGACAAGCTCATCGTTACCGGTGAGTCGGCGCGAGACAAGTCGTCGCTTCGGTTGCTCATCACGACCATCAATCGGCCCAGCGACGGCTTCTCGTGGCGAGGGAGGGTCGAGTAGGCATGCGTTCTGTGTGGCTTCCGCTGCTCGCGGTCTTGCTTGTCGGTACCCCCAGTAGCGTCGACGCCCAGGGGCGTGGACGGGAGGGTGGCGGGCCGCCACAGTCCGGACGCGCTTCCGCGCCGAGAGACCTGACGGGGACCTGGGTGTCGGTCGTGACCGAGCACTGGCATTTGCGAATGCTGGTGCCGCCCCAGGGTGATTTCTCCATGTTGCCACTCAATCCCGCCGCTCGAAAACTGGCGGCGGCGTGGGATCCGGCCAAGGAGCCATCCGGGGAACAGTGCCGTTCCTACGGCGCGGCGGCCATCATGCGGGTGCCCGGCCGTCTCAATATCCACTGGGTCGATGACAACACGCTGCAGATGGATATCGACTCGGGCACGCAGACTCGCATATTGCGGTTCAACGCGGGGCCACCGCCGGCCAGTCAGCGGGTCGAGTGGCAGGGCTATTCAGTCGCCAGCTGGGAGGCGCTTGGCGCTCGCCGCGGTGCGGTGCCGACGCAGCTCAAGGTTCGGACGACCCGGATGCGAGCGGGGTATCTGCGTAAGAACGGCGTGCCGTATAGCGAGAATGCCGTACTCGAGGAGTACTACGATCGCTTCACCGAACCCAACGGAGACGATTGGCTCGTGGTGACGACGATGGTGACCGATCCGATGTACCTCACACAGCCATACGTCACGACGAATCACTTCCGCAAGATTCCGGACATGCAGGGCTGGGATCCGACGCCGTGTCGGGCCGATCAGGCTCGATGACACCTGCTTCGACTAGCTGAGGGACGGACATGATACGCAGATTCCTCGTTGCGGCCTTCGTGCTCGCGTTACCGCTCGCGTATGGGGCTACGGCAGAGGCCCAGACTGGTGCGGCAGCCCCGGTTGGCAATGCCGAGGCGGGGAAGACCCATTTCATGATCGGGAACACGTCGTGCCGGAACTGTCATGGCACTGACGGCGAGGGCGCCTGGGGCCCAACGCTCGCCGGCCGCGGCCTCACGTACGAGAAGTTCAGAAGCTACGTGCGTAATCCTCTGGGGAGGATGCCAGCGTATGTGCCGTCAGAACTCACCGATCAGGAGATCGCCGACATGGTGGCCTATTTCAATAGTCTGCCTGCCGAACAGACGCCCGCCCCGTGGCGGGTCGCATTGCCGGAGCACTCGACCCGCGGTCAGGAACTGGCGGTGGCGATGATTGGCTGTGGCCAGTGCCACGGCGACACCGTCGATACGCCGCGCCACGGAATGGCCGAGGTCACGGGCGATTTCGAGTGGTTCAAGAGCATGGTGTACGACCACGTCAACGCTCAGAAGAAGCAGTGGAGCGAGCTCGACCCGAACCTCCCGCGAACGACGCCGAGACCCGCCGGACCTCCCGGACGCAACCGAGTTCGCATGGGCAACTACAGCCGGGCGAAGCTGCCCGAGTCGACACTCAAGGAAATCTACGACTGGGCCCTCGACCTGGGACGTCTGGCTCCGCTGAGCGGAGCAATCACCCCGGGGGCTGGCGGTACCTATACCGTGGTGCTGACCAACGCCGGCGTGAAGGGCCGTGGTATCACGGTCGAGGGCATCGAACTCGAACTGGTCATCCCCGCGGGTCTCACCGTGGTGAGCGCCACCGGCGCGAACTACGAGGGCGTGCGTCACAGCGAAGAGGCGAAGGGTGACGTCGCCGCGTGGCGGATCGATCGCCTCGTGGCAGCCGAGCAGGCGACGATGGCCGTCACGTTATCTGCCCCGGCGACGACCGAGCTGCGCGTCATCGGCACGTGGGAGCGGCCGGCGGTCAAGGCCGATGGCGAGATTGCGTTCCGGCTGGCGGCCCCAGGTGGGCGCGGCGGTGGCCGCGGCGGAGAGTAGCGAATCGAATTTGTGTCCTGTTGATATCTGCAGCCCCCAAGACCCCCCGCTCGAGATCTGGCGTGCTCTTGCGAATCGGTCAGTGACTTGGTGCGCGAACACACGCCCTGCGATGAGCGCTCGTGCTCCGCGAGTATTGAGGGGTTGATCCGGCAATGATGAACTTGTACACGTGGCTCGAAGCGACCTCGCTGTCGATCTGGGTTCGCGAGGCGCCGACGATCTGGGCGTTTGCGACGATTATCACGTTGCACACGTTCGGCATGGGCGTGCTCGTTGGGGCCTCGGCCGTGCTCGACCTTCGGCTGCTGGGTATCGCGCGTACGATCCCGCTTGGTCCTCTGAGTACCCTCTATCGTGTGATGTGGGCCGGGTTCTGGCTCAATCTCGTGACCGGTTCGTTGTTGTTCGCTGCGGATGCCACCTCCAGAGGCACGCAGTGGCTGTTCTTCGTCAAGATGTCGTTCGTGGTGCTCGGCGTCGTCGCGACGGTGCGAATACGGAAGCACGTGTACGGTGGAAACGCCGAGCCCACCACGGTAGACGCGACCGCGAGACGGTTGGCGGTCGTGTCGCTGGCAGCATGGGTGCTGGCGACGACCTCTGGACGGCTCCTGGCGTACGTTCAGTAGGTATTGAGGTAATCGCGCATGCTCCCCCACGACGTTACGCACCTGCACCTCCTGCTCAATCATGTCCCGACCGTCGGGACGATGATCGGCCTCGGCTTGTTCGTGATGTCGTTCGTGCGACGGAGCGACCACCTGAGGCACATCAGCCTCGAGGTGCTCTACCTGATCGCCCTTGCGACCCTTCCCGCGTATGTGAGCGGATTGGCTGCTCAGGCGCAGGTCATCGGTCGACCGGATGTATCCGAATCAGCCATCGTAGCGCATCACGACCGCGCCATGGTGTCGTTCATGCTGATCGAGATTACGGGCTTCGTGGCGTGGCTTGGACTGTGGCAGTACCGGAGGCTCGCGCGCATGGCGGCGTGGGTCTCGCCGGCCATTCTGGCGTTGGGTGTCGTGACGTTTGTTGTCGTGGGTGACGCGGCCACCGTTGGTGGCGAGATTCGGCATCCGGAAATCAAGCTGGACGAGGCGGCGGTCACCGCCGGCGGATGGTTCCCCGCGGCGAACGTCGCGGAGCTCGTGACGACCAATCCATGGGTGTGGCCCGCTGCCGAGGCCTTGCACTTCCTCGGGCTGTCACTTCTGTTTGGCGTGCTCTTCGCCGTGAATCTTCGACTGATGGGGGGGCTTCGCGGCGTGTCGTTCGCGGCGCTCCATCGACTGCTGCCGTGGGCCATGTTGGGGTTTGGCGTCAACCTGGTCACGGGCATGATGTTTACGATTGCCGCAGCGGATCAATACATTACCAATACCCCCTTTCACTGGAAGATAGCGTTCATGATGATGGCCGGCGCCAATCTGTTGTACCTCACGGTCTACGACAAGCTCTGGGAGTTGAAGGCCGGTCAGGATCCGGTGTTTCTGGATCGCGCCATCGCGATGTCGGCCGTGGCCTTGTGGATAGGCGTCATCTACGCGGGCCGTATGCTGCCCTTCCTGGGAGACGCCTTCTAATGTCGCTCACCCTCATCGTCACACTGATAGTGGCCGTCGTGGTGGTCGTGGTCTGGGTACTTGGTCGATTCATTGATGGGACGACCGAGTAGGAACTGGCAAGGCGCGCTCGAGCCTCGGCTCGACGGGTGCGGCCGTGTTGTTGACTGGCGGTGACCCAGGGGGGTAGCATCCGCCTTGATTCGGGTTTAACCTGGATCTAGCGTACTAAAGAGGAGTCGCAATGAGAATGAAGCTTGGCGTGTTGGCCGGCGCACTGGTCCTGCTTGGCCTGTCGATGCCCGTCGCGGCGCATCATTCGTGGACGGCCGACTATGACGGCAGCAAACCTGTCAACGTGAAGGGCGTGGTGACCAAGGTCGAGTGGACTAATCCCCATACTCATTTCTACGTTGAGGCGAAGGACGAGAGCGGCACGGTCACGACCTGGAATTTCGAGATGGCGAGCACGCTGTCGCTGGAGCGTGGCGGGTGGACGAGAAAGACGCTGCCCGTAGGGACCGAAGTGACGGTCGGCGGTTTCGGCGGTCGAGCGGTCCTCACCAGAGCCATCGCGAGTTCGATTACCACCGCGGACGGTACAGCACTATTCGTCGGCCAGCCAGGGCGATAGGCGCGGATGCGCCCACGTGGGCGGAGTGCGCGGCCAGAGGAGGCATACGTGAGAAGAGGGCTTGTCGTCTCGATCGCGGTCATCGGTCTGACCCTGCCGTGCCTTGCTGAATCGCAGGAGCTTGGTCGTCGGCTCGGCGGAGCGAACGGTCCGCCAGCCGCCGAGACGATGCCAGACAAACCCGCCCCGCGGCTTGCCGACGGCAAGATAGACCTCGGCGGTGTGTGGACCGGGGGGGGGGGCGTGGAGATTCCCCGTCTGCTGAAACCCGGCGAACTCGACACCATCCTGTTGCCGAAGACCAAGCAGTTGATGGAGTCGAGAAACGACGGAGAGGATCCCTACAACTACTGTCTGCCGGGAGGGCCGGTGCGAATCACCGGAGGCTTCGCGTGGAGGTTCGTGCAGCATCCGACGACCAACTCAACGCACATCTTCATGCTGCAGGAGGGCAACGCCCACACCTACCGTCAGATCTTCATGGATGGCCGGGGCCATCCAGAGGATCCTAGCCCGACGTGGTATGGCCATTCGATCGGGCGATGGGACGGCGATACGCTCGTGATCGACACCATCGGCCTGAATACCAAGTTCTGGCTCGATGGGAGTGGCATCCAGCACACCGAGCAGTTGCACCTGGTGGAGCGATGGACCCGAACGAATTTCACGACGCTGCAGCGTGACGTGACGTTCGACGATCCCGGCGCGTTCGCCAGGCCGTTCACGGTGACCTATACGGCGAACCTGGCCGAGGCTGGCGGCGAGATCATGGAATACATCTGCATCGAGAATAATCAGTACGGTCTTGCGCAGGGCCAACCGGCTCCCGGCGGTCCGCAGTAGTTCGGGGAAGCAGTTGCTGGGGTGACCGGGCGCGCTCGGTCGGTGCGTCGCGCGGTTTGGATTAGAATGGCGAAGGGATGCCTTTTGAACGGTGGAGGGTTGGCGTGCGAAGATTTCTCGTGGCGTCGGCGGCTGCAGTTGCGCTGACCCAGGCGCTGTACGGGCACCTGCAGGCCCAGGAAAGAGTTGGCCAGATCCAGGTCGGAGGCAGCCCGGTGATTACCGACGCCGAGGTGAATAGCCAGCCGATCCCGAGGTTGCCGGACGGTACCGTCGATATCACGGGCCCCTGGGTGGGCGGCGGGTCGAACGGCGACATCGAACGCGATGGCGGGCTGAAACCCGGTGAGCTCCCGCTGCTCCCGTGGGCGAGAGAGCTGCGGGACACGAGACTGGAGAAGGACGAACCCTACACGGCCTGCCTGCCGATGAGCGTACCGCGGGTCAATCCGTATCCGTGGAAGTTTGCACTCTCCTACACGTCGAAGGGACTGACGCACATCTATGTGCTCCACGAGACAGGCGACGCTGGTGCGCATCGTGTGGTGTACATGGACGGTCGGCCGCACCCAGAAGACCCGATCCCGACCTGGTGGGGCCACTCGACCGGGAAGTTCGAGAACGATACGCTCGTGATCGACACCGTGGGCTACAACGATAAGTTCTGGTTCGATAGCCGGGGCACGCCGCACACCGAGCAGTTGCACACGGTCGAGCGGTGGACCCGCATCAACTACGGACGCATCACCAACGACTTCGTCCTCGACGATCCGGGGGCGTTCTCGAGACCCGTCAATCTGAAGTTTACCGGTCGCCTGCTGCGACCCGATCTGAAGACCGGCGGGGGTGACCTGATGGAGTTCATCTGCCAGGAAGGCAATGAATATGGCGCCGCGGCCGGCTTCGTACCGGGTCAAGGGACGGCCATCAAGTAACGACAATCCTGGTCGCGCGTAGCTCTGGGCTGCGCGTGGAATGAGCCCGGTGAATGTTTGCGGAGGTAATAGTAATGAGAGCAAAACTTGGAATCCTGGTCGCCGCTGCTGGCCTCCTCGCCGTCGCCGTGCCGGCCCTGGCGCACCATGGGTTCGACACCGAGTACGACGCGAAGAAGAAGTTCAAGTTCGAGGGCGTGGTGAAGGAGGTGCTGTGGACCAATCCGCACATGCGCGTCCATGTCGACGTCACGGATGCGGACGGCAAGGTGACCACCTACAACATGGAGATTACCAGCCCGAACTCGGTGCAGCGCCAGGGATGGGGCCGCAGCAGCCTCCTGCCAGGTGAAAAGGTGGTGTTCGAGGGCTACGGCGGCAAGGTCGTGGAGAGCCGAGGCTCCCTGCTGTCGATCGCGAAGCTCGACGCACCGGACAAGCCGCTCTTTGTGCAGGGCGGGCCAGAGGCGGCTGCCGAAGGCTTCCCAGGCCAGCGGTAGACCTCTGCGAGGCGGGGGACGACTCCCGCCTCGATCCTGTGACTCGTGGGGTGGCCTGGGGCCAGGTTTGGGCCACTCGGGTTTCTACGTGTTGGCGGTCCGATCAGGCTGGACAGCCATCGGTGTCTTCCGCTAGTCTGAACTCCTTATGAAAAAGATCGTTCCGTTCCTGGTACTCACCGTTGCGGTCATTGCGCTCGCGATCATGAGCGGAGGTGCCGTCTCCGGTCAGGCGATGCCCGGAAAACTCGCCATGTTTGCCGACATGGCTCTGTTTTCAGGCAACGGTCAGCCCATGAACTGCTTCACGATGAACAGGTTCAAGCCTGGTCAGCCGGTCGGGTTTCGCGTATCAGTGATCGATGGCGCCACGGGTGAGCCCGCCGCTGACGCCGAGGTGGTGATCCACCTCACTTACGGCGGACAGACCGTGGATGTTCCGGCGCGTTACCGCGGTGCGGGCCGCGGCAATCTCATCCCCAATCTGTGGACCGCCAAGTGGACCGTGCCTGCCGACGCCCCGACGGGTGTGGTAGGGGTGACCGTGACCGCGATGGACAAGAGTGGACGCTCGGCCGAGTGGAAACCCTTCCCCAACGCAGCGTCGCACCTCACGATCGTCAACGAATAGCGACGTCACCGCTCGAACGGCTACACACATGCCAACCGTGCTCCGGTCGGGCGTTGTCGTTGCCACGGCCGGGGCCGTCGCGATCCTGACGGCCTCCTGTTTCAGCCCCACCTCATCGGCGTCGCCAGCTGCGGCTCCATCAGCGACGGCGTCAGCCGTTCAGCTCCTCACGCTGACGCACGAAGGGCCGGCAGTCGTTGGCACCCAGGTGACCGCGTTGGCCGAGGGTCTGCCGCCAGGCAAGATGGCCGAGCTGCAGTGGAGCACGGTTACCGGCGGCTGGGTGATCGAGGACTACTATCACTTCCGCGGCAAGAAGTATTCGGATGCGTCGACCGATCTGGGGAGCTTCCCGATCGACGAGCAAGGACGGCTCGAGGTCCAATTCACGATTCCGGAAGACTACGGCGGCGTGCACGACGTGGTCGTCGTCGTGGACGGTCAACGGGTGGCGCAAAACGGGATCGAGGTGACGCAAAGCTTTGAGATGACCCCCACGTCGGGTCCGGTCGGCACGCCCATCGAACTGAAGGTCACGGGACTCGGGTGGCGGACGATGGAAAGCACGTGGGTGGTCAATTGGGACAACAACGAGGTCGGGTGGGTATCGGCTGTTGGCTCCAAGGGATCGGCCGTTGCGAGGTTTCGCGCGGCCGGCCCGGCCGGAGATCATGTCGTGAAGATGTACACGGGCTGGCAAGGACAGCCGTACCTCAACTACGAGCAGTCGCCGGTCGCGCACCTGCCGAGACCGGAGTTCGTGTTCCGGACGACACCCGGTCGACTGCCCATGGCGGCCGCAGTCGCCGAGCCGTATCAGGCACAGCCCATACCCGAGGCAGAAGTGCTGGTGGACAACGGTGCGGTCACGCTCACGCCGACGCAGGGCCCCGTCGGTACTCGTGCTCGTCTACGGGGCAGCGGCTTTCCCGCAGGTGCGTCGCTTGAACTTGTGTGGGAAACCGCAGTCGGTAACCGCGTGAGTGGTGACGGGTTCGCGTCGCAGGCCAACACGCTCACGCGTGTGGAGGTTGGCGGTGACGGGCGGCTCGATGTGCCCGTGAGTATCCCCGACGATGTGGGCGGTTTGCATGGACTCGTGCTGCGTCAGGGTGACCAGATGCTCGCGCGTACGCACTTCGTGGTCGAGACGAGTGTCGTGGGGATGACGCCTACGTCTGGTCCGGTTGGCACGCCCGTGACGATCCACCTGAAGGGCGTTGGCTGGACGGAGTACGACAACATCTACATTGCCACGTACGACAACGCCTACATGGGCTACGCGTGTGGCTTCAACAGTCAGGGCGACGTGGTCATCAACTTCACGGCGACTGGTCAGCCTGGCGTGCATCTGATCGATCTGTATCCGGGTATCTATCAGGGCCCGGCGACCGAACCGCAGCAGCTCTACAGAACGCCGCAGCTCACCTACGCTGACGATCACCCCGGCAACAAGATCCCGGCTCTCCGGTTTGCCTTCGAGGTGACGTCCTCTACGGGCCTCGGGACCAGGTAACGAGCGGGGTTTCGAAGGGTCGTCGGGCGCACGATCGATTCCCACTCCGAGCGATGACTGGCCGAGCACGCGGGCTCGGCGGCTGAACGCGTCGACTCGATTGACCCTCTGGCTGGCCGACACTATACTCGCCCCGCGAGCTGGTGACGGGACAGCCGCCGCATGGATAGAGGGACGCTGCATGACGGTCGGATGGAGGCGCGGGACGTTCGGATCGGCGGTAGCGGTGCTTGCATGCCTGCTGGGGATGGTGTCGCTGGCGGGTCAAGCAGGACAGGAGCCAGTGCCACCCATGGCCGAAGACGTGTTCAGGGACATCCAGGTGCTCAAGGGCATTCCGGCGGATGAGTTCATGGATACGATGGGGATGTTCGCGTCCTCACTTGTCTACGATTGCACCGGCTGCCATGTGGACGACATCCTCATCAGGCGCGAGGCCTTTGCCGAACCTACGCCGCGGATTCAGCGAGCCCGGCAGATGGTGGTGATGGTCAACACCTTGAACCGTACCTACTTCGGCGGTCAGCCCAGAGTGACCTGCTTCACGTGTCACAGAGGTAGCGGGTTTCCCGAGGTGATCCCCGACCTGCGCATCCAGTATGGTGACTGGCCCGACGAGAATCCGAACGGGATCACGCTCTTCTCTCGAGGTGGGGAACCGGCAGATCCGGTGTTTGCCAAGTACATCACCGCGATTGGTGGAGCAGATCGAGTGGCGCAGCTCACCAGCTACACGGCTACCGGGACGTACATCGGGTTCAACACCGGTGGCGCGACGGTGCCTATCGAGATCTTCGCCAAGGCACCGGACCAGCGGTCCACCGTGGTCGAAGTATTCGATGGCGATGCGGTGAGGACGACCGATGGCCGCAACGCCTGGGCAGCCGAAGGGTGGCGACAGTTGCCGTTGATGACCTTCACCGGGAGCAACCTCGTATCGGCGAGAGTGGAAGCCATGCTGGCGTTCCCCCTGGAACTCCAGAGGGCTTTCGCGGAGTGGAAGGTCGGTGCGGTGGTGATCGAGGATTCCGAGGTCCAGGTGCTCCAGGGTACCAACCCCGGAGAGCTTCCCGTGAATCTGTACTTCGATGACGAAGGGCTGCTTGTCCGATCCGTACGTTGGAGCAGCACGCCGGTGGGTACTGTGCCAACACAGACCGACTACTCCGACTATCGGGAGGTAGCCGGCGTCAGGATGCCGTTTCGCCGGGTGGTGACATGGACGAATGGGCAGAACACGATTGAGTTGCAAGAGGTGCGGCCCAACGTGGCGATCGACCCGGCGAGATTTGCCAGACCGGCCCCGTTCAAGCCGAGATAGCTGCGGAGGCAGGGCTCGCATCGAGCGTGAAGAATGTTTTGACAGTTCCGTCAGTTCTTTGACATCATCATGCCCCATGAGGTCTTGGGGTCACTGTTGCCCGAGGTCCATGGCCGGGGCTCGAGCACACCTGGAGGTTTACATGAAGACGAAACTCGCGGTTTCACTGGTCGGCTTGGCCCTGATGGGTTTGACCGTGCCAGTGGCTGCCCATCATGCGGTTGGCGCCGAGTATGACGAGACCAAGATAGTCAAGCTGACGGGTACCGTCTCGAAGGTGGAATGGACGAACCCCCACGCGCGGATCTACTTCGATGTCGCCCAGCCGGACGGGAGCACGGTCACGTGGAACGTCGAGCTGACAGCGAGAAGTGCGCTCGTTCGGCAAGGCTGGACGGCCAGCTCGCTGAAGGTCGGAGAGACTGTGACAGTCGAAGGCGCCCAGGCGAGATCGGGCGTGAATGGCGTCAACGCCGATACGGTCTTGAAGGCGGACGGCAAGAGGGTATACGGCGGCCAGGCCGAGTAGGGTTCTCGCACGCACTTTGGTACTTTTAGGAGAGCGAAGGTGAGAAAGCTACTTCTCGTGTCTGCCATGACGGTGGCACTGTTGCCGCTGCTGGTGCAGTCGGCCGCGGCGCAGGCCGGCCCTGAAGCAGGGACTGTCACGGCCGCCAGACGAGCGGGTCCGCGCGAGGGCCCGGTGCCACGACTGCCGGATGGCTCGGTGAACTTGATGGATGCCGTGTGGACCGGAGGCGGTCCCGTCCAGGACATGGAGGCGCAGGGGGGCCTGAAGAAAGGCGAACTCGATGCCATCATGTTGCCGTGGGCCAAGGCCCTGATGGCCACCCGGGACGTCACCCAGGAGCCGCACAACGCGTGCCTGCCGATGGGTGTGCCGCGTGTGACACCGTTTCCGTACCGGTTCGTGCAGAACTACACGCACCAGGCGGCCACGCACATGTTCATCCTGCACGAAGGGAACATCCACACGTACCGGCAGATCTTCATGGACGGCCGCGGGCATCCGGCCGAGCTCGATTCGACGTGGCTGGGCCATTCGATCGGCCACTGGGAGAAGGACACGCTCGTCATCGACACCCGTGGCTACAACGACAAGTTCTGGTTCGATCGGCGGGGTCATCCGCATACCGAGCAGCTTCACACGATTGAGCGCTGGACACGGCTGAACCTCGGTCAGATGGAGAACAAGTTCACGCTGGACGATCCCGGTGCCTACTCCAGGCCCATCACCATGACCTTCATGGCCACGGCGAGCCCGCCGCAGGACGAGTTGCTCGAGTACATCTGCCAGGAGAACAACCAATACGGCGTCCAGACGCTACCCGGCTATGACGGCCCGAAGGTGGGGAACGAGCTGCCATAGCAGGGAGACACGGATGTGCGGGCCCCGGCACGGGGCGCGTGTTGACGAGACCCGCCGGAGACGAGATTCTATTTCCGGCCGGGTCTTTTCGCTGTACAGACCTCGCCACCGAGACACTCTCGCACCTCCTGGGAGCAACACGCGGGCTGAAGCCCGCCCCGCGGGTTTGGTGAAGCCGGGCGTTTTTCAAAGGAGCCGCCTACGCGGCGAGGAAGACGCGATAGAGGAAGTCGCTTGGGATGTGGAAGTTGTCGGTGATCAGAATGACGCCGAAGAACACCAGCGCGACACTGCACAGGACGCCGACGCCGGACGCCACTTTCTGCAGGGAACCCAGGAGCGGCAGCGCGCGCGAGAGAAAGAAGGCTGCGAGCAAGTAGGGGATGGCGATGCCCGCGGAGAAGAGGAAGAGCGCCAACGCCCCCAGCGACGCGGATCCTATGGCCCCAACGTAGATCATCAGAGAAATGAACAGCGCGCCACCGAAGCAGGTGGCGCAGCCGATGGCGAACGCCGAGCCCAGGAACATCGCTTGAAGGCCCTCCATCCATCCTCCCATCTGGCGCCGCGTGACGAAGGCCGGCAGCCGGCATACGCTCGGCGCGGCCGACCTGGCACCGACCCAGACCCCAAGCAGCAGAATGCCGATGCCTGACGCGACCGCGAGCGGTCGGCTCCACGCTTCCATCAGTCCAGACGCCTGCAGCCGTTCGCCTGCCAGGCCGGCGAGGGAGCCGGCGGCGGTGAACACGACGGTGAAACCGGCCACGAAATAGAGCGCGGTACGGATCACCTGCGCTCGAGCCGCTGGCGAATCGATCGACTTCGCCTGCATGCTCATGCCCGCGAGAGCAAACGTGTAGTAGACGGTGAGCTGGAGCAGACAGGGAGAAAGCACCGCGATGAGGCCCGCCAGCAGCGCGACGAGCGTGGGCAGCGTGAGGGCGGTGGACTCCTGCAGGTTGCTCGGATAGACAATCGGCAGATTCCACGCCATCCTCTGCTCGATGTGCGCGGCCGGGTCGTGCGCGACGAGCGTGAGCGAGGAGGACTCGACCTGCGGAAAACGCACGACGGTCGCCCGGTGATGGGATGAGTCTCGCAGCACCTCGGTATCCACCGGCTGAATCGCCCGGCCGTCGGCCAGTTGCAGCATTACCTGTGGAGCGGCTTTCGAGATTTCGCCGACGTGGACGTCTTCGAACAGATAGAAGACCGTAAACTGATCGGGCAGGTACTTGTCGGCCTCGCGTGCCTGTTCGGTCATCGCAAAGTATGTTGGCGTGGCGTACACGCCAGACATCATCGTCGAGGCGTGACCGTGTGCGCCAGTGCCCTCACCCTGGCGCAACAGCGTGCGCATAATCTTCGAGGTCAGGCCAGCTTTGAAGGTCATGATGTCGAGGCGGTCGGCGGGTCCCCACCTGGACACCACGAACAGCCAGGACCACGCGGCCACAAGTCCGATCATGGCGAGCACCGCGGCTCTGACCCAGCGCGACCGACCGATTGCCTGCGGCGCAGGAAAGGCCATATCGACGGCTACTGTCGACATATCGCCGATTCTACTCCTTTGCGCAGTCACGGCAAGAGACGCGCGATGAGCCCGACGATCCACACGTGAAAGACCAACGCGCCGCCCAAGAACCCTGCCAGGTAGGCCATTGAACTCCCGGCACCTTGGGCGGCCAGCACGTGCTGCCGGAGCGGGCACCCGTTGGCAAGCGTGGATACATAGCCCACCCCGAATCCGCCCACGATCGTGAGCGCGGCCGCGACGACGTCTGGCGTGCCAAATCGGAGCGCGCCGTCGCCGGTGAGCACAACCGCCAGCGGAAAAAGCAGCCACGCCGTGAACCCGAAGGCGACGAGCCCTTTGAGTAGCGCGGTGTCACGTACCAGGATGAAATCCCGAATGCCTCCGACGAAGCACATGCGCGAGCGCTGTCCCAAGTATCCGGCGATCACACCAACGACGAGGGTCGTCACCGTCGCGGTCATCGCGTTGCCCTCCAACGCAACCAGAACGTGCCGAGAACAACACCGATGGCCATGCCGGCAAAGCCCATCATGCCGAGTGCCTCGCCTGAGGCCGTGCGGAGAAGCAGCCGGATGGAACACCCTCCGGCTAGCAGCGCGAAGTTCATCACCAGCAGGCCGTGGACGAACAGCTTCACGGGATTATCGGGGGTCCACCAGCGGAACTCACCGCTTGTCCGCGCGCCGATCCACCCGCCCAGGAGCACGCCAATCGTTGTGAGTACTGGATACACCAGGGATGCCGGCGCGACGGTCAGGTGGGCGCCCGCCATCTGGTTGATGGTCCAGTTCACCAAATCTCGGCCGTGGCAGGCCATGCAGATCCCGTACGCCTCGGGTGGCCGGACCTCGAAAAGGGTGCCCGCGGCAACCGCCAGGACGCCGCAGGCAATGCCCGTGTGCACGGCTGTAATTCGTGGTGCCGGCGGGTGGTGCGCCCAGGGGATCTCCGTCATCGGTTCAGAGTATCGGGTGGTCGTGTCCGTGATCACGAGCGACCTCTCCAGGCATCGGTCCGCGGTTGATAGAAGTGCACGCCGTCGATGCGCACCGACCTGGCCGCCAGCAGCGCGACGGCCTTCTCGCGTTCGGCGTAGTCGAAGCGAAGCGCGACGCCGCAGTTGGGACTCAGTTCTCTGGGACCCGGTACGAGCCGCGATCGCAGGCCCCCGCGAGCCAGGACGACCTCGGCGCGCATCGCGTGTTGAGAGGCGAAGAAGCTGATCAGGCCGTCCACGACGTCCCTCTCGCGTTCGACGCTGCCCACGTGGCAATCTCACGAAGTGCCACGAGCGACGCGTCAATCTCTTCCGCGGTGTTGAACCACCCAAAGCTGAAGCGCACGGTGCCGTCCGGAAACGTGCCAATGGACTTATGGGCCGAGGGCGAGCAGTGCAGCCCGGTCCGCGCCATGATGCCAAACGAGTCATCGAGCAGCAGGCCGACTTCGGACGGCGTGGTTCCAGCGATCGTGAACGAGACCACGCCGGTGCGATCGGCGGCACTGGACGGGCCGTAGAGCGAGACGCCCTCAATCTGCCGAGCCCCATCGCAGAAGCGGGTCGCCAATGCCTGCTCGTGCGCCTGGATCGATCCGAGGCCGGTCTCGCGGACGAATCGGACGCCCGCGTTCAGTCCGGCAATGCCGGCCACGTTCAACGTGCCGCTCTCGTGAGCGTCGGGCAGGAAATCGGGCTGCGTCTCATGTGCGGATGCACTCCCGGTGCCACCTCGGATGAGCGGCGTGAGGGCTACCCCGCTCCGGACGTACAACCCGCCGGTGCCCGTGGGGCCGAGTAGCGACTTGTGCCCTGTAAACGCGAGGAGGTCCACCTCGGCGTGCCCCACGTCGATGGGAATGGCGCCGGCAGTCTGGGCCGCATCGACGAGTGCCAGGGCGCCGTGCTCGTGTGCGATGGTGGCCAGGGCGCTCACGGGCAGCACCGACCCGGCGACGTTCGAGGCATGCGTGGCAACCAGCAGTCGCGTATTCGACCTGAATGCGCGGCGGGCACTATCCATGTCCAGCATCCCGTCAGGCCCGCAGGGCACGACGGTCACTTCGACGCCGAGGGTCTCCAGGTGACGAAGCGGACGCATGACGGAGTTGTGCTCCAGGCCGGTGGTGACGACATGGTGTCCGGGTCGGAGCGTGCCGTGGAGGGCGAGGTTCAATGCGTGGGTGGCGTTGTGTGCAAAGACGATTCGACTGGGATCGTCCGCGTTGAACAGCTCCGCGAGCGCCTCGCGCGCAGACGTCACCACTCGAGCGGCAGCAATCGACAAGCGGTGACCCGAGCGGCCGGGGTTGCCGCCGGCCTCCCGGACACAGTCGACCATGGCAGCGGAGACCGTCGGCGGTTTTGGCCACGACGTCGCGGCGTTGTCGAAGTAGATGGCGCCCATCACCTACCGCCCGAGCAGTCGTTCATCGTTGAGCAAACGGGGCCGGGGCTGCCGGGTTCGCAGCAGATCGCTGCACTCTCCAAGGCCCAGTCGCGACTGCCCGCCGAAATCGATCTCTACGGCCTGCACCCCGGGCAGCTCCGTGAGGCTCGCAACGAGTCCGAGGAGCACCGACCGCATGATGTCGGGCTTCTCGATCGCCAGCGTGCGGGTTGAATCGGTGTACGTGAAGTCGAGCGACACGACTCCGTCGGCGTTGTCGTACGCGTACCCGGCGAGGCGGACGTCACGCGGGAGACCCACCAGGGTCGCATCGGGCGGGCCGGCCATATGGGCTGTGACCGCGGCCTCCGCGCTCATGGCCGGATTTGGCACGGCCTTGAGCCCCTCCGCCGAGGCGTAGTAGAGGAGTGGTGTTCTCGTGCGTGGTCCTTCGCTTGGGTGACCGCCGACGCTCAGTTCGACGGAGGTCACGCCTGGCAGAGATGTCATGGTTTCGAGGATGGCGGTTTCGACACCCACTCGGTCCCACGTCCCCTCGACGAGATCTGCCGACAAGTCGATACGCGCGACCCCGCCCTCGACCGCGAGCGATCGGACCTCGAGGCCCAGAGGAACTGGACTTGTCAGGCCACTTCCGGCACGGGGTCCCTCGAAGAGGGCCTCGAGTGCCGCCCCCGGGACGTCGGCGGAGGCCGGCAACCGTCGGGTGACGGGGAACAGAAACGGGCCGTCCGTGAAGTACAACGTGACGTCGGCCGACCTGGCGAACGGCCACCACCCGGCCATGAGGGGTGTACCGCTGCCGAGCGGTAGTGTGCGAAGCCAGATGCCGGTGCCCGCAAGCGCGACGAGGAAGAGGACAACCCGCGGGTTCATGTTGCTAACGCCTGTCTCGACGTTATACACCGAGCCGGCCTGAGTCCCTGCAGGAGCACTCCGACAGGTGGCCTGACGTGGCGCCGGCGTGGCTACAATTGAAGCGCCGTTGGCCCATACTTTCGAGCGCGTTCGCGTGAGCTACAGTGCAGGTCTCAGGGCCGCATGACGTATCTTCTCTTCTTTCTCTCCGGGCTGAGCGGACTCATCTACCAGGTCGTCTGGGTCCGGGTGTTCGGCAACGTCTTCGGCAACACCATCTATTCCGCCTCGATCGTGGTCGCGGTGTTCATGCTCGGGCTGGGTGTCGGCAGCTATGTCGTCGGCGTCTGGGCCGATCGCCGATATGCCCGGCAGGTGGCTGAGGCACGTCCCGACACGCTGCTGCTCGCCTACGGCTGGTTCGAACTGGCCATCGCCGCGATGGGCTTGTGCATCGCAGTCGCGTTACCCCATTTGGGCGCCCTTTCAGCGCTCGTCTCGTCGTACGTGCGCGAGCCGTCCGGGTGGTACGCGCTTTCAACTATGTCGTTTGTCGCCAGGGCGGCAATCGCAGTGAGTCTGCTCACGCCGATGACGCTCTTCATGGGCGGGACGCTGACGCTCCTCATTCGGCATCTCGTGCGCCGCGATCTGGAAGTCGGCGGGTGGCGAATTGCGCTGCTGTATGGCGTCAATACGGCGGGCGCCGCACTGGGAGCGGCACTGACCGATTTCGTCCTCGTCCCTACCGCAGGTCTCTGGGGTACCCAGATCGTGGCGGTGCTGTCCAATGTCGCTGCCGGGGCTGGCGCCCTGGCGCTCGCACGCAGCGCGGCCGGTCGGCAGGCGCGCGAGACCGCGCCTGGCAAGGCCGCCAAGAAGGGACGCCGAGGGCGTCTGCGGTCTGAAAGATCCACGGCGCTCTCGTCCACGCCCGCGTTCACACCTGAACGTGACCGCCACGCCGTCGAGCTGACGAGCCTCGCGCTCGCCATGAGCGGCTTTGCTGCCCTCGGCATGGAGATCCTGTGGTTCCGTCACTTCACCGTCCTCCTGGGTGGATTCCGGACCGTCTTCTCGCTGCTCCTGACGGTGATCCTCGCCGGCATCGGTCTCGGCTCGCTGGTGGGTGGCCTCCTCCATCGACGCACCGGGATGCCGGCGGCGTGGTTCATGCTGGCCCAAGGCGCATTCGTTGCGGCCACATTGTTCGGGTTCGCGATGGCTGACGTGCGGTCGATCGACGCGGCCGCTTCGGCGATCAGTCGTGCCTCCGACGCCGTATCGCCGGCGACCCGCTCGGTGGCGGGAACGCTCGTGGAACTCTGGTTCAACGCCCGGCCGATGTTGCTGGAAGTTGCGGTACCGGCCGTGCTCATGGGCGTGACGTTTCCGTTGGCGAACGCCGTGATTCAGCGCGCCGAACAGTCCGTTGGGCGGAGCGCGGGAACCCTGTATCTGGCGAATACCGCTGGCGCCGTCTGCGGCAGCCTGGCAGCCGGCTTCGTGCTGCTTCCGAACCTGGGGCTACAACCGAGCGCGACCGTCCTGATGTGCGCTGCGGCTCTGGCGGTGGTACCGCTCTATCTCGCGACCCGAACCACAGGCCCACCAATCGCGGCGGGATTCACGCCAGCGCGTGCCTTCGGCGGCTCACTGCTCATGGCCGGTGGCGCGCTCGCGCTCTGGCTGCAGCTTCCCTCCGACTACGTTACCGTGCGCACCGTCATCCCGGGTGAGAACGAACGGCTGTTGGTCGTCAGCGAGGGACTGACCGAAGTCGTCGCGGTAACGGAAGTGGCCGGAGACGGCCGGAAGCTGCTGACCAACGGGCACGAGATGTCAGCCACGACGCCGCTGGCGCAGCGTTACATGCGGGCCCTCGCCCACATCCCGCTCCTGTCCATGACCGAGCCCGAGACCGCGCTGGTGATCGGTTTTGGCGTGGGTAACACGACGCAAGCGGTCGCGTTGCACCCGTCGATTCGCCGTATCGACGTCGCAGACCTCTCGCGCGACATCCTGGCACACGCCAGCTATTTCAGAGATGGAAACCGGGACGTGCTTGACGATCCGCGAGTGACGGTACATGTCAACGATGGGCGACAGCACCTGCAGATGCAACCGGGCGGCATCTACGATCTGGTCGTACTCGAGCCGCCGCCCATCGCGTACGCCGGAGTCGGCGCACTGTACTCGAAAGAGTTCTACATGCTGGCTCGGTCTCGACTGACGCCTGGCGGCCACATCAGTCAGTGGCTGCCGGCGTACCAGGTGCCTTCGGTCACGACGCTGTCGATGATCCGCGCGTTCGTGGATGTCTTCCCGCAATCAGTGCTGCTCTCGGGTGCTGGGGGCGACCTGATTCTGTTGGGTCTCAACGGTTTGCGCATCGAGATCGATCCAGCGCATGTCTCAACGTCGTTGTCGCTCGCGCCGGCCGTGCAGCAGGACCTTGACCGCATCGACCTCGGCCGCGTGCACGAGATCGTGGGAAGTTTCGTGGGGTCCGCGCGCACGCTGGATACCGCCACTCGTGATGCCGAACCCGTGACCGACGATCGCCCGCTGCAGGAGTACGGCGTCCGGTCCCTGCTGAATGCCGGGCGCTTCGTGCCTGGCGAGGTCGCGGACCTCGGGCGGGTTGGTGACTGGTGCGTCCGCTGCTTCGTCGCTGGCCGCCTCGCCCCCAGTGTCAGCGAACTGGACATGTACATCTCGCTCGTCGCCCTGGCATACGGCGCGTCGCCAGTCGAGGCGGCACGAACCAGGCGTCTCGGGGAAACGGAGCAGCGAGTCATCGCTGGCAGCGCGTATCTTGGAATGATCGTCCCAGAGTCAGCCGAAGCCCACAACATCGTCGGCATCGCGGACGCGGCGTCAGGTAGGTTGAATCAGGCCCTCGTCGAGTTCTCGCGGGCGGTCGAACTCGAGCCCGACAACGCGCCGGCCCACTGGCACCTGGGGGTGGCGCTGGCCTCCCAGGGCAGGTCCGAAGAGGCGCTCTTGCATCTACAACGCTCGGCCGAACTCGATCCACGCAACGGGCGCGTGCAGTACGACCTCGGTGTTCTGCTGGCCATCCAGGACAGGTTGGATGAAGCGGCCGACCGCTTTCAGCGCGCGGTCGACCTCGATCCCGAGTCAGACGAGGCGCGCCGGAATCTCGCGCTGATACAGGAGGAGCAGGCACGGCGGCAACGCTGATCGTTGCTTCAAAGCGGGCTCTCAGTGACGGTGGGTGCCGTGGTTGCATGGCCGCGACCCGTCGCGTCTCGCAGGGATGGAGGCGCGGTCTGCGGCGCACTCCATGTTGCGCCATCCCACATCCACGTCATTGAGCCTAGGGTATTCACAGTATTGACGACACATTGGCCGAGGCGCATAGTCCGTGCCGCCCAGTCGCTGAGTCGCAAATGGACTCTCTCCGCAATCGCCTGTCTGCTCTCCGCAACAATCCGAATGTATCGGTTCGTCGTTGGCCCGCTCCGGCTGCGAGTCGGCGCGTTTCTCGCCTTCGGTCTTAAGGATGGATCCCTTATGAAATCACGCTTGACCTCGTTGGGACGACTGCTTGTACTTGTGACGGGCGCGCTCGTGGCGTTGCCCCTTGTGGCCTCCGCGCAGGAGGCGACACTGAGTGGCACGGTGAGAGACACGACGGGCGGGGTGCTGCCGGGCGTGACGGTGGTGGCGGTACACGAGGCCACGGGGAACGTGTTCGAGACGGTCACCGACGGGACCGGGCGCTACCGGATCCCGGTCCGCATCGGCTCCTATTCGATCACCGCGGCGCTACCAGGCTTCGCCACGGTCACGCAGACGGGCATCCCCGTACAGGTCGGCCAGACGGCGACGGTCGCGATTCAGATGCAGCCGTCCGGACTCGAAGAGACAGTAACGGTCACCGGGGAAGCGCCGCTCATCGATATCAGCTCATCGACGCTGTCTGGCAATATCGACGCGCGGCAGGTCGAGGATCTGCCGATCCAGGGGCGCGACTGGACCTCGCTGGCGCTGCTGGCGCCGGGCAACCGGACGACCGAAGTGGGCGACACCCCCGTCCAGGACCGCGGCGACGTTCGCGAGTACCACCTCAACATGGACGGCCAGCAGGTGACGCAGACGATGGGCATCGGCGGGCAGCCACTGTACAGCCGCGACTCGATCGCCGAATTCCAGTTCATCTCGAACCGGTTCGACGCGACACAGGGCCGGTCGTCAGGCGTGCTGGTCAATGCCGTGACCAAGTCCGGCACCAACGCCTTCTCGGGATTGTTCAGCGGGTATTTCCGGGACAGCGACTAGGGGACGGCCGAAGATCACATTACCGGGACCGTGCTTCCCTATTCCAACCAGCAGATCAGTTCGACCGCCGGCGGCCCGATCGTTCGCGACAAGCTGCATTTCTTTGCCAACTTCGAATTCGAGCGCGAACCGAAGACCAGCGTCTGGACGACCGATTGGGACGCCTTCAACGTCTCGGTGAGCGGCAAACGCTCGAAGAAGATCGGGGGCATTCGCGGGGACTACCAGGTGTCGTCTTCGACCAGGTTGATGGCGAAGTTCAACAAGACGAGTGACGACGACCCGTTCGGGACCGGCAGCAGCAGGAGCCATCCCTCGAGTTCCGACCGGGTGTTCCGGCGACAGACCGAGTACCTCGGGCAGCTCACCACCGTGATCAACAACAGGACGCTGAACGAAGTGAAGGCTGGCTACGCCTGGTGGAACGTGGTACAGGAGCCGGCCTTTACTGACTGGTCGTTCCACCCGGCGGCGGCGGTCATTGGCGACCTTGTCGCTGGCGGCCCACAGTTCAGGTTCGGCCAGGGTCTGACGTTCGGCGGCAACAGCAACCGGCCACGCGAGCGCGAGCAGAACATGTACTCGTTTCGCGACGACTTCACGACGTCGTACGACGCTGGCGGCCGGCACGACGTGAAGGCGGGCGGCGAGTACCTCTACTATTGGGAGAACAGCCAGAACTGCCGGCGCTGCTCGGGGCGGTTCACCGCCCGACGCGGGTTCCCCGACGATATCGAAGCGATCTTCCCGGACTTCAGGAACGCCGACACCTGGGACCTGGATGCGATCTCTCCATACGCCCAGTACCTGGAGATCGGCATTTCGAACGACTACCGGACCGACTTCCCGATCCATCGGTCGGCTGTCTGGCTGCAGGACGACTGGGCGATTTCAGATCGGATGACGCTGAACCTTGGTGCGCGCTACGACCTGATCAAGAACGGCTGGGCCAACGAGTCGGAGTTGGAGCCGTGGCTGCAGGGCGGGCGGCAGGACGATACCAACAATATCCAGCCACGCGTCGGCTTTGCCTACACGCTGGATGACCGGACGGTCCTGCGTGGCGGTGGCGGCATCTACTACGGCGACATCCTGAGCAACTTGCACCTGTGGACGATGGGCTCGAGCACGTTTGCGGTGATCCGCGTGGAAAGCGACGGGCGTCCGGACTTCGTGTCGAATCCGTTCAATGGGCCGTACCCCACGCAGGCTGAAGCCTTCGCGCGGTTCTGCAATGTGAGCAACGTGCCAGGGTGTCTCACGCCGATCGCCAACGAGATTGCGCCTCCGGACGAGTACGCGAAGGTTACGCGCAGCTTCCAGAGTTCGGTCGGCGTGGCTCGCCAACTGCGGAACGACATGGCTGTCGAGGCGGATTACGTCTACAACAGGAGCCGCAACGAGAAGGTGATCGAGGGCAATGCCAACCTGACCTACGATCCGGCGACCGGCGTGAACAACCCGTTCTCGGATGAGAGTCTTCGACCCGAGCCGCTCTGGGGCACCGTCTCGATGACGCCGTATGCCGGCCGGTCCGACTACCACGGCCTGCAGACGTCGCTGACCAAGCGGTTCAGCAACCGGTGGCAGGCCTCGGCCAACTACACGCTCTCCCGGCTCAAGAACGCGAGTCCTCCGCCGATGAGTGGACTCAGGCAGGTCACCTTCGACGTGGCGCCCGATCTCGGTAACGAGTACACGCTGGCCGTGACCGATCAACGCCATCGGCTCGTGTTCAACGGCATCTGGGAGGTCAGGGGTGGCCTCCAGCTGAGCGGACTCTACTTCTACGGATCAGGCGAGCGTCGCAGCACGAGCGCCGGCGATGACAACCGCGATCTCGGCGGGGATTCCGCTGAGCGTCTGCTCGCCTTCGGCGACGGCGGATTCGGCGGTGTACCGGTGTGTAACGATCGGGCCGGCTGCATCGTCCCGCGGAACAACTTCGTCGGCGACCCGATCCACCGTGTGGACATGCGGCTCCAGCAGCGGATTCCGCTGGGGGGGAACCTTGCCCTCGACGGGATGCTGGAGATCTTCAACGTGTTCGACCATGCGAACTTCGGCTCCTACAACACCGACTACAGCAGCTCGCAGTTCGGCGAGGCCGAGCAGAACGACAACCTCGCGTATGCCGCACGGACGCTGCAGCTGGGGTTCCGGTTGACCTTCTAGAATGCTCGGGCCGGGCAGGTAAGCCTGCCCGGCCCTTTTTCCTTGGGTTGGCTGCGCTCGCGTCCACCTGGGTGTAGCACACGGGCTTCTAGCCTGCGCGGTCATTGATTCTTGAACGCCACGCCAGTCCTGACCTATCCGTGCTAAAGCGTACTCCCGGCCGCGGCTTCGAGCAACGTCCACACTCTGGTCCCGAGCCGTTCCTTCCACGTTTTGTAGAAGCCTGACAGCTCGCGACGGAAGGGTGCCGGATCGACGTCGTTGAAGACGAGTCCGCGCTTGATGAGTTCCGGTCGAAGACTGCCGTTGGCCTCCGCCTGATCCTGGCGCTGGCGGCGGACCGCCTGCGCGACATTCCGCTCGATGATCTCCTGGATGTCGGCCGGAAGGCGCCGCCACGTCGGCAGGTGCGCCATCTGGTTGAAGCCCGACCACATGTGATTGGTCATGCTGATGTACTTCACGACCTCGTAGAGCCTGAACGAGTCAACGAGCGCCAGCGGATTCTCCTGCGCGTCGGCCCTGCCATCCTTGAGCGCCGCGTAGATGTCGATGCTGTTGACCGTGACCGGCACCGCGCCAAGCGTTCGGAACAGGTCGTTGAACAGCGCGCCGTTCGGCACCCGCATCTTCATGCCCTTCAAATCCGCAGGCACCACGACCGGCCGGGTCACGGCGGTGACCTGCCGTATGCCGTTGTCGAAGGCGCCCACCGGGAAGCCGTAGATGCCCCTGGCGGCCATCTCCTCCCGGATGTAGGCGCCGAGCGCGCCATCCATCGCCTCGTGCGCGTGCTCGGCTGATCGGAAGACAAACGGCACCTGCTGCGCGTCGCCGGCGGGCACCACCTGGCTCATGATGCCGCCCATGAGCGTGAAGAACTGGATGTCGCCCGCGACCAGCATCTTGAGCGCCGTTGGATCGCTTCCCTGCACCTTGTTGTTGAGCGGAAAGACCCGCCCCTGGACGCGTCCACCGGTCTCGGTCCCGATGGCCGTCCACATGTCCGAGATCCGCCTGTGTAGAAAGCTCTCCGCCGTTTGGTTGTGGTACTGAATGAAACTGAACTCGGCACGGCCACCCTGCGCAGCAGCGCCGGTCTTGCTCAGGAGAGCGGCTGAACCGACGGCGGCGCCGGCAAGAAACGAACGTCGCGTCAGCGTTTTTCGCATGTGGACTCCGGCCGCGCAGGCTGAAGCCTGCGCTCGACGAACCAACGACGCAGCTTGAGGCTGCGCTCTACGACTAATCTTAGCGGTCGCGCCGTGCTCTGCGAAGAGCTTCGAGTCGCCCACGACGCCCGAGCGTCACCAAAGCCCAAAGCCGAGAGCCCAGAGCCCAAAGCCCAGATCCTGTCCCATTCGCGAGGACGCGGAATTATAACTGTGCGGCGCCTGCCCTTGGCTTAGAATTGCGTTTTGTGAGGAGAAATCACATGACGCTAGTACCACGCGTGCTCGTCGTACTGCTGGGCCTGACCGTAGCGACCGCGTCCGCCCAGGACACCCGGAGTGTGGTCCAGGCCGCAGCGGCCAGGATGGGCGCAACCAACTTGAAGACCATTCAGACATCAGGCGCCGGCTGGACGGCGGCGGTCGGACAGAGCTTCAACGTGGAGGCGGACGACTGGCCTCGATTCGAAGTGCCGACCTACACGAGGGTCGTCGACTACGAGGCCAAGACGTCGCGCGAGGAGTTCACGCGCCGGCAAGGGCGCTATCCACCGCGTGGTGGAGGCTTCACGCCGCTTCAGGGCGAGCCGCGAACGATTGCCCTCTCGAACGGCAACTTCGCGTGGAACATGGACGGGACCACGGTCGTGCCGCAGCCAGGGAAATACCTGGCCGGTATCTCCGTCGCCGACCTCCGCCAACTCGACATCGTCATGACGCCGCACGGATTCCTCCAGGCCGCCATGGCCAGCAACCCCGTGAATGGCATCACCCAGGTTTTTGCAGGACCAGCGAATGACGGCCTGACCGGTGATGGGCGCAAGGCGACGATCGTGTCGGTCATGGTGCTCGGCAAGTACCGCGTCAACGGCACCATCAACGACCGCAATGAGGTCGAGCTGGTGACGACCATGATCCCGACGGCGTTCTACGGGGACACGCTGTATGAGTTCCGCTACACCGAATACAAGGACTTTGGCGGCATCAGATTCCCGGCGCTGGTCCACGTGCATACTGGGGATCCGACGTTCAACCGCGCGCACAATTCGATGGAAATCGAGATTACCGACGTCAAAGCCAACATCGCGGTGCCCGCGATGCCGGTGCCCGACGCAGTGCGGACGGCCACCGTCCCGTCCGCTCGTGTGGCGACCGAGCCGCTCGCCCAGGGTGTGTGGCTCGTGGGAGGTGGCTCACACCATAGCGTGGCCGTTGAGTTCGACGACTTCGTCACCGTTGTCGAAGCGCCGCTCGACGAGGAGCGCTCGCTGGCGGTGATCGATGCGGTGACCCGGCTTGTCCCGAACAAGCCGATTCGATATGTGGTCAACACCCACCATCATTTCGATCACTCAGGCGGTCTCCGGACCTACGTCTCGCAGGGCGCCATCGTGCTCGCGACACCGGCGAACCTGGAGTTCTACCGCACGGTGTTGTTCCATGCTCTCCCGCGCACGTTGCAGCCGGACAGGCTGTCGACGTTCGCGCCGATGTTCACGGTCAGCCGGCGGCCGGTGCCGATGGAACCGGTCAATCGCGCCTACGTCGTCAGCGACGGCACGCGTACGCTCGAGTTGCATCCGGTGGCTGGGAATCCGCACGCCGCCGGAATGCTCGTGGCGTATCTGCCGACGGAGAGGATCCTGATCAATGCCGACCTGTACGGGCCCGCGGCCCCAGGCACAACGCCGGCGCCGCCCAATCCGGCCATGACGTCTCTCATGGACAACATCCGCCGTTTGAAGCTCGACGTGGCACGCCATGTGCCGATCCACGGCATGCCAGGGTCGCACGAGGATTTCGTGCGGAGGTTTGCCGCAGGAACGCAGTGACCCGCCTAAATTAGATCCGCGACCACCAAAGCCGAAAGACCAAAGACCAGAGACGTCTCGAGTCCCTGGTCTTTCGGCTCTGGGCTCTAGTTCCAGGCCGCGTAGAGCGGTGGTCCCACGAGGTACGCCGGGTTGGCACCGGCACGTGGGGTGAACTTCTGGATTCGCCCGCCGCCGACTTCGACGACGTACAGGTTGCCCTGCTGATCGGTGCTGGCGCCGTGCATGTTGAAGAAGAAACCGGGCGCGTCGCCGAGCACGCCCCAGGAGTAGAGCAACGTTCCGTCGAAGTCCCATTTCGCGATCTTTGAGGTCCGGTCGTTGAACCCCCACACGCCAGACCGATCGGCGGGCACAATGAGGAACTGCAGGTTCGTCTGCGCACCCACCGGCCATTGATCGATGGCCTCGCCGCTGTCGCCGTCGAGCACCTGGATCCGGCGATTCGAGCGGTCGCTCACGTAGACGCGCCGCGTCACAGGGTCGGCGGCGATGCCGTGCACGGTGTTGAAGTACCCCAGGCGCGTCTCGTCGCCACCAGGCATCCCGAGTTCGCCAGACGTCCAGAGGAATTGCCCATCCTTGTCGAACTTCGCGACACGGTTGCCGTTGTAGCCGTCAGACACGAAGAAGCTGCTGTCGGGCAGAAACGCCATGAATGTCGGCCGATTGAAGTGCGACGCGTCCGCGCCTTTTTCGTTGGGAGTGCCGATCGTCTGCACGAGCGTCTGACCGTCGTTGGTGAACTTGAAGATCGCGTGACTGTGATCGTCAACGATCCAGACATGCTTCTCTGCGTCCCAGGGATTGACATAGACGGCGTGGGGACGCCGCATCATCTTGTCCCACTGCGTCCACTCCTCGACGATATCGCCGGCGGCGTTGAAGACGACGATCGTGTGTTCCCACCGCGCGTCGATGCCTATGCGGCCTCTCCACGCCTGATTCGGGTCATCCGGATCGGCGCCGGGTGCGCCCGCGCCAGGCGGACTCGAGGCGGGGCCCTGCGAGGCATTGCGTACCGGTGCCTGGCCCACGGGGAAGGAGAGGCCGGGACCAATGTCGGGAAGTGGGCGCGGAGTCAGGCGCGGCACGGCCGCGAGCTCACCGCGTTGCACCATGTAGACCCGGTCGGGGTTTTCGGCGAACACCCCCTGTACTGAACCCCACGTCCAGCCCTCATGGTCGGGCAGGTCCGACAGCGGCTTCGGCCAGTCGGGCACCACATCGTACGGTCCGGTGATATCGAGGCCGCCCTTCTCTCCGGCGACAGCGGCGAATCCTGGCGCCGGCGACGCCTCTTGCTGGGGAGGCGCTGCCGGACCGCAGGCGACCAGCAGTCCCGTCAATCCACACGTGGTCGTGGCCACGAACAGTCCTTTCAGATGCATCAACGTTCTCCTTGGTCGGAAGGGCGAATGCCGTGAGAGCCAACGGTCCGAACGCGGCCCAGTCTAGTCCCGGTCCTGCATGGCGTCAATCGTCGTGAAGACTATAAACTAGCCACATGCGAAGACGCTTACTGCCACTTCCGTTCGCGCTCGCGTGTAGCGTCATGGTTGTCGCACAACAGCCAACGACGCCTTTGCCGACAGCGAGCCAGCAGCCCGCTGTGACGTTCAGGACCGAGACCAATTTCGTCGAAGTTCACGCCATCGTGACCGATGAGAGAGGGGCGTTCGTCAACGACCTGACTCTCGACGACTTCGAGGTGTACGAGGGCGGCCGGCTGCAGGCGCCCACGGTGTTCTCCCTCGTCGACGTGCCGGTCGAGCGACCCCCGGCGCTGGTCGACGGGACGGTACTCATCGAACCGGACGTGCGAGCCACCACCCGCAGCTTCGACGGCCGGGTGTATATCCTGCTGCTTGACGATCTCCACACCAACGTCGCGCGCACCAACAACGTGCGCGACGTGGCGAAGAAATTCGTGGCGGAGTACCTGGGGACCGGCGACTTGGCCGCTGTGCTCTTCACCAGTGGCCGCCAGGAGGCGGGACAGGAGCTGACGAGCAGCCGCCGGCTCTTGATGGCGGCGATTGACCGGTTCCAGGGCCAGAAGCTGCCGTCTGCCGGCGCGGAGAGACTGGCTATTCATGTACGGCAAGTCGACGACCAGAACGCCGGGGCTGAGGACCCGCAGGCGATCCGTACGAACGAAGGACTCCAGCAGGCGCAATCGATTCGCGATCCGTATGATCAGCAGCGAGCCTTCAACGCCCGCCGTGCGCTTCAGTCAATCGAGAACGTCGCCGAGTGGCTGGGCGATGTCCAGGGGCGCCGGAAGGCGCTGTTGTTCTTCAGCGAGGGCTTCGACTACGACATCTACCAGCCGTTCAACCTGTCCCAGGAGGGCGGGTCGATCATCGCTGAAGCGAGGGAAGCGGCCGCCGCCGCGCAACGGGCCAATGTCAACGTGTACGGGATCGACCCGAGAGGGATGAGCCAGTTCGGCGAGATGATCCAGGTCACCGGGCGGTCCGACTATCCGCAGCTGGAATACGGCACGTTCAGAGGGGCGCTTCGCGAACTGCTGCTTGCTCAGGAGAGCCTGATCTCGCTGTCGGAAGAAACCGGCGGCCTGCCGATCGTGAGGGCCGGTGATCTGGCTGGAGGCCTCGCGCGGATCGTTCTCGACAACAGCCGTTACTACGTGCTGGGGTACTACAGCGACGCGACGCAGTGGTCGCGGAACCGCTTCCTGAAGCTCGAGGTGCGGGTGAAGCGACCCGGCCTCGAGGTTCGCGCGCGCAAGGGCTTCCTGCCGCCGGACACCCGCGCGATCGAACGTGCGCGGGAAGCCGAGGTGAAGGCCGGCACGACGCCGGCGCTGAAGGCGGCGCTCGGCAAGCCCGTCCCAATCGGCGATGTGCCGTTTCGCGTGTTCGCAGCATCGATGCGGGCCGTCGGGGGCAAGAGCGGCTCCGTGATGGTCGTGCTCGAGATCGACGGGCGGTCGCTCAACTTCGAACAACGCGATGGCCGATTTGCCGAGTCGGTGGAGGTCTCCAT
>Ga0326597_10002026_pt1 | contig 30964 bp, 25 predicted proteins | sample RVTome_12_FD_203789 | JGI IMG/M metagenome (GOLD analysis project Ga0326597, IMG submission 203789) | Soil microbial communities from uranium-contaminated site in the Upper Colorado River Basin, Wyoming, United States - RVT100D185 | ecosystem: Environmental > Terrestrial > Soil > Contaminated >...
TGTCGCTGGATGGCGGCAGTTTTGGCATCAACCTGTGCGTCGAGTGGTCGGCGGCCGGGCTCGCCGGAGCGCAAAGTCTGACTCACTCATGGGCGGGCGAAAACCTGGTCGGCTCGGCCGGCGTCAGCATCTTCACGACCGAGGCGGCCGGTGGTGGAACGCCGGTCGGCCTCGCCGCCGAGACCGATACGGCGTTGGCGGTGTCTCCGGCGCGGGGCGTCGACCTCGGCCTCGCGGCCGGGACCGACGCGGCGCTCGGCGTCACCATCGCCCGGGTCAGGGCGGTCGGCCTCGCCTCGGCGTCGGACACCGCGCTTGGGCTCGCGATCGCTCGCGGCATCGACCTCGGGCTCGCTTCGGAGGCCGACGCCGCGCTCGCGCTCGGGACCCGGCTCGTCGTCGACATCGGCCTCGCGGCGGAGACCGACGCCGCGCTCGCGGCAACGATCGCCCGGGCGGCGGCGCTGGGGCTGGCGGGCGAGAGCGACACGGCGGCCGCGGTCGCCAGCGCCCGCATCTTGGCCCTGGCGCTCGCGATCGAGACCGATACGGCGCTCGCCCTGGCCACGTGGCTGGCCCCGTCGCCGATGCCCCGAGTGGTGGCGATCACCGATTTCACGCGGGTCGCGGCGGTCGTCGATCCGGGCCGAACCGTCACCATCAATTGAGGCAGGACATGGCCGACTATACCATCAAGGCCGGCGATGCCGGCTCGGTCATCGAGGCGGTGCTGAAGGAGAACGCCGCGGAGGTGGACCTCACCGGCGCCAGCGTGCGCTTCCTGATGAGCGATGCCCAGTATGGGGCGAGCAAGGTGAACGCGCCGGCAACCATTGTCACCGCCGCCGCGGGCGCGGTCGCCTATGACTGGCAGCCCGGCGATCTCGACACCGCGGGCGGCTTCCTCGCCGAGTTCGAGGTGACCTTCGCCGATGGGTCCATCGCGACCTTTCCGAGCGCGGGCTATGTCGAAATCCGCGTGATCGGCGATCTGAATTGATGAGCGGTTCGGTGAGCGACCGGGCCGTGTCCGCCCGAAACAATGGCGCAATGGCGCCGGTCCGGCTTGCCCCCGGCATGACCTGGCGGGCCCGGTCCGGGAGCTGGCGGCCCGCGATGCGCCTGATCGCCGCCGCCCTGGTGGCGGTCCGGCTCGCCGGGGCGCCCGCGCCCGCGGCCGGGTCGGACCTCATCGAGCCGCGTGTCTTGCTCGGCGATGATGCCGCTCGCCTCGCCGCGCTGATCGGGGACGGGGAAGGTGCCGGCGTCCGGCCCGGCGCCGATGTCGCCGTCATCGTGATCGAGCCCGCCGGCTTCGTCTGGCTGGTGCTGATCGACAGCGTCGCCCGGCGCAAGACCTGGACGCGGATGTCCATCGCCGAGTTCGAACGGCTGCTGCGCGGCCTCGGGCGCCAGGCGTGGGCACGTTGAGCCGGAGCCCGCCGCTCCCGCTCGCGCAACGGCGCGGGTGGGGCCGGGAGCAATACCCGATCGGCGCCGACCCGGCCTTGTCTCGACGCCCGACGTAGGATAACATTCCTATCCCATCAGCCCACCGAGGCCGGACCCATGCCGATAGCGGAACAAAAAAAGCGCTCACGGCGCCGCCATCCGCGGACGGATAGCGAGCTGGAGAGCGAACTGGAGCATGTGGCTCTTGCCTGGGCCGCGCACAACCAGGCGCGCCACGCCGCGCGCGGCTGGAAGCGCACGATTGCCGAGAGCGCCCTTGGCGCCCTCGATCCGACCCGTGGAGCGACCCGGTATCATCGCCACGACGAGACCCCCGGCTGGGCGCGGCGCCGGCGGCCGGTCGCGCTCATCGGCGCCTATCTGTTCTACACCGACTGATTGCGGCGGCATCCGCCGGGCGCGCGCGTCTCGCCCATTGCGACCCTTCCCCGGCAACCGGTCTGCGGTCGCCGACACTCTTCCTCTTGCTCCTCCTCCTCATCCTCTCTCCGCTCTCCCTCTTCCCCCTCGCGCATTCATCGCCTATTCACGTCATTGGACCTATTGCTGTCGGCACTGAGACGATGGGGTGGTCCGGTGTGGCGCATTCTTGTGATTGCTGTGCTTGTCCTTGCCTGGTGCGGGCCGTGGCCCGGAGCCGGGGCGGCGGCTCTCGCCGCTGAGTGGCCCTTGCCGGCGCAGGAATGGGCGGGCGTGATCTACACGCGTCTTGCCCAGCAAGGCGGCGATTCGCGGGCGCGCATGCTGGCCCCGCCGGTGGCCGCGCAGGGAGCGGACTGGCAGGCCGCAAAAGCCGCGCGCGCATGCGCCTCCGGTGGTACGGTGTTGCGAGTCGATCCGAACGGCCGCGGTTACGACGTCCGGGTTCTCGTCGCCAACCAGGTTGTCGTGGTCAGGGTCGACGCCAACGGGAGCTGCAGGTAAATCCTGGCCCGGGAGGTAGACGTGAGACTGCTTGTCGTCGAGGATGATCCAGACCTCAATCGCCAGCTGAAGACTTCTTTGAGCGAGGCGGGCTACGCGGTCGACGTGGCATTCGACGGCGAGGAGGGTCATTTCCTCGGCGATACCGAGCCTTACGACGCCGTGGTTCTCGATCTCGGCCTGCCCCAGATCGATGGCGTCACGGTTCTCGAGCGCTGGCGCCGCGGCGGCCGGCTGATGCCGGTTCTGATCCTCACCGCCCGCGATCGCTGGAGCGACAAGGTGGCGGGCTTCGATGCCGGCGCCGACGATTACGTGTCCAAGCCGTTCCATATGGAGGAAGTGCTCGCCCGGGTGCGCGCGCTCCTGCGCCGCGCCGCCGGCCATGCCTCGGCCGAGATCGAGTGCGGGCCGCTGCGCCTCGACACCCGTGCCGCGCGCGTGAGCATCGATGGCCACCCGGTCAGGCTCACCTCGCTCGAATACCGGCTTCTCGCCTATCTCTGCCACCACAACGGGCGCGTCGTCTCGCGCACCGAACTCGTCGAGCATCTGTACGATCAGGACTTTGACCGCGACTCCAATACGATCGAGGTGTTCGTGGGGCGGATCAGAAAGAAGCTCGGGGTCGACCTGATCACGACCGTGCGCGGCCTCGGCTACTGCCTCGAGGCGCCGAAGGATGCGCCCTAGTTCACTCACCACCCGCCTTCTGTTTTCCGCCGGCGCATGGAGCCTGATCGTTCTTGTCGCCACCGGGCTTGTTCTGTCCTCGCTTTACCGCGGTGCGGTCGAACGCGCGTTCGACGAGCGCCTCGACGTGTTCGTCAAGGGCCTGATCGCCGAGCTCGCCTTCGGCGAAGCGGGCACGCTCGAGATCGCCCGCGACCTGCCCGAGCCGCGCTTCTCGTTTCCGCTTTCGGGATGGTACTGGCAGGTCGAGTCGCTGGAGCCCGGCGCGTCCGGGTCCGTCGCGTCGCCCTCGCTGCTCGACCAGAGGCTGAACTTCTCGACCGTGCCGGCGCCCGATCTCGATGGCGGGATATCCGACGGAGGGTCGAGCGCGTTTTATATTGTCGGACCGGACGGCGAGGAATTGCGCGTGGTTCGCCGGCCGATCCGCTTCCAGGCCGGCGAGGCGCCGCTGCTGTTCACGGTCGCGGGTAATGCGAGCGATATTTCCGCCGCCGCGCGCTCGTTCAACGGAACCCTGTTTCTCGCCCTGTCCATTCTCGGCGCCGGGCTTGTGATCGCCGCCTTTCTCCAGGTCCGCTACGGGCTGCGCCCGGTCCGCGAGCTGCGCGCCGCGCTGGCGCGCATCCGCGCAGGCCAAGAGCGGCGGATCAGCGGTGACTACCCGGACGAGATCGCGCCGCTGTCGAACGAGGTCAACGCGCTTCTCGACGCCAATGAGGAAGTGATCGAGCGTGCCCGCACCCATGTCGGCAATCTCGCCCATGCGTTGAAGACGCCCTTGAGCGTGCTCGCCAACGAGGCGGCTGGCACTAGCGATCCGATCGGTGACAAGGTTGAGGAGCAGGTGCTGCTGATGCGCCGCCATGTCGACCATCATCTCGAGCGCGCCCGCGTCGCGGCCAGCGCCAATGTGCTGGGCGCGGCGACCGATGTCGAGCCGGTGGTCGCCTCGATCGTTCGGACCTTGCGCAAGATCAACGGCGAACGCCAGATCGTGGTCGCGGTGACCTGCGATGACGGTGTGAGATTTCGCGGCGAGAAGCAGGACCTCGAGGAGATGGTCGGCAACCTGCTCGACAACGCGTTCAAATGGGCCGATCAGCAGATCTCGGTGAGGATTGCCCGCAATGGCGAGCGGATCGACGGTCTGGACCATGCCCTCACCATCGACATCGACGATGACGGGCCCGGCCTGACCGAGGAACAGCGCCAGGATGCGCTGCGCCGTGGCCGGAGGCTCGATGAATCAAAGCCGGGGTCCGGCCTCGGGCTGGCGATCGTCGCCGACATCGCCACGATGTATCGCGGCACTTTCGCGCTCGGGCACGCATCGCTCGGAGGTTTGCGGGCGCGGCTGGTCCTGCCGGCCCAGGCGCTCAGCTGAGGAGGCGGGAGAGGGGGCGGCATGACATCGCGACGAGCAGGCCCGGCGCTGATCGCGCTCGCCTTCGCCCTCGCCCTCGGCGCCTGCCAGACCGCGGCGCGCAGGCCGGCGACATTCATCGACGGGCGGTCGACCCCGCCGGCCGGTGCCCCCGAGTTCCCGCAAGGCACCGAGGGCGGCGTCGATGCGGGTGGCGCGGTCCAGGGCGGCATCGCCGACTCCGACATTGCCCGCTCGCTTGGCGATACCGACCGCCAGCGGGCCACCCAGGCCGAATACTTCGCGCTCGAGACCGCCGTGGCCGGCCGGTCCCAGACCTGGTCCAACCCGCAGACCAACAGCTCCGGCACGATCGTCGTCGGCGAAACCTACGAGATCAACCGCACCCGGTGCCGGGACTACACCCATACCGTGACCGCCGCCGGAGATGAGCGCACCCTGCGCGCGACCGCGTGCCGCCAGCCGAACGGGACCTGGCGCTCGGTCAGCGGCTGAACGCCGCACCCTGGAGGCGGCGCCGGGGCAACGCCGCGTTAACCCGTTTGCGGACACCCTGCGGGCGAGCGATGTATCGCAGCAAAGGCCCGCCAATGGTCCCGACGCGTTCAGGCTCGGACAGGCTGCTTGCCCATTTGGCGCAACTCTCTCCCGAGACGACGGCGTTCCTTGTCCGGGAGATCGAGCTTCACCGTCACCTTGGCGACGATGATCCCTCTTACCGGCATATTCTCGAGGTCGTCCGCCACCTCGCGAAGGTCCGTGAATACTCGTTCGGGCATCTGAGCACCCCGCTCAGGCTGTTCTGCGACCCGTTCGAGGACCTGCTGACCGACGAAAGGATGGGCGCGCGCGCATCTTCACGGGTTGCCCGCACCTCGATCGCGCCGATCTGGACCTGGTTGACGGGGCCCCAGGGGCCGGAGGCCCTGAGGGGGCTGGTTGTCGCGCTGTCGCGAGCGGCCGAGCGGGACGATCGCACCGCGGCCAGGACCATGCAGCCCCGGATGATCGAGCTCGTGGCCGGGGAAATCGAAACCGCGCTGGCGCGCTGCGCCGATTCGAGGAAACTCACGGCTCAGCTTGTTGCGATCCTCGGCGGCCCGGACGCGGCGCGGGACGCGCGGACCGTCGCCGCGGCGTTTCGCTCGTTCGACGCGATTCGGGCGCTGCGCGCCGCGATTCCGGCGCGGATCGCCGACCTCGATTCCGCCGGCGGGAACATTTCCGGCGCCCTTCGCGCCTTCGAGCGGTCCGCGCCCGGCGCCGCCGGGCTGGGCTTTGCGACGCTGGTCTCGCGCATGGTCTTCCCGGCCCAGGCCCTGCGCCTGCCGGTCCGCGCGCTGTCGAGCAACGTTGCCGCCCGCATTGCCGAAAGCGGCTTCGCCCCGCTGGTCCGGATCCTGCTCGACGAGCTGGAACTTGCCGCTCTCGGCGTCGACCGGCTCGTGCGCGAGCGTGCCGCGCCGGCGGACGTCCTTGGCGCGCTCGACCGCTACCATGGGCTTGCCCGCGGCATCGGCGGCGAGCTCGACACCGGCCCGCGCGACGTGGTCGGCCAGTCGCTGGCCGCGGGGCGGCGCACCGCCTCGGCGGCGCTCGATGCCGAACTGCGCCGTCTGCCGGACCGGATATCGGCACTCTTCAAGCCGTACCTCGACAGCCGCTCGTCCAAGAGCCTGCCCGGCCCCGGCGCCGGCGCGGTCGACGAAGTGCTGCGGGTGCTGACCCTTGGCCGCGACTGCCGCCAGTTCATGGACGAGCTGTCCCTGAACGAGGCGGTGATGCGCTGCGACGAGGCGGCGCCGGCGCGCCTGACGCTCATTACCGACACGGTGATCACCGATCTGCGCAACACTTCGGGCAGCAGGCAATCGAGCCTGAAGGCGTGGCTCGAGGTGGCGGTCTCGCTCACCGCGATTGCGATGGGAGATATCGATGCCGACCTCGTCGCCCGCCTTGCCGAGGTCGCGAGCGAGAGCCGCTCGCCGCGGCCGGTCGACGCCGCGATCGCCGGCTGAGGGCTCGATCGAACCGGTCGCGGCCCCCAGGTTTTCACACCGGTGGCGGCGGCCCGATCGCGAACAGCCGGACCGCGGCACCAGGGCGGGATGCGGCCTCCAGCCACCCCCACGCATGCTCGGCGACCGACCGGCCCACGTAAAGCTCGATTACCCCGGGGTTCACGGACCGCAGATGGACCAGGGCCGCGATCCCCGCGAGTTGCGTGCGGACCACCGTTCCGGGCCCTCCGCGGACCAGTTCATCGGCCGCGCCGCTCCCCTTCATCACGGTCTCGACCGCGCCGTCGCCCGCGAGCCGGATCTGCCCATGGGCATCGCTGTGATCGATGACCGCCGCGAACCGCCCGCCAAGGCCGGTTGCGAGCGCCGCGACGAGCGCGTCACGACGGCCGATCGGCGCGGTGATGAACCACTGGTCGACCGAGACCGGCAGCGCTTCGCAGCCGTCCGTGCCCGAGGAGGTGCGCGGTGCCGTCGCCAGTTCGAAGCCGAGCAGTTCTCCCGCCACCGCCAGTGACGATGAATCGTCGGGCCGGATTCTGAGCGCGATCACGGCGCGGTCGGCGATCTCGGTGATCGACACCGCCCGCCTCCCGTCCCCGGCTGTCCGGCGCCGGTGCGCCAGCGGGGTGAGGCGACCCATGTCAGCCATCGATCCGCTCCCGTCGGCGCTCGTCGAAAATCGTTCCGGTGATCGTGACCGTGACCATCGCGCGCCCGACCGGGCAGGCGATGGCATCGCCGATACGCTCGCGTCCGCGCGCGACCAGCGCGAGCGCGATCGGCCGGCCGAGCGTCGGGCTTCGGCACGACGACGTGACATGGCCGATCATCCGGTGCGGTGGCTCGGCATTTCGATCGGCCACTTCGATCAGGTAACCGCCCTGCGGCAGCACCGGTCCGTCATCCTCGCTCGCAAGCCCGACAAGCTGGTGGCGATCCGGCCGTTGCAGAGCGCTGCGCTGAAGCCCGCTCCTGCCGATGAAATCGCCCTTGTCGCCCGCGACCAGCCGGCCGAGGCCGAGATCGAACGGCGTCACCGTCCCGTCGGTTTCCTCGCCGATGGCGATGTGCCCCGCCTCCAGCCGCATCACGTCGAGCGCGCCCGTTCCGAACGCCGCAATTGTGTGCGCCGCGCCCGCCTCGGAAATCGCATCCCACAGCGCGCTTGCAGGATTGGCCGGCGCCGCGATCTCGTAGGCGAGATCGCCGACCAGGCCGGTGCGCAGCACCCGCACCGGGACCCCGGCGAGCGTGCCCTCGCCCGCGGCCCCCACAGGCAGCGCCGCGCGGGTGACGTTGAGGCCGCCCACCGCCTCGAGAACGTCGCGCGACCGGGGGCCGGCGACAAGGAACTGCGCCCACTGCTCGGTGACGTCGGTGATGAAGACCCTGAGCCGGGGCCATTCGCTCTGGTGCCAGCGCTCGAACCATTGCCGGGTCTCCTCGGCCCGGCCGGTGGTCGTGTTGACCCAGAAGCGCTCCAGGGCAAGGCGCGCGACAACCCCGTCGTCGATCACGAAACCCTGCTCGTCGAGCATCAGCCCGTAACGACACCGCCCGACCTCGAGGCTTGCCATATCGGTCGCGAACAGGCGGTCCAGAAGGATGGCCGCGTCCGGGCCGAACAGCTCGATCTTGGCGAGCGTCGAGGCGTCGAGAAGGCCGACGCCCTGGCGCACGGCGAGCACCTCGCCCGCCACGGCCTGTTCGCGCGCCGCATGTCCGGCGGTGTAGGCGAACGGGCGCCGCCACAGCCCGACCGTCTCGAACGAGGCACCGTTGTTGCGGTGCCAGTGCCAGACCGGCGTGCGCCGGACCGGGCGGAACAGATCGCCCGTCCGCTCGCCGGCCATGGCGCCGAACGTGACCGGCAGATAGGGCGGGCGGAACGTCGTCGACCCGATCTCGGAGATGGCGACACCCAGGGCCGCGGCATGGACGGCGAGGGCGTTGACGTTGCCGGTCTTGCCCTGGTCCGGCGCCATTCCGAGCGCCGCGTAGCGCTTCAGGTGCTCCGCCTTGCCGTAGCCTTCGCGCACCGCGAGCGCGATATCGGCGGCGGTGACATCGCTCGCCTGATCGACGAACTGCCGCTCCGGGCCGGCCGCCGCGTGCTGAGCCACCACCTGCCAGAACGCCCGCAGCGGCCGCTCGGCGGGCTCCACGACCTTTTCGCCGGCCCGCCGGCCCCCATGCCCCGGCCGTTCCGCCCGGGACCGGCGCGCGGCCCGCTCGCCGGCCGCATATCCCTCCCTCAGACATCCCCCGAGCGTAAAGACACCGTTCGCCGCGCCCGCGGCCTGCATGTGCGGGCCGAGGATTCCGGGCTTCAGCGACGAGATCGCATCATCCCATTCGAGCCGTCCGCCGCAATGGGCGGTGAGATGCGCCTGCGGGTCCCAGCCGCCGCAGGTGCACACGAAGTCGCAGGCGATGCGCTCCGTGACCGCATTTGCGCCGGCGCCACCGAGGGGAGCGATGCGCACCGCGCGCAGTTCCGTTCCGCCGAACCAGGTCTCGACTCCGACGATTCCGTGTCCGGCGGCGATCTCGATTCCCCGCTGCCGCGCCGCCTCGACCAGCGGTCCTTGCGGCGCATCGCGGATATCGACGATGCGGGCGACGGCGAGCTTGAGATCATGGAGCGCGCGGGCGGTCCGATAGCCGTCGTCATTGTTGGTAAACACGATTCCCGCCGCGCCCGGCGCCACCGCGAAACGAAGCCCATAGGCGCGCACGGCCGAGCCCAGCATCACGCCGGGCCGGTCGTTGTCGGCGAAGGTGAGCGGGCGCTCCAGCGCTCCCGCGGCGACGATGATCTCGCGGGCCCGAACCTTCCACAGCCGCTGGCGCGGCGCGTCCGGGCCCGCATCGCCAGGCCTGTCGTGCTCGCCGGCCTGCTGGTCGAGCAGGGCCAGACTGTCCTCGTAAATTCCGGCAACCGTGGTGCGGGTCAGCATGTGCACCCGTTCGCTCGCCGCGAGCCGGCGAACGCCGCTTCCGATCCAGTCGAGAGCGGGCGCGCCGTCGATCGTGCCGTCGAACAGATCGCTGATGCCGCCAAAGCGCGGCGCCCCATCGGCGATGATGACGCGCGCGCCGGCGTCCATCGCCGCCAGCGCCGCGGCAATGCCGGCGACGCCGCCTCCGGCGACGAGCACGTCGCAGGCGGCGTGCAGGTGCTCGTAACGGTCGCGATCTCGATGCCCCGGCGCCGGACCACCGGGCGCGGCCCGGCGGATCACGCGTTCATAGAAGGGCCATGCCCATCGCGGCCACATCAAGGCCTTGTTCTGAAACCCGGCCGGCAACAGGCGCGGGAACCCGGCCAGGACCTGGCCGGCATCGAAGGCGAGATTCGGCCAGCGATTCTGGCTGCGGGCGACGAGACCGTCATGAAGCTCGATCGCGGTGGCGCGCTCGTTCGGGCTCATGCGCCCGCCCGTTCCGAGCGCGACCAAACCGTTGGGCTCCTCCGCGCCGGCGCTCACGAACGAGCGCGGCCGATGGAACTTCGGGCTCCTGGCGACCAGCCGCACGCCGTTGGCCAGCAGCGCCGATGCCAGAGTGTCGCCTTCAAAGCCGCCGTAGGCGATGGCGTCGAAGGTGAACGAGAGCGGGCGCGAGCGGTCGATCAGCCGCCCGGGCCCGCCGGCTTGGTGATCGAATGGCAGGCGAAACGGCCGCACCGTCATGTGCGGGGTGTCCGGCGCGGGCGGCATTCGGGCCGCGGCCCGCCGATCCGACATGATCCGCCAGACGTCCGCGCGCGGGTGTCGCGGGCGGCCGCGAGCCATTCGCGGCAGCCATGTCGGCACGGCCGCGGCTTGCGGCGAACGTCGCCGGACCCGCGCTTCGGGCGGGCTTTGCCTCCGCCCGCGAACGCGGTTTCGTCGGCATCGGGACCGCAGGCCGGACAGGTGAGGCGCGCCATCGCTGAGAGTCTCTCCCGGAGTTGTCCGGACATGAATGGCGCCAGTGGAGCGAATTTGACATCTGAGTCCCGGTTGCCGCCAAGCTCGTGCTCAAGTGTCAAATTCAAAAGCTCCATGAGATTCAATAACATGCTAGTGGTCCTCATGATTGCGACATTTGCCAGGGCGGGTGCGGCGAAGCGAGGCAAATGTCGGGGTCGGACCACTAGTGCGCGACCGCCGCCGCGGTGCGCTCGTCGATCACCGCGCCGGTGTCGAACCGGTCGAGACCGAACGGGGCCGCCAGCTCGTGCGCACGCCCGTTGGCCAGGGTATCGGCGAAGATGAACCCCGAGCCGGGAATCGCCTTGAACCCCCCGCTCCCCCAGCCGCAATTGAGATACAGCCCTTCGACCGGCGTCCGCCCGATGAGCGGGCTGCGGTCGGGCGTCAGGTCGACCGTTCCCTCCCAATGGCGCATCAGCTTGACCCGGCTGACCGCCGGCATCAGCGCGACCAGCGCCGCGATCGTGTGCTCGAGCGTGGCAAGGCTGGCGCGCCCGGACCGGCTGGCCGCGCCGCCGATCACCAGCTCGCCGCGGTCCGACTGGCTCGCATAGGCCTGGGTTGCGCCCGCCAGCACCACCACGTCGAGCATCGGCTTCAGCGGCTCGGAGACCATGGCCTGGAGGCGGACATTCTCGATCGGAAGCGTGACCGCGACGGTCTCGAGCAGTTGCGATGCGCCGGCGGCGGCAACGACCGCGACCGTCTTGGCCGCGATCTCGCCCCTTGCCGTTGCGACCCCGCTCACCCGTCCGCCGTCGCGTCTGATCCGGGTCACCGCGCAGTTCTCGATGATGTCGACGCCGAGAGCGTCTGCCGCGCGCGCATAGCCCCAGGCGACGGCATCGTGGCGGGCGGTGCCGCCGTCCGGCTGGAACAGCGCTCCCAGGACCGGGTGGCGCGCGGTCCGGCTCAGGTCGAGGAGCGGAATCTTGCGCGCGATGTCGCCGCGGCCGATCATGTAGGCGGTGACGCCCTCGGCGGCCGCGGCATGGGAATGCCGGCGCATGAGCCTGAGTTCGTGCTCCGACAGGCACAGCGTTACCACGCCGCGGGCCGAGAACATCACATTGAAGTTGAGCTCGCCCGAGAGCGTCTCGAACAGGCTTCGCGACAGCTCGTAGAGCGCGATCGAAGGGGCATTGAGATAGGCCGAGCGGACGATGGTCGTGTTGCGGCCGGTATTGCCGCCGCCGAGCCAGCCCTTCTCGATCACCGCCACATTTGTGATCCGATGTTCCTTGGCGAGGTAGTAGGCGGTTGCAAGGCCGTGTCCGCCACCGCCGATGATGACGATGTCATAGGCGTTCTTTGGCTCGCGTGCGGCCCACGCGCGCTCCCAGTTGCGGTGCCGGGAGAGCGCGTTGCGGGCGAGCGACAAGGCCGAATAGCGCTGCATGACGGGATGATCGCCGGTGTGTCCTCTTGCGGGTGCCACAGCCCTGGTGACGATAGCATCTGCGGCCACGCCCGCCAGCATCGTTGGCGCAGGTCGGCGGACTGCGTTTCCGCCGCCCGATGCGCCGGTCTTTGACGGATCCGCGGCGGATCGCTACATGGACCCTGATCGGACTCAACTGCGAGGCGGCGAGGCGCCCCTTCATGATGTTGTGGATCGTATTCGCCGCGATGACGGCTCTGGCCGTCGCCACGGTCCTCCACCCGCTGGTCACCGGCCGCGCCCGCGCGCACGCGCGCGCCCGCCATGAGGTCGCGGTCTATCGTGACCAGCTCCTGGAAATCGATCGTGACCGCGGCCGCGGTGTCATCAGCGACGGCGAGGCCGAGGGCGCGCGCGCCGAGATCGCCCGGCGGCTGATTGCCGCCGACGAGCGCCATGACCGTGGTCCCCCGCCGGCCACCGCGATCTGGCGGCGGTCGGCGGCGGTCCTGGTCATTGTCCTGCTGCCCGGGATCGCGCTTGGCTCCTATCTCGCGCTCGGCAGTCCCGGTGCGCCGTCGCAGCCGTTTGCCGCGCGCCAGGAGGCACCGCTCGAAAGCCAGGATCTCGCGACCCTGGTCGGCCGGGTCGAGCAGCACCTTCAGCAAGACCCGACCGACGCGGCGGGATGGGACGCCGTCGCCCCCGCCTACATGCGGCTCGGCAGGTTTCGCGACGCGGCGGACGCCTATGGCCGCGCCATCCGGCTTGGCGGCGAGACGGCCGAGCGCCAGTCGGCTCTCGGCGAGGCGCGCCTGTTCCTGACCGGCGGCATGGTCGATGCGGCCGCGCGCGCGGCGTTCGAGCGCGCCTCGGCGCTCGATCCGTCCCTGCCCTCGCCGCGGTTCTATCTGGGACTTGCGGCCAAACAGGACGGCGACGTCGACCGCGCCCGCGCATTGTGGGAAGAGCTTGTGGCCTCGGCGCCGCCCCGCGCCTCCTGGGCCGATGAGGTGCGCAGGCAGATTGCCGGACTTGCCGGAGGCGAAGCCGCCGCAGCCGGGCGGAGCGGTTCCGAACCCGGACCGGGCGCGGAGGATGTTGCCGCCGCAGCCTCCTTGTCGGCCGAGGAGCGCGGCGCCATGATCGAGGGCATGGTCGACGGGCTCGCCGCCCGGCTCGCCGACGCGCCGGACGATCTCGACGGCTGGCTGAGGCTCGCGCGCGCCTATGTGGTGCTCGGCCGGCAGGCAGATGCCCGCGCGGCGCTCGATTCGGCCCGCGATGCGTTCACCGGCCGCGACGATCCGCTGGCGAGGATCGAGGCCGCCGCGCGCGAGCTGGGGCTTGGATCATGACCGGACCGGATCAGCCGATCGTGATCGCCGTGGTGAGCGCGCGCGTGCGGCGTTCGTTGCACTGGGTCGCTCCATGGTCCATGTGTTCGATCGGAATGTGCGGATGACACGAAAACAGCGCCGGATCGTGCTTCTCTCGGCTGCCGCCGTCGTGCTCGCGCTCGCGGCGACGCTGGTCCTGACCGCGCTCGAGGACTCGATCGTCTTTTTCTACAGCCCCACCGACATCGAGGAAAAGCACGTCGCTCCCGGCCAGCGCATTCGCATCGGCGGACTTGTGGAGGACGGATCGCTCGTCCGCGGAGACGGATTGTCGATCACCTTCCGCGTCACCGATCTCGATCGCGCCATCCCCGTATCCTATACCGGGGCGGTGCCCGACCTGTTCCGGGAGGGCCAGGGCGTGGTCGCCGAAGGCGTGCTCGACGGCGCCGGCAGCTTCACCGCCGACACCATTCTCGCCAAGCATGACGAGAACTACATGCCGCGCGAGGTCGCCGATGCCCTGAAGGAGCGGGGCGTGTGGAATCCGCAATGACCGGGGGTCGGGCGCGCACGGCGCGGGAGAACGGGCGATGATCACGGAAATCGGCCACTTCGCTCTGTTGCTGGCGCTGGCGCTGGCCGTGATTCAATCCACCTTGCCGCTGGTCGGCGCCGCCCGCGGCGATCCGGCGCTGATGCGGACCGCGATCCCGGCGGCGAGGGGGCAGCTCGTGTTCATTGCCGCTGCCTTCGCGGCGCTGACATACGCCTATGTGACGTCCGACTTTTCGGTCGAGAATGTGTTCGAAAACTCCCATTCGGCCAAGCCGATGCTCTACAAGGTCGCGGGCGTGTGGGGCAACCACGAGGGATCGATGCTCCTGTGGGTGCTGATCCTGGCGCTGTTCGGCGCCGCGGTCGCGACCTTCGGCGCCAATCTCGCCGAGACCCTCCGCGCCCGGGTGCTGGCCGTCCAGGGCATGATCGGCGTCGCGTTTCTCCTGTTCATCATCGCGACCTCGAACCCGTTCGTGCGCCTCGATCCCGCTCCCGCCGACGGCAGCGACCTCAACCCGCTCTTGCAGGACCCGGGCCTCGCCTTCCATCCGCCGTTCCTCTATCTCGGCTATGTCGGCTTTTCCATGGCCTTCGCCTTCGCCGTCGCGGCGCTGATCGAGGGCCGGGTCGACGCGGCGTGGGCGCGCTGGGTGCGGCCGTGGACGCTCGCCGCCTGGATGTTCCTCACCGTCGGCATCGCCCTCGGCTCGTGGTGGGCCTATTACGAGCTCGGCTGGGGCGGCTGGTGGTTCTGGGACCCGGTCGAGAACGCGAGCTTCATGCCGTGGCTGGCGGGAACCGCGCTCATCCATTCCGCCCTCGTCGTCGAGCGGCGTGACGCGCTCAAGGTCTGGACCATCCTGCTCGCCATCATCGCGTTCTCGCTGAGTCTGGTCGGCACGTTCCTGGTGCGCTCCGGCGTCCTCACCTCGGTCCACGCCTTCGCGGTCGATCCCGCGCGCGGCGTGTTCATTCTCGCGATCCTGGCGGTTTTCGTCGGCGGGGCGCTGGTGCTTTACGCCTGGCGGGCTCCGGCGCTGAGATCGGGCGGGCTGTTCGCGCCGGTGAGCCGCGAGGGGGCGCTCGTCGTCAACAATCTTCTTCTGACCGTCGCCTGTGCCGCGGTGTTCATCGGAACCCTCTATCCGCTGCTCCTGGAGGCGCTGACCGGCGCCAAGATTTCCGTCGGCGCGCCGTTTTTCGACATGACCTTCGCGCCGATCATGGTGCCGCTGCTGTTCGTCATGCCGTTCGGGCCGTTCCTCGCCTGGAAGCGTGGCGATCTCGTCGGCACCGCCCAGCGGCTGCTCCTCGCGCTCGCCATCGCCGTGTTCGGAACCATCGCCGCCCGGGCGGCCGCCGGCGCGGATGGTCCGCTCCTGGCACCGCTCGGGATCGGCCTCGGCCTGTGGCTGGTGGCCGGTGCGGTTTGCGAGATCCTGTGGCGGGCAAGGGCGTTCACCGCCCCGGCGGGCGAGACTCTGCGCCGGCTTTCGAGCATGCCGCGCGCTGGCTGGGGAGCGATGCTCGCCCATGCCGGCATCGGCATCGTGGTTCTCGGCATCACCGGGGTCACGGCCTGGAAGAGCGAGAAGGTCGTCCAGATGCAGCCGGGCGAGGCCGAAGATATCGCCGGCTTCACCGTCACCTTCGCGGGCGTCGCCCCGCGCCGCGGCCCCAACTATTCCGAGACGGTGGCCGGGTTCGAGATCCACCGCGCGGGCGAGGTCATCGATGCGTTCGAGTCTTCCAAGCGGCTTTACGATGTCCAGCGCATGACCACGACCGAGGCCGGAATCATCACCTTCTACTGGGGCGACCTCTATGTCGCGATCGGCGATGAGAGCGACGAGGGCCTGACGGTCAGGCTGTGGTTCAACCCGCTGGTGCCGCTGATCTGGTTCGGCGCCATCACCATGGCGCTCGGTGGTCTGCTGTCGCTCAGCGACCGGCGCCTGCGCATCGGCGCGCCGCGCCGGGCACGACCGGCCGCGCCGGCGGACGCGGGTGCGCCCGCATGAGGGCGGCGCCGATCCTCTGCGGTGTCCTTCTCGCGCTGGCGTTGGCCGTGGGCGCCGCGCCGGCCGGCGCCGTCAATCCCGATGAAATCCTCGCCGATCCCGGGCTTGAAGCGCGCGCCCGCGACATTTCATCGGGCCTCAGATGCCTCGTGTGCCAGAACCAGTCGATCGATGATTCGGAGGCTCCGCTGGCCCGGGACCTGCGCATCCTGGTGCGCGAGCGGCTCCAGGCCGGAGACAGCGACGAGGCGGTCGTGGGCTTCATCGTCGCGCGCTATGGCGAGTTCGTTCTGCTGGAGCCGCGCCTGGGGCCTCACACGCTGCTTCTGTGGGCGGCCCCCGCAATCCTGATCATCATCGGCGTCCTGGTCGTGTTTGTGTCCGTCCGTTCGAGGGGGACGCCGCGGACTGCGCCGCTGAGCAAGGACGAACAGCGCCGGCTCGATGCCGCGCTTGAAGCATCCGAGCGCTGATCGGGCGTCCGCCGGCCATTCAGGCAAGCCTTGCCGTGAGCGGGCAAACCGCGCCGCCCGGCGCCCGCGCGCCAGATTACCAAGAATTAATGCGCCCGACATGGTCCGGAAAGCCGACCGTCCCCACATTGAAGGGCAATCGCGGGGGCGACCTCTGACCCACAGGAGACATGAGATGCAGCGATCCGACCACCAAACCGGCGTGGCCCGCCGCGTCCCTGCCCGTGACGGGCGCAAGGCCACGATGATCGTGGCGCTCGCGCTGGTGACCGGCCTGGGCGGCGCGCTGGCGCTGTTGCACGAGCCCGCCCCGGCGAGTGCCCAGACGGGCTCGCTCGGCGGCCAGACCCTCACCGCGCAGACCTTCACCGACCTCGCCAGCAGCGTCGTTCCCGCCGTGGTCGCCGTTCAGGTCAGCGGCAAGGCAGGCCGCAGCACCGACGTCGAGCGCATGATCCCGCGCGACGGCCCGTTCCGCGACTTCTTCGAGCGGTTCTTCGAAAACCCGGAGGACTTCGAGCGCTTCGGCCGCCGTGGCGACAAGGACAACGATGACGACTCGCGTCCCGCGAGGCCGCGCCTGTCCCAGGGTTCGGGCTTCATCATCTCGCCCGACGGCTACATCGTCACCAACCATCACGTGGTCGACGAGGCCGACGAGATCACCATCGTGACCGATGGCGGCGATCGCCACGTTGCCGAGCTCATCGGCACCGACGAGCGCACCGATCTCGCGGTGCTCAAGATCGATGCCGGAGCCGGTCTGCCCAATGTCGCGTTCTCCGATGAGGAGGCGGAGGTCGGCCAATGGGTGATGGCGGTCGGCAATCCGTTCGGCCTCGGCGGCACGGTAACCACCGGCATCGTCTCGGCCCGCGGCCGTGTCCTCGGCAACGGTCCCTATGACGACTACATCCAGATCGACGCGGCGGTGAACCGCGGCAATTCCGGCGGTCCCTCCTTCAACCTCGACGGCGAGGTGATCGGCGTCAACACCGCGATCTTTTCGCCGAACGGAGGCAGCGTCGGAATCGGCTTTGCGATTCCGGCCTCGCTCGCCGGGGAAATCGTCGACCAGCTCATCGACAAGGGCGAGATCACCCGCGGCTGGCTCGGCGTGTCGATCCAGACCGTGACCCCCGACATCGCCGAAAGCGTCGGGCTTGACGAGCCGACCGGAACGATCGTCGCGGACGTGTTCGATGGCGGCCCGGCGGCGCAGGCGCGCCTGGTTCCCGGTGACGTGGTGCTGAAAGTGGGCGATCAGCAAGTCGAATCGCCACGCGATCTCGCCCGCATGATTGCCGAAATCAGCCCTGGCCACACCGTCGACCTCGTGATCCTGCGCGATCGCCAGGAGAAGGTGGTCGGGATCGAGATCGGCGCCATGCCGGCAAATCCGCGCGCCGCCAGCCTCGAGCGGGACAGCCGGCCGCAGGCGAAGCTCAGCCGGCTGGCCGAACTCGGCCTCGAAGTCGAGCCGGCGTCCAAAGCCGAGGATGATCCGGAGGCACGCGGCGTCGTCGTGACCGGTGTCGAAAGCGACGGCGAGGCGGCCGCCAAGGGCATTACCCGCGGTGACCGGATCCTGCGCGTCGCCGGCGTCGAAGTGAACACGCCCGAGGAACTCGACCAGGCGCTCGAGGGTGCGCGTGACGATGGCCTCGCCAGCGTGCTCGCCCTGGTGCGCTCGCGCAATGGCCAGCGTTTCGTGACGCTGGAGCTGACCCGGACCTGACCATCGCAGGGCCCGAACCGGCAGCGGAGCACGGGGGCGTCCCCGTGCTCCCGCGCTTTCGTCCGGCCAGCGCACCTGATATTCCGCCGATCGCCATGCGCATTCTGGTCATCGAGGACGACCACGAGACCGCCCGCTACATCGCCAGGGGGCTGGGCGAGGCGGGTCATCTGGTCGAATTGGCATTCGACGGCGAGGAAGGGCTCGACCTCGCGCGCGCGGACGATTTCGACACCCTGATCGTCGATCGCATGCTGCCCAAGCGTGACGGCCTCGACCTGATCTCGACCCTGCGCGGCGAGGGCGACACGACGCCGGTGCTGATCCTGAGCGCGCTCGGCGACGTCGACGAGCGCGTCAGGGGGCTGCGCGCCGGCGGTGACGACTACCTGACGAAGCCCTATGCCTTCAGCGAGCTTCTGGCGCGCCTCGATGCGCTGGCCCGGCGCCTCCACCCCGAGCAGGCGCGCACCAGGTTCAAGGTGGCGGATCTCGAAATCGACCTTCTGTCGCGCACCGTCCGCCGCGCCGGCCAGAGCGTCGCTCTCCAGCCCCGCGAGTTCCGGCTCCTCGAGTACCTCGTGCGCCATGCCGGCCAGGTGGTCACCCGCACCATGTTGCTCGAGAATGTCTGGGACTATCATTTCGATCCCCAGACCAACGTCATCGATGTCCACATTTCGCGCCTCAGGGCCAAGATCGACCGCGACTTCGAGCCGGCGCTCCTGCATACCATCAGGGGCGCGGGGTACATGATCCGTGACGAGGCTGACCAGACTCCTTAAGACATCGACCTTCCGCCTGTCGGTGGTCTATCTGGCGCTGTTCGGCCTGTCGGTGGTGACCATTCTCGCCTATGTCTATCTCAACACCTCCGTCCTTCTCGCCCGCCAGACCAACGAGACCATCGATGCCGAAATCACCGGTCTTGCCGAGCAGTACCGCTCCGGCGGCCTGCAGCGGCTGGTGCGCATTGTCGCCGAGCGCAGCCGGATGCGGGGAGGGGGCGTCTATCTCCTGACCATGCCGGACGGCCGGCGTCTCGCCGGCAACATCACGGCGATGCCGGCGGCGGTGGCGGGCTCCGACTGGGTCGAGTTCGACTTCAGCGCCGGCGCCGGCGCCGGCGAGCGGCCGCGTACCGCGCGCGCGCTCCTGTTCAGGCTCGCCGGCGGCTATCACCTGCTGGTCGGACGCGACATCGAGGCGCTCAGGAACTTCGAGGTCCTGATCCGCGAGACCTTCGTCTGGGCGCTGGGACTGACACTCGTTCTCGGGCTCGCCGGCGGTCTCCTCATCAGCCGCGGGTTCCTCACCCGCATCGAGGACATCACCAGGACCAGCCAGACCATCATAGCCGGAGACCTCACGCGGCGCGTGCCGGTCGCCGGCTCGGACGACGAGGTCGACCGCCTGGCCGGCAGTCTCAACGACATGCTGGACGAGATTGAACGGCTGATGGCGGTCACCCGCCAGGTGACCGACAATGTCGCCCACGATCTCAGAACTCCGCTGTCGCGCATGCGCGCGCGGATCGAGGACGTGCTGCGCGCCGGACACGATGGCGCGGCCTATCGCGACACGCTCGAGCGGACGCTGGAGGATACCGACCGGCTGATCGCGACCTTCAACGCGCTGCTCTCGATCGCGCGCATCGAATCGGGCGTCGGACGCGAGAGCCTCGGCCCCATCGATGTGAGTGCGGCGCTGGCCGACGCGGTCGAGCTTTACGAGCCCGTGGCCGAGGACCGCCAGGTCTCGGTATCGCACGACATCGAATCCGGGCTCGGGGCCCGGGGCGACCGCCAGCTTCTGGGACAGGCATTCGCCAATCTGATCGACAATGCGATCAAGTACGCCGCCAATGGCCGCGGGCCCGAGGCGGCGGCCCCGCAGCCCAGGATCGAGATATCCGCGCGCCGCGCCGGCTCCCGCATCGAGGTTGTCGTCGCCGACAATGGCCCGGGCATCGCGCCCGAGGACCGCGCCCGGGTGTTCTCGCGCTTCGTTCGCCTGGAGCAGAGCCGGACCGCGCCGGGCAGTGGTCTCGGCCTCGCGCTCGTCGCGGCGGTGGTGCGTCTTCATGGCGGCGAGGTGCGGCTCGCGGACAACGCGCCGGGCCTCAGGGCGGTGACGGTTCTTCCGGCCATCGACTGAACGGGGCGGGTCGGTGCCGTCCGGACACGGAACCGAATAGAATGGCGGCGCCTTGACGCGAGCCCGCCATGCCCGACACCAGCCAGCCCCTGTCCGCACTCATGTCCCCGCCCCGGCTCCGCCGCGGCCGGGCGACGAGCGAGGCCTATCGCGAGATCGTCGAGGACCATGGCGGGCTTGCCGCCGCCGCGCCTCCCGGCTCGCCCGCCGCGCGCACGCTTGAAGCGATCTTCGCCGGATCGCCGTTCCTGACCGCCCTCATCACCCGCGATCCCGGCGGGACCGCGGACGATCTCGCCACGGACCCGCGCGTCACCCTCGCCGCCATCCACGCCCGGCTCGACGCGGAAATGGACGAGGCCGCCGGTTTCAGGGCCGCGCAGTCGGCACTGCGCCGCGCCCGCGCCCGGGCAGCGCGCCTCATCGGGCTCATCGATGTGGGCGAGGTCTGGCCGGTCGATGACGTCATCGCCGCCCTGAGCGAGACCGCAGAGACCATCGTCTCGGCCGCTGTCGACTGGCTGCTGCGCGACGCCGCGGCGATGGGCGCGATCATTCTTGGCGAGGAGTTCCGCCCCGGAGCCGGATCGGGATACATCGTCCTCGGGCTCGGCAAGCTCGGCGGCGGGGAGCTCAACTATTCGAGCGACATCGATCTCGTCGTCTTCTTCGACCGCGCGCGCGCGCGGCTCGCGCCGGGGACCGAGGCCCAGCCGGTTTTCGTGCGCGTGACCCGCGATCTCGTGCGCCTGCTCCAGGAACGCACCGCCGACGGCTACGCGTTCCGCACCGATCTGAGGCTGAGGCCCGATCCGGGCGCCACCAATGTCGCGATCTCGGTCGCGGCGGCCGAGCAGTATTACGAAAGTCTCGGCCAGAACTGGGAGCGCGCGGCGATGATCAAGGCCCGGCCGGTCGCCGGAGACATCGAGGCGGGCGAGGCGTTCCTCGCCGAACTCGCGCCGTTCATCTGGCGACGCTATCTCGACTTCGCCGCCATCGCCGACGTCCACTCCATCAAGCGCCAGATCCAGGCCTATCGCGGTCATGCCCGGATCGCCGTCGCCGGCCACAACATCAAGCTCGGGCGCGGCGGCATTCGCGAGATCGAGTTTTTCGTCCAGACCCAGCAGCTCATTGCCGGCGGCCGCCAGCCGGCGCTGCGCGGACGCCGGACGCTGGCGATGCTGGCCGAGCTTCATCGGATCGGCTGGATCGACGCTGGCGCATGCGAGGAGCTGACGCGGGCCTATCGGTTCCTGCGCCGGATCGAAAACCGCCTGCAGATGCAGGCCGACGACCAGACCCACACCCTGCCAAGGGAGGAGGACCAGCTCGCCGTCTTCGCCCGCTTCGCGGGTTACGATGATCCGGCCTCGTTCGCCGAGGCACTCGGCCGCGAACTGCGCGCGGTGGAGCGCCACTATGCGGCGCTGTTCGAGACCGCCCCCGGGCTCGGCGTCGACACCGGCCCGCTGGTGTTCACCGGCTCCGACGACGACCCGGAAACCCTGGAAACCCTTCAGTCCCTGGGCTTCTCCGATCCGGCGCTGGTCTCCCGGACCGTCCGCCAGTGGCACTTCGGGCGCTACAACGCGACCCGCAGCGCGGCCGCGCGCGAGCGGCTGACCGAGCTGATGCCGGCGCTGGTTCGCGCCCTCGCCGAAAGCGACAATCCGGACTATGCGCTCATCACTCTCGACCGCTTCATCGCCCAGTTGCCGGCGGGCGTGCAGCTTTTTTCGCTGCTGCGCGCGAATCCCCACCTTCTGAGCCTTCTGGCCGACGTCATGGGCACCTCGCCGCGGCTTGCGCGCACCCTTTCCCTCCGGCCCCGCACTCTCGAGGAGGCGGTGCTGGAGCCCGAGTTCTTTTCGGCTCTGCCCGATGAAGCCGAATATGCGCGTCTCGCCGCCGAGGCCCTGGGGCCATCGAGCGACATGGAAGACGCCCTCAACCGGGCCCGCACCTTCGGCTCCGAACACCTGTTCCGCATCGGCGTGCGCCAGCTCTCCGCCACCCTCTCGGCCGAGGAGGCGGGCGCGGCCTATGCCGGTCTTGCCAGCGGTCTCATCCGCGCGCTCATCCCGCTTGCCGAACGCGACCTCGCAGCGCGGCACGGAAGCGTCCACGGCGGCGAGGTCGTGGTCGTCGGCATGGGCAAGCTCGCCAGCCGCGAGATGACGGCGACCTCCGATCTCGATCTGATTTTGATCTACGACACCCCCGCGGCGACCACCGCTTCCGATGGAGCAAGACCGCTCGCCGTCGGCAAGTTCTACACGAGGCTCACCCAGCGCCTGATCAGCGCCCTGACCGCCCCGACCGCCGAGGGGCGGCTGTTCGAGGTCGACATGCGGCTGCGCCCGTCGGGACGCTCGGGGCCGGTTGCGACCCAGCTCGCCTCGTTCCGCTCCTACCAGCTCCAATCGGCCTGGACCTGGGAGAAGATGGCGCTGACCCGCGCCCGCATCGTCGCCGGCGATGAGGCGCTGGGCGCGCGCGTCGCCGAGGTGATCGGCGAAACGCTGAGCGGCGAACGCGATCCGGCCTCGACCGCTCGCGACGTTGCCGAGATGCGCGCGCGCATCGCCGCCGAAAAGGGCTCAGGCGACATCTGGTCGCTCAAATTCGTGCGCGGCGGGCTGATCGACATCGAGTTCATTGCCCAGTACCTGCAGCTCGTTCACGCCCACGACCGGCCGGAGGTCCTGAGGGCCAATACCGGCGAGGCGCTCGCCGCGCTGGCCACGGCCGGCGTTCTGGCGGATGGCGCGGCCGAGGAGCTTCTCGCCGCCTGGCGGCTGTTCCACGAGATCACCCAGATGGTGCGCGTGTCGCTGGGCGACCCGGCCGATCCGCGCAATGCCAGCCAGAGCTTCAAGCGAAGGCTCGCGAAATGCGCCGGCGCGCCGGACTTCTCGGTCCTCGAAGCCGAGATTGCCGATGCCGAGGCGGCGGTCGCCGCCCGCTTCGACGAGATCGTCGTGGCCGGATCGCGAAATTGACCGACGGAATTGCAGATCCCCGGCGTTCAAGACTCATCTGCGGCCCACGGGCCGTCGGTTCAGTCAGGAGAAAACAGATGAAAAGATCGACCCTTGCAATCGCGGCGGCCGGAATTGTCGCGCTCGGCCTTGGCGGAGTCCTCGCCGTCAGCGCCGGTGAGGGCTGGCGCGGCGGTCCGCGCGGCTACCATGGAGGTCCGGGCGATGGTCAGGGCTGGGGCTCGCGCATGCGCGCCCACGCCATGCCGGCCGAACACCGCATGCCAGGCGGTGCGCATTTCACCATCCTGTTCGATGCCCTCGATATCGACGCCAACGACGGGGTGAGCCGGCAGGAGGCCCTGCGCCCGGCCAGCCAGCGCTTCGCGCGGCTCGATGGCGATGGCGACGGCTTCGTCACCAAGAGCGAGGTCGGCGCCTCGCTCGAGTCCGAGCCCGGCCGGTTCGGCGAAGGTCTGCTCGAGCGGTTGGATGCCGATGGCGACGGTCAAGTATCGGCGGCGGAGTTCGGTGTCCATGGACGGGCCATGTTCGCCCGCGCCGATGCCAATGATGACGGCGTTGTCAGCTTCGCCGAATTCGCAATACTGCGCGATGGGCGCCATCATGGCGACGACGATCGTGACGGGCGCCGCGGCATGGGGTCTCGTTCGATGATGGACGACGCTGAAACCATGACCGGTTCCGGTGACGACGACTGACCCTGGGTGGTGGCCGGCGGGATACCCGCCGGCCCCATCGGCCGGCTGGCCGGCAATGGAGACCTGGCGGACTGGACGTGGCGGGCGATCAACAGCGTGCGCGCGAGCGCGACGGGGACGATACGCTGATCGCCCGGACAGCCGGCGGCGACGAGCGTGCGTTTGCCGAGCTGATCGCCCGCCATGGCGACCGCATCGCGGCGCTCGCACGGCATCTTCTGGGACCGGCGGCCGATACCGACGATATCGTTCAGGAGAGTTTCCTGCGCCTGTGGACCCAGGCGCCCGCGTGGCGCCCGGGAGGCGCGCAGGTTTCGACCTGGCTTTATCGGGTCGCCTCGAACCTGTGCATCGACCGGCTGCGCAAACCGACCGCGACGGCGCTCGACACGATCGCAGAGCCGGCGGACCCGCGACCGCGTCCCGATCAGGACCATGCCGCCTCGCGCGCGGCGATGCGGGTCGAGGCGGCGCTTCAGCAACTGCCGCCACGCCAGCGCATGGCGCTGGTTCTGTGCCACTTCGAGGAATTGAGCAATATCGAGGCATCCGAGCTGATGGGCATTACCGTCGAAGCGCTGGAATCGCTGCTCGCACGTGGCCGGCGAACCCTGCGCCATGCGCTGGAGGACGAGCGCGCGTGGCTGATTGCCGCGCTGCGTGACGGCGGAATGGAGGCTGGCCGGGAGATCCGTCATGGCTGAAGACAGCAACCTTGAACGACTGCGCGAAGTGGTGGCGGCCTATGGGGCCGAACCCGATCGCTGGCCGCCGGACGAGCGCGGCGCGCTGGAGCCTCTGGCCCGCGCCCTCGACACTGCGTCCTGGATCGCCGAGGAGCGCGAGCTTGACCGGCTTCTTGACGCCGCGCCCGGCGCGCGCATGCGCGCCGGCCTTGCCGATGACATCATCGCCGCCGCCCGCACCACGGCGCGGGCGATTCCGGACAAGGTTGTCACGCTGCGGACGCCGCCCCGCGTGCCGCACATTGCCGCGAGCCTTCTCGCCCGTTCGGGCCCCGCCACCGTCCTTGCCGCCTCGCTGGCCGCGGGCCTGTGGCTCGGCGCCACCGACCAGATCGAGACTCTGATCAATGGTGAACCGCTGGGTCTCGCCGAGTTCGCCCCCGGATTCAGCGACGAGGATTCATTGAGCCTGGAAGCATTTGACACCTTCAGCGCCACCATGAGCCTGCCATGACCGACACACCGTCCGCCTCCGCCCCGCCACCGCCGCGAGACGCCACACCGGGCAGTTCGGGCCGTCGCCGCTCGCCGCTGTGGATGCGCATCGTGCTGATCGCGTCGCTCGCGATCAACCTGGGCGTCGGCGGATACGCGATCGCGCGGGTGGTCGCTGGGCCCAGGTTCGTGTCGGCGGGACCCGCGGCGTCGCTGATGGACGCGCGCAAGCTTTTATGGACGCTCCCGCGGGAGCGACGCAACGCCCTGCGCGAGGAATTTACCAACCGGCATTTCAACGAGTTCATGGGCCAGCGCAACCGCTGGAACGAGGCACGCCGGGGGCTGGCGCAGACGCTGCTGAACGGTGAGGCGAGCGAGGAGGAGATCAGGCGCGCCTATCGCGAGCTCGGTGAGATCGAGGCGGCGACCGCGATCAGATGGCGCGAGGTTCTGGCCGACCTCACGGTGCAGGTCCCGGCGGACGCGCGGGCGGTATTCGCCAATCGCCTCGGTCACGATCACCGGCATCTGCCGCACTGGCACGGCGCGGATCGGGGCGGCGAGTAGACCGCTTGTTGAGAGGTCGGGAGGTCGCCGGGCACCCGGCGCGGCGAACGTTCGCCCGGTTTCAGGCGTCCGACCGGACAGCGGCGTTTCCGGATGCGAGCGGCAGCGTGAACGAGACGACCGTGCCGCGGTTGACCTCGCTGTCGATGGTGAATTCGCCGCCATGCAGCGCGATCAGCGAGCGCGAGATCGCAAGGCCGAGCCCGCTCCCGCGATGGCTCTTGGTGAGCTGGTTCTCGACTTGCGCGAACGGCCGGCCGAGCTTTTCGACGTGCTCCGACGGAATCCCGATTCCGGTGTCGGCGATCTGGATCGCCAGCGTCTCGTCGCCCTGGATCGCCGAGACCCGCACCTCACCCCTGGTGTCGGTGAACTTGACCGCGTTCGACAGCAGATTGAGCAGCACCTGGGTCAGCGCCCGCTTGTCGCCGTGGACGCGAATCGGTCCTTCGAGCTCGCTGACGAGCGTGATGGCGCCGTCCTCGGCCCTGGCGGCGACGATGCGCAGGCAGTCCTCGACGAGCTGGGTCACGTCGAGATCCACCGGCTCGATCGTGATCCGTCCGGCCTCGATCTTGGACATGTCGAGAATGTCGTTGATGACGTCGAGCAGATACTGGCCGCTTTCGTGGATGTCGCGGGCATAGTCGCGATATTTGTCCGACCCGAGATCGCCGAACAGCCCCGCCTGCATGATTTCCGAAAAGCCGATGATGGCGTTGAGCGGCGTTCTGAGCTCGTGGCTCATATTGGCGAGGAATTCGGACTTGGTCTGGCTGGCCGCCTCGGCCCGGGTTTTTTCGGTCTGGTACTTGTCGGCGAGGTCGACAAGCTGCTGGGCCTGATGCTCCAGCGTGCGCCGCGAGGCCTGGAGGTCGGCGACGGTGTTCATCAGCTCGCTTTCGCTCTTGACCAGCCGTTCCTCGTGCAGCTTCAGCGGCGTGATGTCGGTGCCGACCGAGACGAAGCCGCCGTCGCGGGTGCGCCGTTCGGAAATGTGCAGCCATCTGCGGTCATCGAGCTGGGCCTCGTAGGTCGCGGCCCCGTCGGACGATTTCTCCTCGACCGCGATCCGCGTGCGCACCAGCGGTTCGGTGGCGGCCCTGACCACATCGTCATAGCAGGTGCCGGAAACGACGAGGCTGTTCGGCAGCTTGTAGAATTGCTGGTACTTGGAGTTGCACATGACGAGCCGGTTGTCCGGGTCCCACAGGACGAACGCCTCCGAGATGTTCTCGATCGCGTCGCGAAGGCGCATGTTGGCGAGGTGGGTTTGCTCGGCGAGCTGCTTCTGCTCGGAGATGTCGACGGCGATGCCGACCAGCCGCGGCCCTGGATCGCCGTCGCCGCGGATCAGCTCGGCGCGCGCGCGCAGCCACACATAATGACCCTGCGCGTGGCGCATCCGGAATTCGGTGTCGACGATCGGCTGCTCGCCGCGCACCAGCGCATTGGCGAGTTCGTAGAGATCGGCGTCGTCGGCATGGATGAGATCGGAGACCTCGCCGAAAGCCAGAACCTGCTCGCCGTCCCCGCGGCCCAGAATGTCGAGCATCGAGCGCGACCAGAACATCTGGCCGCGCGACAGGTCCCAGTCCCACAGCCCGCAGCGCCCGCGCACGAGGGCGCGGTCGAGCCGCTCGGTCATCCGCGACAGCGTCGCCTCCGCCGCTTCGCTGCGCGCGGTCTGCCACTTGAAGGCGAGACCCATGAGAATGAGAACGAGAATGGTGGTTGTGAGCGCGCTGGTCAGCGCGTAGGTGTTGCGCCGCCAGGGAATCAGCCCGCCGTCGATGGTCTGCATGACCGCGATCTGGGCCGGCACATGGTCGAGACTGCGCACCGTCGCGAGCACGCTGGTGCCGTCGGTGAGCTCGACCACCATGACGCCGGCGTCGGCGCCCATCATGGTCAGCGGCTGATCGGGACCGAGGATCGCAATCAGCGATCTGTTGACATATTCGAGCGCGCGCGGGGACGTGGCCCGCACGGTTCCGGTGCCGTCGGCGAGCACCACCATGCGGCCGTTCTCGTGCGCGCTGCGCGGCAGGGCGCGGGCGAGCTCGTCGTCATTGAGCGCCAGGGTCGAATCCGCGCCGAGCGCCCTGATATCGAGATTGCGCGCGGCGACGTCGGCGATCAGCCCGTTGGTCTGGCTGGCGTCGTCGAGGGCCCGGCGATGGGCGCCGAGCCGGTCGATGGCCATGGCCGAGATGAAGACGACGACGAAGACGAGGATGAGGCCGGGAATGGCGCGTTTCAGTGTTCGCTCGGAAAGTCTGAGCCTGCTGCCGGCGAGACGCAGCCACTCACTCGATCCGCCGACCGCCATCCTTCTGGCCTGCTGGGCGTGTGCCAACAGTCCTGCCCCCTCGTCTGATTCGGTCCCCAAAGGAGTGCCGAGCTTCCGAATCGCTGCTCATTGATTCGAAACACGGACTCGATGTCCAGCGAATTTGTCGCCGGTTGCCTCGGCTCCTTCGAAAACAGCGTTAACGAAGTCTTTCAAGGTATTGATTACTGGAGGGATTTAGTTGCGATTTCGTAAACATCCCGGGAAATGTCGCCCGAATCCGCGACCCGTTTGAGCTGGGCGGCGGCATGGGAGCGGCGTGCGGGCTCGAGGATCCGCCAGCTCTTGAACGCGCCGAGGAGCCGGGCGGCGACCTGCGGGTTCTGCGGATCGAGCCTCAGCACGAAGTCGGCGAGGAACGCGTAGCCGGACCCGTCCTCGGCGTTGAACCGGACCTGGTTGGCCATGGCGAACGTGCCGACGAGCGCGCGCACCCGGTTCGGATTGTCGATGGTGAAGGCGTGGTGGCCGGTGAGCGTCTTGATGACCGGCAGGGTTTCGCCGAGCGACGAGGCGGCCTGGAGCGCGAACCACTTGTCGATCACCAGGCTGTCATGCTCGAACATGTCGTAGAATTCGCCGAGCGCCTTGGCGCGCTCGGGCGCATCGAGGTCATTGAGGATGGTGAGCGCCGCCATCCGGTCGGTCATGTTGCCGGCCGCCTCGAAGTGGCCCCAGGCGCGCGCGGCGTCGCCTTCGCCGGCGCACAAAAGATCGAGCGCGACATTGGCGAGTGCCCGGTGGCCGGCGGCTCCGGCCTCGGGCGAATAGGGGCCCTGCTGAAAGTGGCGCCCGATGAGGACGCCGAGCGGGCCGGCGAGCCCAAGGCCGAGCTCGCGCCGCAGCGCCGTGCGGGCGCGATGGATGGCGTCGGTGTCGACATCCCTGCCGATCTCGCGCGCCATGTCCGGCTCGCTCGGAAGCCGCCCGACCTCGGCGCGAAACGCCGGCTCGAGGCTTTCGTCGGCGAGTGCTCTGCCGAGCGCCTCGGCGAATGGACCAATATCGGGATCATTGCCGCCGTCGCCATCGGCTTCGATCATGGTCCGCATCAGCGCCGAGGCCGCGCTCTGGCCGGCCTGCCAGCGGTTGAACGGGTCGCTGTCGTGGCCCATGGCGAACACGAGGTCGCTCTCGGATTGCTCGTGAACGAGGTTGACCGGAACCGAGAACGCGCGATTGACCGACAGGATCGGCCGCGCCGCCATCTCGGTAAAGGTGACCTGCGCGCGCTGGTCTGAAAGCTCGACGATACCGCGCTCGAGCATGTCGCCGTCGCTGGTCCTGAGTGGCAGGTCGCGCCCGTCGGCGCCGATGAGGCCGAGCGCCAGCGGCATCACCAGCGGGCGCTTTTCGCTCTGGCCGGGGGTAGCCGGCGTCGACTGCTCGAGCTCGAGGGTGAGGGTCCGGGCGTCCGCGTCGTGGAAGGCCGCGACCTTCAGGTTCGGCGTCCCGGCCTGGCTGTACCAGGCCATGAACTGCGTCAGATCGCGGCCCGAGGCGTCGGCCATGCAGCGGGCGAAGTCGTCGACCGTCGCCGCCTCGCCGTCATGGCGTCTGAAATAAAGCTCCATGCCGGCGGCGAACGCATCCGCGCCGATCAGCGTCTTCAGGACCCGGATCACCTCCGCGCCCTTCTCATAGACCGTCGCGGTATAGAAGTTGTTGATCTCGATATAGGAGTCGGGCCTGACCGGATGGGCGAGGGGGCCTGAATCCTCCGGAAACTGCTGGTTGCGCAGGGTTCTGACATCGGCGATGCGCTTGACCGGCCGCGAGCGCACGGTCGAGGTGAATTCCTGGTCGCGAAAAACCGTCAGCCCCTCCTTGAGGCAGAGCTGGAACCAGTCGCGGCAGGTGATGCGGTTGCCGGTCCAGTTGTGGAAATACTCGTGCGCGATCACCGCCTCGATGTTGGCGTAGTCGGCGTCGGTCGCGGTCTCGGGGCTCGCCAGGATGTAACGGTCGTTGAAGACGTTGAGCCCCTTGTTCTCCATCGCCCCCATGTTGAAGTCGGAAACGGCGACGATCATGAACAGGTCGAGGTCGTATTCGCGCCCGAAAGCCTCCTCGTCCCAGCGCATCGCCCGCTTCAGCGCCTCGAGCGCATAGGCCGCGCGCGGCGCCTTGCCCTGCTCGACATAGATCCTGAGCTCCACCTCGCGGCCCGACATGGTGGTGAACCGGTCCTCGACCATGGCGAGATCGCCGCCGACGAGGGCGAACAGGTAGGACGGCTTGGGGAACGGATCGTGCCAGATCGCGAAATGGCGCTCGCCAGCCTCGCCGGCCTCGATGAGATTGCCGTTCGACAGCAGCACCGGCGCCGCCCGCTTCGGCGCCTCGATCCGGGTCGTGTAGACCGAAAGCACGTCCGGCCGGTCGGGATGGAAGGTGATGCGGCGAAAGCCTTCAGCCTCGCACTGGGTGCAATAGACCGCGTTCGACAGGAACAGCCCGGTGAGCGCCTTGTTGGCGGCGGGCGCGACGAGGGTGTCGATCTGGAGGGTGAATGGCCCGGCCGGAGTGTTGGAAATGGTCAGCTCGCCATCCTTCAGCGTGTAGGCATCCTCGCCAAGTTCGCGCTCGTCGAGAACGAGCCGCTCGAGGGTGAGGACTTCGCCCTTGAGCGTCAGCGCGCCGGCGGGTGCCGCCGGGTTGGGGCGCACCGCCATCCGCGCCGTCACCGAGGTGCGGTCGCGATCGAGGGCGATGTCGAGCTCGACCGTGTCGATGAGGTGGGAGGGGGGCGTATAATCGGCGAGCTTGATCGGCTGAGGCGTGTCGGTGCGCATCTTGGGTTCCGGTGGCGGCAAGCGTCCCGCAACCTAGTGCATTTGCGCCGCGGCGGGCTAGAACGTTTCATGTCTGGGCAGGGTGATTCAATGAACCGCAGGTGATGGTTGCTGACGGCAGGGTGGAAAGCGATTCTGATAGCGAATCACGTGAAGGGGAGTGATTCGCCATGGTTCGTTCGTTGTGGGATGCGCTTGGAGAAG
>Ga0326597_10002027_pt1 | contig 30961 bp, 27 predicted proteins | sample RVTome_12_FD_203789 | JGI IMG/M metagenome (GOLD analysis project Ga0326597, IMG submission 203789) | Soil microbial communities from uranium-contaminated site in the Upper Colorado River Basin, Wyoming, United States - RVT100D185 | ecosystem: Environmental > Terrestrial > Soil > Contaminated >...
GCTGTTCGAAGAGGCGCTGCGCACCGGCCTGCTGATCCACCCCGATGCAATGCGGCTGGTTGCCTCCAACCTTGACCGCATCGACGACAACCTGCGCGAAGACCGCGAAGCCGCGCGGATCTTTCTTGACCTGCTGCTCAAGCACGGCAACCCGGAACGCGCGCTGCGCCGGATGAATGAACTTGGCATGCTCGCCGCCTATATTCCCGAGTTCGAGCCGATCGTGGCGATGATGCAGTTCAACGTCTATCACCACTACACGGTCGACGAGCACACGATTCAGTGCATCTCGACACTGGCGCAGATCGAGCGCGGCGAACTGGTCGAGGAACTGCCGCTGACCAGCCAGATTCTGAAGGACGGCGTGAACCGGCGCGTGCTTTTCGTGGCGCTGCTGCTGCACGACATCGGCAAGGGCCGGGCCGATGACCACTCGATTCTGGGCGCGCAGATCGCCCGGCGGGTGGCGCCGCGTCTGGGGCTGAACGCAGAGGAAAGCGAAACCGTCGAATGGCTGGTGCGCGCGCATCTGCTGATGTCGGACATGGCGCAGAAACGCGACATTTCAGACCCGCGCACGGTGCGCGACTTTGCCAAGCTGGTGAAAACCCGCAAGCGGCTTGATCTGCTGACAGTGCTGACGGTGTGCGACATTCGCGGCGTCGGCCCCGGCACCTGGAACAACTGGAAAGCGATGCTGTTTCGCCGCCTGCACGCCGAAACCGCCGCCGCGCTGGAAACCGGGCTGGAGGCGGTGAACCGCGAACAGCGCGAAAACGAGGCCAAACGCGCGCTGCGCGAAGCGCTGCCCAGCTGGGATGCGCGCGATCTGCGCAACGAACTGGCGCGCCATTACGCGCCCTACTGGCAGGGGCTTTCCACCGCAAGCCATGTGATCTTTGCCAACCTTCTCAAAGGCCTGGCCGATGACGAAATTCGTATCGACCTGCATCCCGACCCCGACCACGACGCCACCCGCGTCGCCTTTGTGATGGCCGACCATCCCGGCATCTTCGCGCGCATGGCCGGGGCGCTGGCGCTGGCCGGGGCGAATGTCATCGACGCGCGCACCTATACGTCGAAAGACGGCTACGCCACCGATGTGTTCTGGGTTCAGGATGCCGATGGCCACCCCTATGAGGCCGCCCGCCTGCCGCGCCTGCGCCAACTGATCGTGCGCATCATGCGCGGCGAGGTGGTGGCGCGCGAGGCCCTGAAAACCCGCGACAAGGTGAAGAAACGCGAAAGCGAATTCCGCTTTCCCACCCATATCACCTTCGACAATGAGGGCTCGGAAATCTACACGATCATCGAGGTCGACACCCGCGACCGCCCCGGCCTGCTTTACGATCTGACGCGCACCCTTGCCGCGGCCAACATCTACATCGCCAGCGCCGTGATCGCCACGTTCGGAGCGCAGGTGGTGGACAGCTTCTACGTCAAGGACATGTTCGGGCTGAAACTACATTCGCGCCCGAAACAGGAAGCGCTTGAGAAAAAGCTGCGCGCGGCCATCGCCGAGGGCGCCGAAAGGGCGCAGGCATGACGCCGATCCGGCTGGTGCGCGGTTTCGTCACCGTCGGCGGCTGGACGCTGGCCAGCCGTCTGCTGGGGTTTTTGCGCGATGTGATGATGGCGGCCTATCTGGGCGCCGGGCCGGTGGCCGAGGCCTTCCTGATCGCCTTTTCGCTGCCCAACATGTTCCGCCGCTTTTTCGCGGAAGGCGCCTTCAACATGGCTTTCGTGCCGATGTTCGCCAAGAAATACGAGGCGGGCGAGGATGCCGAGGGCTTTGCCCGCGATGCCTGGTGGGCGATGACCGCGCTGCTGCTGGTATTTACCGCGCTTGGCATATTGGCGATGCCATGGCTTGTGCTGGCGATGGCGGCCGGGTTTCGCGGCGACGAACGCATGGAACTGGCGGTGCTGTTCGGCTCCATCAGCTTTCCTTACATCCTGTTCATTTCGCTGACCGCGCTGGTTTCGGGCATGCTGAACGCCACCGGCCGTTTCATCGCCACCGCGGCCGTGCCCATCGTGCTGAATGTGCTTTTCGTCGCGGCGATGCTGCTGGCCGGCACGCAGGGCTGGCCGATCGGGCTGACGCTGGCGTGGACGGTGCCAGTCACCGGGGTGGCACAGCTTGCCTTTACCTGGGTCGCGGTGCGCCGCGCCGGGTTTCGCCTTGGCCTGCGCTGGCCGCGCCTGACCCCCGACCTGCGCCGCCTCGCGGTGATCGCGGCGCCGGCGGTGCTGGCGGGCGGGGTGGTGCAGATCAACCTGATCGTGGGCCGCCAGGTGGCCAGTTTCACCGAGGGCGCGGTGGCCTGGCTCAGCTATGCCGACCGGCTTTATCAACTGCCGCTGGGGGTGGTGGGCATCGCGATCGGCGTGGTGCTGCTGCCCGACCTGTCGCGCCGTCTGCGCGCGGGCGACGCCGCGGGCGGGCGCGCCAGTTTCAACCGCGGCGCCGAATTCGCGCTGATGCTGACCCTGCCCGCCGCGGTGGCGCTTGTGGTGCTGGCGCTGCCGCTGGTGCAGGTGCTGTTCCAGCGCGGCGCTTTCGGCGCCGGTGACAGCGTCAATACCGCGCGCGCGCTGGCCGCCTATGGGCTGGGCCTGCCCGCCTTCGTGCTGCACAAGGTTTTGCAGCCGCTTTACTATGCGCGCGAAGATACGCGCCGGCCGTTCATGTATGCGGTCACGTCGATGCTGGTGAACGCTGCCTTCGCGATCGGGCTGATGCCGGTGCTTGGCTATCTGGCCGCGGCGCTGGCGACCACGGTTGCCGCCTGGGCGATGGTGGCGCAGCTGTGGTGGGGCAGCCGCGGCATGGGCGAGGCGGTGCAGCTTGACACCCGCTTTCGCAGCAGGTTCTGGCGCATCGTGCTGGCGGCGCTGGCGATGGGGCTGATCGTGGGTTTTGCGGCGGTGCTTGCCGCACCGGCGCTGGCACAGCCGGGGCTGCGCTATGGCGCGCTGGCCGCATTGGTGGCGGTGGGGGTGGTTGCCTATTTCGGGCTTGGCTTCGCGCTTGGCGCCTTTCGGCCGGCTGATTTTCGCTCGGCGCTGCGGCGCGGCTGACCGCGCCTTAGCGCCGCCGCATCAGCAGCATCAGCCGCGCCACACCGCCCGGCGCCACCAGCGCCGACAGCCCGAAGCCCGCAGCAAAACCCACCAGCTCCGCCACCCAGTCCCAGTTGCCGCCGAACAGCACGCCGAACAGCAGCCGGATCCCCATCAGCAAGCCGATCAGCGTGAAGGCCCGCGCACGGTTGGCGTTCAGCACCCCCAGCCGCGCCCAGAGCACATAGGTGAAGGCACCGACCAGACCGAACACCGCCGGATAGCCGCCGTAAAGCGGTGGCACCGCAACCGGCAGCGCCGCATAGGCCAGTGCCCCGGCGATGCCCGAGCCGAAGAACACCGCCAGCACGGCGGGGGCGCGGAACAATTCGCCCACCATCTTGCCAAGCGCCAGGACAAACACCAGCACCATCAGCGCGTGCGTGAAGCTGCCATGTATGAACGGATAGGTCACGAACCGCGCCAGCAGCTCGGGCGGGTAGATGCCGCTGTCCCACATCGCGCGCAGATAGTCAGGCACGAAGGCAAAGCGCTGATAGGCCATCTGCCGCCAGCCGATCGCCCCTGCCCCGCCGGCAAGCCCCGATTGCCCCAGCGCGATGGCCGCCTCGATGGCAATCAGGGGCAGCGCCAGCAGCCACACCACCCAGGGCAGCGGGTTCAGCGGCGCCGCGTGAAAGTCGTTCGGGTCGGGGCGATGCATGGTGGCTCCTGTCGCGGCGGGCTTGGTTGACGCCGCCCGCCAGCGCAGCGATAAGCGATTGCGCCGCGGATTTCCAGTCTCGGCCTCAGATCAGCCGTCGCACGGAGCCCCGCCATGACCGCCGCCAGACCCGCCGCAAACCCCGGCTTCACGCCTCGCATATTTTCGGGCATCCAGCCGTCCGGCGGGCTGACGCTGGGCAACTATCTGGGGGCGCTGAAACGCTTTGTCGAAAAGCAGGACGAGGGCATCGAGACGATCTATTGCCTGGTCGATCTGCACGCCATCACCGTCTGGCAAGACCCTGCCAAGCTGCGCCACGCCACGCGCGAGGCGGCGGCGGGGTTTCTTGCCGTGGGCATCGACCCCGGCCGCTCGATACTGTTCAACCAAAGCCAGGTCGGCGCGCATGCAGAACTGGCATGGCTGCTGAACTGCGTCGTCCGCCTGGGCTGGATGAACCGCATGACGCAGTTCAAGGACAAGGCCGGCAAGAACAGCGAAAACGCCAGTCTCGGGCTTTACGCCTACCCCTCGCTGATGGCCGCCGACATCCTGCTTTACCACGCCACGATGGTGCCGGTGGGTGACGACCAAAAGCAGCATGTCGAGCTTACCCGCGACATTGCCGCCAAGTTCAACCATGATTACGGGGTGAGCTTCTTCCCCTCGCCGGTGCCGGTGATCGAAGGCGCGGCGACGCGGGTGATGAGCCTGCGCGACGGCACCAGGAAGATGTCGAAATCCGACCCCTCGGACGCCAGCCGCATCAACCTGACCGACAGCGCCGATCTGATCGCGCAAAAAATACGCAAGGCAAAGACCGATGCCGCGCCGATGCCCGAGCACGTGGCGGGGCTGGCAGACCGGCCCGAGGCGAAGAACCTGGTGAACATCTATGCGGCGCTGGCGGGGCTGACGCCCGCCGCCGTGGTGCATGCATTCGCCGGCAAGGGCTTTGGGGCGTTCAAACCCGCCCTGGTCGATCTGGCGGTGGCCAAGCTGGGGCCGATTTCAGTGGAAATGGCCCGCCTGATGGCCGACCCGGCCGAGATCGACCGCATTCTGGGCGCCGGTGCCGCGCGGGCCGACGCGATCGCCCGCCCGATCCTGGAACAGGTGTTCGAGATCGTCGGCATGGTGCGCTCGCGTTAAGGCACCTGCCGCAACGCCGCGGGGCGCCGTCGCGCTGTTCGCTAGCCCTGCGCGGCAAAGACAAAGCAGCGATCGCGGCGCAGCATCAGCCACATCGGCGTGCCCGCCGCCGGCATGAACACCCCCGGCACGCTGGCCAGCAGGATCGAGCCGTCGAAATCCATGCGAAATTCAACCAGCGATTCCCGGCCCAGAAAGCGCGCCCGCGCCACCGTGCCGCGCGCCGCGGTGCCCTCATCCGGTGTCGGGTCCGGGCCGCGCCCGGCGCGGTCGAAATCGATGCGCAGATGCTGCGGGCGGATCACGATTTCCACCGCGGTGCCGTCCGGGTGCCCGGGCGCCAGAAAACTGCCGAAGGCGGTTTCGGTCAGCGCCCCCTGCACCCGGCCGCGCAGAATGTTGATATCGGAAAAGAAGGCCGCCGCGGCGCGGTCCACCGGGGCGTTGTAAACGTTGTAGGGCGCGCCGCGCTGCACGATGCCGCCTTCGCGCATCAGCAGGATCTGGTCGGCCATGCGCATCGCCTCATGCGGTTCATGCGTGACCAGCAGCACCGCGGTGCCCTCTTCCTTCAGCAGCGCCAGCGTTTCATCGCGGATCGCGTCGCGCAGCCGTTCATCCAGCCCCGAAAACGGCTCGTCCATCAGCAGAATGCGTGGCTGCGGTGCCAGCGCCCGTGCCAGCGCCACGCGCTGTTGCTCGCCCCCCGACAGCGCATGCGGGTAGCTGCCGGCATGTTCGCTCAAATGCACCCGCGCCAGCAGATCGGCGACCCGATCATCGCGTGCGGCCCTCGGGCCAGTCAGGCCGAAGGCGATATTTTGCGCCACGGTCAGATGCGGGAACAGCGCAAAATCCTGAAACATCAGCCCGACGCCGCGGCGTTCGGGCGGCAGGTTCAGGCCCGGCGCGCAGACCGGCGCGCCATCGACGAAAATGCTGCCGGCATCGGGGGTATCGACCCCGGCAACGATCCGAAGCGTGGTCGATTTGCCGCAACCTGAAGGCCCCAGCAGGCAACTGACCTCACCCGCCATGATGCTGAAGGCGACATCGCGCACCACCGGCTGCCCGTCAAAGCGGCGCACGAGTCCCTGCACTTTCAGGCGCGGCTCGGGCAACTGCTGCCCGGGCTGGCGCGGCTCGGGCAGGCGCGGCTGTGGCGGGGTCTGGTTCACGGCCAATCCGATGAAATCGCTCAGGCTTGCGGGATAGCAGCCGGCCCGGGGCGGCGCAAGCGTTGCACATCGCGCGGGGGCGGGCGGCACACAAGCCAACGGGGCAGGCTTTCGCCCACCCCGTCGCAAATCCGCCGAACCTGAAAGTTCAGGCCAGCGCGAGATTGGTGGCCGATTCACGGCCGTCGCGGCTGGTTTCGATGTCGAAGGTCACTTTCTGACCGTCGTTCAGCGCACGGATGCCGGCGCGCTCAACGGCCGAAATATGCACGAACACGTCTTTCTTGCCGCCATCGGGGGCGATGAAGCCGAAACCCTTGGTGGTGTTGAACCATTTCACGGTGCCAGTAGCCATCGTAATGTCTCCTTCAATATGCCACCCGCACCATTGCGGCGGCCCGGCTCAGTCAGTGCAGAATCGAGGGACTGGCCAATGAAGGAACAGTGGTCGATCAGTGTAACGTCGCGCCGGTCATATGTGGCGGCAGCGACTGAAAATCAAGTGCTATCCGCTGCTTCACTGCAATTCGTCATTGCGGCGGCATTTGCCAGATCGGCGGGGTTTTGCGCCGTTCTGCGCATGAATTGGCCAAAACGCTGTTCAATCCGGCTTTTCTTTGCCAGCCTCAGCGGAAATCCTGCTGCCAAAGGGGAACAACATGCACAGACACTGCATTCTGATCGGCGCGCCGGTCGATACCGGGCAGCGCCACGCCGGCTGCCTGATGGGGCCTGCGGCCTACCGCGTCGCCGGGCTGGCGGCCACGCTGCGCGAGCTTGGCCACAGCGTTGCCGACCACGGCGATGTGGCGCCGACGCCTGCCGCGGATCTGCGTTGCACCAACCCCGCGGTGCACCATCTGGGCGAAATCGTCGCCTGGACCGAGGCGCTGGCTGCGGCGGCGCGGGCGGGCATGGCCGAGGGTTTCCCGATCTTTCTGGGCGGCGATCATGCGCTGTCGCTTGGCACGGTGTCGGGGGTGGCGGCGCATGCCAAGGCGGTGGGGCGCCCGCTGTTCGTGCTCTGGCTTGATGCGCATACCGATTTTCACAGCGTCGAGACCACGCAAAGCGGCAATCTGCACGGCACGCCGATGGCCTATATCGCCGGGCGCGAGGGCTTTGCACCGTTTCCGCCATTTCCCGCGCCGGTCGCTGGCGAGAACATCTGCATGTTCGGCATCCGCTCGGTCGATCCAGCGGAACACGATGCCCTGCTGGCGCGCGAGATCGAGATCAACGACATGCGGGTGCTGGACGAACGCGGCATCATCGCGCCGCTGCGCGAGTTTCTGGCGCGGGTGGCGGCGGCGAACGGCTTGCTGCATGTCTCGCTCGACGTCGATTTTCTCGACCCCGCCATTGCGCCTGCGGTCGGCACCACGGTGCCCGGCGGCACCACCTTCCGCGAGGCGCATCTGGTGATGGAACTGCTGCACGAAAGCGGGCTGGTAAGCTCGCTCGACCTTGTCGAACTGAACCCCTTCCTCGACGACCGCGGCCGCACCGCGCGGCTGATGGTGGATCTTGTCGGCAGTCTGATGGGGCGCAAGGTGTTCGACCGCCCGACCCGGGGTTTTGCATGAGCGCGCCGTCAAAACTTGCGCTGGTGCCGTTCGTTTCGGTCGCCAACATGATGCGGCTGGTGCACCACATCGGGCTGGAGCGTGTGCTGGTCGAACTTGCCGCCGAGATCGAGGCCGATTTTCGCCGCTGGCCCGAATTCGACAAGACGCCGCGCGTCGCGTCGCATTCGTCAGTGGGGGTGATCGAATTGATGCCCACCTCGGACGGCGAAACCTACGGCTTCAAATACGTGAACGGCCACCCCAAGAACATGCGCGAGGGGCTGCAAACGGTCACCGCCTTCGGCTTGCTGGCCGATGTGGCGACCGGCTACCCGCTGCTGCTGAGCGAGATGACGCTGCTGACCGCGCTGCGCACCGCTGCCACTTCGGCAATGGCGGCAAAATGGCTGGCGCCCAAGGGCGCGCGGGTCATGGCGCTGATCGGCAATGGCGCGCAGTCGGAATTTCAGGCGCTGGCGTTCAAGGCAGTCTGCGGCGTGCAAGAGGTGCGGCTTTACGACATCGACCCGGCAGCGACCGCGAAATGCGCCGCGAATCTGCGCGACAGCGGCTTGCGCGTGCTGCCCTGCCGCAGCGCCGAAGCGGCGATCGAAGGCGCGCAGATCATCACCACCTGCACCGCCGACAAGCAATTTGCGACGATTCTGAGCGACAACATGGTCGGCGCCGGGGTGCATCTGAATGCGATCGGCGGCGACTGCCCGGGCAAGACCGAACTGGCGCCGGGCATTCTGGCGCGCGCCTCGGTGTTTGTCGAATACCCCGAGCAGACCCGGATCGAGGGCGAAATCCAGCAGATGCCGCCCGATTTTCCGGTGACCGAGCTGTGGCAGGTGATCTGCGGCGCCGCACCCGGGCGGCAGGGTGCCGCCGAGGTGACGCTGTTCGACGGCGTCGGCTTTGCCATCGAGGATTTCGCAGCGCTGCGTTACGTGCTGGGGCAGATCCGGGGCACCGGGTTTTATGACGAGCTGGACATGATCGCGGACCCCGACGAGCCGCGTGACCTATACGGCATGCTGATGCGGGCAAGGTAAGGGGGGCGCTGCCCCCCAGCCCGTTCCGGGCTTCCCCCCGGGATATTTGTGCAAGGCAGAAGCCGGATTTTCAGGGTTTCGCACCCGGTCGCCGTGTTGTCAGCATCAGGTTGGTTTCCGAGGTGGCGACGCCTTCAAGCCGGCGGATCTGCGCAAGGATGTCGTCAAGCTGCGCCAGAGTCTGGGTGCCAAGCTCGACGATCAGATCCCATTTGCCGTTGGTCGAATGCACCGCCTGCACCGCCGCCAGCCCCATCAGCCGGGCAATGATGCGGTCGGTGCCGCGGCCCTCGATGCCCAGCATCATCAAGCCGCGCACCGGCGAGGCGGTGACATCGGCGCGGGTCAGCACGCTGAAGCCCGATATTTCGCCGCGCGCCACCAGCCGTTCCATCCGCGCGCGCACCGTGGCGCGCGAAAGGCCGAGCGCAAGGGCAAGATCCGACAGCGAAGCGCGGCCGTCGCGGCGCAGCGACGCGATCAGCCGCTGGTCGGTGTCGTCCACGCGCTCAGCCCCGCGCCGCGAGCATTGCGGCTTCGAGACTGTCGAGCGCCTCGTCGAACACCGTGTCGGGAATCGTCAGCGGTGCGAGGAAGCGGATGACGTTGCCGTAAACGCCGCAGGTCAGCAGGATCAGCCCGCGCTTCAACGCCTCTTCGCGCACCCGGTTGGTAAAGACGGGGTTGGGTTCGGCCTTGCCCGCGACGTTGAATTCAACCGCATTCATGAAGCCGGGGCCGCGGATATCGACGATTTCGGGCACCGCGTCGCGCATGCCGGCAAGGCGCTGTTTCAGCCGCTGACCAAGCCGGGTGGCGCGCTCGCACAGCCCCTCGTCCTCGATCACGTCCAGCACGGCATGTGCCGCGGCAACGCCGAGCGGGTTGCCGGCATAGGTGCCGCCAAGGCCACCGGGGTTGGGGCTATCCATGATCTCGGCGCGCCCGGTCACCGCCGAAATCGGCAACCCACCGCCAAGGCCTTTGGCCATGCAGGTGATGTCGGCGGCAACGCCGTGGTGCTGCATCGCGAACATCTTGCCGGTGCGGGCAAAGCCGGTCTGCACCTCGTCGGCGATCAGCACGATGCCGTGCTGGTCGCAGATCTTGCGCAGCGCCGCCATGAAGCCGGCAGGGGCCTCGTAAAAACCGCCCTCGCCCTGCACCGGTTCCACGATGATCGCGGCGACGCGGCCGGGTTCCAGATCGGCCTTGAAGAGGCGGTCGAGTGCGGCCAGCGCGTCGGCCACCGAGGTGCCGTGCAGCTCGACCGGGAACGGCAGGTGCCACACATCGCCCATCATCGGCCCGAAGCCCGCCTTGTAGGGCTGCACCTTGCCGGTCAGCGCCATGCCCATGAAGGTGCGCCCGTGAAAGCCACCCGCGAAGGCGACGACGGCGGCGCGCCCGGTGTAATGGCGCGCGATCTTCACCGCGTTTTCCACGGCCTCGGCGCCGGTGGTGGCAAAGATCGTCTTTTTCGCGAAGTCGCCGGGCAGCAGGGCGTTCAGCCGTTCTGCCAGCGCCACGTAATTCTCATAGGGCACGACCTGATGGCAGGTGTGGGTGAAACGGTCGAGCTGCGCCTTGACCGCGGCGATCACCCGCGGGTGGCGATGCCCGGTGTTGACCACCGCGATGCCCGCAGCAAAGTCGATGTAGCGGTTGCCCTGCTTGTCCCAGATCTCGGCGTTTTCGGCGCGGTCCGCGTAGATCTGCGTGGTCATGCCGACGCCCTTGGCGATGGCGGCGTTCTTGCGGTCGGTCAGCGAAGTCATGGCACTCTCCCGATTCGGTCTTTGCATTTTTTCTGCAAGATTTTTTCGCAGCGCGATAGTATCTGGCCGACTCTGGAATGCCGTTTTCCGACGAGGCCCGCGAAATGAGCAATGAAACCCCCTTTCGGGTGGCCGAAGCGGCCCGCGCGGCCGGGGTGGCGCCTTCTACCTTGCGCTTGTGGGAGGCGCAGGGCCTGCTTGCCCCGGCGCGGCGCGCCTCGGGGCAGCGGCTTTATTCGGCCGCCGATGTGGCACGGGCCTGCCGCATCGTCTGGTTGCGGCGCGAGGCCGGGCTGAACCCGGCAGCAATTCGCACCGCACTGGCGGGCGCGCCCGGCACCCCTGCCCCCGTGCCCGAACCGCTTGGCGCACGGTTGCGCGCGCTGCGGTTGGCGCGGGGCGCGCGGCTGGATGCGGTGGCGCGCGCGCTGGGCATTTCGGCCTCGGCGCTGGCGACGCTGGAACGCACCGGGGCCGGGGTTTCGTTCAAGACCCTGGCCGATCTGGCGCGGCATCTTGGCACCACGGTGTCCGCGCTGTCGGGGCAGGATGCGCCCGGTGGCGCGGTGGTGCGGGCAGGGGCAGCGCGGGTCTGGCCGATGCCGGTGCCGGGGGTGCAGGTCGAGGTGCTGGCCGAAGGGCGCCGACAAATGGACTGCCACCGGTTCAAGCTTGCGCCGGGCGCCGCCAGCGAGGGCAGCTATGGCCATGACGGCGAAGAGTTCATCCATGTGCTGGCGGGGCGACTGCGGCTGGTGCTGGACGGAACCGAGAGCCACGATCTGGCGCCGGGCGATTCGATCTACTTTGAGAGCCGCCGCAGCCATGCCTGGGCCAATGCCGCCGACGTTGAAACCGTGCTGATCTGGGTGAACACGCCGCCGACCTTCTAGGCGGTTCGGTCGAGGCGGTCATGCATTGTGTTTAATTGTTAATTTACTGTGCCTTATGAGGCTTTTCTGATGTGTTGCGTGAAGTGCCGCCCGCCTGTGCCGGGTCACCTAGCGCGGCGCGATCGGTCCGGCCTCTTTCACCGCCTCCATCGCGACATAGGTCGAGGTGGCGGCAACATGTGGCAAGGTCGAGATGCGCTCTGCCATCACCCGGCGATAGTCGGCAATATCGGTGGTGCGCACCTTCAGCAGATAGTCGAACCCGCCGGCGATCATATGGCATTCCTCGATCTCGGGCACCGCGCGCACCGCCCGGTTGAAGGCCTGCAAGGCTGTCTCGCGGGTATCGGCCAGCCGCACTTCGACAAAGGCCACATGCGCCAGCCCCATGCGGATCGGGCTGAGCACGGCGCGATAACCGGCAATCACCCCCGCCGCCTCCAGCCGCTTCACCCGCGCCTGCACTGGCGATTTGGTCAGGCCCACGCGGCGGGCCAGCTCGGTTGCGGTGATGCGGCCGTCAGCGGCAAGCGCCGCCAGAATCGCGGCGTCGTAGCGGTCAAGATCGACCGGGCCTTTTGCCATGTCATCTCTCAATACTTTAGTCGTTTCGCCTGCGTATCTGCGAAATTCAGGCCGTATGGCTTGCACAATGCCGCTATCATGCTTGAAACGCAATGGAGCCGCTCATGCAACGCCTGTCCACGCTGATGCGCCGCATCGAAAACGAAAGCCTCGCCCCCGAAGGCCCGCTGCTGGCCGCTTTGCTGGCCGAAGCGGCACTTGACGCTGCTGCCCGCGAACGCATCACCGTCGAAGCCGCGGCGCTGGTGCGCCAGATCCGCGCTGATGTGCGCCCCGGGCTGATGGAGGTGTTTTTGGCCGAATACGGGCTGAGCACCGAAGAAGGCGTGGCGCTGATGTGCCTGGCCGAGGCGCTGCTGCGCGTGCCCGATGCCGATACGATGGATCGGCTGATCGAAGACAAGATCGCGCCTTCCGACTGGGGCAAGCACCTCGGGCGGTCGGCCTCCAGCCTGGTCAACGCCTCGACCTGGGGGCTGATGCTGACCGGTAAGGTGCTGGAAGACGCCGAACCCGGCGTGGTCGGGCATTTGCGGGGCGCGGTGCGGCGGCTGGGTGAGCCGGTGATACGCATCGCCGTGGGCCGCGCGATGAAGGAAATGGGCCGCCAGTTCGTGCTGGGCGAGACCATCCGCGCCGCGATGAAACGCGCCGAAACGCGCGAATCCGAGGGCTACACGTTCAGCTACGACATGCTGGGCGAGGCGGCGCGCACCACGCATGACGCCGCCCGCTACGCCGCAAGCTACGCCAGCGCCATCGCCGCGATCGCCCGCGGCTGCAAGGGCGCCGACGTGCGCGCCAACCCCGGCATCTCGGTGAAATTGTCGGCGCTGCATCCGCGCTACGAGGTCGCGCAAGAGGCGCGCGTGATGGCGGAACTGGTGCCAGTGGTGCGGCGTCTGGCGCGGGCGGCGGCGCGCGCCGGCATGGGTTTCAACATCGACGCCGAAGAGGCCGACCGGCTGGCGCTGTCGCTGAAAGTGATCGAGGCGGTGCTGGCCGACCCCGACCTGAAGGGCTGGGACGGGTTCGGCGTGGTGGTGCAGGCTTACGGTCGGCGCGCCGGCCCGGTGATCGACTGGCTCTACGCCACCGCCAAGCGGTTCGACCGCCGCCTGATGGTGCGGCTGGTGAAGGGCGCCTATTGGGATGCCGAGGTGAAGCGCGCGCAGGTCGCGGGGCTGGCCGATTTTCCGGTGTTCACCCGTAAGCTCGGCACCGATGTCAGCTATATCGCGCTGGCCCGGCGCCTGCTGGGCATGACCGACCGGCTTTACCCGCAATTCGCCACCCACAACGCGCATACCGTTGCCGCCGTGGCGGAAATGGCCGAAGGGCGGCCGTTCGAGTTTCAGCGCCTGCACGGCATGGGGCAAAAGCTGCACGACATCGTGCTGAAAGGCATGTGCGCGCGTTGCCGCATCTATGCGCCGGTCGGTGCACACCGCGACCTTCTCGCCTATCTGGTGCGGCGGCTTTTGGAAAACGGCGCCAACTCAAGCTTCGTCAACCAGATCGTCGATGTCAGCGTGCCGCCCGAAGTGGTCGCCGCCTGCCCGCTGACCGCGCTTGAGGCTGCCGCCAGCCCGGTGAACCCGCGCCTGCCAAAGGCCCCGACGCTGTTCGCAGATCGCGCCAACAGCGGCGGTTTCGATCTGACCGAACCCGCGACGCTGGCCGCCATCGAGGCGGCGCGCGCCGCGACAGGGCCAGCCGAGGCCGCACCGCTGCTGGCCGGCCCGGTCGAAGGTGGCGCGCCGCAGCCGGTGCCGAACCCCGCCACCGGCGCCATCGTGGGCGAATTGCGCAACGCGACGCCCGCCGATGTCGAAACCGCGCTGGCCGCGGCAAGGCCCTGGGATGCGCCCGTGGCCGAACGCGCCGCGGTGCTGACCCGCGCCGCCGACCTGATCGAAGCCGACTTCGGCGCGATCTTCGCGCTGCTGGCGCATGAGGCCGGCAAGACCCTGCCCGATGCGGTCAGCGAACTGCGCGAGGCGGCCGATTTCCTGCGCTATTACGCGGTGCAGGCGGCAGCCCTGCAACGCCCGGCGCTTGGCCTGTTCGCCTGCATCAGCCCGTGGAACTTTCCGCTGGCGATCTTCACCGGGCAGGTGGCCGCAGCGCTTGCCGCAGGCAACGCGGTGCTCGCCAAGCCTGCCGAACAGACGCCGCTGATCGCGGCACTTGCGGTGCGCCTGCTGCACCGTGCCGGGGTGCCGCGCGCAGCGCTGCAGCTGCTGCCCGGCGACGGCACCACAGTCGGCGCGGCGCTGACCTCGGATGCGCGGGTTGCCGGCGTCGCCTTCACCGGCTCGACCGAAACCGCGCAGGCAATCCGTCGCGCGATGGCCGAGCACCTTGCCCCAGACGCGCCGCTGATCGCCGAAACCGGCGGCCTGAACGCAATGATCGTTGACAGCACCGCGCTGCCCGAACAGGCGGTGCGCGACGTGCTGGCCTCGGCCTTCCAGTCCGCCGGGCAGCGCTGCTCGGCGTTGCGCTGTCTTTACGTGCAGCAAGACATCGCCCCGGCCTTCACCGAAATGCTGTTCGGCGCGATGGATGAATTGCGCATCGGTGACCCCTGGCAACTGGCCACCGACATCGGCCCGGTGATCGACGCCGAGGCCGAGGCCAGCATCGGCGCGCATATCGGACAGGCCGAGGCGGAAGAACGGCTGCTGAAGGAACTGCCGCGCCCCGAAGGCGGGCATTTCATCGCGCCGACGGTGATCCGGGTGAACGGCATCGCTGAAATGGGCCGCGAAATCTTTGGACCGGTGTTGCATCTGGCCACCTTCAGCGCCGAGGATCTGCCGCGCGTGCTGGCCGAGATCACCGCCACCGGCTACGGGCTGACCTTCGGGCTGCACTCGCGCATCGACAACCGCGTGCAAGAGGTCACCGAGGCGCTGACGGTTGGCAACATCTATGTCAACCGCAACCAGATCGGTGCCGTGGTGGGCTGCCAGCCGTTCGGCGGCGAAGGCATGTCGGGCACCGGGCCGAAAGCCGGCGGGCCGCACTACCTGCCGCGCTTCACCGCGCCCGCCCGCCCCGCGGCGACCACAACGCCAACCGCCACCACGCCTGCCCCCGCCACCGCCGCCGCGGTCGAGGCCGCGCTTGCCGCCTGCGCCGCCGCAGCAGCGCTGCCGCAAGCCGAGCTGCCCGGCCCGACCGGTGAATCGAACCGGCTGACACTGCACTCCCGCGCGCCGCTTTTGTGCCTGGGGCCGGGGGGCGCGACGGCCGCCGCGCAGGCCGCTGCGGTGCGCGCGCTTGGCGGCCGCGCAGTTGCGCTGGCGCAACCGCTCGCCCCTGCGGCGCTTGGCGCGATCACCGGGTTTTCGGCTGTGCTCTGGTGGGGCGACGGCGCGACGGCGCGCGCCATCGCAAGAGCGCTGGCGGCGCGGCCCGGGCCGATCCTGCCGCTGCTTGGCGGGCTGCCCGATCTGGCGCATGTGGTGCATGAACGGGTGATCTGCATCGACACCACCGCCTCGGGCGGCAACGCGGCGCTGCTGGCCGGGGCGGGCACCGCCTGACGGCGCCGCGCCCGCAAGCAAGGCCGGGTGCCACTTGACGGCACCACGGCCTTGCGCAAGGCTTGGCCCATGTTCCCGATCCGCGACCACAACCCATCGCTGCGGCCCGCTGTCGTCACCTGGCTGCTGATCGCGGCCAACATCGTGGCCTTCGTGCTCACCATACCCTGGGGCGGCGACCTGGGCGGCCTGTGGAACAGCTGGGCGCTTTATCCGGCGGCGGTGACGCAGGGGCAGATGCTGGGCGGGCTTGTCACCCATATGTTCCTGCATGCCGGGCTGCTGCATCTGGCGGGCAATATGCTGTTCTTGTGGATCTTCGGCGACAATCTGGAAGAGGCCCTGGGGCATTTCGGATTTGTGCTGCTGTATTTCGCCGCCGGGCTCGCCGCCGCCGTGGCGCAAATCGCTGCAGACCCGGCAAGCACGGTGCCGATGGTCGGCGCCTCGGGGGCGATCGCCGGCGTGATGGGCGGCTATCTGCTGCTGTTTCCGCGCGCCCGGGTCGATGTGCTGCTGATCTTCATCGTGTTCTACAAGGTGCTGACGGTGCCGGCCTGGCTGGTGCTGGGGCTGTGGTTCGCGCTGCAGCTGTTCAGCGGCGCGGCAGCGGGCGCGGCTGAAGGCGGCGTCGCCTACTGGGCCCATTCCGGCGGCTTTGCCGCAGGGCTGCTGCTCAGCGCGCCGCTGTGGCTGCGCCGCGGCGGGCCGCGCTACTGGATGCGCACGCACGGGTTGCCCGAGCATGCGCCAACGCAATACCCGACCCGCATTCCCATCGTCAGAAGGCGCCGCTGATGCTGCCCGAGATCCGCAACCCGCACCGCCTTGCCTGCCACTGCGGCGCAGTTGAAATCTGGGTGACCCTGTCCGACGGGCTGGCCAGTGCGCGACGCTGCGATTGCTCGTTCTGCCGGCGCCGCGGCGCGGTTGCGGTTTCGGTGCCGCTGACCGGCCTGCGCATCGCCAAGGGCGCGGAAAACCTCACGCTCTACCAGTTCGGCACGCGCACCGCGAAACACTGGTTTTGCAAGACCTGCGGCATCTACACGCACCACCAGCGCCGCTCGAACCCCAACGAATACGGCGTCAACGCCGCCTGCCTCGACGGCGTCAACCCGCGCGATCTGGACCCGGTGCCCTGGTCCGACGGTGTCAACCACCCTTCGGACCGGCACTGAGCCGCGGCGTCTCTATTGTCGAAATACCCCGGGGGTGAATGCGCCGCAGGCGCAGAGGGGGCGGCGCCCCCCTTCCCCGGCCTCAGGCGCCGTTGCGCAGCACGGCGCAGAACGGCTCGTAAAGCGCTGCGTTGCCAGCGATCACCGCGCCGCTTTCGAATATCTCGCGCCCCTCGCGCAGCGGACCGACAAAGCCGCCCGCCTCTTTCACCAGGATCAGCCCCGCCGCCATGTCCCAGGCATTGATGCCGCGTTCCCAATAGCCGTCGTAGCGCCCGGCGGCGACATAGGCCAGATCGAGCGCCGCCGAGCCCCAGCGCCGCACCCCGGCGCAAACCGGCATCAGCCGCGCCAGATCCTGCAAGCTCGCGGGCAACGTGGAGCGGCCGCCAAACGGAACGCCGGTGGCAAAGATCGCCTCGATCATGCTGCGCCGCCCCGAAACCCGCATGCGCTGATCGTTCATGAAGGCGCCAAGCCCCTTTTCGGCATAGAACATTTCATCCTTGGCAGCGTCGAACACAACGCCGGCCACCACCTCGCCCTTGTGTTCCAGCGCGATCGACACCGCCCAATGCGGCAATCCGTGCAGAAAATTGGTGGTGCCGTCCAGCGGATCGACGATCCAGCGCCGGGTGGGGTCTTCGCCCGCCTCTTCGCCGGTTTCCTCGCCCAGCCAGCCATAGGTCGGGCGCGCGCCGCGCAGTTCCTGCTTGATCAGCCGTTCCGCCTCGTGGTCGGCCTTGGAAACAAAGTCGCCCGGGCCCTTGGTCGAGACCTGCAGGTTCTCCACCTCGCGGAAATCCTTGACCAGTGCGCGGCCTGCCTTGCGGGCGGCCTTGATCATCAGGTTCAGGTTGGCGCTGCCATGCATCGGGGGCTCCTTTTCGTCAGGCGCTGGCTATACGCGCCCCGGGCCGCGATGTGAAGGGGGCAGGGACAAAGCCCCGCCCCCAAGCTTGCAACAGCAATGGCGTCAGGCGGTGACCACGAATTCGGTCATCATGCCGGTGCTCAGATGCGGCATGTGGTGGCAATGCAGCATCCAGCGCGCCGCCTCGCCGGCGTCAAGCGCCACCGTCAGCATCGACATCGGCGGCACATGCACGGTATCGCGCATCGCCCCGGAAAAGCGTTGCATGCCGATCCCCAACACCTGAAAATGATGCCCGTGCAAATGCATCGGATGCGCCATCATCGACATGTTGTGAAACTGCATTTCAACGCGCGCACCGGCGGGTGCGGTCAGCGAAAGATACTCGGGCCAGCTGCGACCGTTGATGGTCCACAGATAGGGCTGCATCGAGCCGCCCAGCATCAGCACCGCCAGCGCCTCCGCCGGTCGCTGGGGCAGCGGCGCCAGCGCGCGCAGGCTCGCCTCTTGCGCCAGATCGGCGTCAAAGGCCGGCGCGGCCTGATCGGCCAATGGCGCAAGCTTGGGCACCCGCGCCCCCGGTGTGGCCAGCACGATGCCGGTGCGCTCGCGCGCGCCTTCGCGCAGCGCCAGCACCGGAAATGCGCCCGCCCCTGGCAGATCCAGCTCGATATCGAGCCGCTGACCCATCGCCAGACCGAAGCGGCTGCCCGGCAACGGGCGCACCGGCTGGCCGTCCACCGCCACCAGTCGCGCCGCGGCAGCACCGCCGTCGATCCAGAACACGGTCGCCGCCGAAGCATTGATTACCCGCAGCAGCACCCGGCCGCCGGGTTCCACCGCCACCACCTCGGGGTCGTTCAACGTGCGGTCATTGGCCAGATAGGCGTCGAAGTCAAAATCGTTCAGGTCCATCGCCATGCCGCCCATCGCCATGCCCGCGGCGCCTGCCCCCGCCATCGCCATGCCGCCCATGTCCATGCCGCCCATGTCCATGCCGCCCATGTCCATGCCGCCCATGGCGGCCACGCCATGGTCCATCCCAGGCATGGCGCCCGCGGCATCCGGCTGCGCGTCGTGCGCGGCACCGCCGGCGATATCGGCCAGCACCTCTTGCGGCGTGCGGAAGGAAAAGTCGTGCAGCAACATCACCACCTCTTGCCGGTCCGCAGCACGATCGGCGGCGCTGCGCACGATCAGCGGTGCCGCCAGAAGCTGCATTTCCTGCACCGGCACGTGGCTGTGCATCCAGTGCGTGCCCGGCTGTGGCGCGAAATCATAGGCGCGCTGTTCGCCCGGCTGCAACAGCGGTGCCGGATTGTCGGGCACGCCGTCCTGCGCATTGGGCGGGATTTGCCCGTGCCAGTGGATGATGGTCGCCTCGTCCAGATCGTTGTGCAGCGACAGCGCAAACCGCTGCCCCGGGTTGAGGATCAGCCCTGAGCCGCCCGCGGCATTGCGCAGGCCGAACACCTTGGCGGCGCGGCCGTCAACGTCCAGCACCCGGCTGGTGGCACGCAGCGCCAGCGGTGCCGCCTGCGCCCGTGCCAGCCCCGGCAGTGCCGTGCTTGCGGCCAGTGCCGCCGATGCGGCCAGAAAGCCGCGGCGCGAAAGTTCATGATGCATTGTTGTCTCCGATCAGCCCACAGCGGGCAAAGATGAACTAGCGCCGGGGTGCGGCGCGCGAGGGTTCAGCCGATCAGAGCAATTTGGGCGGCGGCGCGCGCGGCGCGATGATGCGGCCCGCAAGCCGCCGCGCTGTGGGTGCCCGTGCCAGCGCCAGCAAAAGCTGCACCCGTGCCGGCGGCGGAACGGCTTCGACGACGCCAACCAATCCGACGCAGACGATTGCACAGGCCGGGTCCTGCGCATGGATCCGCGCCAGGTCGGCATCCTGCGCCATGGCGTGCGGCGCCACCATCGCACTGTGCCCCGCCATTGCTGCCGGCGCGTTGGCGGCAGCGGGCAGCACCGGCGCCAGCAGCGCCAGCCCCAGCAGCAGCGCCAGCCGCAGCGCCCGGGCCCAAGTCGTGCAAATCTGCCGCAGCGGTTTCATGCCGGTAGTATAGGCGCGAGCGGCGGGCCAACAAGCGCGCCGCCGCTCACATTGGCGTGCGGGTGGGGCGTGCGGGTGGGGCGTGCGGGTGGGGCGTGCAGGTTGGCAGACGGTTGCGCCGAATGCGCGCCGCGGCAATGGCACCGGCATTGGCGACCGCGGGCGGGGGGCCGTCAGCCCCCCATCGGCGCTGAAAACCTTCCCCGGAAGGTTTTCCGGGCGCGCCTCATCCCCCCGAGGATATTTTCGCAAGGAAGAGATGCGTCAGTTGTTTTTCGGATAGGGCAGCACGCCCCGCGCCAGATCATCGACCAGCCGCGCGATCTTGTGGGCGCGCGCTTCGGGGGTTTTTGTGGTGTGGATGCGATAGAGCACGGCGTAGCGGTTCTGGCGGTCGAGCCCGGCAAAAACCGCCGCCGCGGCCGGTGCTGCGGCAAGCGCCGCGGCCAGGTCGTCGGGCACCTCGGCGCGGCTTTGCGGCGCGTAGGCGGCGGCCCAACGGCCATCGGCGCGGGCGCGGGCGATCTCGGCAAGACCGCGCGGGGTCATGCGGCCTTCGGCGATCAGCGCCTCGGCGCGGCTGCGGTTGACTTCGGACCATTTGCTGGCGGCGCGGCGCGGGGTGAAGCGGATAAGGAAATATTGATCGTCATGGCGTTGCAACTGCCCGTCGATCCAGCCCCAGCAAAGTGCTGCGTCGATCGCTTCGTGTTTCGCGAGGCTCGCGACATTCGTCCCTTTCTTCGCGAGCTTGAGCCACAAGCCGGGGGCTTCGGGTTGTGCGGCGATCCACGCGGCGAAAGACGCGCTGTCAGCGAAGCCCAGAACGGGAAGGATGGGGGCCATGCTACACCCGTTGCAGCTTGACCGGCTCGGTCCGCCCGAGCCGCAGGAAATGCGCCACATAGGGTTCGGTCGCGTCGTCGCTGCGGGTGGCGGCGTAAAGGCGTTTGGTCAGCCCCTTGGCGGTGACCGGGCGGGTGACGTAGTCGGGGCGGTATTTCACTTCGCGCAGCACCCAGTCGGGCAGCACCGCGACGCCGCGCCCCGAAGCCACCAGCATCAGGATCACCGCGGTCAGTTCCACCTGCCGGATCGCCTTCGGTTCCACCCGCGCTGCGGACAGCACTTCGGTGAAGATGTCGAGCCGGCCTCGTTCCACCGGATAGGTCAGCAACACCTGATCGCGGAAATCCTCGGCCTCGATGTAGGGTTTTGCGGCAAGTGGGCTGGTGGCGGCGGCGACGAACATCGGCGCATAGTCAAACAGCGGGTTGAAGGTGACGCCGTCAAGCTTTTCGGGATCGGAAGTGATCACCAGATCGACCTCTTGCCGGATCAGCGCCGGCATCGCCCCGAACGCCAGCCCGGGTCGGATATCGACATCGACATCGGGCCAGGCGCGGCGAAACTGTTCCAGCACCGGGATCAGCCAGTCGAAACAGGCGTGGCATTCGATGGCGATGTGCAGCCGCCCGGCGCGGCCCTGGCGCAGCGCGCCGAATTCTTCGGCCACCGCGTCGACCTCGGGCAGCACCCGTTCGGCCAGTTGCAAAAGCCGCATGCCCGCCGCCGAAAGCCGCATCGGGCGCGCCGCACGCACGAACAGCTCGACCCCGGCCTGATCTTCCAAGCCCTTGATCTGGTGGCTTAAAGCTGACTGAGTGATGTGCAGTTGCTCGGCCGCACGCGCCAGCCCGCCTTCGGCATGGATGGCGCGGATGGTGCGCAGGTGGCGCAGTTCGAGGTGCATTATGTGCGGGCCTCATGTTGTTCTTGAATACTATGAGTTTGTCTCACATCCGATTTCGTGCGACAAGGGGCTATGCAAAGGATGCTGCCATGCCCGCCCCCCATGTGAGTTTCGAGTTCTTTCCGCCGCAAACGTTGGATGCTTCATTCCGGCTGTGGGAAACCGCGCAGGTGCTGGCGTCGCTGAAGCCCGGCTTCGTGTCGGTCACCTATGGCGCGGGCGGCACCACGCGCAAGCTGACGCATGAGGCGGTCACCACGATCGGGCGCAATTACGGGCTGAACGTGGCGGCGCATCTGACTTGCGTCGATGCCACCCGCGCCGAGACGATGGAGATTGTCGAGGCCTATGCGCAGGCCGGGGTGCGCGAGATCGTGGCACTGCGCGGCGACGCGCCAGCGGGGGCGGCGCGGTTTACCCCGCATCCCGAGGGCTTTGCTTCATCGGCCGAGCTGATCGAGGCGCTGGCCGCAGACGGGCGCTTTACCATCCGCTGCGGCGCCTACCCCGAGCGGCACCCCGATGCCGCCGACGATCAGGCCGATGTGCGCTGGCTGAAGCGCAAATGCGACGCAGGGGCAAGCAGCGCGATCACCCAGTTCTTCTTTGAGGCAGAGACGTTTTTCCGGTTTCGCGATGGCTGCGAAAAGGCCGGCGTGCGTGCCCCGATCATCCCCGGCATCCTGCCGATTCAGTCGTGGTCGGGGGCCAAGCGCTTTGCGCAGCGCTGCGGCACCTCGGTGCCGGCCTGGGTCGAAGAGGCCTTTGTTGCTGCCGAACGCGACGGGCGCACCGAACTTCTGGCGACGGCCCTGTGCACCGAGCTTTGCGACGAGCTTATTCAGGGCGGGGTGGAGGATCTGCATTTCTACACGCTGAACCGCCCCGGGCTGACGCGTGATGTCTGCCACGCGCTTGGCGTGAACCCCACGCCGGCGCTGGAAAAGGTTGCCTGAGGGGTTGCGCTTGCGGGCGCGGGCAGGAAAGCTTGCGCCAGCAAGCGGAGCGCGCAGCCATGGGCCAGCCTTACATCGCCGAATCCCCCAGCCAGATGCCGACCCGGCACGATCTGCTGTCGCGCTCGGGGCTGGAATTCATGCAGGCGGTGGCGGCGGGCGAACTTTCCGGGCCGCCGATTGCCGGGCTTTTGAACTACCGGCTGCATCTGGTCGAAAAGGGCCGCGTTGCCTTTCGCGGCACCGCGCAGTTTGCCCATACCAACCCGATGGGCGGCGTGCATGGCGGCTGGTATGGCACGCTGCTTGACAGCTGCATGGCCTGCGCGGTGATGACCTTGGTGCCGCGGGGGCAATATTACACGACGCTGGAATACCGCATCAACATTGCCCGCGCGCTGCCGCTTGGCATCGAGGTCGAGGCCCTGGGCGAGGTGCAGCACGCCGGGCGGTCAACCGGTATCGCGCGGGGCGAATTGCGCGGCGTGGCGGACGGGCGGCTATACGCCACCGGCTCCACCACCTGCCTGATCATGGGCGATGCTGCCGGCTGAACCCGACGCCTGCCGGGCCGCGGGCTTGGCCTTATCGCTGCCGGCCGCCGCCGCCCCGCCTTTGGCGCCGCCGTCGGCGCCGCCCTCGGCCCGCCTTGATCGCTGCCAGATCGCCGGCAGGATCATCGCGCGCCAACCCAGCCGGGCGCCGACAGCGCTTTCGTGGATGCGTTCCGAAGGGTCGCGCCCGACCACGCGCGGCGCGCGCAGCACGAAGACCTTGCCCCAGCCGCGCCAGCTGCCCACCGAGGGCGCCTGCGGGTCGCACGGAAAGCGGTCGTGCCAGCCCGGCGGCAGCGCCAGGCCGCAACGCTCGATCTGCTCCAGCATCCAGACCAGCGGTATATTGGCCAGCGGCCGTGCCGCCTCATGGCCGATCAGCTGGCCGCCGATGTCGCTGTGGCTGCCGCGAAACCACACCTGTTCCACCTGCCGCGCCCGGGCACCGGTGGTATCCCAGATCATCGGTTCGAACACCGAACGCGTCTCGTTCAGCGCCAGCGCCTGATAGCCGTGCTGCACGCAGCGGCCAAGCGCCAGATCGTGGAACCGGTAGCGCGGTTCGCTGACCGCCCACAACAGCGGCAATTGCAGGCCAAGCGCCATCACCGTGTCGAACACGCCGACCATTTCGATGCTGGTGCTGTCGTGGCAGAAATGCCTGCGAAAAGCGGCGACGCCGGGTCTTGGCGCGCGGGATTCATAGTAGCGCCAGGCCAGGCGCACGTTGCGTTCTGTCGCGGCATCGGTGCGCAGCAGCCCGACCCGGTCGATGATGCCGGCCAGCGAGCGCACGGCAAAGGCGCCGCGCGAATAGCCCAGCAGAAAGATGCGGTCGCCGGGGCGGTAGCGCGTGGCCAGCCAGCCATAGGCGCGGCGGATCTGGCGGTCCACGCCCCAGCCCAGCACGGTATCGGAAAACTGCCGCCATTCCTTCCACTGCAAGCCCTTGCCGTAATAGACCGAGGCGCGCGGCGCCGCCTCGCGTAGCAGCAGATAGATGCGACCGATCGAGGATTCCTCGCGGGTGCCGATGTTGGCCAGGGTGCCGTCAAGCAGGATCACGTGATCCACCGGGCCACGCTGCGGGCGCGCCGGCGCGCTGGTCACCGGCTGCGGCTGATGGCGCCGCAGCAACGCCTGCAGACGCCCGATCAGCCCGCGCATGACCCGCCCGACGCTTTTCCCGAATCCGTGCCGCCCTTGACCGCGCCGCCCGACAAATCTGCCCCCCTGAATGCACGAAACCCTGCCCGACTATAGGGCAGGGTTGCGATCAGGCCAGCGCCAAAACGATTCAGAGCGTCAGCGACATTGCCGTGGATACGGTCATTTCGCCAAAACCGTTGAAGCGCGTGTTGGTTGCCATCGAATAGGCGCCCATGCCGTGAAACACCAGATAGTCGCCTTCTTCGATGTCGCCGGGCAGATCCAGTTCGCCCGGCAGCCGGTCAACCGAATCGCAGGTCGGGCCGAACACCACACGCGGCACCGGGGCGCCATGGCGGCGCACGCCCTCGGCCGAGATTGCCTCGACCCGCGTGATGTTGCCCACCATCGGCAGTTCGGTCAGCCCGCCATAGACGCCATCGTTGATGAACACGTGCCGCCCGTCGCGGATCGCCTTGATGCGGGTGGCCAGCGTGAAGGCCTCGGCCACCAGACCGCGGCCCGGTTCGCAGACCAGCGCCGGGCGGTCAGCGCCGAAGGCCTCGGTCGCGACGCGGTCGATCAATGCGAAAATCGCTTCAAGCTGCGGCACCAATTCGGTTTCGCGATGCGACGGAAAGCCGCCGCCGACGTTCAGCCGCTGCGCCGTGACCCCTGCCAGACGGCAAATGTCGGCGCCGGCGCGGATATAGCTGTCCCAGGCCATCGGGTCGGTGCATTGCGTGCCGGGATGGAAGGTCAGCGACGGGGTGAACCCCGCAACCGCTGCCGTGGCCAGCAGTTCGGCCGCCAGTTCCACCGTGGCGCCGAACTTGGCGCCGAAGTTGTAGGCAGCGCCCGACACCGGAAGCTTGTAGCGCACCGATATTTCGCAGCCCTCGGCGGGCACCAGCTCGATCAGCTTGGCCAGTTCGCTTCGGCTATCGACCGACCAGCTTTTCACCCCGGCGCGCACCGCATGCAGTATCTCGGAACGCGAACGCACCGGGTTGTTGTAATGCAGCATCGCGGTGGGGGCGAGGCGGCGCACCATGTCGATCTCGGCGGGCGACGCCACATCGAAACCCTTGATCCCGGCGGCCAGCAGGTTCTGGATCACCATCTCGTCGGGGTTCGATTTCACCGCGTAGGTGACAAGCCCCGGAAAACCGGCCAGAAACCGGCGCGCGGTGGCCTGCAGCACCTGAGGCGCGAAAAACATCGCCGGGTTGTCTGGTTGCTGGCTGCGCAGAAGTTCGGCGGGTTCGTTCCAGATAGTCTTCGACAGTCCCATCGGCGTTTCCTTTGCCAACAGAACGCAGCCACCTCTTGCCCCGGCTTCACGGGTCGGGAGACGCTTGCGCGTTTCATCCAACCAGGCCAGGTGCGTATGAGCCGCCCTTTTCCTGAAACTCGTCTGCGCTATCTGGGGCACATTTTTACCGACCGAAAGACTAGATTTGTAGTGAGATGTCGTTATAACGCCGAAAGTGCCAGTCAAATTGCAGGGGACGCGGATGGATGACCTTGATCGCTCGCTTCTGGCGCTGCTGGGGGCCGATGCCCGGGTGTCGGTGGCGACGCTGGCGCGCCGGCTGAAGGTGGCGCGATCGACCATTCAGGCGCGGCTGGAGCGGCTGGAAACCACGGGAATCATTGCCGGATACACGTTGAAGCTGGGTGAGGCGGCGCGCCAGGGCCGGATTCGCGCCAGCGTGCTGCTGACCATTGAGCCGCGCGGGCAGGCCGCGATTCTGACGCGGCTGAAGGCGCTGCCTGAAGTTGAGCGCATTCACACCACCTCGGGCCGGGTCGATCTGCTGTTGCAGCTTGCCGCGGGTTCGACCACGCAACTTGACGCGGTGCTCGACCAGATCGGCGCACTGACCGGCGTGAAATCCTCGGAAAGCCTGATCCACCTTTCCACCAAACTTGACCGCGCCGTCTGATCACGCCCGGTCACGGATTCGTGATCGGTCGCCGCCCGTCGCCCCGCCCAAGCGCATTGCCAGCCGGGCGGGGGGCGCGCAGCCTTGACGGGTCGAGTCTGCGACAGGGAGAAAACAGATGGTCTATATCGATGGATTTGTCGTGCCGGTGCCGGCGGAAAAGCGCACCGAATACCTGGAAATGGCCCGCAAGGGTTGGGATCTGTTCAGAAAATACGGCGCGCTCAAGATGGTGGAGACATTGGGCGACAACGTCCCCGAAGGCGAGGTGACAGATTTTCGCCGCTCGGTGCTGGCCAAGGAGGGCGAGCTGGTGGCGTTCAGCTGGATCGTCTGGCCCGACCGCGACACCCGCGAAGCCGCCTGGGCGAAAATGATGAGCGACCCCGATATGGCCGCGATGAGCGACATGCCGTTTGACGGCAAGCGCATGATTTACGGCGGTTTCAACCCCATTTTCGATTCGGAGGATTTGCCATGACCACCGCTCCGCAAGGCACCCCGTGCTGGTATGAACTGACAACCACCAACCTTGACGGCGCGCAGGCGTTCTATTCGGCGGTGTTTGGCTGGGCAATTGCCGACGCCGGCATGCCCGGCATGGACTACCGCCTTGCCACCGCAGGCAGCGACATGGTGGCGGGGATGTGGGTGCCCGACATGCCCGGCATGCCGACCTTCTGGATGCTCTACTTCACGGTCAGCAACTGCGATGCCGCCGCCGAGGCGATCGCAAAGGCCGGGGGTGCGGTGCACAAGGAACCCGCCGACATTCCCGGCACCGGGCGCTTTGCCGTGGTCGCCGACCCGCAGGGCGCGTCCTTCGGCATCTTGCAACCGCTTGACGGCAACGGCAACGCCTTCGACCAGAAGCAGAACGGACACGGCAACTGGCACGAGCTGATGACCGCGGACCCCAAGGCCGCGATGGCGTTTTATGGCGCGCAGTTCGGCTGGAAAGCCAGCACCAGCATGGATATGGGCGAGATGGGCAGCTATGATCTGTTCAACCATCAGGGCGCTGACATCGGCGGCATGATGCGCCTGTCGCCGAACATGCCCGGGCCCGGCACGCCGTTCTGGCTGCCCTATTTCGGCACCGACGGCATTGATGCCGCCGCAACGCGGGTGAAGGGCGCCGGCGGGCAGGTCGTCAACGGCCCGATGGAGGTGCCCGGCGGCGCCTTCATCATCGTGTGCACGGATCCGCAGGGCGCGATGTTCGCGCAGGTCGGGCCGAAGTGAACGCAGGACCGGGGCGGGCCTGCCCTGCCCCGGCCGCGACATCGGGCCTTGGCCTTTGTGGCCCGGGGCGCTAAATCGGTGCGAAATTCAGGGAAAGCCGCACCGATGCCGATGGAAAAGACCTTTTCGCCCGCCGAGGCCGAAGCCCGCATTGCCGCCCGGTGGGAAAAGGCGAACGCCTTCGCCGCTGGCGTCAACGCCAAACCCGGCGCCGAAACCTTCTGCATCATGATCCCGCCGCCGAACGTGACCGGCAGCTTGCACATGGGCCACGCCTTCAACAACACGCTGCAAGACATTCTGGTGCGCTGGCACCGGATGCGCGGGCATGATGTGCTTTGGCAGCCGGGGCAGGACCACGCGGGCATCGCCACCCAGATGGTTGTCGAGCGCGAGTTGGCAAAGCGCCAGCAGCCCGGGCGGCGCGACATGGGGCGCGAGGCGTTCGTCGCCAAGGTGTGGGAGTGGAAGGCGCAATCGGGCGGCACCATCGTCGGGCAACTCCAGCGCCTTGGCTGTTCGCTCGACTGGTCGCGCAACGCCTTTACCATGTCGGGCGCCCCCGGCGCGCCCAAGGGCGATGAAGGCAATTTCCACGACGCGGTGATCAAGGTTTTTGTCGATCTCTACAACAAGGGCCTGATCTATCGCGGCAAGCGGCTGGTGAACTGGGATCCGCACTTTGAAACCGCCATTTCCGACCTTGAGGTTGAAAACATCGAAGTCGCGGGCCACATGTGGCATTTCAAATACCCGCTGGCAGGCGGCCAGACCTATGAATACATTGAGAAAGACGCCGACGGCAACGTGACCCTGCGCGAGAGGCGCGATTACATTTCCATCGCCACCACGCGGCCCGAAACCATGCTGGGCGATGGCGCGGTCGCGGTTCATCCATCAGATGAACGTTACGCGCCAATTGTCGGAAAACTCTGCGAAATCCCCGTGGGGCCGAAACAGCACCGCCGCCTGATCCCGATCATCACCGACGAATACCCCGACCCGAATTTTGGTTCGGGCGCGGTGAAGATCACCGGCGCGCATGATTTCAACGACTACGCCGTGGCCAAGCGCGGCAACATCCCCTGCTACCGGCTGATGGACACCCGCGCCCAGATGCGCATCGATGGCGCGCCCTACGCCGAGGCCGCCGAAATTGCGCTGGCGGTGGCGCGGGGCGAACGGACATTGACCGAGGCCGAGGTGGACGCCATCAACCTCGTCCCCGACGACCTGCGCGGGCTCGACCGGTTCGAGGCAAGGAAGCGCGTGGTGGCGCAGATCTCCGCCGAGGGGCTGGCGGTGATGCTGCCGGGGGCGGATGGGGCATTGGCGCCTTATGTCGAGGCCAAGCCGATCATGCAGCCGTTCGGCGATCGTTCGAAAACTGTCATCGAACCGATGCTGACCGACCAGTGGTTTGTCGATACCGCACGAATAGTGCAACCCGCGATCGACGCCGTCCGCGACGGCCGCACCCACATCATGCCGCCCTCGGGCGAAAAGACCTATTTCCACTGGCTGGAAAACATTGAGCCCTGGTGCATCAGCCGCCAGCTCTGGTGGGGGCATCAGATTCCGGTTTGGCTCGACGGGGAGGGCAATCAGTTCTGTGCGCCTACCGAACAAGAAGCAGTGTCACAAGCTCAGGCGTTCTACGAACAAAGATTTCCAGGTAGGCCAATCGATGTGACGGCGGTTGACAAGTCATTCGGCCCGTTTCCCGATGACTCTGGACGCGAGCGTCGAGTCTCGGCTCCGACGATGTCTGCTCCTGAGGGTGATGACAGCGCTATGGAGAGCCTCTTCATCTACCTCACTCGCGACCCCGACGTGCTCGACACCTGGTTCTCCTCCGGCCTTTGGCCGATCGGCACACTCGGCTGGCCGGAACCGACGCCGGAGTTGCAGAAATACTTCCCCACCGATGTGCTGATCACCGGCTCGGATATCCTGTTCTTCTGGGTCGCGCGGATGATGATGATGCAGCTTGCGGTGGTGGGCGAGGTGCCGTTTCACACCGTCTACCTGCACGGCCTCGTGCATGACGCCAAGGGCAAGAAGATGTCGAAATCCTTGGGCAATGTCGTGGACCCCTTGGAGATCATCGACGAATACGGCGCCGATGCCCTGCGCTTCACCAATGCCGCGATGGCCAGCCTCGGCGGCGTGCTGAAGCTCGACACGCAACGCATCGCCGGCTATCGCAACTTTGGCACCAAGCTCTGGAACGCCACCAGATTTGCCGAAATGAACGGGGTGTTCGACGCGCCCACGGGCCGCCCCGCCCCCGCCCATACCGTCAACCGCTGGATCATCGGCGAGGTGGCGCGCACCCGCGAGGCGGTGGACGCAGCGCTGATCAACTTCCGCTTCAACGACGCCGCCAACACGCTTTATGCCTTTGTCTGGGGCAAGGTCTGCGACTGGTATGTGGAGTTTGCCAAGCCGCTGTTCGATGGCGACCACGCGGGCGAGACGCGGCAGACCATGCGTTGGGTGCTGGACCAGTGCTTCACACTGCTGCATCCGATCATGCCCTTCATCACCGAAGAGCTGTGGGCGATGACCGGGGCGCGCGCCAAGATGCTGGTGCACGGCGACTGGCCCGAATACGGCGCGGAAGTGATCGACCCGCAGGCCGACCGCGAAATGAACTGGGTGATTTCGCTGATCGAGGAAATCCGTTCCGCCCGCAGTCAAATGGGCGTGCCGGTGGCGCTGAAGATCGCCATGCTGACCACCGAGGCGGACGAGGCCGCGCGCGCCGCGCTGGCGCATAACGAGGCGCTGATCCTGCGCCTTGCGCGGCTGGAGCGCATCAGCGACGGTGCCACCCCCAAGGGCGCGATTTCGCTGGCGCTGCCGGGTGCGGCCTTCGCGCTGCCGCTGGCGGGTGTGATCGACGTGGCGGGCGAACAGGCGCGGCTTTCGAAATCGCTTGGCAAGCTGGAAAAGGACCTGGGCGGCCTGCGCGGGCGGCTGAACAACCCGAAATTCGTCGCTTCGGCACCTGAGGAGGTGGTCGAGGAAAACCGCGAACAGCTTGCGGCGGGCGAGGCCGAGGCGGCCAAGCTGGCCGCGGCGCTGGCGCGGCTGGCCGATCTGGCGTGAACGCGTCGCGCTAGCCGAACAGCGGCGGTCGATCCTGCATATTGGCGGCGACCGCCTCGATGAAATCGGGCCGCCCGATCAGCGCCGCCTGTTCGCGCGATTCCGCCGCCAGCACCTCGGCCGAACCCGCCTGCCAGGCGTTGCCGATCAGGCGTTTGGCGGCGCGCACCGCGCTTGGGCTGCGGCCCGCAATCGTTTCGGCCAACGCAAAGGCCCGCGACAGCACGTCATCGGCTGCTTCGGTCGCAAGCCCCCATTGCAGTGCCGCCGGCAGGTCGATCTGATCGGCGGTGTAGATCAGCCGCGCCATCACATCGGCGCGCACCAGCCGCGGCAGCAGCACCATGCCGCCCATGTCGGGGATCAGGCCCCATTTCGCCTCCATCACCGCAAACCGCGTCGAGGGATGCGCCACGCGGATATCGGCGCCAAGCGCCAGTTGCAGACCGGCGCCGAACACCGGCCCGTGCAACGCCGCGATCACCGGCACCGGCAACTGCTGCCAGACCAGTGCGAACTGCTGGAACCGGTTTGCAGCACCATGGCTGCGCGGCAACAGCAGATTTTCGGG
>Ga0326597_10002028_pt1 | contig 30961 bp, 17 predicted proteins | sample RVTome_12_FD_203789 | JGI IMG/M metagenome (GOLD analysis project Ga0326597, IMG submission 203789) | Soil microbial communities from uranium-contaminated site in the Upper Colorado River Basin, Wyoming, United States - RVT100D185 | ecosystem: Environmental > Terrestrial > Soil > Contaminated >...
CCGGTGCTGGTCCGCACAGCCAGTTTAGCGCGAAATGTCGGATGCCGTCAGGCAGCCGGCCAGAAACGGCAGGACTGCCAACGCCGCCACGAAGAACAATCGCTAATTCCTCATTCTGCGACCTTTCGATCAAGATGGGCTCGCGGGCGGGCCGTCCGGTGGGGCGAACCCGTCGTCGAGGGCGACGTGGACGATCCGGAAGACGACCTCCGGCTCGGCGCACCTGGAACGATGTCGAACACCGCTACCTCCCAGCACTTTTCTTGCTGGCTCGGCGCTCGCGCGGTTAACAGGTCGGTCCGCCGTACCGCGTTCGCCGCCCGTTGCCAAGGTTCGAATACTGTTACATTCGGGGAGGTCACCCCGCCACCGAGAATACCGGTGGCTTTTTTGTTAACGGTTCGACGCGAAATCGTCGCCGACGGCGGTCGTCGTAAGTCCGCCGCCGACGCGGCGTTGCGCGCCACGCGCCGAGTGGCCGCGATCTCTGTTTGCAACGCCTCATTCGACGCCCCGAACGCAACCCCAAGGGTTACGACCGCTCCCCCGCCAGAAACTTTCAAACTTACTGCCTCTCGCGGTTAACACCCCGATTTGGTTTACGCGGGGTTACGTTCGCAGCCCGGTGACAACTCGAACCTTTTTCGCGTACATATCAGGTAGCCCGCTGCAATGAGTCGGCGGCGAACATCGACATCATCGCCGGACGACCGGCCGGGCGCGGAGCGCACGTCGGCGTGGGCCACGGAGGCAACGCCCATGCGATCGGCGTCCGACGACCCATCCCGCCTTACCCCACATGAGCGGCTCCCGAATAGTTGCTGAGTTCTTCCCTGGAGGCCTGCGGACGGGTTCTCCGAGGCCCGAGCCACTCCTAAGTGACTGTCATCAAAAGGTTTACGTGCAACACGACGGCCAAACTCGACAACTGATTTGGAGGAGAACCGTTTTTTCAAGGATGGGGGTTGACAAGTCGATGCTTGCATATACAATTAGATGAGGAGGCTGGATCATGGCGACTGCCAAGACCAAGCGGACAATCGACACCATCGCCGGGGAGTGCATCGCCGTGCGGATGCGGATGCTCAACCGTGTCGTGACGAACATCTACGACGACGCCCTGCGTCCGCTGGGTCTGAAAGTCAGCCAGATGAACATCCTCGTTGCCGCTGGAAAGATGGGGACGGCCCGACCTGCCGAGGTCTGCGAGCGGCTACATCTCGACGTCTCCACGTTGAGCCGCAGCGTCGAGCGGATGAAAGCACGGGGCTGGCTGGAGGTGATCCCCGATGAAGATGGCCGGGCGCAACCGTTCCGGCTGACGGCCCAAGGGAACAAGCTCTTGGAGAGAGCTACCCCTGCTTGGAACAAGGCGCAGGCACGGGCCAAGACCTTTCTCGGCGAGGGAATCGTGGAACTACTGGGCGGTGCGGTGAAGCGGCTCAACGAAGCCAACGCATCGTGAGTTTTTTTTGAGCCTGTAGTTGTATATACAAACACTGGAGCCGAATCATGAAACTGGCCGAGCACCCCACGGTGAAGCGCTTTCACTCCCGGCAGTCGCTGGTCGAGGAAAACCAAGAGCCGCTCGACGCCGACTGGCTGCGGCACCTCGTGCTGGAAGCCGGGGCCGATGACGTGGGCTTCGTCGAGATCGACCGACCGGAACTCGCCGATCAACGCGAGGACATCCAGAGGTTCTTTCCGCCGACGAAAACTCTCATCAGCTTCGTCTGCCGGATGAACCGGGAGCCGATCCGCAGCCCGGCCCGCTCGGTGGCGAATCTCGAATTCCATCACACCGGCCATCACGTCGACGACGTGGCTCATCGCATCGTGACGGTGCTGGAACGGAAGGGTATCCGGGCGGTGAACCCGGCGATGGGCTTCCCGATGGAGATGGACCGCTTTCCCGACAAGGTCTGGGTCGTCTCCCACAAGCCGGTGGCGGTTGCTGCCGGCCTCGGGCACATGGGCATCCACCGCAACGTGATCCATCCGAAGTTCGGCAACTTCATCCTGCTGGGAACGGTGCTTCTCGACGCCGAAGTCAGCGAGCATCACCGACCCATCGATTTCAACCCCTGTCTGGAGTGCAAGCTGTGCGTGGCGGCCTGCCCGGTCGGGGCGATCTCGCCGGACGGCCACTTCAACTTTTCAGCCTGCGCCACGCACAACTATCGGGAGTTCATGGGAGGATTCACCAACTGGGTCGAACAGATCGCCGAGGCCAAAAGCGATGTCGAGTATCGCCAGCGGGTCAGTGACCCGGAATCCGTCTCGATGTGGCAGAGCCTCTCCTTCGGGGCCAACTACAAAGCGGCCTACTGCCTGGCCGTCTGCCCCGCTGGGGAGGATGTGATCGGGCCGTACGTGAACGACAAGTCGAACCATCTTCAGACGGTGGTACGGCCGCTTCAGGAGAAGGAAGAGATGGTCTATGTCGTTGCCGGCTCCGATGCCGAGTCGCACGTTGCCAAGCGCTTCCCGCACAAGCACCCGAAGCGGGTCGGCAACGGAATCCGCCCTCGTTCCATTGAGGCATTCCTGCGTCGTCTCCCGCTGGCCTTTCAGCGGGAGAAATCCAAGGAGCTTAACGCCACCTACCACTTCACGTTCACTGGCGACGAAGAACGTAGGGCCACGGTCGTCATCCGGAGCAAGACGGTGGAGGTCAGCGACGGTCACACCAACTCGGCTGATCTTCACATCACCGCCGATAGCAAGACGTGGCTGGGTTTTCTCGCCAAAGAGCGGAGTCTCGCGTGGGCGCTGCTCAGCAGACGCATCCGTTTGAAAGGCTCGCCGAAGCTGCTTATGGCGTTCGGCAAGTGTTTTCCGTCCTGAGAATCCGCAGATCATCGTTTTGGCATCGCCACCCGCATGCCGCCTTGCATGCAAGCTGCGCGCCGGACGGGTTGCTGCCAGATGTCTGGGAACGGCTCTGCTCGGAGATGGCGCACGTCCCGCGGATCGCAGGCGCGCGCGTAACGAAGGGTGTTATTCGGTGATTCGAGTGCGGTGTACTTCGCAGCGGTTGCCCCTTCGCCGGCCCTCTCAAACTTTCCGCCACCCTTGGTTGACACCCCGAATCGGTTAGCGCGGGGTTGCGTTCGCAGCCCGGTGACAACTCGAACCTTTTTCGCGTACATATCAGGTAGGCCGCCGCAACGAGCTGGCGGCGATCATCGACATCCTCGCCGGACGACCGGCCGGGCGCGGAGCGCACGTCGGCGTGGGTCAGCACGGAGGCAACGCCCATGCGACCGACGTCCGACGACCCGACCACCCTCTCGCCACATGAACGCCTGCGCGAACTGACGGCCATCCTGGCCAACGGCATTCATCGCTTACACGCAATTACTCCGGCAGTGCCGGAATGCCGGGAGATTCCAGCGGAATCCTCGCAAACCGGCCTTGATCCGGGGGCGCGGACTCGCCCTGATGGGGCCGTGTTGACGCGAGAACGGAGATCGATGAATGCCCATGGATGTCGACGCGGCTGTGAAAGCGCTTAACCGCATGACGGTCACGCAGCTCCGCGTCCGTTACGCGGAGGTCTTCGGCGAGGCGGCGCGGTCGTTCAACAAGCAGCACCTGGTCAAGCGCATCGCCTGGCGGCTCCAGGCCATGCACGAAGGCGACCTTTCCGAACGGGCACGCCGCCGGGCACGCGAGCTGGCCAACGACGCCGACCTGCGCATCCGACCGCCGGCAACGCCTGTCGACGCGGGCGACAACGGCGGAGCGGCCACGTCGGCCTGCGGTTTCACCAGGGCGAAAATCACGTCGCACAGCAGGATCACGTCGGTGCCGAGCCTGGTGAGCAGCGGGGGATCGCCCGCTTCCGGTTCCAGCAGGTTCACGTCGAGCAGACCCTTCACCACCTTTACGTGTCATGTTCTGACGTTCATGTTGCCGAGCTCTGTTCCCGACGGCCCTAGCCCGAGGGCGTCTCGTCGCGTCCGGATTATCGGTCCCACGGGGTCGGCCCCGAGATTTGTGTAATCGCGGGTTGCTCGCGTGCCGATAAGCCCCACTGGACACGTATGCCAACCTCCCTAGTCCGTCGAGGCCGGCACATCACCCGACCCATGGCGAACTCCGATTTCAGATCGGTGGTCCACATAGGCGCATTCCCATGCGGCCACCTCGCGGCCGCAAGGGTCCGATCGCAGCACGTTTCAGGAGCTATCGAAATGTCCCGTTTCCTGCATTCCGACCGAATCGGCCTGCCGACTGTCGCCGTTGTCGTCGTTTTTCTCTTCGGTGCCACGGCTAACGCACAGACCGACCGGGTGCGGGTCTATTCGGAGAATTTCGAGAGCGGAATCGCCGCCGATTGGTGGGCCGACTCGGGCTGGGCGGTGGTTCCGGACGGAGGGGGCTTCGTGTACCGCGGCGACGGAGGCGGTCATGCGCACGCAGGTTACGATCTGGCCGTATGGGGTGATTCGATTCTGGACCTGCGCTTTGCGCTCGCGGGCGATCTCGCACACCTCAGCTACAGACACAGCGGCGCCGACCGTTATTTTCTCAGTATCCGCGAAACGCAGACGACGCTGAACAAACAGGTCGGCGAATCCACCGTGCAGGAGGGCCTGGCTGCCGGCCCGGGGATCAGCTACGGCGACTGGCACACCATCACGATCGCCATGACGGGCGGCACGCTGACGGCCCAGGTCGACGGGGCCGCACTGCTGGAGTTCACGGATCCCGAGCCGCTCACAGCCGGCGGTTTCTCCATCGAGTCGTTCGGGGCCGCATTGCTCGTCGACGACGTCAAGGTCTGGGTGCAGTCAACTGCAACTGCACCTCCGGGACTGGAGTGGGTCCGCACCGGCGGACCGCTGGGAGGACTCGGGTACGACATTCGTATGCATCCCGACGACCCGGATGTCATGTACGTTACCGACGCGTTCGCCGGCGTGTTCCGCAGCACCGATGGCGGGGCGACCTGGACGTCCATCAACGACGGCATAACGGCCCGGACGGGTGAATCCGGCGACGCGGTGCCGGTGTTCTGTCTGACGATCGATCCCAATAATCCCGACCTGATCTGGGTCGGCACGCAGGGGCTTCGCGGCGTGTTCAATTCGGTCGACGGCGGTGATACCTGGCAGGAGAAGGTAGACGGCATCGTCGAGGCGGAGGGCATTACCTTCCGGGGGGTGACGGTCGAACCCGGCAATTCCCAGGTCGTGTACGTGGCAGCAGAAGTGGCGAGCTGGATATGGAACGGCTCCGAACGGCGCGGACGGGAGTTCGACATGACCCGGGGCGTTGTCTACAAGACGTCCGACGGCGGGGACGTCTGGGAGGCCGTATGGCGCGGAGACAATCTCGCCCGGTACGTGTGGATCGATCCGCGAGACACGGACGTGGTCTACGTATCGACCGGGATCTTCGACCGTGAAGCGGCGAACTCGGATCCGGACGCCGGCACCCCGGGCGGCGAGGGCATTATCAAGAGCACCGATGGCGGGGCGACGTGGTTCCCGGTGAACAACGGTCTCGGCAACCTTTATGTCGGTTCTCTGTACATGCATCCGCGCGACCCGGACATCCTCCTGGCCGGCACCGGGAATATTCAATACTACAATGGCGGCGGCGCGTACCTTTCCACCAACGCCGGAGCGTCGTGGCGGAAGACGCTCACCGGCGACATTCTCCAATCCGTAGAGTTTTCAGCGTCGGATCCCGATGTGGCGTACGCCGGCAATGACCGGTCGGTCTACCGCAGCACCGACGGTGGGAATTCGTGGTCGCTCGTGGTAGGCGGCGACGAGGACGGGTGGGGGCCTCCGGGCGTACGTGCAGGGTTCCCCATCGACTTCCAGATCGATCCCCGAAACGCGGATCGCATATTCGCGAACAATTACGGCGGCGGCAACTTCGTCAGCACCGACCGCGGCAAAACCTGGGCGGTTGCGAGCAGGGGATACACCGGGGCCCAGACGCGTGCCGTCGCCGTGGATCCCGCGGTGCCCGGCACCGTATTCGCCGCGGTCCGTAGCGGTCTCTACGGCAGCAGTGACGGTGGCGGCCAGTGGATCGGACTGAGCCACCCGCCCACTGCCGCACTCGAGTGGCAGGTCGTCGCCATCGATCCGACGGACTCGAAGCATGTCCTCGCCGCGAACAACTGGCACGGCATGATCTGGCAAAGCCGCGACCGCGGACAGACCTGGCAGTCCACGAGCAATCCCTTTGCCGATGAGGTGCATTTCCGGGCGATCGAGTTCGCCCCCTCCGATCCCTCCGTCGTCTACGCGGGATCGGCGGAGTTCTTCTCCGCGGGCGCCTTCGACACCCGACTGGCGGCCGACGGTGTCTTTGTGTCCCGGGACGCCGGCGCGACTTGGACTGAGGCCAACGATGCCGTCTCCGCCAACGCACAGATCGCGGCCCTGGCGATATCCCCCGCGGATCCGAACGTCGTCTATGCGGCGACCGGGAACGACGGCGTCATCAAAACGCTCACTGGCGGTCAGTCATGGGCAAGCGTGAACGAGGGACTTCCGTCTTCCGCCGCGGCTCTGTCCATCGTGATCCATCCGGACAATCCGGAGGTCCTGTTCGCCGGCCTGGAAATCGGAGGCGTTTATCGTAGCGACGACGGCGGGGCGACGTGGCAGATCGCCGCCGCAGGCATGAACCCGCAGGCCAGCGTCTCCGATATCGTCTTCGACCCGACGGACTCCACGGTTCTCTTCGCCGCCGATCGACTGTCGGGAGTCTACCGCTCCGGTGACGGCGGAGCCGTTTGGCAGAAGGTCTCGGAGGGTCTGCGAACCCGGGCCGTGAACGATCTCGCGATCTCGTCGGACGGCCTGCACCTCTATGCGGCCACCGAAGGCGAAGGCGTATTCCGACTGGACACTGCCGGATCGCCGCCCACGGCCACAGAATGGCCACAGGACGGCGATACCACGCTCGACGATACTCCGCCCGATGACGGGGGCAGCGCCGAGCCGTCGAACGGCGGTGGCTCGGGGTCCGGCATGTGCGGCGGCGGGGCCGCAGCCGCCCTTTTGCCCATCATGCCGATGCTGCTGGCCCTGCGGACGCGCAGGAGCGCCATGCCATGACGCCGTCAGCGGAGACGGTGGTCCACTTCACAATGAGGGCTGGCCGAGAGATCGGCGCGGCGCTCGTACATACGGCGATACTCGGTGTCTGTCTCGTCGGGACGCTTCCGGGGTGTGGCGTAGAAGCCGCCGACCCCCCGGGCTCGCAGCACATTGTCGCCGGCGCCGTCGTCGATGAGCATGGTCCCGTGACCGGTGCCGTGGTTCGCGTGCAAACAACCGACCTTGCGGTAACGACAGGCATCGACGGCCGCTTCGTATTCTCCGGGCTCGCCCCTGAAGAGGCTGTATCCTTGAGCGCGTGGGCACCGGGCTACTACATCGCCGGAGGCGACCTCGTCCTGCCCGGCGGCCCCAACGTACGCCTGACGCTTCGGGCCCACCCCAAGACGGACAACCCGCACTACCAGTGGATGCCGTCAGTGAAGGCGGCCGATCCGGACGACAAGGCCTGCGCCGACTGCCACCTGGCGGCCGGTACCGGGCTTCCCTTCACCCTGCCCGCGGACGAATGGCGCGAGGATGCCCATGCCCGCGCGGCCGTCAATCCGCGCTTTCTGAGCATGTACAACGGCACGGACCTCGACGGCAACCAGAGCCCGCCGACCCGATACGCGACCAATCGCGACTATGGTCGGTTCCCGTTGCCGCCGGATCCGAGCAAGCCCTACTTCGGTCCGGGCCACAAGCTGGACTTTCCGGACTCGCCCGGAAACTGCGCCGCCTGTCACGCCCCCGCGGCGGCCGTGGACACGCCGTATGGAGTCGATCCGAACGCGGTCACGGGCGTGGGCAGGGAAGGAGTCGCGTGCGACTTCTGCCACAAGGTGATCGACGTGCGGCTCAACGAAGACACGGGTTTGCCGCGGGAGAACATGCCCGGCGTACTTTCCTTCGAGTTTCGGCGGCCCGTCGACGGCCAGCAGTTCTTCGCGGGACCGCTGGACGATGTTGCGCCCGGAGATGACACCTACTCCCCGCTCCAGCGAACGAGCCGGTACTGTGCACCCTGCCATCAGGCCGTGTTCTGGGACACGGTCATCTACAATTCCTTCGGTGAATGGTTGAACAGCCCCTACAGCGAACCGGTGAGTGGGAAATCCTGCCAGGATTGCCACATGCCGCGCCTGGGCGCCGACTACTTCGTGCGTCCGGACAAGGGAGGACGCAAGCGCGATCCGGCGACGATCTTCAGTCATCGAATGCCGGGGGCGGCGGATGAAAAGCTGCTCCAAAACACGGTGACGATGACCGTGGAAACCGTGGTGGCACCATCCAAGGTCACCGTCCACGTCACGATCCGCAACGACCACGCTGGTCACCATGTGCCGACCGGCTCGCCGCTGCGCCACATGCTCCTTCTGGTTACGGCAACGGATGCGGACGGAGCGGAATTGCGATTGACCGACGGACTGACGATACCGTCGTGGGGCGGAGTGGGCGATCCTGCCGAAGGTGCTTATGCGGGCCGCCCCGGAAAGGTGTTCGCGAAGGTCCTCGTGGAGGTGTGGACCGGCGTAACGCCGACCGCTGCGTACTGGAACCCAACGCGCGTGGCCGGCGACAACCGCATTCCCGCCTTGCAGCAAGACCAAAGCACCTACGTATTCGAACGCGCCGGGAAAAAGCCCGTCACCATTCGCGCGCGCCTGTTGTTTCGCCGTGCGTTCTACGAGCTACAGCGGCAGAAGGGCTGGGACATGCCCGATCTCATGATGGAAGAGTCCACCGTCACCGTCGGCACGTAGCCGCCAGGCGTTGCGGCGGATCAGGTAGTGCTTGTGCCGGCTCCGCACCGGTTCCCCGAAGACCGCGGCGTAGCGCTGCTGGAGCTGGCCGACCGTCAACTGCTCGAGGGCCGCAAGCTCTTTCTTCATATTCAGGTTCATGCTTCGTCTCCGTCATCCCGCGGCGTGAACCCGCGGGTACCGTCCGACACAGTGAGCCTCGTTTCGCGGGAAAGCTCAAGGCCAATCTCGCGGCCCGGCGAGGATTCTTGAGCATCGAAGTCACCCGTGGTTTTCGCCATCCGGTGCCACCGGACTACGCCCTTGGCCAGAATCGATGCGACTTCGCGTCGTCGATCGGCGGTGGATAGATGTTCAACCGCGCATTGCTTCGGCATGACGGGCTCCACGCAAGCGGCCGCGCTCGCAACATGCGAATGCGTCGCCGCTGTCTACCCGTTACCTATGCCGTCCGCGCGCGAGGTGTCCGCGAAAGTGCCGGGTGAGACGGACAAGGGGTGAAGCTACGAAGAACGCGCCCCATCGCCGTCTCTCACCGTCCCACTTGCCGGGAAGTTCGCCTTCAGCACCACTTTACGGAAAAGGTTTATTTTTTCTTTACACGGGCGCCTGAGTCTGATATTGCCGCTCCTCAGCGTCGCGGCGACCTATCTGCCGCTCTCCTGTAGCGACTCGCCGCGACGCCAGTTCTTTCTTCATGGGAGGGTCTGAAAATGCAAACCTGTCAAGTCGTTCTGCATGAGCGTTGCGCCCCTGTTACCGTCTTCGCCCGTCGTCGTCGGTTCCTGCTTGGGGCGACGACAAGCGGCGAATTGGGCATCCCACGGCTTCCACGTGCGGCGAGGCTGGTCGCTGCCTACGGGCTTCTTGCGGCGCTATCGGCGCATCCGGCGGGAGCCCAGCCGAATACTTGGAATGAGATAGGGGATGCACCATCCCTCCCCGGTCAAATGACCTTCGGTTCCGGACCCTTGACGACGATCAACGGCGCGGCTGACAGCGGGGACTTCGACGTCGACGTTTATTGCATCAAAGTCACGGACCCCGCCAATTTCCAGGCCCAGGTCGCTTCATACCAGCTCGACCCGATCAGCCTGTTTCTCTTCAACCCGGGGCATAAGGGAGTCAGCCAACACAGTAGTGCGTGTCCCTCCGGAGCCTATTTTCCTTCGGTCCACACACCCGGCGGAGCGGGCAGATACTGGTTGGCCGTTGCGAATGCGGGAATTTATCCGTCTAGTGGTGGCGGCTTTATCTGGGTCCCGCCCCCGGGGATGCCCGCGGCGGTTGAATACCTCCCCAACGGACCCGGGGCAGGGCAGGCCCTCGTGTCGTGGTCATTTAACCCTCCGCCAACGTGCTTGAGTGGCACGTACACCATCGCGCTGACGGGTACGGAGTTTTGCGAGCGGTGCATCGACCCGCCCGCGGGGATGGTCGGGTGGTGGGCGCTGGACGAGCCGACCGGACCGACCGCCAAGGATTCGGCGGGCGGTAATGACGGCACGTACATCCTCGCCGGGCCCGTCGGGCCCACGCCTACGCCCTCCGGCAAAGTGGACGGCGCCCTTTCCTTCAGCGGTTCCGGCGAACACGTGCGTGTCCCGCATCACGGTAGTTTGGATCCCGGGAGCGGCGCGTTCTCCATCGATTTGTGGGCGCAGCACCCTGTCGGTCTTTTGGATGCCGGCTTGGTTCAAAAATACACTCCCGGCTTCGGCTATTCCTTCGTTTTTGAGGGAGGCGTGCCGACGCTCGTCATGGAAGACGGTTCTTTGGGTTGTGTAGCAGATGCCGGTGTCGGCACAACATCGGGTTCATGGCAGCACTACGCCGTGACGGTGTCCGCCTTTAATGTTGGTGCCGGCGATCGCGAGGTCAATTTCTATGTCAATGGCGTCGTGACTGCCAACAGTCCGTTGACCGTACAATGTGACAATCTGAGCAACACCGCGCCATTGCTGATCGGCCATACCACGGGTCCCTTCTTCGTTGCGCCTTTCGAAGGCGAGCTCGATGAAGTGGAAATCTTTAAGAGCGTGCTCGATGCAGCGAAGATTCTGGATATCTATCAGGCGGATAGCGCAGGCAAGTGCAAGTGCGTCCCGCCCGTCCCCAATCGCGTCTACACCCTGGACGCCGACTTCGATAACACGACCTGGCCGACCAAGCCGGCGGGCATCCTGGACGGCGTGAACCACGATCCGCCCAACAAGGACCAATTGCAGCTCAACGCGCAGATCGTCGGCACGCCCTTCAAGTTCGCGTGGGTTGCCAACAGCGGAGAAGGGACGGTGTCCAAGATTGACACTACCACCGGCCACGAGGTGGCCCGCTACTACACCGGGCCACCCGCCAATAACTCGTACGCGTATCTGAGTCCCTCCCGCACCGCAGTCGATCTGGAGGGCAACTGCTGGGTGGGCAACCGCGCCTACTCGTTCGGGAGCGTTAAGGCCTCTGTCACGCAGATCTTGGCCAAACCCGGCTGCGTGCCCACGTCGATAGATAACGGCGATGGGATCATTAGCGGCTCCAACGAATTGCTGGCATGGGGGACCGACTGCGCCGTCGTCCGGCACTATCAGGTGCAATCGCCCACTGCGCCCCCGCCCGGTGACAATGTGGGCGTTCGCGCTTTGGCCATCGATCGAGACGGATTCCTCTGGGTAGGTCATTGGCGGGAAGGTCGCTGCGTGAAATTGGATCCGACACTCACGGGCTTTAGCCCGTTATTGGGGATTTTCCAGGCGCCGAACACGGGGCCTATGCCTCTCGAGGAATGTTCTGTCGATACGTTTACGTTTAACTCCTACGGTACCCGCCCTTACGGGCTGGCTTTGAGCCCCAACGGGTTGCTGTATGTGTCGGGCAGGGGTGCTCGAACCGTGCTGGAAATCGACCCCGTGGGCTGTAGCATTTGCCAGGCCCAGCAAGTGCCGAGTAACGCGAACCCCTACGGTATCGCCGTTGATGGCGACTGCATCGTGTGGATGGCGGACCACATGGGGGCTTTAGGTCGTTATATTCGCTGGAATCCGTCACCACCACCGGGCACCTTCTTGTTAAACACTGGTAGTCCAGGATGCAACAGCGGGGGACGAGGCATCACCGTCCACCCCGACGGGACGATCTGGATGGCTTGCGACGCCGCCAACCAGGTGGCGCAGTTTGACGCTCTGGGAGTATTCGTTGACACCCACAACACGCGGTTGTCAACCGCGACCTGCCCTTCGCCCCCACCCGGCAGCGCGTGCTTTCCCGTGGGTATCGGCGTCGACATCGACGGGCATGTGATCGCCGTGGGGCAGACCTCCAAAAGTTGGGCGAAACTCGATGGCACCACTGGTGCCATTATAATCACGGGGGGTCCACAAGGTACCGGCCTTGCGCCCTACAGCTACAGCGACCTGACGGGTAACCTGGCCGCCCTCACCACCCAGCAGGGGTTTTGGACCGTGATCTACGACAGCACGAACCCCAGTCAGCCTTGGGGCAAGGTCTCGTGGCACAGCCAGGAATCACCACCGGACTCGACGGTGAGCGTCGAGGTCCGCGCTTCCGACGCGCTTACGGGTTTTGACTCTAGTCTGGCGTACACGAAGGTTTCCAACGAAGTTCCCTTCGGCACGTGCGCCATTCACCCAGTCGTCGGCCAGTACCTCGAGATCACAACCACGTTCCGGCGCACGCGACCTGTTCCCTCCGTTCATTGCCCAGGCTCGTTCGAAGAGCCGTGTGCAGCTCCATTCCCCGCCAGCCCGGTGCTGCGCGACCTGACGGTCAGAGGTCTATGCTGCACGTGCGCGCTGTTGTGCAATCCAATCGTGGTTCCGTGCGACGACGCGACGGGGGCCACCGTTTTCTTCGGGCTGCCACCGGCTCTTGGAGACTGCGACAGTCAGACGGGCGTGACCTGCAACCTTTCATCGCCCCAATTCTTTGGCATCGGATCCCACCCCAACGCGATTACGTGCGATACCTTGGACGCCAACGGCAACCTCGTGAGCTGCGCCATAGACGTCACCGTCACTTCGGGCTGTACGGAGCGCGGTTCGTGCTGCGTAGGCGCCGGCGATGGAGTGTGTCTCGCTGACGTCACGGTGGAGTACTGCGCCGCACAGGGCGGCCTGTACCTCGGGGACCAGAGCGAGTGCAGCTCGGATATTTGCTCGCCCTGTTTCGCGCCGCCGCTGGGTACGTGCCAGGATAGCTGCCACTTGCAGGCCCATGCCCCGTGTTGCGGTGACGCTGGGGGGGCCGGCGTTACGCTGACGATCTGCAATCGATCGGCCACCCCGCAGAGCTACGTCTGGTCGATGCCGGGCCCAGAAACCAGCGAAGAATGCGACGCTGGCTCCACCGTAGGCCCGTCCGGAACGGCCACGGTCGCGGCAGGCGCCTGCGCCGCCATTCCGGTCTCGATCGCTTGCCCGAGCGCTCCTCCGCCCCCCGGGGGCGCGATCTGCACCGGGGCCGTGGTGGTCAATGCTTCCGCATCCACGCTGTTTGGTTGCGAGGGCGAGCTGGTCAACAGCGGAGCATACTGCTTCGACGTGACGCCGGGACTCGTGGAGGCGCCTGGCTGCACGCCGGTCACTGTGACCATCGAGGTGACGAACCTGGACGACGACAGCGAGTCGCTGGATTATGAGCTCGCCGTCGTCCCTTCCCTGGGCGGTGTGGATCCCGCCCCGGTCAGCCTCGACGGCCTGCCGGCAGGCACGCCCGTGAGCGGATCGATTTCAGTTCCGATCGGCATGACCTTGCCCATCGAGGTGGACGTAGAGATGCTGGCGTTTGATCCCTTCGCGCTGTACGACCTGGTCGTTTCCTACGACGTGGATGGCGACGGGTCGAAGGAGGCCGTGTCCTCGGTGGCTCTGCGCTCAGTTCTGCCGTGCCCGCCGCAGAGCGGCGCGTGCTGCAATCACGACGCCGGTCCGTTGGCGAGCGAGGGTCTTTGCGAAGAGACCGTGATGAACGATTGCGTTTGTCCGCGCTGCGTGTGGACCAAGGGGGTGACGTGCGATCAGATCACGACCTGCACGGCGGACTTCATCCCCATTCCGACGGTTTCCGAGTGGGGGATGGTGGTCTTGACGCTGCTGCTGCTGATCGGAGGGAAGGTTTACTTCGCCCGTCGCGAGAAGGCGACGGCCTGATACCGCCGGCTCTATCTGCTTAAGTTTACTTACCGAATTACTCTGGGGTCGAACCGCCGTACTCACCGTTGAAGAGTGCTGTGTCCGGTAAGCAAGGCCCGTTCCGTGACAAGTTCGGCAGCCGTTGTGAGCGCTTCCTTCCAAACGGAGTGCTTCACCACGGGGACCGCAATGCGCGCCCTGAAAAGCAGGTGAATCACCTGTCCAACAAGCGGCGATCCGTCGTCAAGCGCGAGTTCTGCCCGCACATGGAAGCGGCCGCGAGCCCGTATGAGCCCGCGGCCGCAAGCGTAAATCGCCAGATCAACCGCGTGCGCATTACGAAAACCGCTCGCGGCAGTGTGGCCCGGCCTAGACCATGTCCTTAAGGCCCTTAAGCGCCAAAACCTTGACGACGTTGCGCGCCGGCTTGGCCTTGAAGACCATCTCCTCCTTGGTGAAGGGGTTGACGCCCCTGCGCGCCTTCGTCGCCGGCTTGCGCACGACCTTGATCTTCATGAGCCCCGGAACGGTGAAAATGCCCGGGCCCTTCTTGCTCAGGTCTCTCTTGATCATCCCCGCAAGGCCGTCAAAAACGGCGCCCACCTGCTTGCGGGAAAGTTCGCTAGCCTCCGCGATCTCTCCGAACACCTCTGATTTCGACCGTGACTTTTTCGTCCCCGCGCCGCCTGAGGACCCTTTTTTCTTCGCCATATTCTTCTCCCTTTCAAGAATGCCATGCCATTCCCTGGATGACTGGCCAGAATCTACGGGCGCCGTTGGCGAAAATCAAGCATTTTTTAGGGGAAAAATGGCCTGATTGTGAATTTGCGGCCGGGCCCGGCCTTGCGGCCTCGGTTCGTCGGACCCTTAGCCGACCGTCGCTGCGCCCAGCCGACTCGCTGGATTTCCGCCCTCGGCAGCGCCTACGTCTCGCCCGCCGCGACAAGAACTGGACGCCGGCGGCGGCGGCGTTTCTTCGGCTCGCCGCAGGTCTTGACTTCCGGCGAGCGCGGCTCGGCTGATTCGACCAGGGAAATCACTTCTCCCGCGGCTTTGGCGAAGAGATCGGCATGCACTTCCCGCCAAAGCCCCTCAGCCCGGTTGAAGACTCCGCCGGACACGATGATATTCATGGTCGGGTTGGCCCCGATCTCGCGTATCATGTCGATCAACTGCCGAACTCCGGGAACGCCGCCGGGCTGCGTGCCGAAAATCAGGAGCACGTGCGGCCGCAACTGCCCCACCAGGCTCAGTATCTCGTCGTTGGGAACTCCCCCGCCGACAAAATAGGTAAGCCAGCCGCGCGACTCTAGCAGGTCCGAACACATCTGGGCCCCAAGCTCCTCCGGCTCGCCTTCCGCACACGCGATGAGGATGCGCTTTCCGATGTACTCCTGCCGGGGCAAACTCGTCTGAAGCTGGTCGGCGATCGTTCGGTTAATCCGCGTTGCCATGTGCTCGGCGGCGGTATTTATGCGGTCGGCGCGGTACATCTTGTCCACGCGTTCCATTGCCGGCCAGAGCAAGTCGTAGTAAATCTCGACCGGCTCGCGCGTGGTTGCAACGTACCCAAAGGCCACGTCGCGGCAGGCCATACGATCGCCTGCCAACAAGCGCGCCAAATACTCATCAAGCACCGTGGGGGATGGTGAAGTCATGCACATCGCTCCTTTTACTTGCGCGGACCGAGCCGGGAAGACCCACATGGGGGAAAGGCCTCCTGCCCACTTCTGGAGCGGTGCCGCACGCCGAACAACTGGTTCGAGCATCCAGCTCGATATGAAGTTTTCTTGTTTCAACGCCTATAATATCGCTATATTAACAAGATATGGGCGATATAGGTAACAAGGCGAATTTAGGTAGAGCTACTATCGGCGGCGACGACGGAAAATCTTGAGACCGTCTTACCTATTTTAACGTCCGGCGTTATTGGAATGGTTATGTGCGGACCGATCCGGGCGCAATGAGCATGCGACCTAATCTCCCACACCAGTGACGCCGGTCGTGCCGCACAAGGTATGCCGGTCGTGACTTGCTGCACTAACCCTACGGAGTCCCGGCATAGCCGGCGGTCGCTTCCTCGATGCGCTGTGACACGGCACCCATTAGTTCTGCGTAGTCCACCTGTGCCTTCAGGAGGGCCTTCATGACCGGGCTGCTCGTCACCCCGCTGTGCAGACTCGCGAGCCTTTTTTTGTCTTCCGGTTCGATGGGCTTCTGCTGGCTCTCCAATTCGCGAATCTTGTCCTGGGCGTTTTGGTAGTCTTCGAGGAGCCTGCGGTCCTCCGGACTGTCTTGCAGCGCTCTGCGCGCCTCGTTCATCTTTACTGCGCGTGGGTCGGCGGCCATCAATTTGCCCAGCTTCGTCGCAAGCTCTAGGATTTGGTCCATAACTGTCTTTCTCTTCTATAGTTTCGAGGTTTTGCACCTATTGGGCACGTCCATCGGCGGCATTATATGAAAAAAGAGCGATTTGGTGAGCGCATTTTAAGTATGGTCGGATCGAGGGGGTACGAGCCCCGGCGGATCGAAGAGCTAGCCCGCGTCCTGGGGATCGCGGAGGACGAGCAGGGCGACTTTCACGCGGCGTGCAAAGCCCTGATGAAGAGCGGGCGAATCGTCCTGGGCTCCCGGAACGCAGTAATGCTCGCCGCGCCGCCCGACAAAATCGTCGGCACCTATCGCGCGAATCCGCGGGGTTTCGGATTCGTGATCCCGGACTCGCCGGACGTGCACGAGGACCTTTACGTGGGCGCCGGCGGCAGCGGAGGGGCGATCACAGGAGACACCGTTTCGGCCGTCGTCAAGAAACGCGGGAAGCGTGCCGGTCGGATGCTCTACGAAGGACGCATCGTGGAGGTCCTCAAACGCGGCCAAAGCCGCTTCGTCGGCGAGCTCCACCGGCAGTTTTCCCGTTGGTTCGTCGTCCCCGACGGAAACACGCTTCACGTTCCCATTGTCGTGCCCGACGCGAAGTCCAAGCGGGCGGGGCCGGGCGACCAAGTGGTGGTAGAAATCACGCAATATCCTCAACCGAACCGCGAGGCTCGGGGCGTGATTACGAAAGTGCTGGGACGGCGCGGCGAGCCGGGCGTCGAGACTTTGAGCATAATCGAACAATACCAGCTTCCAGGCGATTTTCCGAAGGCTGTGGCCGACGAAGTACGCGACCTGGTTAGCGCCTTCAACGCGGACGCGGATGTGCGGGAACGGGAGGACCTACGCAACCTCACCGTCATAACGATTGATCCGGCGGACGCGCGGGATTTCGACGACGCGATTTCGATTACGAAAGGTTCGGACGGGACGATCGAGCTTGGCGTACACATCGCGGACGTTTCACACTTCGTCCGCCCGGACGGTCCGCTTGACTCTGAAGCCCGCGAGCGCGCCAACAGCGTGTATCTGCCGGACAAGGTAATTCCCATGCTGCCGGAGGTGCTTTCCAACGGACTGTGCTCGCTACAGGAACGCGAGCCGCGCCTGACTAAGAGCGCGTTTATGACCTACGGGCGCAACGGCCGGGTCAAGCGGGAGCGCGTGGCGAACACCATAATCCGATCGGCGAAGCGCCTGACATACGAGCAGGTGGACAAGATCATCGGCGGCAAGTCGGGCCGGATTTCGGCCAAGGTCGCTGCACTATTGAAGGATATGGAGGCGCTGGCGCGGGTGATTCGCGGCCGGCGGCTGGGCGACGGGATGCTCGTGTTGAGTCTGCCGGAGGTGGATCTCGTGTTTGACGCCGACGGGCACGTCGTGGACGCGAAGCCGACGGACAGCGGATTCTCGCATACGATCATCGAGATGTTCATGATCGAGGCCAACGAGGCGGTGGCGCGTCTGCTTGGCTCGCTGAAGGTGCCGTTCTTGCGGCGTGTACATGAGGCGGCGGACGAGGGCGCGCAGGCGGGGCTCCGGCGTTTTCTGGGGATTTTGGGGTACGATCTTCCGGCGGAACTGAACCGGTCGTCGTTGCAGGGCTTGATGGACGGGGTGCGCGGCCGGCCGGAGGCATTCGCGGTGAACCTGGCCGTGCTGCGTTCCATGCAACAGGCGGAATACTCACCACGGCCGGTGGGGCACTACGCCCTTGCCAGCGACAACTATTGTCACTTCACGTCGCCGATACGGCGCTACCCGGACTTGACGGTGCATAGGTTGCTCGAAGCGCACCTGTCGGGCGGCCCAGCCCCCCTCCTTCCCAGGGAGGGGTCGGGGGAGGTTTATGGCGATGATGGCGACCCCCCTGTGTCCCCCCTTGCTAAGGGGGGAAGCGGCACGGACCGCTCGTCGCGTCGCGCGAAGGATGCACCACAGGCCCCCCTCCTTGCCAAGGGGGGGTCGGGGGAGGCTGGCGGCGATTTCGACCACCCCCCTTTGTCCCCGCTTGCCAAGGCGGGAGGCGGTGCCGCGCGGCGCCGAGGACGGGAAGGCGCCACGACGCCACCCGAGACGCTTGAGCAGGTCGAAAGGTTGGGCAAGCATTGCAGCACGAACGAGCGCCGGGCGGAGGCGGCCGAGCGCGAACTCAAGCTCGTGCTCGTGCTGCGGCTGTTGGAAAAGCACCTGGGCGAGGAATTTGAGGGGACGGTCACCGGCGTGGCCAATCCGGGCGTGTTCGTGCAACTTGACCGTTTTCTCGTCGAGGGGCTGCTGCGCTTCGGGGATTTGGCCGACGACTGGTGGGAGGTCGATTCGAGCCGGGGGGCGGCGATCGGCGAACGCACCGGCCGGCAGATCCGCCTGGGTGATCGGCTGAAGGTCGTCGTCAGCTCGATCCACATTCCCACTCGGCAGCTTTCGCTCGCGCTGGCCGATGCCGCGCAGGTCAAGGGGGAGTCCGACGGAAAAAAGCGGCGTGGGAGCAGCGGAAAGGAATGGTCCCGCAAGCGCGGGCCAAGCCAGCCGACATCGAACGGCGGTAGGCGCGGTGCCTCGCGCGGTGAAAATTTGCGCGGGGACAAGGTTGCCCGATCTTCACGCGGCGGACGGCGTGGGAAACTATCGCACGGCCGGCCTGGCAAGAGCGGCGGACTGGGTTCGTCGCGGCGGTCGAAGTAAGATTCGGCGCATAAATTATTCGCGCGGGGAGGGCGCGGCGTATCTCGGGTATCGCTCAAGAAATTTCCGGTGTTCGTAGTGACACCGTGGTGACACCGGATTCGATTCTTCCACCCTTACAAGGTTGGAACTTTGGGTGCGGCAACGATACGCAGAATTGCGCTTCGCGGCTTCGCCGCGGCGCTTACCCTGGGCTACTATATTTTTCCCTTTCCGGGAAAGGTCCTTGTTTGGTGGGCGAAGCCCACGCTACGGGGCTGAATTGGTGGGCGATGCCCACGCTACGGGGCTGATTTGGTGGGCGAAGCCCACCCTACGGGGCTGATTTGGTGGGCGATGCCCACCCTATGGGGCTGATTTGGTGGGCGATGCCCACGCTACGGGGCTGATTTGGTGGGCGAGTTGTTCGGCTCGGGTGAGTTCGGGTAGGAGCCAGGCGTTTTCGGCCGAGGCGGCGCGCTTGATCACGCGGGCGGGAACGCCGACCACCGTGGACATCGGGGGCACGTCCTCGGTGACGACGGCGCCGGCTCCCACGACCGCTTCGCATCCCACGCGGATGTTCTGAATGATGGTCGCGCCGATTCCGACGAAGGCACCGGCCTCGACGGTGACCCGGCCGGCGAGGCGGGCGCCGGGGCAGACGTGCGTGGCGGTGCCGATCATGGATTCGTGGTCAACGATGCAGCCCGTATTGAGGATGACCGAGTCACCGATCTGGCAATGGGCACAGACCAGGGCCCCGGCTGCGATCACGATGTTGGTCCCTAAGGTTACGTTGCGGGCGAGGTTGGCCGAGGGATGAATTGCGTTGATGACCTCGAAGCCGAGGGCCTCGAGGCGGTCGGCAAAGGCGCGGCGGACGCCGTTGTTACCGATGGCGACGATCGCGCGGTGGACGCCGAAGGCTCTCTTGACCCCTGGGAGATCATCGGGGTGGCCGAGCACCTCGACTCCGTCGATGCGCCGGCCGATCATCTTGCGGTTGGAGTCGACGAAGCCAACGACATCGACCCGGCTGGCATTGAGCAATATGTCGAGGACCACCCGGCCGTGGCCGCCGCATCCGACTATGAGGCACTTGGTTGATTCTGATGGATGGTTTTGTCGGGGCATTTCTTTGTGACGTTAATGATCGTATGACGGTCCGCGTTTGCCTTCGGGCGCACTGGTTCCATAGTTCTTTATCGGTCGCGGGGCGCGTTGTCTGGACGATTCTGTCGGCCGATAGCAGCCTGTTGAAAAAAGTTTGTGGGACGGACTTTCCATCCCGCCGGACGGCTCTGTTGCCGCCAGAATGACCGACTGGAAAGTCGGTCCCACATGAGTGGGGAGTTTTTCAACAGGCCGATAGGGGAAGAACGCGCCTGGCTTCGCGGAGAGTCTGTTGTCGATGTACCGCGCCTTCGGGGTTGTTAGGACAGGCATGTAATCGCACTGCTGGGGCCGGCGGGCGATGCGCAAGACGGCACATGGACACGATGGAGCCATGCTTCAAGGGCCAAAAGCCGTCTGTTTACTTTGTCCCGGTATCAACCTGCCTGGGATTGGCCGCCGATTGACGGAGCGTGGAGTGGGAACCTAAACTTAGCCCACGAGCCTGTGGTTCAGCACGATTGATATAGCGAACTGTGGAGGCTCGCTGCCTCACCTGTTTGCGTGCGGGCGCGCACAGGCCGGCGGTCGCCTGCCTATCGACAGACAGGCGGCTAAGTTAAGGGCACCGACACCCGAAAAAATTGGTGTGACGGAGCACTAATGCACCGATTCAGGTGAACATGCGGGTTGCGCGTGTTACGCTCCCTTACCGTTGCGGCTCGAAATAAGGCGAACGGCTCGGAATAAGGCGAGCTGCAACGTGCAATTTCAGTTGAATTGCGGCACTAATTGTGCGTCGGGACGTAAATCACACGGGCCTTGCTCCGGAGCAGCAGCACACCGTCCCATCGGCAACTTGCGCGGTGGGGAACGCTGCTCAAAGGGTGGCACACTCGGCGCAGCGGTCGTTGATGGTGTATTCCGGGTATTTCCGCAGACTTGGCCCCGCCGGCTGGCTAGGCAGCCCTAATCTATTTATGCAAATTAGATTACGATGACGCATGCGCGTCCACGCACCATACTGGCGGCCCTGATAACTCCTCATTTCGGCGTTGCCGTGGCGCTTCTGGCGGTCTCGGCCGTGCTGGCCGGGCCGATGGCCCGATGGATGAACCTTAAGCACGCGAAGTTGTCGTTGCCGCTGAGGGCCCCGCTCCATACGTTGAACGATGGTCTGCTCGGTCCGTACCGCGTAGTACAGCGTCAGGTGCTCCCGCCCGAGGTGGTGGACGCCCTGGACACGGACCAGTACCTATCATGGGTCTTGGAGGACGAGGGCCTTCCCCGCCGCCATCCACTGCGGAACGCGATCGTGTTCGTAACGTATTACACCGGCGGGAGGAACCTTGTGCCGCACACGCCCGATGTGTGCTTTTTGGGGAGCGGATATGAGCCCGCGCAGGCGCATGAGAACCTGGTGGCGACGGTCCCCTCGATGGGCGCCGCACGGGAGATACCGATCCGAGTTTGCACGTTCGTGCAGACGGCGGTGTTCAAGCGGGGCAAGCACACCGTCGTATACACGTTCAACTGCAACGGCGAGTTTACGGCCACACGATCGGGAGTTCGCCTGTTGATAAACGACCCGCGGAAGACGTATGCATACTTCAGCAAGGTCGAGGTGCGCTTTCCGGCGGCGACGAGGGAGCAGAGCATCCAAGGTGCGGACAAGCTGCTGAACCATCTGCTGCCGGCACTCGTGAACGACCACTGGCCGGACTTCGAGACGGCGGAGGCCGAGGCCAGGAAGTCTTCGAGAGACGCCGCGTAGACGCGTGTCAATAGGTGCGCGGGGCGTGGCGATTTCTTGAAAGTCGGAGAAAGCCGGCAAGGAGGCGGAGATAGATGGCCCGAAAACAGATCAACAAGAACCTGGTTGTGGCGCTGACACTTTGCGTGTTCTTGGCGATGGTCATCGCGTCGGTGCTCATGTTGCGGCAGTTGCAGCGCGCCGATCCCAAGAGGTTCGTGGCTATAGCGGAGAGTTACGCGGAGCGTGAGGAATGGGCCCCGGCGGCGCTGTTCTACGGGAAGGCCTTCGCCAACAGCGACGACCCGACGCACCTCGTGCTGCAAGGTGACATGCTGCTCGAGGATGGAGACGTGTTCAACGCCCTCAACTGCTGGCGGCAGGCGCTGGTGAATGATCCCGAGCTTATCGCCGCACACAAGCGCCAGCTTAGTTTGTTTTTGGAGCTTGCGGCACTTTACGGAGGCGTGGATCGTTGGCTGCCGCTGGCCGAGAGCGCCGAGGCGTTTCTGGACATCGAGGTGGAGCTCAAGGACGACGAGGAAGCGGCCGCCCGTCACGCGCGGGGGCTGGCGCTTGTGCAGCTCGCGTCTCAGGACGCGTCGAACGTGTCGAAGGGGCTGGAGGATCTGAAGACCGCATCAGAGCTGGACCCATCCAACCTCGACTATTCGATCGATTACGCGGCCGCCTGCATACGGCACGGCAGTTCCGAGCAGGGCGAAGGCATTCTGCGGGATCTGGTCGAGCGCTTCGACGCACGCGGGGCGGAATCAGCGCGGGCGCGCATGGTATACGCAAAGTACCTAGGCGTCCGCAGGCCGTTGGAGACGGCTGAGCTTTCGTTCGCGGAGGCGGAGCGGCTATTCGAGGAAAGCCTGCTTATGGCCGAAGGCCATCCCGAATCGCTTCGCGAGGCAAAACTCGAGTTTGCTTCGTTCCTAGCGCAGCGATGGGCGGACGCGGTTCGGACGAGTCCTGAAGCCGCGCAGACGCAAGCCCTGCTCGACGGGGCCCGGAACTTTCTGGAAGAGTGCATCGAGGCCGATCCCGATGCGTACGACGCCTACTTGCAGCTTGCCATGCTCTATAGGGCGGGGCAGTTGTACACGGACGTGGCGGACTTGTGTGATCGGCGGCTGGCCCAGGGTTTTTCGCGCCGCGGCGTAAAGGCGACAAAAGACAAAGTAAGCGCCTTTCGGCTGATGACGATCGCTGCGGAGGCGTGTGTCATGCTCGCCGTGGAGGCCGGTCGGGTGGACGAAGCAGGGCAAAAGGCGCAGTGGCTTTCCCGTGCGGAGAAATACCTCGCCGACGCCAACGCGGAGTTTCCGGAGCATCCCGACGTGCTGACCCAGACGGGCCGCTTGAAACTGGCCAAGGGCGAGGAGCGCGCCGCACTGGAGGATTTGCGGCGTGCCGACGAATACTATCGCGCCAGGGACATGATCAACTGGGACAACAAGCTTCTTTTGGCTCGTCTGCACCTGAAGCTGGATGAGCCGGGGGCGGCAAAGTCCGTCCTTGAAGACGTCCAGGAAGCCGCGGCCGGGCAGCGGCGCACCATTTTCTCGACGCTTTACGCCGAGGCCATGCTGCGCGTCGGCGAACTTGATCGTGCGCTTGCCGTGGCCCATCGGGTCCTCCTGCACGAGCCCGACAACTCGGAGGCCCGGCGCGTCAAGGCCGCGGTCTACTCGTTGCAGGGGCTTCACGATCGTGCCGGTGCCCTTCTGGATTCGCCGCTCTTGCGCGCGCTGGTGGAAGCGAGAGAGCTGACCCTGGCGGGCGACAGGGAGGGTGCCGCGGAGTTGCAGCTTCGCGCTTTGGAGCAGAATCCCGCCGACGTTCGTCTGGTCGCCACGACGGTAAACGACCTTCTAAGCCTGGATCGGGCGCCGGAGGCACGAGCGGTTTTGAAGCGTGCGCTAGAGGCGGACCCCGAGAATTCCTTCTTCGCCAAGATGATGGTGCTGGCCAGGAAAGAGCTGACGGACGAGGAGCGCGGCAAGGCCATGCTCGACATCATCGAAGCCGAGCCTGACGCTTACCAAAGGGCTTGGGACCTGATGGACCTCTACGTTCGCAGAGGTCAATTGGCGGAAGCGTTGGGAGCGATCAACGACGCCGAACGCCACTTGCGCGCCGGGGACACTCCTTTCGCTCGAAACGCGACCAAGGCCCAGCACCGTGCGCTGCTGGAGGCGAAGCTTCGCGTGGCCGCGGAGTTGGAGGAGGGTGGGGCAATGGCGGAGGCGCGTGATTCCGCGGTGGAGCACGACGTGGACGGTGCGGGGGGCAAGGCGATACTCGGCCTGTATCACGTGTATCGCCAGGAGATGGAACAGGCGATATCGGCTTTTCGCGAGGTGGTGGACAATCAGCCCACCGACGCCCCGTCACTCGCGCGTCTGGGGCGCTGTCTGGAGATCGTGGGGCGCATGAACGAAGCGCGTCTTTTTTACGAGAAGGCGACGCGCGTCAACCCCAACGAACCCGCGGCGCACCGGGGCCTGGCAATGATCGCCAAGGCGCACGGCGATACCGAGACTTTCGAGCGAGAGCTTGATGCGTGTGCGCGGCTGATTCCGGAGGATCAGTGGGTGAAGAGCCAGCTCTTGGCCCGGCAGGAGGACGCCGATCCGCAAGCGGCGTTGCAAAAACGAAGACTGATGCTCGAGACGAATCCCGCGGACCGCTCGAACCTGTACCGGCTCGCGATTCTTTCCGAGGCGGTGGACGACATTGCGGCGGCAGACGGTTACTGGGAGACGCTGCTCGCCCGGACGACGAGCGCGGAAGACGTACTGGTTTCGCGAAGCAGCGTCGCGGTGGCGGCGGCCTATTTCCGGCGAACGGGCAGGCCGGAGAAATCGCTGGAGCTCGTAACGGAATACGCCCAGTCACGGCGCGAAGTCGAAGAAAAGGCCAACGCGCAAATACTCATCGCGGCGCACCATCTGCACCAGGGCGACACCGATCTGGTTCAGGCCACGCTGCTTGCGGCGGCCGACCTGGCCCCGACATTTGAGATTGTTTCGAGCGTCGGAGAGTTTTACCTGCGCAACGCCGACCGGCCGGACGAGGCGCTCAAGTGGTTCGACCGGGCGATGCAAATCGCGCGGGCGCAGGGCCTGCCTCAGCTCAAACAGGTGCTCATAACGCGGATCACGTGCCTGGCGCACCGCAAGGTATACGATCTCGAAAGGGCGCGGAGCTACGTTGACGAATTTATCGCCGAGTTCCCCGACGATGCGGAAGGACACTTGCTCAGCAGTGAAGTCCATACGCGTGCCGGTCAGATTGATGAGGCGGTGGCGGCGCTGTCTGCGTATCTGAAGGCGAGGCCGAACGACTTGTACGCGCTGTCCCAGAGGGCGCGGCACTACGTCTCCCAGGGACTGATCGCTCAGGCGATCGAAGACCTTGAGACGATCAAGCGCTCCGACGTTGCGGAGACGGGCCAGGTGAGCGCGCGGATTCTTCTCGCGCGGCTGCACTTTCAGGCGGGCCACCGCGGGGACTGGCTTCGTGAACTGGAGTCGCTGGCGGCCGACGCCCCGGAGTCTCCGGTAGCCGTGGAGGAGCTAATCAACGCGTACATACGTGAACGACGATTCGAGGATGCGGACAAACTCGCAACGGCACAGATCAACCGTTCCGGAAACAAGCGCGACCCGCGGTGGTTCTTTCTGCGGAGCCGCATCGCGCTCGAACAGGATGACTACGGGAGGGCCCTGGACGACGCCAAACGTGGGGCCGCGTTGACCGGATACGAGCCGGACGGTCTGCTCCACCTGTTGGGCGTTTGCCTGCGGGCAAGCCGGCCCGACCAGGGCTTGAAATTCTATGAGCAGTACGCAACCGGGCAAAACGTCACGCCCGCCCTGGTCTCGCGTCGCGCACGGCTGCTGGCCGACACGGGCCGTCTGGCGGAGGCGGCGGACGAGTTTAGACGGGCATTTGATCTTACGGGCGGCGCGTCACGCGAAGTCATCCAGGCGGTCACGGGCGAGCTCTTAGGCGTCTCGGCGCCGCCCGATAAGTTGCTCTCGGTGTTTGAGGGTTCGTCACATTCACCGGAAGTTTCGAGCGCCAACGACCGAATTTTGGCGCGGCTCTACCGCAGGGCCGGGAGGACTGAGGAGGCGATCGCCACGCTAGAGCGTTTGATCGACGGAGCCGCTTCCGACCATCAGCGCACCGCGCTACTCGTGGAGCTCGCGGAAAGCTATCACGCGGCCGGCGACGCGGAGAGAGCGCGTGCGGCTTACGAGAATGCGCTGCGCCTGGACGGCGACAACTGGGTAGTGCTGAACAACCTAGCGTACGTGCTCTGCGACGTCCTCGGCAAGCACTCCGTCGCGCTGCCATACGCCAGGCGGGCGGTTGCGATTGCGGATACGCCGGGCACGCTCGACACGCTGGGCTGGATCTACGTGGGTCTGGGAGAATATGCATTGGCCGCGGCGGAGCTGAGCCGGGCAATCCGCCTCGATCCCGAGTTGGCGCTCGCGTACTATCACCTCGGAGAGGCCTATCGCCGGAACGGGCGCTTCGTTGAGGCCAAGCGAATTCTGCGGGAGGGCGGCGTCCTCGCGCGCAAGAACGATGAGGCCGATCTGGCCGCGCGATTCGAAGTTTCCGTGGAGAAGGCCGAGGCACGCGAGAGCCACCCGTGAGCAGACACGTGATCGGTCCGGGCCCTCTTGTGCAGTCGTCGCGGTGGTACGTTAGGGCACTCACCTGATGATGGTTTGGGTCTGGCTTGCGCTTTTGTTGTGTTGTTCGGGGGTGGTCTCGGCGTCGGAAACGGCTTTGTTCGGCCTGAATCGGCGCATGCTCCACGACTTCGGACACTCGCGCAGACCGCTGCACCGTCGGGTCTTCGCGTTGATGAAGGATCCGCAGCCCGTGCTCATGACGGTGCTGATCTCCAACACGGCGATCAACGTCGCCATCTTCACGATCTCGTTCATAGCGCTACGGCAAGTGAACGACGCCGGTCCCGCGGTGGCCGTGGGAGGAATCGGGACTCTGGTCGCCGTCATCGTCCTGGGAGAGATTTTACCCAAGACGGCGGCCCTTGCCGGGGCGGAGCGGCTGGCCCCTTCCGCCGCGGCCGTGGTTACGTTGCTGAGTACGGCGTTGGCGCCGCTGCGCGTGGTGCTGCGTGCGCTCGTCGTCACGCCGATCATCAGATTGTTGACGCTGCCCGAGAAGACGGGCTCCATCACGATAGACGAGCTCAAGCAACTCGTGGCGCACTCCGCCCGCGACGGTGTGATCGACTCGCGCGAGCATGAAATGCTTCAGGCAATCGTGGCGGCGGCACACACCAGTGTTCGGACGATAATGACGCCGCGCGTCGACATGGCGGCCGTAAGGGTCGGGACCGTTGGCGCTGCGGGCTTGGGGAGTGCGCCGGGCTCCTTCCCGCGCAGGCTGGTCGTTTACGGACGGGACATGGACGACATCCGCGGGGTGGTGTCGGGGCGCGAGTTGCTGCTGAACTCGGACGTGGCCGCGGAGGATCTCATCAGGCCGGCCGACTTCATTCCCGAACAAGCCACCGTAATGGCACTACTCGCACAATTTCGCCGCAGCGGTTCGGACTTCGCGGTAGTTGTCGACGAGTACGGAGGCACGGCCGGTTACGTGTCGATCGCACATATACTCAAATGGATGCTCGGAAGCGGTGAGACCGACGAGGCCGAGTTTCACGCCGCCGAGCGCATAGATGACAACACGTATTTGATTCCCGGCAATCTCAGCGCCCGGCTCTGGGCGGACCGCCTCGCTATGCGGCGTCTGGACCGCCGCGTCGACACGGTCGGCGGATTGGTGCTGGCGACGCTGGGCCGCATTCCCAGAGAGGGCGATTTCATTCGTATCAAGAACTTGAAACTCACCGTCGAGCGCATGAAGAGGGGCCGCATCGAGCGAATTCGAGTGCAGCGGATGACTGACGCGCAGGCCGCGGGAACCGCCGCACAATGACATGGGTATTGGTCATCACGGCTCTCGCGGGCGGACTGCTCTTCAGCGCGTTTTTCTCCGGCGCGGAAACGGGAATCTACTGCTTGAACCGCTTGCGTCTTCACCTGGCGGCACGCAATGGGGACAAGCGCGCCGTCGGGCTTACAAGGGTCCTGGCCGACGAGCCCGGGCTGCTTTCGGTGACACTCATGGGCACGAACGTGATGAACTACGTCGCCACGACCGCGTGCGCCTATATGCTTGCGGAGTTAGTGGGTCTGTCGCAGATGGACACGGAGGTTTATACGGTCGTCTGTGTCACTCCCGTAGTCTTCGTGCTCGGCGAGGTCGTTCCCAAGAGTCTGTTTCGAATGCACGCCGACGTGCTCATGGCGCGGTTGAGTCTGTTCCTGATACTGTCGGACCGCCTGTTTCGGATGACGGGACTTGTCTGGTGTTTTACGCGCCTGGCGGCCGCGGCGGCGCGCCTGGGCGGCGGGAGGGTCGAGCCCGGCACGATAACTTCGGTTCCGAAACGCCGCATGGCCATTCTTCTGCAGGAAGCCCTAGCGGGAAGTCCGCGCGCCAGGGACCAATCCGCGTTGATCGAGTACGTCTGCCGCCTGCCGGAGACTCCGGTTCATGCCGTGATGGTGCCGTACCACCGAGTGATCGCGGTCGCGGACAAGGCCGATCGTTCGGAGCTTGGGCGACTGGCGCGCGCGAAGCGTTGCGCGCGAATACCGGTCTTCGCGGCGGACCAGCGCCGAATCGTCGGTTTCGCATTGATCGACAAACTTCTCGTCGATGGGACGTGGGCCACGGTGGGTGAGCGAATCGAGCCGGTGGTCGAAGTGGACGCCCAGGACAGCGTTGCCGACGTCATCGCGAAGATGCAGAACGGCCGCCACGAGATGGCCGTCGTCGTGGACGGCATCGGGCACATGCGGGGAATCGTGACGCTCAAGGACCTGTTGAGCGAACTGGTGGGCGAACTCGCGTCGGAGGAAATGGCGCAGCGCGTTTGAAACGGCTTGAGTCCGGGAATACAATCCTACCAGGGGGATGGTGCGAGTGGGCGCGCCGGGCACGCTTCCGGCCGTCGCGCGTGCAGGTCATGGGGGATTCGAGATGGACAGCGAAAACTTTGGCGCCCGGATGCGCCACTCAGTCGTCAAACTTAATGAGCGGTGTCGCCCGGCCGTGTGTTGTATTGTCGCCGGCGTGGCGGGCCTGGGTCTCGCGTCGGCACGGGGCGCTGAGCGGCCCGGCGAAGGTTCCGGCTACGCAAGGCCGGCGGTTCAGGTAGAGCTTGACGCCGTTTCTCTCCTCGCGACGCAGCCCGTTGCGTCGTATGAGAGCGCATCGATTCCGGATTCGGGACCAACTTCAGCGGCACTGGGGCTCGAGTGCCTGACGGGCGAGATCGTGAGTCACACGGACGTGAGCTTCGAGGGCGGAACCTACAAGTTGCAGGCTGGATTCCGGAGCGGCGAGGTTGCGATCGCCACGTATTCGGTGCCGCAGGAGCAGTTTCCGATTGTCGTCGAGTCGATGGAGGCAATTCTGGGGCAGTTTCAAGCGACGGCGACGGTGACGGAGTATTCGTTCATCGTTTGGGACGGCCCGCCCGATCTCGGTCTGATTCGGGCCGTTTTTTCCTCGGACGACATCGAGATTCCCCACGCGCGCCTCCCTCCGGGAACGAAAGGAGTCAACATAGTAATCCTTATTGATCCCAGCGATCCGGAGCAGTTGGTGCTTGACAACGACAGCGGGACAAATTCGTTCAGCATCGGATTTCGGATAGACATGCACAATCAGCCGTCGCCTTTCCCATGCCTGTTGCCGGCGGACTGGACCCAAAACGCGTTTCCCATCACCGACGTGAATCCGGCCGTTTTGAATCTGACCGGCAACTGGCTGCACGCGATTCTTTGCGGCAACGCCTGCGACGGGCTCAACACGTTCGACGACCTTCCCACGATCTGCCGGCCGACCGGGAACTGGGTGATGCGCGCGACGTATCGCTGCCCCAACGCTCCGGAGCCTGCGGGCGCCTGTTGTGTGTCGGAGCAGATCTGCATCGACGGCGTGCAGGCCACAAGCTGTGAGGGTCTTTTCATGGGCTCGAACACGGCTTGCGCGTTGGTTGAATGTCCCGAGCCGCGCGGGGCGTGCTGCTTCATCGGCGGCGGGTGCCTTCCAAGTGTCACCACGGACCAGTGCGAGGGAATTCAAGGAGTCTATGCGGGCGACGACACGTCGTGCGCGGTCACCAGCACTTGCACTCCCGGGGCGTGCTGCAGGGACGACGGAAGCTGCGTCGAGGTGGCCGAGTTCCAGTGCGATCAGATCGCAGGTACGTTCAAGGGCATCTTCAGTTCTTGCGCTACCGCAAATTGCCCCCAGCCGCCGGGCTCGTGCTGCATCGGCTGCGCTTGTTTTCCAAATATTCTCGCCGACGACTGCGAGGCGCTCTTCCTGGGGACATGGAACGGGCCTGACTCTACGTGTGTGGGCGTAACGTGCAGTCCTGGCGGAGCGATCATCCAGGCCCTTCCGGCGGGCGGCACTTTGGACGCGCGGCAGCCGCATCCGCCGAACGACGCGTCTTTGGATGCGCGCACAGGAATCGGCGGGCCCGGCGAAGAGATAACTCTCGTGCTCGACACGCCGGGCGCGAGACCCAACTGCTTCAAAGTCGCCGAATCGGCGCCCGACCCGGTCCTGGGGGCCAACGGAATCGCGAGCGTTGTCGAGGGGCCGGCCCAGGTCTGGAAGTTTCGCCTCTTCAGGCCGATTACGCCCGGTGCAGTCACGAGCATCGTGTACGCCGACGGGCAGGCCGGACGGGTGCGGCGGTACACCGCTCACCCCGCCAACGCCAACGCGGTCGGGGCGGCCGACTTAGCCGACATCGCGTTTTTGATTTCCGTGCTGAACGGAAACGGCTCGCCGCTATTCGGCAACTACAGCCTCGACATCGACCACAGCGGCGCGTTCGATACGGCCGACGTGCTCCGGGCGATGGACCTGCTCAACGGCGCCGGGCAGTACGCGCCGTGGCTGGACACGCCGCTG
>Ga0326597_10002029_pt1 | contig 30944 bp, 21 predicted proteins | sample RVTome_12_FD_203789 | JGI IMG/M metagenome (GOLD analysis project Ga0326597, IMG submission 203789) | Soil microbial communities from uranium-contaminated site in the Upper Colorado River Basin, Wyoming, United States - RVT100D185 | ecosystem: Environmental > Terrestrial > Soil > Contaminated >...
TGGGAGAGATTGCCCGTCAGGCGTCGGGCGTTGTGGCACCGCACGCAGTACCGGTCGACGACATCGTCCAGTGCCGTGGCGCTCACCGGGGGCGCATCCAGATGTGAAGCTGCGGCCGGCCGAAGCGGCTCCGGGGAATGACTTCCCCAAGAGAAGAGCGCCGGGAGGGACGTCGACGCGACGAAGGTGGCGACGACCAGCGTCTTGGTGATGTGGGTCATGTCGGGACGCGACCTTGATCAGCGATTCGCCCTGGGTCTCATGTCCAGGGTGTACCTGCCCAACCCATCGCTGGGTAGGACCAGATATCTGAAACCACCCTGGCGCCTCAACCTGCAACAGGGTGGATTTGTCGCTGCATCGAGTCGATTCACCAAGATCAACGCTGTGCCAACGTATCGGGGGCACCGAGCCGAGCACAAGGGTGCCGGCGCTCCCTGCGCGCACCCCCCGACTCATCCCAGAGGGTTGAGCCACACGCTGGCCTTGATCTGGAAGATGTCGTCGGCAGGCAGGCGGAAGAGAGTCCGCAGATCGTGACCTGGCCGGGAGGCCCCGGTTCGGGGGTCGGAGACATCTGGATCCATGCGGGCCTGCGCCCCAGCCTGCGTGTGCTGCCACACGGCATACAGGGTGGATCCCGGGCGCCACTCCCACCGGAGGACAAGGTTCGACAGGAGTGAGCGGACGTTGAAATCCGGGTTCCCCACAGTGAACGACGGCGCAGGCCCCGCGCCGTCGGGGTCCACCTCCAGACGCCGGCCGCCATCTTCCAGCGTGATTTCGCCCACGTCGTCCCCGTACCGCAAGTAGTCCCGACTCCGGGGCGCCGCCAGCTCCTTGAGCCCCGAGTAGTCCCCACTCGACAGGAAGGGCTGAGAGAACAGTTCAAGGCTGATCTCGGGCGTCAGGGTCAGGTTCAGCCGCACGTCCATGGAGACGGTGGTCTGGCGCACATCGGCGAAGACGTAGCGCCTCCCGAAAGTCTCGATTGCCCCCGGGTCGGCCACGGACGTGAGGAACTGGTTGGTCGAGCGTGCCAGTGCCAGAGACGGCGCCACGCTCACGTCCAGCGTGGACGCGGCCTTGTACCCCACATCTACGGCCGCGGAACGCTCCCAACCGCCGGAACGGTCCCCCGAGACACGAAGCTCGGCTCGAGCGGTGAGCCGCGTCCGTGTGTCGGTGGTGAGGTCGGCAGAGCCCCGATAGGCCGCGGCGTCGCGCGCCAGAGGTCCACCGCGGGTAAGCCGTCCGTTGAGCCGGTCCGGGCTGTATCCAAGGCGCAGGCCGAGTCGCGCGTAGTTGGGAAGCTGCGCCGACCCCGACAGATCCAGGGCCGTTCCCACACGATCTCCTCCGTAGTTCCAGGTCAAGGACGGGATGGCGTACAGCGACCAATTCAGGAAGCGCGCCCCCCGACGGACCTGCTCGTATCCGACGGAGCCAGCCAACTCCACCCGGTCCGCCAGATTCTGGAAGCCGATGTCGTTGATCTCGTGTCCGGGGCTGACCGCGGAGGCGAGCCCTGAGACACGCCAAAGTCCAGCCTGCTTCTCCACAGTGGCCCGCACGGCGTATCCGGCCAGCGACGTGGCCATCGAGTCGAGGGCCACATGCCAGGCGTCGGGGCGCTGGAAATACCGGGTCGAAGCTTGCTGGGTTCGGAGCAGGGCCTCGGGCGTGCCCGTCACCAGGCTGCCGGACACCTGAGCTCGAAGCGCCCAAGTCCGCTCGGACCACTCGTGGGCGAAGTCCAGCCCTCCGGTGTAGGCCGCTCCATGCAGCTGGCTGCGTAGCGGGGATGCATCCAGGTCTCGCCGCACGGCAGTTGCTATGGCCCCCAGGACGGTTTGGCCCGCACGCATCTCCCGCCGGGCCCTAGCGACCGTGTAGGATGTCCTTGGCTCGACCTCCGTCGCCCCCTCCAAGGCCGACGCGTTGATCCAAGAGGCCTCCTCACGGCCCGTCACGGCCCCCAGCAGGCCCAGGGACCAGCCGGTCGCGGTCTTTCCAGTCAGCTTCCCCGCCCCCAAGATCGTCGTGGCGCCCGGAGTGGATTGGTAGATAGCGTCGACCGGTGGCGAGCCCTGGGGAGCGCGCCCCAGTCGCCGCGAATACAGGAGCTCGGTGGTCCGGTCACCGAAGTCGAAGATTTCCGCTCCTTCGATGAAGAACGGCCGTCGCTCGTCGAATCGCGTCTCGAACGCGGTCAGGTTTATGACAGCTGGATCGGCCTCGACCTGGCCGAAGTCGGGGTTGACGCTGGCGTCCAGGGTGAGGTTCGACGTCGCCCTGAACTTCAGATCCAGTCCGCCCGAGCTCGAGTAGTCCGAGGATGCCCAAAACGGGTCTTCGAAGGACACCCCGGCGACCGAGCGCTTCGTCGTGTACGCAGCTTGGCCGGAGACGTAGGGGAGGACTTCGAGAGAGCGGCCGGAGACGATCCCACGGATCCCCGTCAGGTGCCCAAACCGGCCCTGTCCCTGTGCCTCCGAGCGCGGTGTATACGCCCACACGGTGTTCTCCTGGACGGGTCTCAGCTTGCGCTCGATCTGGAGCCCCCAGGTCTGCTCGTCGGCCCGAGGAAACCGTAGCTGGCTGAACGGAATCCGCATCTCCACGAACCACCCATCCCCGGCGATGCTGGTCTCGGCCTCCCACACCGGATTCCAGGAGCCGTCCCCCCCGGCGAGGCTCCCCCCTCCGCTTGCCGCCTGGTCGCGGCGTGCGCCGGAGGGATTGATCGCGAAGCGATAGGAGGTGCGGTGGTCGTGGTAGGCGTCGAGGTGGAGGGCGAAGAGGTCCGTATCGCTCATGGCCACGTCCCGGCGGCCGAGCCGGGTGGGAATAAGGCCGTCGCGGTCCCAGAGCCAGGCACCGATGTACAGGGCGTCGTCGTCGTAGAGGAACCGGACCTCCGTGTGCTCCGAGACGGGAATCCCCTCGTCGGGCTCGAACTGCCAGAAGTCCCTGACAGGTGGTGCGTCCATCCACGCCGCTTCGTCGAGCCTGCCGTCGATGCGGATGGGTGCGGACCTGCGAACGGCCACCGCCGTAGGTGCCGAGGCGTGATCGGAGTCGAAGGGCGGCGGGACAGGTCGGCTGGTCGTGGGACCCGCTCGCACGCCGTCCGGCTCCTGGCCCGCAAGCGGCCTTGCGCCCGCCGCCGCCCCGACACCGGCCATGCACGCCACCACCAAAGGCCAGAGGGGGACTGAGAGTCGGAGCCCCCGCGGCGGCCTCACGGCTCCAGGACCCCCAGCTCAGTGAAGACCTCGGTGAACGCCCCGGTGACAGCCTCGAGATACCGCGCGAAGTCGTCCCCGAACCGCAGATCGGGACGAAGGCCGTTACTGGCCAGGAAGTCGGACCACTCTCGCGTCTCCACGGCGGCGCGTAGTGCTTCGATCCACCATTGCCGCACTTCGTCGGGCACGTCGGGAGGGAGCACGACCCCTCGAGGCATCGAGATCATCGCTTCCTCATACCCGAGCTCGGGCGCCGTCGGAACATGGGCGAGCCAATCCGGTGCCTCGGGCCCGACGTACAGGATGGGCCTCAGGTCTCCGGAGGCGAGGAGACCCATGCCCTCCCCGGGGCTGGTCACGACCGCATCCAAGCTGCGCGAGAGGGCGGCGGCGGCCAACTCGCCGTGGGCGTTGAACGAGACATACCGAGGCTCGAAGCCCGCGAGGCGGCCAAGGTGGTGCACGATCATGAAGTCCACGCTCAGCGCCCCGACCCCTCCGATAGCCGGAGATGTCTCGCGTGCGCGCTCGACGAAGTCCTCGAACGTCCCGATGGGGGAATCGCCGGGCACCGCCAGGACCAGGTCGTCGGCCGCCAGAAGAGCCACGGGGGTGAAGTCTCCCGGGCCCCACGGGACATCCGCCTGGAGGGGGAGGGCAATGAAGCTTCCGCTCACAGTCGAGATGTGGTACACGTCCCCGCGCGCCGCGTAGAGCTGGCCCCAGCCCTGCGCGCCGCTCCCTCCCGCGCGGTTCACCGGCAGGATGGGAAGCGGGTAGAGCTCGTATCGGCCCAGGATCTCCACCAAGGTCCGCGCCATCCGGTCGTTGCCTCCCCCCGGACCAAAGGGAATCGTCCAGGTGAGCCTGCGGGACGGATACTCGCCACCATCGGAGTCCCCCGCCGCCTGCTCGCCCGCCCCACAGGCCGCCGCCCCGAGCAGGGCGCCTGCGAGCGCTGCCCGGAGGCGACGGGACAAGGGCCACGCTGCTCGTGTCATCCCGGCTCCGAGGTTGAGGGGGACATCCGTCGCAGCAGGGCAAGCCGCGACGACATGGGACCCGCGAACACTAATAGAGCGATGAGCACGCCCAGGGCCAGGGCGACGGGGCGCTGCAGGAAGATCAGCAAGGACCCCTCGGAGATGATGAGCGACTGGCGGAGCGTGCTCTCCGCCAGCGGACCCAGCACGATGGCTACCACCATGGCCGCCGGCGAGAACCCCTGTCGCTTCATGAAGAACCCGAAGATGCCCGCCATGAGCATGATCCACACGTCCGTCACGGAGCCGTTGACGGCGAAGGTGCCGATTGCGCACAGGACCACCACCACCGGCGCGAGCACGGCGTAGGGGACGCGGGCCGCGAACGTGAACAAGGGTATGGCGACGATGCTTAAGACCACGAGCATCATGTTCCCCACGTACATGCTCGCGATGAGTCCCCAGGCGAACTCCGGGTTGTCCGTCATGAGCTGCGGCCCGGGCCTGAGCCCCCACATGAGGAACGCTCCTAGGAGGACGGCAGTCGACGCCGAGCCCGGGATGCCGAGCGTGAGCAACGGAATCATCGCCCCACTCGACGCGGCGTTGTTTGCGGCCTCGGGCGCCACGAGCCCCGACATCACGCCCGTCCCGAAACGCTCCGGGGTCCTGGAGATGGTCTTCTCGAGGGAGTAGGCCATCAGCGACGCCAGGGTCGCGCCGGCCCCCGGAATGACCCCCACGCCGAACCCGATGAGCGAGCCCCGGATCAGCGTGAAGCGGCACTCCAGCCAGTCCGAGGCCTCCGGCCAGATCCTCACGCTACCTAGACGAACGACGGGTCCTCCCCAGCCGGAGCGATGGAGCCCTGAGTAGACGGACTCCAGCAGCTCACCGATCCCGAACAACCCGATGGCCAGCGCGATGAAGTCCATGCCGCCCATGAGATCGGGCGATCCGAAGGTGAACCGCTGATGCCCGGTCCCCACGTCCACGCCCACGGTGGCCACCGCGAACCCGAGGAGCGCCGATACCATCCCCAGGCGGCGGTTCCGGCCGAGCATGACCGCCAGGGCCAGCATGCCCGCCATGACGAGCATGAAGAACTCGGGAGGGCCGAAGCTCCGCGCCACGCGGGTGAAGGCCGGCGCGAGAAGGGTGAGCAGCAGGAGCCCCACGGTCCCGCCCACGAACGAGGCCACCGCTTGCATCACCAGGGCCGGGCCAGCCCTCCCCTGCTGGGCCAGGGGGTACCCGTCGAAGGTGCTGGCCACGACCGCGGAGACACCCGGGGTGTTCAGCAGGATGGCCGTGGCGGTGGCACCGTACATCGAGCCGTAGTAGATGGCGGCCAGCATGACGACTGCGGTCACGGGCTCGACATTGAACGTCAAGGGCAGCAGGATCGCGATGCCCGCCGCAGGGCCCAGGCCCGGGAAGACGCCCACCACCATTCCGGCCACTAAGCCCACTATGAGATAGGCGAAGTTCACGGGGGTCAGGGCGATCTGCAGGCCCACCGCTAGGTGACCAAAGGTCTCCATGTGCGCTCCCCGGGGGTAACCTCAGCCGAAGCGGCCGAGGACCCCGGCCGGCAGCGGAACACCAAGCCATATGCCGAACAGGAGGTGGAGCGCCGCCGGAACGACGAGGACCACCGCCAGGTTCACGGCCCAGCGCCCCGGGTTCAGGACCGCGAGGCCCGCGGCGAGGAACAGCGCCACCGAGAGGAACGCTCCCGCCCAGGGCAGGACGACAGCGAAACCTATGGCAGCGATGCCAACCCAGAATGCATCCCCGAGGTGGGCTCCCCCTTCCACGGCGGGGCGCGCCGGCGCCCGTCCCCGCCTCGAGCAAATCCATCGGACCCCGACCTCGACGGCCAGGAGCGCGACGAGCAGCACACCGATGATGCGCGGGAAGAAGCCAGGTCCCAGCGTGCCGCCCCGACCCAAGAAGTCGAGACGGAAGGCCAATATGCTGTAGACCACCGCGCACGCTGTCAGGAACCCCATGAAGGCCATGGCAGCCGCCACCGTCAGCCTTCGAACACCCGCGCGTCGCCTACCCGTACGGTGCCCGCCTCCACTGCCGGCTCACCGTCCAGCAACAGCGTCGGCTCGAACATCATGCCGTCGAAGTGGAGCGGAGCCTGGAGGGTCCCACCGAGGTTCGCGCTCGTCCCGATGCCGATGTGGGCGGTGCCCAACGCTCCATGGTCGTTCAGAAAGACCCCCGTGAACGCGGTGCACCTCGGGTTCAGACCCACCGCGAGCTGGGCGATGTTGTACACAGACGGGTCGCCCTGCCGCGCCCAAATGTCCCGCAGGATGCGCGCGTGGGCACCGCCCCGGATGTCGGCGATCGAGCCGGCTTCGACCTCCACCACCACCGGCTCGTCCACCACCCCGAGACGCAGGTTCGGGATGCTCCCGTCGAAGACGATGATGCCATCACCCCGCCCCTCAACCGGGGAGATGTTCGCCTCGATGTTCGGGCAGGCCGTAAACTTGCCCGGCTCGTCCACGATGCAGGGGTGCGAGTTACCGGGCTGCCCGCTCAGATCGAGCCGAACATCGGTGCCGCCCGGGGTGGTCAGGCGCGCCTCGTCGGCGTCCCCGAGCCGTCGCGACAGCTCGTCGCACACGGGTCGGATGCGTCGGAAGTCCGCTTCGATCCCGCCCCGGACCATTTGGTCCGGCGTGAACGCGGCCAGGGAGACCACCCGGGTCCCCGAGCGGAGCGCCTCCCTCAGTCCCTCGCTATGGCTGATGGAATAGCTCACGGGGAGGATCGCCACGTCGGCGGCCTTCATGGCCGCTACCGCCATCGACGGAGCCTCGGCTCCGTCGATGGCCCGAGGCTCCATGACGATCACCACGGCTTCGGCGTCGCGTTCCGTGACCGCCGCGGCCAGGACATCGGCAATGGCCCCCATGGCCGAATCCGTCACGACCGCTACCCGCTCTCCGGGCTGAACGTTGGCGCAGACGCCGACGATCTTCCTGGCTCCCTTCATCATCCGGAACGCATCCATCAAGGCTCGGTCCCTCCTCACAAGTTGACTGGATTTTAGAGCCCCCGGGGGCCCTCCATGGCTTCCATGACCTTGAACAGTGCGCGGCGGAGCGCCTGCCCGCCGACGCCCGCTCCGTCCGCGTGTCCCATCCGCACGACGACGAGGTCGTGCGTGGGGACGATGATGACGCTCTGGCCCCCGGCACCGGACATCCAGTACGCGCTGGGCGGAAGGGCTTCGAACCTCCCGGCGCGGTTCAGCCAGAACAGCCCGCCGTACTCCGGCTCCTCCCAGGCGGGGGCAGGCGTGGTGACGAACTCCGTCCATCCTTCCGGGAGGACCCGCTCGCCGTTCCAGACGCCGTCCTGCACGTAGAGGAGGCCGAGCCTCGCCCAGTTCCGGGCCGTTCCGAAGTCGTGCCCCGGCAGGAGGAAGTTGCCGTAGGGATCCGTCTCCATCACCTGGCGCCGGATCCCGATACGGTCAAACAGCGCCCTCTGGGGCCAGTCCAGCCAGGTGTCCCCGTCCCCCTCAACGATGCGGCGGGCGATGCCCCCCAAAAGGATGGGGTCCACGTTCCGGTACCGGCCTACCGTATTCGGCGGATGCTGCACCGGCCGCGTGATGGAGAAGTGGAGCGCGTCGATGCCGTCGGCGTAGATGAACAGGTGGTCCGGGATCTCCCTCCCCCACTCGTGTCGGGGCTGCTCCGCATGACTGAACCGAAGCCCGGAGCTCATGCGAAGCAGGTCACGAATACGGATCCGAGCACGAGGGTCGTCCGGATCCCTCCGCCATTCACTGATCGGCGCGGGGTCGTCAAGCCCCACTCGACCCTGCTGAGCCAGCACCCCGATTAACGTGGCCGTCAGGCTCTTCCCCATCGACCAACTCTCGAGCTGGGTGTGCAGGTCGGTCCCTGGCCCGTAGCGCTCGGCGACGATCCGTCCGCGATGCACCACGAGAAACGCCGCGGTGAGCCCACCCTCGGTGAAGGCCTCGGCAACGGCCTCCTCTAGCTTCTCCCCGTCCACATCCTCCGCGAAAGGGCCGTCGGGGAGTCGGTCCCCCATGGGCCAATCCATGGTCGCGGCGTCGGGAAGCGAGCTCCGCACCGACACCGGCTGGAAGAAGACATCGTCGTACCCAGCCGGCAAGATGGCGCAGCCCTGGTCTCCGTAGTACCGAGCACGGGCGGTATACCCATCGAGTGTCACGCTCGTGAGGCCGGTTCCGCGATCCACCTCGATCACCCGGTCCCCGTCCGGGTCGCTGTTGGCGAGACGCGCGAAGGCGTCCGGGGCAAGCACCCTTCGCGCGCTATTCCTGAGCGTCTCGCGGACGTCCCGGCCGGACACGAACACCCCGGAGCACAGGATCTTGGCCGTCCGGTTCAGCGCGAACTCGATAGCGGTGCGCGGCGCTTGAGCGCCGACGTCGGACGACCAGAGGAACACTGGAACGAGCAGGACCACTGCTCGGTGTCTCACTCTTCGAGGCACGGGCACCTCCAGGAGGTTCGTTCCCAGCCACGACCTACCGAGGCCTCCGACGTGCCCCGTAGCATCGCGCGTGGGCGATGGGTGAAGGGCCGGCGGAAGATCCGCCGGCCCTTCACGCCATGACGCGAATCGGCCTACGATACCAGGTCGTCCGGGATGTTCGGATTTGCGATCCGCTCGCTGTTCGGAACGACGAAGCAAATCCCCTGCGAGGAGAAGGGGGACTGATTGTCAGCACTGAAGATGGACGACAAACCCGTCCAATCCGGCCATGGCAAGTCGCCCGGCGTGTCGTCCCGGGTCCACCGGCGGATGTCGTGGAGCCGCTTCCCCTGCATGAAGCCTTCGATGAGGCGCTCGGTCTTGAGGTGCGTCCACGTCTCCACCGCAGAGCTCGCCGTCCAAGGCTCGAGTGGCATCCCGGTGGTGAGGCTCGTGTAGGACATCCGTGCCTGATTGATCAGGTCCAGCGCCTGCGCCCAGTTTGCGGGGGTCTGCACGAGAATCGCCTCCGCCCGGATCAATAGCATCTCGGGCCCCCTAGCCAGCGAGATGGGCGTGCCCGGGTTGTAGTGCGTCTCGCCCCCCTCCTCCAGCAGATGCAGCCAAGGCACACGTCCATCCGCGGTCTGAGTGTACCCGGTCAACCTCGACCCGGAGAACGGAAAGTCGGGGTCCTCACGCCATGGCACACGAGGGTCACCGGTCGCGGGATAGTAGGTCTCGAAGAATGTGTGCTTCATCGTGAACACGCGGTACGGCGTGTTGTCGTTGTAATACCCCGCGTAGTTGCGCGCAGGCTCCTGCGTACGGTCCGGGGTGACCTGGAACCGGAATGTGATGGGGACCTCCGCGGCGTCGCTGGTCGCCCCCGCCCAATTCCCGAGCGCAAGACGGATCTGCGCCCGCCCCGCGTAGGCGGCGTAGCGCTGGTCATCGTTCGCCGCGACCGCGATCGCGTCGGTGAAATGGGTCTCCGCCCGGGTCAGCGCCACCGACGAGGGCTCGAGGGGCCCTCCGTCGATCACCGCCTCGCAGTAGTTCTCACCGAGGATCCGCAGAGCATAACCCGCCCAGATATGTGCCTGAGCGATGTTCCTTGGCTCGGCGTCCACGTCCGGCAGCGCGAATCGCCGGAGCGCGTCCTCGGCGATGAAGCGACCCTGCATGAGGTTATTCCAGTCACCCTCGCCCTGGGGCAGGCCACCCGCCTGCACCAGCGGTGGCATACTGTTGGAGTCACCGCCCGGGAAGACCTCACGGGTCGTGGCCGCGATGCCCGAATAGGCGTGGCGGCTCAATGCGTCCATCACGCGACGTTCTGCCCCCCGGACCAACGCCTCGTGGGAGGTCTCGTCGTTGAGGAACTGATCCTGGACCGGGCCGGGATTGGTCACCTCGCACCCGTTCAGCAGGATGGCCAGCGCGCCCAGCGCCAGCGCTCCGATCCAGCGTGAGCGCCCGCGGCTGCCTTCCCTCCGCGTGCGCGGGGCTTCCGCCCCGTGAGGTTGGGTCATCATGGCCCCTCTGTGTCGTCTGGTCATTTTGGTCGCCTCCTCAGAACTGGATGCGGAGTGACGCGATGAACTGCACCGGCGGCGGAAGCGTCGGCCCGGCGGAGATTCCAAGCTCCTCCGGCGCGCCGTTCTGACCGATCTCGGGGTCGAGAATCGGCATCGCCTTCCAGGTCCAGGAGTTGTTCAGCGACAACGTGAGCATCGCGTCGTCGAAGCGGTTCCCCAGGAGGAAGTTGACCGGGATGGATGCGCTCACCGTGCGGAGGCGGAAGAAGTCCGCCTCGTAGATGGAGTAGTCGGAGTTCACCAAGGACGGCGTGCACCGCGCACGCCAAAGCGCCGGAATCTGGTCGGTCGAGATCAGCTCATTGTCCGTGCCGGGATTGGCGTAGTATGGCCAGCAGCTCGGCACTGTCGCAGAACGCTGCACGGCTCCCGGCTCGATATTGCCGTCCCGATAGTAGTGCCCAGCCTTATACTCCCCCGCGACGGCGACCGACACGCCGCCGGGAAGGCGGAGTCTGGTGGACGGAGCGACGTTCAGCGTGGGGTTCGCGGGGCCGTAGACGTGCTGCTGCTCAATGACTGGATCAGCAATCGCATCGGGGTTGCTGACGTAGCGTCCCCGCAGAACGGCCAGCGGCTCTCCGAGGATCGCGTTGTTTCCGACACTCTCTCGCCCACCGAGGTCCAGGACCTCAGAGTGGTTCGTGGACAGGTTCACCCCGACGTCCCAGCCCCACGAGGGGCTGGCCACAGGCGACGCGGAAAGCGCGATCTCGATGCCCGTGTTCCTGAACTCTCCCACGTTCTCGAGCTGGCTTCCGGTGAACCCCTCGGACGGCACTCCGGACACCTGAAGCAGCGCATCCCGCGTGGTGGAGTTGTAGTACGTGAAGTCGACACGGAGCCGGTCATCGAGCCACGAAGCGTCGAAGCCGCCCTCGACCTCCGCGGTCACCTCGGGTCCGAGATTCGGATTCCCCTGGTTCTGAGGGACGAAAGCCGGCTGGCCGTTGAATGACCCGTCCTCCGACGACCACGTGCGCACCGCATCGAACGCGCCGGGCGCACGTCCGGACTGGCCGTAGGCAGCCCGCAGCTTGATGGCGCCCCAGCTCGGATCCCAGAAGCTTTCGTCCGAGAGCACCCACGAAGCGCTCACCTTCGGATAAACCTGAAGTCCGAAGCCCTCGCCGAACGCGCTGTTGCCATCGATGCGGGTGCCGACGGTGATGAAGTAACGATTCGAGAAATCGAACAGGTTCTGGAAGAAGAAGCCTGCGTTCCAGACCTTCTGCCGCGACTCGACGCTCTGGCGGATCGCGGCGGAGCTGACCGTCGGTTCCGTCGCGCCGGGAAAGTTCTCGCCGTACCCCTCGAGGGTGTACTCGTCCTGCCCCACGGCCTGCCCACCCCAAGAGAAGCTGGAGCGGACGTCGTCGGTGATCCCGAAGCTGTAGGTCCCGACGTAGTCGAAGGTGAGGGTCTTGTCCTGCCAGTTGTGCGTGAGGAGGGCGCCGAGGGGCTTCAGGACCCACCCGAACGGCCTCAGGTTCCTGGTGTCCTTCTGGATGAAGTCGTAGCCGAGCGTGAGCCGGTTGGTGAGGTTGGCCAGCGGTGAGTAACTGACCGTCACGCCCGTGGTCAGCCGGTCCACCCAACTCTGGAGGTCGTACTCGAGGATCTGGTTGATGACGTCGGGATCGTTGTCCGCAAAGAAGTTTGCGAGGCCCCGTACCACGTTGTGCCCATACCCCTGGGAGTGCGACACAGAGACGTGCTGCTGCCAAGAGTGCGTGTAGGACGTGTTCACGTTCATCTGCAGGTCCGGCGCCGGCGAGAACGTGAAGTTGGCACGCGTCAACCACTTGTCGCCATATTCGTTCTCGAGGATGCCCTCGCTGCCCTCATATCCCCCCGACACGAAATACTGGAGCTGCTCCGTCCCACCTCGGACGGACAACGTGCCGCTCGGATTGTACCCCGTCTTGATGTAGGGCCGCCAGCGGAAATACTCGAAGTTGCAATCCCCGGTCTGCTCGCACTCGGGGGTGCCAGAGATGTCGATGTCCTTGCCGAACTTCCTGCTCCAGACGGCGCCATGGCTGGTTTCCACGGACCAAATCGGGGCACCCGATGTGCCGCTCTTCGTGAAGATCTGAATCACGCCCGCTGAGGCCTCGGTGCCGTACAGGGTAGTCGCGGCCGAGCCTTTGATCACCTCGATCCGCTCGATGTCGTTCGGATTGATCTGTGCGAACGGGCTGAGCATGACGTTGTCGCCCCGCTGCGAGCGGAAGTCGAGGGCGTTGGCGCGCGGCGTTGCCTGGCTTCGGATCCGCACCCCGTCGACGTAGATGATCGGCGTGTTGCTCATCGACACGCTGCTAATTCCGCGCAGGCGCACCGCCTGAGCCATCCCGCTCTGTCCGCCGCTCGCAGATAGATTCAGGCCCGGGGCCGCACCACGCAGCATCTCCTGGATGTCCGGGCTGCGGGCGGCGAGTTCGCTCGCATCGATCTGGGAGATCGAGTTGCCGATCTCACGGCGGCGGGCGGCGCCCGCGGCCCCGGTCACGACGAGTTCGTCCAGCCCGAGGGCCTGGCTTGCCATACGGAATTCGACACTCACGGTCTCGCCCGCTCCCACCGTTACCTGCTGGGTCGCGACCTCCAGGCCGATCCGCTCGGCCCTCAGCTCGTACGTGCCTGCGGGGATGTTCAGCAGGAGGAACTGCCCATTGGCCCGGCTCAGACCTCCGATGCCGGTTCCAGGCACGTAAACCTGGACCTCTCCGAGTGGAGCTCCGCTCGTGGCTTCCGTCACCCGGCCTGTGATGCTACCGGTCTGCTGCGCCGCCGCCGGACTCAGAGGCGCGAGCGCGAAGAGCGCGAGCGCTGCCGCGGCGAGCCCCCAGGCCCGGTAACCGAGGGCGATCGTTCGGCCGCATTGCCGCAGTTGCGGCGATTCGAACTTGGATGTGAGGGAGTTCATTGGACCTCCGAATGTGGGTCTGCAAACAACATCTGACCGCCCTCGGCTCACAGAGCCTGGCTCGGCCCACGGCCATGGTACGCGCTTGAACGAGAAGGCGCTAGACCCATTATCCCACCCTATTCATGAGCGGACAGAGTGGGGCTGGGCCGACCAGAACGACGTCGCGCTCGTGCATGCCGATCCTGCACTGCGGCTCGCGGTGTCCGAGCGGCGAGGCGACAGCCCGCTGCGCACCCCCTTCTCTGCCAACGTAGGTGAGACACCGAACCCGTGAAGAATTAGAGAAGGGCGAAAGCAGAGAAGCGAAGATGCTCGGATTGCGAGAGAGAATGGAAGACAATGACACCGCCCCACCGCCGCGGGACGCTGAGCGAAGCGCGGCAGCACCGCCGGATCCGGAGGTGGTGGATAAGCCGAGCCGGCGGCGGTTCAGTCCGTCGTACAAGCTGCGGATCGTGGAGGAAGCGGACGCATGCACGGAGTCCGGAGCGGTGGGCCGGCTCCTGCGGCGGGAGGGCCTGTACACGTCACATCTGACGGCGTGGCGCAAGGCGGCGCGGAGCGGTTCGCTGAAGGCGCTGTCCCAGAAACGGGGCCGCAAACCCGAGCGCAATCCGTTCCTCTTCTTGGCCGGGAAATCAACGAAGCGCCTCCACTCCCAACCTTACACGCCACCGCTGGGGGTAAGGGGGCCTCTACCCCTTCCTTATCCGCATCCATCCGTCCCCCGCGCCCCCTCGACGCTCCCTCCATGGCTCAAAGGAGGGCTCGTGAATACTGTGGCTTCAAGAGAGGCCGACGAGTTCTTCGGCCAGCTCGATGATGCGGTCACGCGCTGACCGGGCGGGGTCAGCCCTCGAAGACGATCGGAGACCCTTGGTCCACGTAGCGAGACGACACGACGACTCGGGGCGCCTCGTCATCGACGAGCCCGATATCGATCTGGATCACGTCGTCGTCGGCTTCGTTCATGAGGAAGTAGGCGGCGGCGGCGATCACCAGGATGATCGCAATGATCCCGAGTATCGACGTCGCGCTGCTCTTCGAATTGGCCATGGATCTTTCCTCGCTTGCAGTGAGTCTCGCGCTCGGTCGGGCTCCGCAGGATGCCTTTTCGCATTGTAAAAGACCGGTGCTCCGGCCCAGGCCTTCCGACGAACTGACAAATGCCGGCTGTGCCGGAACAATAATATACAGCCACAATATACAAAGACCGTTCCACGACGCGCCCGGACCTGAGATGGCGGAGGGCGGGGCTCCAGCACCCGCGCATCATGCCTTCAGGCACTCGATCACCGCAGCGTGCCCTGCTTTGCGGCGGCACCGCACCGAGGCGTCCTGCCCATGCAACTCCTGTCCGGGGGAGCCAGTGGCGGCGAGAGGTGTCGCCGGCACCCATTTCGGCGGTGATGGATGCGGTCACGGATGCGGTGATGGAGGACGTGCGGGCGTGGCAGGCGGGGCCGCTCGAGGCCGTCTACCCGATCGCATATCTCGATGCGATCCACGTGAAGCTGCGTGTTGCGGGCCACGTCCAGAACCAAGCGGTCTATCTGGCGCTGGCCATCAACCTCGAGGGTCAGAAAGAACTGCTCGGCCTCTGGGTCGGTGGGTCCGGGGGCGAGGGCGCGAAGTTCTGGCTCAGCGTGCTGACGGAACTCACGAACCGTGGGCTGCAGGACATCCTGATCGCCGCCGTGGACGGGCTGAAGGGCTTCCCTAACGCCATCGAGGCGGTCTTCCCCAAGACACAGGTGCAACTGTGCATCGTGGAGTGGGGGTGTCAGATTTGCTGTGCAAATAGCCGCTTCATCACGCGGGCGCCCGATCCGGGAACACCAGCGCGAAGTGGTTCAATGCAGCGGTCCAGTCCTGCACGGATCGGGTCCAGCGTTCGCTCGCTTTCCTGATCGCGAGATAGAGCACCTTCCTCACGGCCTCGGGGTTCGGGAACTCGCCGCGCTTCTTGGTCACCTTCCGGAGCTGGGCGTTCATCGCCTCGATGGCGTCCGTCGTGTACATCACCTTCCGGATCTCGGGCGGATAGTCCAAGCACACTCGTCTACTTGCGCAAGGAGAGAGCGGCTCCGACCCTTGGAATTCTCACGTCTCAGCCACGAACCACCGAAAAGGGAGAATCCGTGCCGATCCTCCGCATGTTGATCCCCATGCTCCTCCTCACCCCGCCATTGACCGCCCAGATCGCGAGGACGCCTCACCGTCTACCGCTCTCCCCTACCAACATTCATTGGGGGTATTACAGCGGCGCCCTCGATCCTGTAATCACGATCTCGTCAGGAGATCAGGTCTATGTGGAGACGATGGTCGTCCGGGGCCTCGAGCGACTCTACCTCGCGGGGGTCGGTGCCGATGAGATCCCGCAGCGCATGAAGGACGTCGAGGCCGCTGTCACGGATCGGGGCCCCGGAGCACATCCGATGACCGGACCCATCGCGGTCGAGGGTGCAGAACCGGGTGACGTCGTGGAGATCAGGATGCTCGATGTCGGGTTCATCCATCCCTTCGGCATCAGTTACTTCCTCCCTGGCTCGGGCACACTGCCGGGGGACTTTCCCTACACGCGCCTCAAGCTCATCCGATTCGACCCTGAAGCGGGAACTGCGGCGTTCTCTTCCGAGATCACGCTCCCCCTGGCGCCGTTTTTCGGATCTATCGGGGTGGCCCCATCGCCTCTCTTGGGCAGAATCAATACCGGCCCACCGGCCGACCATCATGGGGGGAACCTTGACCTCAAGGACATGGTCGCAGGATCGATCCTCTACCTCCCAGTCCAGGTCCCCGGCGCGCTCATCTCGTTTGGAGACGGACATGCGTTACAGGGGGATGGCGAGGTCTCGCTCACTGCGCTTGAGACATCCTTGCAGGGTACGGTCCAAATCATCCTGCACAAGAATCGCACGTTGCGGCGACCACGGGCCGAAACGCCGACCCATTGGATCACGTTCGGACTCGACCCTGACCTCGATGAAGCCGCGCGCATCGCGACTCGTGAGATGGTCGACTTTCTGGTCTCTGAAAGGGGTCTGGATCGTGGAGACGCGTACTTGCTGACTTCACTTGCAGTTGACCTGGCCGTCACGCAACTCGTGGATGGCACGAAGGGCGTTCACGCGAAGTTGCCTAAGTCGATCTTCCCGTGACGGGGTGACGTTCCGCGGGCGCTGCGCACCCTGCCCGGCATGCACGGCGCTCTCGTTACATGTATCGCCCACGAAGGGGTGTCGCCCACCGGCGGCGTCCTGGAATGCAATCCCACCATGACGACTTGGCCTCGCATGTTGAGCCACCCTACGACGAGAGGGTCCGGCGCATTCAGCGCCGGACCCTCTCAACGACCTAGATCATCTCTGTCAGGCCTGTGGCTTCAGCAGGAGAGACACCTGTTGTTGTTCTTCGCACCCAGGCTCATCAGGTAATCCATGGCCTGCGGGAATGGCTGCACCCGCTGCACCGGTCCGTTCGCCATGTCGACGGTCGTCTGACCGCGGCGACTCACCGCCATCGGATCGGCTCCGTGCTCCACGAGATACTGGAGCGTCTCCGTGTCACCGCGCGCAGCGGCGTTGTGGAGAGGGCTGTAGCCATCGTGATCACGCGCGTTGACGTCGGCGCCCAACTCTTCGACCAGATAACGGACCGTGGGCATCCACGCGTCCGGCGCATGCTGATGAGAGTTGCCGGCATAGCCGGTGCCGTACCCATGGCCCGTGGCGGCATGGATGGGGTAGACCCCGGGTCCACCTTCCGGTACGGGCGGGAGGCCCGAAGGATCACGACTCTCACCCTCGTTGAGGGCATCGGCGTACCGCCGTCTCTCGGGCGGCTTCATCGTGGCCACCGTCGGATCAGCCCCCGCTTCGACCAGGATCTTCAAGGCCTCGACATCCAGGCCGTGAGCGGCCCGCCAAAACGGGGTCGCACCCCGCATGTCGACGCCGAGATGGCTGAACGTGTACTCCATGAACCAGAGATGCTTGGTCAGGCGCGCATTGGGATCGGCGCCCGCTTCAAGTAGCGCGCGCATCACGTCGTGATGGGTCGCCGTCTGCTGCAGGTACGCCCGCTGCTGCGGGTACCGCGCCTTCGGCGCCCACTGCGTGTTGATCACTGCGAAGAGCGGCGTGGTACCGGCGTGGCTCGGAATGTTGGGGTCCGCGCCGCGCTCGAGAAGGTCGTACATCATGTCGAAGTGACCATTCATCGCCGCCATGAGCAGTGGGCTCGTCTGGTCCCCTGCGCTCGGCTGGTTGATGTCCGCACCTGCCTCGATCAGCCGGAGCGCCACCTCTGTCTCACCCTCGCGGACCGCATGCAGGAGCGGCGTCAAGCCGCCCTGAGCGCCGACGAGCGCCGGATAGGAGTTGTCGTAGTCCTCCTCGGCCTCCGGCGACGCCGCGGAAGCGTCCGCGGCAGCAGCCTCGGCCTCGGCGGCTTCCTGGGTGGGATTGTCGGCCTGCACCTGCGGCGGGACGAACGCGGACCTCAGGGTCTGCATCGACTCGTCGAGGCGGTCATCGGATACCTCTCTCGCCCGGCGGAGCGCCGTCTGGACTTCATCGGGGCTCGGCAACCAACCTTCACCACCGCCGGCGACCCGATCGCCGCGGAACTCCTCCAGGACCTCCTCGCGCACCTGACCAGCCGCCCGGTCCTCCGCCGCGCTCAAGCGCATGTCCACCACGCCAGTCATGGCGTTCACGTCCGCGCCAGCCGCGATGAGGGTCTCGACCGTATCGAGGCGACCCGCGGAAGCCGCGAACATCAGGGGCGTCTGTCCCCAATGGTCTTCTCGGACGTTCACGTCAGCGCCATGGGCGATCAGCGCCGCCACGGTCTGCTCGCTCGCGGTGGCAGCCGCGAAGTGGAGCGGAGTGCTTCCGCCGGTCGACGTCCGCGCACCGGGATCTGCCCCGGCTCCGAGCAACGCGCTGACGACCTCGGCGTTTCCGCCTCGAGCGGCGATGTGCAGGGGCGTGTAATCCCCCAGCCGCGTCGTGACCGAGACGTTCGCGCCGGCATCGATGAGCGCATGCGCGATATCCAATCGTCCTTCCTCGGCGGCCCAATGCAGCGCGGTCATCCCGTCACCCTGGGCGGCGTCCAGATCCGCTCCTTGACGGATCAGGGCTTCCACCCGCTCCAGGTCACCATTCATGGCGGCGTCCGCCACCGGCGCTTCCGGTGGACTTCCGCCCCATAGGAGGAGCGTTGCCAGAAGCGCACCCAACGAATGGGTGTGCAGTCGATTCTTCATAGAGGTCTCCTCGTCATTCCTTTACGCCTTAGCTCAGCGGCCCATGGCGGTGGATAGGGACGGCGCGCCGAAGGAAAGCTCCCCCGTGCTGTCCCCGAAACTATCCAGGTCTTCCATGCCAAGCTTGTGAATCAAGCTCAGCATCGCGTTCGCCATGGGGGTCCCGTCCGGCGCCTTGAGGTGCAGGTTCCCCTCGAGCTTTCCGTTCGCGCCACCGAGCACGATAAGGGGTGCACGGCGATGATTGTGCAGGTTCGGGTCACCCATGGGCGAGCCGTACACGATCATCGTCTTGTCGAGCATGGTGCTGTCCCCTTCCTGGATCTTGCTAAGGCTCTCGAGGAAGTACGGGAGCATGCTCACGTGATAGGTGTTGATCTTCGCGAAGTCGAGGATACGTGCCTCGTTGCCGCCGTGGTGCGACGCCGGGTGGAACGGCGTATCCGATCCGCTCTCGGGGAACACGCGCGCCGACGAGTCACGGCCCATCTTGAAGGAGAACACTCGCGTCACGTCCGACTCGAACGCCAGCGCCTGCACGTCGAACATCAGGCGGACATGGTCCTCGAAGGAGTCTGGCACCCCAGCGGGGGCCTCCGGCAACTCGCGGGTCTCGCCGCTGCTGTTCTGCTGCTCCACCAGGGCGATGCGGCGCTCGAGCTCACGCACGTTATCGAGATAGCGGTCCAGGCGCTCGCGGTCGTTGGGACCAAGATCGCGGCGGAGCTGGCTGACCCTTCCGCTCACCCAGTCCAGGATGCTGCTGCCCGTCCGACGCCGAAGAGCACGCTCCTCGGCGGTGCTACCGGCTCCGAAGAGCTGCTCGAAGGCGACGCGCGGATCGCGGATCACCGGAAGCGGCTCGGTCGGCGACGCCCAGCTGATCGAATCCGTGTAGACACAGGTGTAGCCGTACGCACAGCCTCCCGACTGGTCGATGTTCTCGATACAGAGCTGCATCGACGGGATCGGGGTGCCCTGCCCGTACATCTGGGCGTACATCTGGTCGAGCGACGTTCCGACGAACACGTCGGAGCCCTCGGTCTGCTTGGGATGCGACTGGGTGAGGAAGACGGCGCTCGACCGGAAGTGGTCGCCGCCGATCTCCTTGGGTTCGAACGCCTCCGCCATCCGCACGTCGGTATTGCTCACTACTGTCAGGTATTTCCTCCACGGCTCGAGCGAGCTGAGCGATGTGGGGCTCAGATCGAACTCACGCCCGACCTCTCCGGGGGCCCAGAGGTTCTGAGTCTGGCCCCACTCATTGCATCCGGCCGCTCCGTGGACCATCTCGATGGCCACCAGCCGAGTGGCGTCGAGCTCGGCCGCGACATTGGCCCATGCCCATCCGCGGCCCGCGGGAGCCATCGCATCGAGAAACGGCAGCGCGACGGAGGCCCCCATACCTTGGAGGAAGGTGCGGCGAGGAAGGTGCTTTCCGGTGATGAATTCCATGGGTTTCGCTCTCCTGGCGCTCTACTTGGGATAACCTGGTGGTACCGTTCTCGACTACTGATGATTCTGGTTCGCGGCCACGTCCGTGGCCAGGCCTGCCCTCTGCATCTGGAAGGCGTCGCTCTCGATGACGCCCTTCACGAAGGACGACATGCTGTACCCATCGTCTTCGGCCCGGTCCGCGATCGCGCGGATCGTTGGCTGATCGAAGTACTCGGTGCGCCGCCCGAGACCGTACGCCATGAGGTTCGATGTGAATGACCTCACGAGTAGCACCGAACGGTCGAGCAATGCCTGCTGGAGGGACAGCGGGCTCGTTACCGGCGTGCCGTCATAAAGCTCGCCGTTGGTGTCGAGCGGTACTCCGCCCTCTTTGATCCGCCACTGCCCCGTCACGTCGAAGTTATCCAGGGCCAGCCCGATCGGGTCGATGAAGCGATGACACGCGGCGCACGTGGGGTTGGCGCGGTGGATCTCCATCCGGTCCTTGGTCGTGAGCACCCGGCCCTCGACCGCTTCCCCGGTCGTCTCTTCCAACGGCGGCACTCCGGGCGGCGGGGCGGGCGGCGGCGTGCCCATCACGACTTCCATGATCCACTTCCCACGGAGCACCGGAGACGTCCGACCGGCGTGGGAGGTCAGCGTCAGCACGCTTCCGTGGCCCAGGATCCCCCGGCGGGCAGACCCCTCGGGATACCGCACCATCCGGAAGTCGTCCCCGGTGACGCCGTCGATCCCGTAATGCCGGGCGAGTCGTTCATTCACGAACGTGTAGTCGGCCGTATACAGGTCGAACACGCTCCCGTCCTCGCGCACCAGGTGATCGAACAGAAGCTCGGTCTCCCGACGCATCGCGTCCTTGAGCTGCTCGTAAAAATCCGGGAACATCAGGCGATCCGGATGCACCTTGTCGAGATCATCGAGCCGTAACCACTGGGCGGCGAAGCGCGTGGCCAGCGCCTCGGAACGGGGGTCTTGGAGCATCCGGTCCACCTGAGCGTCCAATACCTCCGGCTCGGAGAGGCGACCTTCGCCCGCGAGCCTCAGCAACTCCTGGTCTGGCGGGAGCGCCCAGAGGAAGTAGGACAGGCGCGATGCCAGATCCGTGTCGGTGATCCGGTAGGTGTCCCCGATCTGCACGTCGGCAGGCGCTTCCTCGAAACGGAAGATGAAGTCGGGGCTGGCAAGCATCGCTTCGATGGCTGTGCGGACACCGACTTCGAAGCCGCCTTCCTCGCTCCCCATATCGTAGAAGCCCAGCAGGGACTCGCGATCGTCTACAGTGAGCGGGCGCCGGAACGCCTTGGGCGCGAGTCGCTCGATGATCTCTGCCGCGCAGGGCCGCTCCTCCGAGGGTTCCGAGGGCCGGCATGAAAGGACTTGCTGGCGGCTCGGCGTCTCCGATACGCCGGTGACGTTAAATGGACCACCTATGATGAGGTCCTTCATGTGCGCCGGCGTGGTCAGCCCGTATCCGCTCTGCCCGATCTGGCGGTCCGTCAACGACCACTCGTGCGGGGACAACACGTCCTCGATGGGTCCTTCGTTCTGTTTCAGGAAGGCCGCGGTCAGCCGATGCGGGCCAGCCGTGACGAAGATCGGCTCCAACAATTCGAGTTGCACGCCGTTCGGGTCGGCGACCGACATCCACCGGTCGAACGCGATGACCGCCTTGCGCTCCCCGTCGACGGAGACTTCGATGTCTTCGTCCTTGTACGTGCCCCCGAAGACACCTCCGGTGGTGGTGTGCTCGAACGTCATGCGGACCGTGTAGTCACCGTCGGCCGGGAAGTTGTGAACGACGCTCACGCCCCCCCGCGTTCCATACGGGGCACCGGGGATTCGCTCCCACTGCGACAGGTAACCGGAATTCGTGTACGTGACGGCGATCGGGGCCGCATCCGGGTTCCCCAGGGCGAGACGGCTGACCTCGGCCGCGGCGCTCATATAGGAGTTGATGAGCGTCGGGGACAGCATCTGCACATCGGCGATGTTGTCGAAGTTGGCGCTCTTCGTGTCCAGCGGAAGGTAGTTCGCCGCGTCGATATCCAGCCCGAGCAGATCCCGGACGGAGCGCTCGTACTCCGCGCGATTCAGCCGCTGGAATGTCCGCGCCCCAGGGTTGGGGTGCTCAGCAGCCACGCGGTCGATCTGGTTCTCCAGCGAGATGGCGAGCGCTTCGAGCGTATCGGCGGCAGGCCGGTTGGCACCCGGAGGCGGCATCATGCCGGCCCGGAGCTTGAGAATGACCTTCTCGCTCAACTCCGCGTCCGCCTCGGGCGCCGCGGCGTCGAATTCCTCGAGCGACATATTCCCCTGGAGACGGCGGTCGCTGTGGCACCGAACGCAGTACTGGTCCAGAACCGCATTGTCGTCGAGCTCGGAAGCGAGCGGCCTCTCGAACACCGACTCAGCCGCAGTGTCCACGGGCGTTACGTCTGCAGGGGACTCCATCCGGGCTCCGCCCGAATAAGCGATCAAGATGCCCGCTGCCGCGATCGTCGCGGAGACTGTCTTCATTCGGCCTCCCATTTGGCCTGGTTCGCCGCCGACTCCCGTGCATGGCGTACCCATGCTCGCAGCCGGCACCCTGTAGCTTCTTATCCTGAAGAGACCGAACGAACCGGTGAACGATCTGCCGGAGGCCTCTCGATTTCGATTTATGAACTCGTCCTGCGTTCGATGCCAAGCTCATGCGGAAGAGCGAGACATCTCCGGATTCCTACCAATATAGACACGCGCTGGTCGGGGAGCGTTGAGCCCGGCCCGATACTCGTCGTGTTTATGCCACCAACCACTGGACCGCTGTCGACTCGACTACTCAGTCGTGGTTGAGCTCGTACTCCCGCTGTGCGTGCATCCGCTCCTTGCCCTGCGCTGCGTCGCGCTTCTTGGCTGCGCGCATCGCGAGCTCGTGCGTGCCGGACGACTTGACGGCCGGCGTGGAGATGGTGCGCTCCACCTCGGCGCTCTCGCACTCGGGGCAGGAAGGCCTCGTAGACGAGCTGGTGCCGCGAACCAGAAGCTCGAACCGGTGCCCACATGCCTGGCAGGCGTATTCGTAGATAGGTATGATATCACCCTCGCAGAAAGGTACGATTGCCGTTTCATTCTGTGTGATACACCGATATAATGTGACCGTGCCCGTCGTGCGCAACAACGGGGACCCTTCGCGTGTACGAAAGCCCAGTTCAACCGCAGAGCGACAGATTCTCGCTGGAGGATGAAGAAGATGGAGACCCGTAAGACGTGTGCCCGGTTCCTGGGGATGGCCCTGGTGGCGGGCTCCTTCGCCGTCCTTTGGCCGCCGGCGCAGGTCGCGGCTCAGGCGCCACAGACCGCCGATGCCCCGGCGCTCGACGATGAGCGCCTCACCCAGTACGCGACCCTCCACCGCGCGATCAGCACGGCACGCGACGAGTTCCAGGGGTCCAAGGCCCGCGTCCATGACGAGGAAGCGCGGGAGCGCCTCCGCCGCGAGATGGACGAGCGGCTCGGGGCCCTTTACGAGGAACACGGGATGCCGAAGGCCGAGTACGACGAGATCACCTTCCGCGTGAGCATCGACAACGACCTTCGGACCCGGCTCGAGGAGATCCTCGCCACGCTCGGCGCGACCGACGAGAGCTGACGCGAGACGGGCTCTGCCCGAACAGCTGGAATGAGAAAGACCCGGGCGCCCAATCGGACGCCCGGGTCTTTCTGCATCACGCACCTCCGGCGGACGGAGGCGGCGGGCTCAGCAGGATACGCAGTTGTTGTTGTTCTTGGCGCCGAGGCTTTCCAGCAGCCTGATGGTCTCCGGGAACGGCGTGATCCGTTGCACGGGACCGTTCGCCATGTCGACGGTGGTCTGACCCCTGCGGCTCACGGCCATGACGTCCGCACCCCGTTCCACGAGATACAGGATGAGCTCGTTGTCGCCGCGCGCCGCCGCGTGGTGAACGGCGTTGTAGCCGTTGTGATCCCTGGCGTTCACGTCCGAGCCCAACTCCTCCACCAGATATCGAATGGCGGGCATCCAGGCATCCGGCACGTGGCGGTGGATGTTCGCCGCGAAGCCCTCGCCATAGCCCACCCCGGCGGCGGCGTGAATCGGGTATACGCCTGGACCACCCGTGGGGATCGGGGGCAGGCCAGACGGATCCAGCTCCGGATCGGCCGCGGTCGGATCATCGCTACCCGGCTCCAAGCGAAATCTCCGCGAGGCCGGCTTCATCGTCGGCGTCCCCGGGTCCGCGCCGTACGCGACGAGCATCTTCATGGCTTCCACGTCCAGAGCGTACGCCGCTCTCCAAAAAGGCGTCGCGCCCATGCGGTCCACCCCGAGGTAGTCCCCGCCGAACGTGGTGAACCAGAGTTGCTTGGTCAGGCGAACGTTCGGGTCCGCCCCCGCTTCCAGGAGCGCTTCCATCAGGTCGAGGTAACTCACATGCTGCTGCATGTAGTGGGCCGGTTGCGGATGCCGTGACTTCGGGATCCACTGCGTATTGATGGTCGTGTAGAGCGCGGATGCGCCCGCGTCGTTCAGGAGACGCGGGTCGGCCCCCCGGGCCAGAAGCTCCAGCGCCAGGTCGAAATGTCCGTTGATGGTTGCCATCAACAGCGGCGTGGTGCCGTCACCGGCGCTGCGCCCGTCGATGTCCGCCCCAGCATCGAGGAGCCGCGCGGCGACGTCGACGCTCCCCTCCCGAACCGCCATTAGAAGAGCGGAAAGGCCGCCGTATCCTCCGATCAGCTCGGCGTCGGAATACGAGCGGGGCGCGATCTCCCCCTGCGGCTCCCGCGCGGACGAGACAGGCGTGGCCGCCGGACGCGGCGCCGTGTGGGCCGGTCCCGCCGCCGAGGCACGGGGCGCTCCTCGCTCCTGCGCGTCCTCGCGGCGCTGCTGGTCTGCCCGATCCTCCGCTTCGCGCGTCGGCATGTCGAGCACGAACGCGCGCACCTCGGGATTCGCTCCGCGCGCGAGGAGCAGATCGACGACCTCCGTCCTCGTCGCCGCGGCCGCGAACATCAGTGGAGTCTGACCCCAACGCGCTTCCCGGGCGTCCAGATCGGCCCCATGCTCCAGCAGAAGCTCGACGGCGGCCGGAGTCGCCGCGGTGGCCGCGAAATGCAGGGGGGTCACCGATCCCGTCGCGGTCGGCACGGACGGTGAGGCACCTCCTTCCAGCAGCACCCGCAGCACCTCCACGTGGCCGTTCCGCGCGGCGATGTGCAGGGGCCGGTAGGAACCGAGCCTCGTCATCGGCTCGAGCTCGGCACCGGCGTCGACGAGCACCTGGGCCAGCTCCGCGTCACCAAGCTCGGCCGCCCAATGGAGCGCCGTCATTCCGTCGCCCTGGGCCGCATTCGGGTCTCCACCCCTCTGGAGCAGGCTCCGGACCGCCTCCACATCGCCCCGCATGGCCGCGTCCGCGACTGGGGCCTCGGGCGGCGTCGCCCCCGCGAGGGAGAGCATGACCACCGCGACCAACCAGAAGCGTCTCATGATCTTCACCTCAACGTCCGACCGCGGAGACCGCGGATGAAGGGAGTGACAGGGACATCTCACCCGTGCTGTCCCCGAAGTGCTCGAGCTCGTCCATGCCGAGCTTGTGCATGAGGCTCAGCATGACGTTGGCCATGGGCGTGCCGTCGGGGGCGCGGAGGTGCATGTTGCCTTCCAGCCGTCCGTTCGCCTTGCCCAGCACGATGAGCGGACACCGCCGGTGATTGTGGAGGTTTCCATCGGCCATCGGCGAGCCGAAGACGATCATCGTCTTGTCCAACATGCTGCTGTCGCCTTCCTGAATGGCGCTCAGCTTCTCGAGGAAGTACGGCAGCATGCTCACGTGGTACTGGTTGATCTTCGCGAAGTCGAGCACCCGCTCCTCGTTCCCGCCGTGGTGCGAAGCCGGATGGAAGGGCGTATCCGAGCCCGACTCCGGATAGACGCGGGCCGACGCGTCCCGGCCGGTCTTGAACGTGAACACGCGCGTCATGTCGGAGGCGAAGGCCAGCGCCTGCAGATCGAACATCAGGCGCATGTGCTCGGAGAAGGAATCCGGAACGCCGGCGGGCGCCTCTGGAAGCTCGCGCTGCTCGCCGCTCCTGTTCTGGGCCTCGATGCCCTGGATGCGTCGCTCGATCTCACGGACGTTCTCCAGATAACGGTCGAGTCGCTGGTGGTCCGTCGGACTCAGACGACTCCGAAGGCTCCGCATGTCATCGTTGATCCAGTCCAGGATGCTGCTGCTGGTCCGCCGGCGCACCGCCCGCTCCTCGGGGGTGCCGCCCGCTCCGAACAGCATGTCGAACGCGACGCGCGGGTCGCGGACCATGGGAAGTGGCTCGGTCGGGGACGACCAGCTCAGCGAGTCCGTGTAGACGCATGAATACCCATAGGCGCACCCGCCGGACTGATCGACGTTCTCGATGCACAGCTGCATGGAGGGGATCGGCGTGTCCTGTCCGAATCGTTGGGCGTAGAGCTGGTCCATCGACGTGCCCACGAACACGTCCGAGCTCTCGGTCTGCTTCGGATGCGATTGCGTCAGGAAGACGGCGCTGGAGCGGAAGTGATCGCCTCCGATCTCATTGGGCTCGAACGCCTCGGCCATGCGCACGTCGGTGTTGCTGACGATGGTGAGGTATTCCCGCCACGGGTCGAGGGGGCTCAGCGAGCTGGGGGAGAGGTCGAAGCTGCGACCCACCTCGGCCGGATCCCAGAGGTTCTGGGAGGCGCCCCATTCGTTGCTGCCCGCGGAACCGTGGACGAGCTCGATGGCGACCATGCGGGTGCGATCGATCTCGGCCATGGCCGCGGCGCCGTGCCGGCCGGCCGGAAGCATCGCGTCCAGGAACGGGAGGGATACGGTGGCGCCCACTCCCTTCAGGAAGGTGCGCCGCTCGATTCTCTTACCGGTGATGAATTCCATGATTCTCGGTCTCCTGTGGTCCGTTCTGGATCTCGGTTTTCGGCTCTAATTCCGGCTGGCGGCATCGGCCGTGGCCGAGCCTGCCCGCTGCATCTGGAAAGCGTCGCTCTTCACCACGCCGAGCACGAACGACGAGATCCGGTAATCCGCATCCTCCGCCTCACGCACGATCTTCCGGACGGTGGGCTGATCGTAGTATTCGACCCTTCTTCCCAACGCATATGCCATGAGGTTCGTGGTGAACGACCTCAGGAGGAGCACAGGGCGATCAAGCAGGGCCTGCTGCAACGCGACCGGCCCGTTGATGGGCGTCCCGTCGTAGAGCTCTCCGTTCGTCTCGAGAGCGACGCCGTTCTCCTTGATGCGCCACTTGCCCGTCATGTCGTAGCTGTCGAGCGCGAGGCCGATCGGATCGATGAAGCGATGGCAGGCGTCGCACGTCGGATTGGCCCGGTGGATCTCCATACGCTCCTTGGTCGTCAGCATGCGACCTTCGCTCGCTTCGCCGGCCGTCTCATCGAGGGGCGGCACGCCCGGAGGCGGCGGCGGTGGCGGCGTCCCCATCACGACTTCCATGATCCATTTGCCGCGAAGGACCGGTGATGTACGGCCCGCATGCGAGGTCAGCGTCAGCACGCTCCCGTGGCCGAGGATGCCGCGCCGATGTTCGTCGGGGTACTGCACCATGCGGAATCCCTCGCCGGTCACGCCGGGGATGCCGTAATGCCTCGCGAGACGCTCGTTCACGAAGGTGTAATCCGCCGTGTAGAGCTCGAACATGCTCCGATCTTCGCGGACCAGGTGCGAGAAGAAGAGCTGCGTCTCCCGCAGCATGGCGTCCGCGAGCTGCTGATGGTAATCCGGGGCGAACCGCACGTCCGGATGGACCTTCTCGAGATCCTGCAGACGCAGCCACTGGGAGGCGAACCGGGAGCTCAATGCCTCCGCGCGCGGGTCCTGCAGCATGCGTAGGACCTGCACCTCGAGGGTCTCGGGGTCGGACAGCTCGTTCGCCGTCGCGAGCGTCATGAGCTCGTCGTCTGGCGGTAGACCCCAGAGGAAGTAGGACAGTCGGCTCGCCAGATCGTGGTCGTTGATCCGGTAGGTATCCCCCTGCTCCACCTGCCCGGGCGCCTCCTCGAACCTGAACACGAAGTGCGGGCTGGCGAGCATCGCCTCCAGCGCCGTGCGCACGCCGATCTCGAAGCCGCCCTCGCCGTAGCCCATCTCATAGAAGCGCATCAGAGCCGAGCGGTCGTCCTCGGTCAGCGGACGACGGAAGGCACGCGGCCCCAGTCGGTCGATGATCTCCTGCGCGCACGGCCGCTCTTCCTCGGGGCCGGCGGGATAGCACGAGAAGACACGTTGGCGGATCGGATGATCGGAAACCCCCGTGACGTTCGTCGGTCCCGCGATGACGAAGTCCCTCATGTGCGGCAACGAAAGCACGCCGTAGCTGCCGGCGATGGCCGTGCTGGCCAGCGACCAGTCGTGCGGGCGGACCAGGTCCTGGACCGGGCCCTCCATGCGCTTGATGAAGGCCGCCGTCACGCGGTGCGGACCCGCCGGGATGGAGATCGGCTCGGTCTGCATCTCGACGCCCTCGGGATTCGCGACGTGCATCCAGCGATCCACGTCGAGCAGCGCCACCTGCTCCCCGTCGATAGACACCTCCACCTGTTCGGGGTCATCCGGTGTGGCGAGGGAGGATCGCCCGTTCCCGACCGCGGTCCCGGTAGTCTCGTGATGGAAGGAGAACCGGAAGACGTACTCGCCGTCCGCGGGGAAGTTGTGGATCAGCGACGTTCCTCCGCGCGTCCCGAAGGGAGCGCCTTCGACGCGCTCGGTCTGGGACACCCACCGGGGAATCCGGTACTGGGCCTCGCTCGAGGTCGCATCGGGGTTTCCGACCGCCAGTCGGCTGATCTCTGCGGCGGCGGTCAGATAGGCGTCGAGGAGCGTCGGCGACACCATCTGGACGTCGGCGATGTTGTCGAAGTTGTTGCTCTTGGTGTCGAGCGGCAGATAGTCGGCCGCGTCGATCTCGAGGCCCAGGAGATCATGGATGGACCGCTGATACTCGGCCCGGTTGAGGCGTTGGAACGTACGGCCGCCCGGGTTCGGGGCGACCGCGGCCGCCGAGTCCAGACGCTGCTCGACCGCCGCGACGAGCGTGGTGAGTGAATCTCCCGCGGGCCGCCGCGCGCCGGGAGGCGGCATCATCTCCGCTCGGAGCTTCACCACGATCTTCTCGGCCAGCGCCGGGTCGGTCGTGGGCACCGACACGTCGAAGTCCTCGAGGGAGAGGTTGCCCTGAAGGCGACGATCGCTGTGGCAGCGCACACAGTACTGCTCGACGAGCGCGTTTTCCGCATCGGGGTCCATCCGATCGGCTGCCTCGGGGGCCGGCATCACGGCATGGGCGGCCGGGGCCTGGACCGCGCCAGAGGCATCCCCCACCGGAGATGGCGCCGAGACGGCCGCATAGGTCAGCAGCGTACCCGATGTCGCGATCACCGTGATCAGCGTCTTCAAATTACCTACTCCTTCCAATACTCGTTACGCTACCGAGAGACCGTCGACCCGTAGTGGGCCGGCGGCATCAGCAGGACACACAGTTGTGGTTGTTCTTCGCCCCGAGGCTCTCCAACAGCGCGATCGTCGAGGGGAACGGCTGGATCCGCTGGACCGGACCGTTCGCCATGTCGACAGTCGTCTGACCGCGCCTGCTCACCGCCATGACATCCGCGCCGTGGTCGACGAGGAAGGCGATCATCTCGTCGTCGCCCCGCGCCGCGGCATGGTGTACCGCGTTGTAGCCGTCGTGATCCCGGGCGTTAACGTCGACCCCGAGCTCCTCCACCAGGTACCTCATGGTCGGCATCCAACCGTCGGGCACGTGCCGATGCGCATTGCCCGCGTAACCCTGACCGTAGCCGACCCCGGCCGCCGCGTGGATCGGCCAGACGGCCGGTCCACCCACCGGCACCGGAGGCAGCCCGGACGGATCGGCCTCGGCTTCGCCCCCGCCCCGGCGGTCCGGCGGCCTGATGGTCGGGATGTCGGGATCTGCCCCGTAGGCGATCAGTAGACGCATCGCCTCGACGTCCGTCGCGTACGCGGCCCTCCAGAATGCCGTGGAGCCCGCCGCGTTGATGCCGAGCAGGTCGAACGTATACGACATGTACCAGAGATGCTGGTCGAGGCGGACATCCGGATCGGCCCCCGCCTCGAGCAGTGCCTTCATGATGTCGAGATAGCTGGCGCGCTGCTGTTGATACGCCTGCTGCTGCGGGTAACGCGCCTTCGGAGCCCACTGGGTGTTGAGCGCAGTGTAGAGCGGAGTCGCTCCGGCCCTGCTCGCCAGGTTCGGGTCTGCGCCCCGGTCGAGAAGCTGCATCGCGAGATCGAAGTGCCCGTTGATGGTCGCCATCAGCAGCGGCGGTGTACCGTCTCCGGCACTCCGCTGATCGATATCCGCGCCGTTGTCCAGGAGGGCGAGCGCGGTCTCCGCGTGGCCCTCCCGCACGGCGTGCAGCAGCGCCGTGAGACCACCCTGCGTGCCGACCAGGCCCGTATAGCCGACGAACGCGTCCTCGTCGACCGGGCGCTCCGGGGCGTCGCTCGAGATGGTCTGGGCCTCCTGGACCTCCCTCGCCGCCCGAACCGCCGCGCGCACCTGCGCCGGATCGGGTCGCCAAGACCCGTCTCCGTCATCCTCCGCCCGGAAGCGCTCGAGAACCTCCGTGCGCACCTCACCGGCCGTACGGTCGACGGCTTCCATCGCGGTGATGTCCACGACACTGGTAGTGAGCGCCGGATCCGCGCCGTGGCCCAGGAGCATGCGCACCACGTCCGTTCGTCCCGACCCGGCGGCGAACATCAGCGGGGTCTGTCCCCAGCTGGTTTCCCGGGCATCGACGTCGGCGCCCCCCTCGATCAGCGCGCGCACGGCGGCCTCACGTCCCGACGCAGCCGCGAGATGAAGCGCCCTCGCCTGGCCGGTCGAAGTGACGGCCTC